>Ga0208179_1001142_pt1 | contig 14187 bp, 19 predicted proteins | sample Malvired_Geostar_FD_184238 | JGI IMG/M metagenome (GOLD analysis project Ga0208179, IMG submission 184238) | Marine viral communities from the Global Malaspina Expedition - Malaspina viral metaG DeepMed_Geostar (SPAdes) (version 2) | ecosystem: Environmental > Aquatic > Marine > Oceanic | place...
GATGAACAGCCAAATAACTCAATGGTAGAACAACAACTGACAAAGGGTAACATCAGTAAGATGATGCGTAATACGGAAGATAAAGCTCCTAGAGACTGGAAATACCATGTCTAAAGAGCAAGCATTGTCCAATGCTATTGATGATTATCTTAATAAGGCTAAGCCTAAGATATTAAAGCCAGGTACACCTGAACATGATCGGGCTATGGCTGAGATGGAAGCCGCTAAAGCAGGAAAGCCTAAATCTACAAATCCTGCAGGAGTAGAGCATCCTAGTGCACCAGGGAGTAGAGATAAGCTTGGTGAGCGTCCGTTAGTTGAGGGTATTGATAAGCATTTTACTGGGGGTTCTGGACTATCACCGCACGAGACTGGACGCAGCCATGTCCACGAGGGTCCTGAAAATGCTCCTATGTCGCAAGCTGATACAGATGCAAGTTTTAAACGTGCTGCAGCTGCTAGTGCAACTTGGACTCCAGAGCAGCGAAGACGAAAGAATCCATTATATGGTCGCAACCCAGATACTCCTAACGCAGCCTTCCCGAAGATGACAGCCGCAGACAAAGAAATGTTTACTCAGAATGCTACGACTAAACCTATGGGGCCATTTACGAAGAGTGTGGATTTAGAAGACGGTTCCCACTCTTGGGACTATCAGGGGTAAATGCCAGCTAAATCTAAAGAACAACGTAGATTTATGGGTGCTGAACTTTCCCGTGCTCGTGCTGGTAAGAAAACTCAAACTGGTATGAGCGAAGAGAAGCTCAGTGAATTTGTATCTAAGTCTATTGATGTTTATTTATTTAAGCATGGGCATGTTTTACCTTGTGGTCATCATGCTGAAGAAGGTGCTGATATAGATAAGGCATGCACTAGTGGTGGATGTGGTGCAATGGGCGGTACGTCTATTACACCATATCGGGAGTCTGGTACTAATACAGGAAGATCTGGGACTGTATACGCGCCTTCAACGGATAATGTTCCATCCGGTATTCATCTACCTAGTGGCGGTAGTGGTAGTAGTGGGGGAGCAACTGGCTCAGGCACTATGACTTCTTCAAGTCCACCAGAAGGTGGATTTAGGCGGTCTGCAGACCCTGTTGAATTAATTAATAGATATTTAAACAAACAATCTCGTTTAAAATGTGGACATAAAAAAGGAGATCCTAATCATTTAGAAGCGGCTTGAGGAGGAATTTAACCGCTGTAAGTGGTTAAAGATCATATATGTTAGATGATGGATGGGAACTTCCTTCGTTAGATAGTATTTCTGTTACAGAAGAAGAACTTCTTCTGTTAGATTGGATTATGTGTTCGGGATCTGGATTAATTCCGAGTGCGACGTTAGAAGAGTTAGTGACTAATTGGTCTGCATTTAGATATGATGTGTGGAAAGGTATTAGTGCGTTAACTAAACAACGGAAAGGTGTTCCTACTGAAATTAATCGAACTATTACTGAATCACTAACTATAGATGAATTTACAGTTAGAACATTATTGGCAATTATCCCCACTACTTTTAGATGGGGAACTGGGGCTGATTGTGGGTATGAGTTGAAATTAAAACTTTATAAATTCCTTTCTAAAGAGGTAGAATTCGATGCCAGCAGTACCGAAAACGAAGCCGACAGTAGTTCCAAAGACGAGTCCGAGGGTTCAACCGGATCCACAACCTAATTTTGAACCTGCTCGTTGGTGTCCTAATCAAATAGAAAAAATAGCTCCAATAGAACCGTAAATGAAACAGACTAAGCATCAGCCTGGCATAAAAACACATCGTCAATTTAATAACTATAATGACTTTCAAGAAGCATTATGGGAAGCATTTGATGATTTTTATTATGCTGATGTAGGCGGATACGGCGGTATGCGTATGCCTACGCCAGGTAAGTATGTTGAGCCTACAAGGTCTTGGAATTTAGACTTTAATAATTGGAAACTACGCGTACAAGAACGTTGGAAAGCAGAAGCGACTCGTGATGCACAAACACGTGGAGTTACTTTGGAAGAATTCCCAGAGAATCTCTGGTATTATTTATATGAACGAATGTTAGCGGCGACTGATACGCACTATAAACCACATTCGACTCCTACTACTACTAGTAATACTCCCGTAAATACTACATGTCCGGATCCTGGTTTACAGTCTTTAAATACAACTCAGGGATGTTAGGTAAGGTATGGTTTTATCAAAGGTAAGGAAGGAGATAGGTAAAGTTAAGATGAAAGCTGAAGTTGAAATTGGTCGGGCAGCTAATGTTAAATGGTTAATGGAAAATCAGGCTGATTTAATTGATAATTATCCCAATAGATGGGCTGCAATTGATACAGGCATCAGTGGCCCAGCTGTGCAATATGTTGATATTGAATTATTTGAAGTGTTTAAAGTAATGTCTAAACGAGAATCGTCTTCTGCGACGATTTATTATCTGTGTAATACCTATCAGCCACCTGTATTATTGATGGCTCCGCCGGAGGTTTGGCCTAATGACCCAGTCTAATATCGATGATAAATTTTTAAATGGTTTACATTTAATGATTGATTCTATCGAGTCTTCATATTTGCAGAAGGCTGATGACGATGATGATGTTAAAGAACGCGTATCCCATAATGGTGATCGTCCTCATTTACCGAAGGAAAAAAGACCTCTAGATACTACTATTTCTGGAGGCGGTGAAATTAAGCATCAGCGTCATATACAAAATGCGGATGAAGATGATTTACCTAAGGCTGATCATTGGTGTCCTGATGTAAAAGAGTGGCATACGTCTGACCATGAACCTGCTGAAGCTCCATCCGTTCATGTAAATGTAGATCATGATAATGGAGATGATCCGTATCAGACTGAAAATGGGTCGGATACTGGTGCTTGGGATGATGCGTCTGAAGATGAAGATTTAGAAAAAATTAGTGTTGCTGCGACTTTAAAAGATGTGGAACATGGTCGTGATCGTATTGAAAGTGAGTATGATCAGAATACTAATTTAGATAGGCATGAGCAGGAAAATAGTCCTGATAGTATTGCTGAACCTTTCCTAAATAGATATGCCGTTAGGGATGATGAGGAAGAGGAAGAAGAGGAAGGTGAGGATGTAGAAAAGGCTGAGATTAGTCCTGATATTCCTTATCAATCATGGGTGCGGCGACCTAAAATGCCTCCTGAAGAGCCTCCTACTCCTCCGTATCCTGGGCCTAAGCACCGAGAAGCTCCCCCTAATAGGCCACCAAAACGAGTTCCTGGGGAGGATGGAGAACCTAAAAGGGGTCCTCTTGAAATGTCTTTAGATAAGTCAAATGATTTTATAGAATCATTAGTACAGACCCATGCAAAATCGATAGATATATTAAAGATTTGGGGTTCAGTAGACCGTGTTTTACCTAAAACATCTTCGGATGTTGCTTTAATAAATGATATTGATATTTTAAAATCTTTTAATTTAGATGAAACCACTAATATTGAAGATTTAATTGAAGGTACGTTGGTGCATAAAATGTTAGTAGACCGTACTTCTCGTCCTACTATGGAATGGTGGGAGTCTAGTATGTTAATGGCTAAATCTATAGATGTTGTAGACGAACCTGCCTTTTTATCTGCTTTCTTGTATTATGAGCCAGATACTTTTGATGTTACTGATTTTATTGATTTATCAAAAGCAGAGGTTACCCAAGGAAAACCACAAGACCTTGAAGAGATGCCTAATACTAGTGGCGGCTCCGCTATTGATGGTCTAGGCATGTCTGATGATGGGTATCATGGGCCGAAAGATGAGGACTGTGATTGACCGAAGTCCCATGCTCAGGAGTCTCCTGAGAACGAAGATTTAGAAAAAGCTGGCACTGGTGAACAAGTTGTTATGGTCGATGGTAATGATAATGTTGTTGGTGCAGCCCCCTCTCACATGAATGAATCTACTGTGATGCGTAATTCTAATATGCAACATGCACCTTTATTTGGCAATACAGGGCCAAATGCTCCATCTGCTCCGCATAATGTTAATTCTTTATAGGTAGCGTTTAATGATAGATGTTACGGAATTAGATTCTTTAATTAAAGAATTAGAAGATGTAGACGTTATTAGTCTGTATCAAGATAGTGCCCATGCGTTAGAACTAGCACATCATAATGATGTGTTTTTTGTGCGTTTAGATGGTAATAATCTGTATGCGGGTCCTGATGGGGATAAAGCTGCTTCAATGTTTTATCACCAGGTTGCACAGATTCATGATGATAGTGAGAAAGGTTCTGACCCATCTTTTGCAGCATTAAGGGAGATTCTTCAGGCACGTAATGACCATGTTCGGGATATGTTAGCGGCAATTGGGCATGACCATTTAGCAGCTTCTTTAAATGGTATTGAGTTTGCGAAAGAATTTACGACTGATGGCTTTTTAGACATCATCAAACATAATCGTAGTAATTTAGATGTTTTAGCGTTTGCTCATTATCGTCCTGCCGAAAAAGAAAATGAAGAATGTCACACGTGTATTTTCTTTGCGGCGGGTGGATATTGCACTAAATTAGATTTACCCGTTAAAGAAGAGATGTATTGTGACCTCTTCAAGCCATTGCCGATGGCTGATAAGAATGAAGAATGGGCTACAGCTTCAGATCAACCGTGGGAAGAAGCTGATTCTGACGACATTGAGGGCGTTCAGAAAGATGTGCGGGATTTAATCTATACCAGTGATGAAGATTTAGAGAGTCCTGCTAATTATAAAACTGATTCTCATAAGCCTAATGTAATCATGCGGGAATATGTTCCGGTTGATGCTGAAGAAGGTTTTGCATTTTTAGTAAAGAATGTAGACGATGACGGTATCGAAATTAGATTAACTCAACGGGATGGGGATTGGTTTGCTATCAGTAAGCAACGGGATTATTCAGATTTAGGCGATCCTTTTCAATCCGTTGGTGACGTGCATCGTCCGAAGACAGTAAAACTTCGTGCTGAGGATGATGTAGTAGGTAAAGAGAAAATTGCTAGAGTACGAGGGCAACGAGCACCGAATACTCTAGGAGAATCTACTGTTCCGAGTCGGATTAAAGCTCAAAACGATAGATTTAAAGATCTTGAATACTCAGATATAGATGAAGGTCGTGTGCCGTCTAAGCCCATACAAAAGCAATCCAATGAGGGCGGATTGGGTGTAGATGATCCAGAAGCTCTTAATGATGGCACTGCTGCTTCTTCTCAACATTATCGTCGGATGAAAGAAGAAGAAGAAAATAAAAAATCTTCTTTAGCGATGAAAGCTTATGCTAATCCTGAAAAAGACGCTCAAAAGCCTATCGATCCTGATGAGGATGGACGAGAAGCTCTTTCCAGTGCGGAAACTGGTACAGGAACACAAGCTTTTTCATCTGGTGCTGTTATAGATATTTCTCCTGAAGAGACAGATGGAGTAAATGTTAATACTAAAGCTTCAGGTGGGGCTGGTGGAGAAGGTGTTGAAGGCGGGGGCGATGGAAGTGTCACAATGATTGCTCCTAAAGATGCTTCATATAGAACCACTGAAGATGATTTTAAGTCTGATTATGATTCTAATTTGAAGCCTATTAATCGAGATGTTCGTAATCCTCATGTTTCTAAGGAAGGAGGCGGAGGTGCAGGTGGAGGCGGCGGAGATGGAGGCGGCGGAGGCGTGGGTACTAGTGGTAGTTTTGGTGGAGGTACGGCTCTAAGTGTTAGTGGAAGTGGTGGAGATGCCGTTCATACTGACACACATGGACGAGTTGCCCGTAAGCGTAATTCCAGTGGGCAAGAAGGACTTGATAGAGGTTCTTTAAGCAAAGATAGTATGGATGCGGGTTCGTATGAGGGTGTCTCTCAGTTGCCATATCCTGCAGATGATGATACTCGCCCACCTCGTACTGTGGAACGGCATAAGCCTGGAGATTCGGAAGACGATGAAGCGGAGCAACGCGCTTCAGATCAGGAACATGATATTCCTAAAGAGCAACAGCCGATTGGTCCCGATTATGCTAGTAGTTATGTAATTGCTGACGATGAGGATGGTTATAGTCCTACAGAAGTGTCAGAAAAACCAGAGAATGAGCTTGTTAGACGAAAGTTTATCGATGAAGATCATCATTTGCGAACCATTAATGATAATGCCGCAGAACAATATACTAATCTATCGATGCTATCCGCTGATTTAATGAATCATACTTTAGGTAAGGGAGATACGCCTGAATCTTTAGGTGAACTTGATGCTTTTAAGGTATTAACGGCTAATTCGATTAGAAAGATGGATACGGGACGTACTTTAGTAGTTGCAGGATGGGGAAATTATTATATTGTAGACCGTGAGGGGCATCGTCTTGGATTAGAGGGGATGCGACGGGCTATGAATAATTTCTTGGGTAAGAAAGAATTTGCCAATATGAATATTTTCCACTCTGGAATTCAGGTGGGGCAGATTCTAAAGAGATTCGTGGATGATACTGGAAAAGAGTGGGTAACTGAGGTTCGACCTGAAGGGCTGTTTGTGGTCGCGGCTTTTAGAACTGATTTAGAAGTTTCTAGAAAAGCTATGGCAGAAGTCTTAAAAGGTGGAATGAGAGGTTTTTCTATCGCTGGAAATGCCAAAGATAAGAAAACTATTTGTGAACATGGTAAATGTTGGACTGAAGTGACTGACTTAGAGATTTATGAAGTAACTTTATGTGTTACTCCGATGAACCCTAAGTCCTATATAACAGATATTATACAAAAACCTGATCCAATGATTTGTCCAGAATGCTATAACGTAAAACAATTAGAGTTTGATTCTAGTTTACGACCTAAATAAATTTTAATTATTGCCATTTTTTGGTAAAAATATAGACACCTGAAATATTTTCTTATATTATATAAGTTAGTCCTATTTAGGAGGGGCAAAGTATGGCTTCCAATACTACAGAGCTTCTGCCTATCTTGAAGGCTTTGCGAGAGTATATCGTTAAAGAGTATGGGGTGAATTATCCTCCTCATGTTCGTGGCGAAGATGCTTCTCAGAAAGCATTGCCAGATAATTGGGTAGACAAGTTGAACCCCCTTAGTGGTGGCGATACGGTAGGCCGGGATTCCCACGGTTCTCAGGGAACAAAGTCTACTAAAGCTGGTGCTCAGGGAACAGATCCATACCTCCATAAGAGCGACCTTGAGGCCATTTTGGCTGATTTCGCTAAGCATATGGTGGATGGACAGTCAGTGCAAGCTGGCGGCCAACGGGCTGATGGCATGCATGGAGCGGGAGGATATTCGTATCCTGGCGACTCCAATCGGATTCCAGACGGTCTTGAAAAGAACGAACATGAAGATGACATGGACGACGAAGACATGATGGAAGACGAAGTTGAAGACATCGAAGATGATGTTGACGACGACGATGAAGAAATGATGGACGAAGAAGACGAAGACATGGAAAAGAACTATATGGCACAAAGTGCTGATGGTATCAATGAGCTTCTGAAGGACATCAAAGGTTTACTTTCTTCCCGCCACCAGGAAAAACAACAATTTTCTGAAATTCAAGGCGAGATTAGTAATCTTAAAAAGTCCGTGCAGAAAGATGTCAAAGATGGCATTCGCAAGGGATTGAAGAGTTTCAACCTTAATCCTTCTCACGGCGACATGGCTACTCGCACTCCGATCTATGGAGAACAGCAAGAGCCAGAAATAGACTTCTCTGGGCAGATGCCAGACCAGCGCATCGGTGTAGAGGGGGACTCATTCCAGAAGTCTGATGAAGAGAACGCTGCTGATCAATTCGTTGATGGCATCGAGCAAATCGTCCGACAGACGGATGCGAATGACCTCCGTGGTCACTTCAAACTGGTAAATGGGATGCGTAATCAAACTGGTGAGCTTACTCCCCAGACCTTGTATTACTACCCACGACCTTCAAATGGGAGGTCTAACTAATGGCTGACCTAAGTATTGCGCAGTATATATCTTCTGCGGAGCGAAATCTGCGTAGCTCACTGATGCCGCCTGGTTACTTTGCTAAGCAAACATACCTTCAGGTGTCAGATGTGTTCACTGCAACCTATGGCCGGAAGGTCTGGGACGCACTGAACAACCAGACACGATTCTGGAACATTCTTCGGAAAGTTCAATGGGGACCCACCACTGGTTGGCGTTTGCGGTCTGACCGGGGTTCGGAGCGATCTCGCCCCGTAACCGAGACTGGCTCACTCCCAACCGTCGATGTCAGCAACTACGTCAACGTGGACTCTGCTCCTCGTATCGTAGCCACTGACTTCGGTGTCTCACTCAAGTCCCAGATCATGAGCGGTCTTGAAGGTGGTATGGGGGATAACCTGGCAGTTGAGCAGGAAGCTGCTGCTAGGGACCACATCAAAGAGTTGAACCAGGAACTCCTGCTTCGCTCGATGACCATCTGTTCGACTGCTGGTGCCTCTGGTACTGGTGAACTAATCTCCGCTGGTAACACTCTCCGTGTTGGTGACACCTTCGGTGGAACCACCATCGGTGATACCGCTCTCACATATTCTGGCCTTGACGCTCAGAGTGATGCTACCTGGACGGGTGGTGGATCTGTAACTGACGGCGAGATCATTTATGTAAAGAGCCGTGCTGGCTTCACTTCTCTTGACGACATTGTCGAACAAGATGCTCGTGTTGTGGCTGGCGTGACTGTTACTAACGGCGTAGACGTATATAACCAAGCTACTCGTGCTGCTGGTGGACACGTTGCTGCTGCTACCGTTCTAGGTAATAGTGGTACGGGTCGTAACCTTACGTTGGCTCTGCTAGACCAGGCCATTCGTGAAGTTCGTGTAAACGGTGCTGACCCAGACGTAATTCTGATGGGTTATGACCAGTTTGACCGTCTATCTTCCTTGCTGCAAGCTCAGCAACGTTATCTGGACTGGGGCGAATTTGTTGTCAAAGTCGGCGACGAATCTACCCTCCCAGGTTCCCACGCTGGTTTCCAGGTGGCTACTTATAGGGGCATCCCAGTCATCGTCGATCCTGATGTTCAGGGTTCGTTCACGGCTGCTGATGGTAACCTTGGTAGCAATGTCTATGTCATGGATACGCGGTACTTGGAACTCGCTATTGCTGCTCCTACGCAGTATATCGACAACAGGGACTTCTTCCAGGCTAACGCATTCGTCCTACGTGGATTGTTCTACACCATAGGTGAACTACGATCCTTGCGTTTGGACGCACATTCCAAGATTACTGACCTAAACGCCTAATCTAGGTTTTTAGTCACCATAGTGATAGGGAAGTTAGTCTTGTACTGACTTCCCTATTGCATCGCATACAATAAAATTTCTGATGCTGGAAGTAAGAGGGCAACCTCTGAGGGCGGGATTGGTGGTATCCAGTAAGGGACGTTAACATGGCTTTAACTATTACGGAAATTCATCGTTCAGTCTTTGGTAATAAGAGAATTCTTACTGCTGATCTAGACTGTGACTCTAGTTACCCTACTGAGGGTGAGTCTTTGACTCCTACTGACGTAGGCATGATTGGGTTTGATATTGTCTTGCTAACTCCTCAATCTATCAGTAATACGTCGGATGAGGATGCTGCAGCAGACTTGGGCCATAGCCCAACGTTTGATTACACTAATAACAAACTGATAATGACTTATTCTGACCTTAACGCTTCGGCTGATGGTCCGAGCATTCAGGTAGCTAACGCTGTTGACCTGACTGGTGTTCGTGTCAGGGCGTTGATAGTAGGTTACTAACAATTAAATAATTCCTGGGTTGGTAGTACGAGTCAGCTCGACTATTGTTTGTGATATTCAATGAGAAAGGGTAGTCGAGTTTGGCTATCCTTTTTTGTTATTATGGTGCCATATGAATCCGATTTTAGCTGGTATAGGCGACATACTTAAGAGAATTAGACCTAACATAATGTTAGGGATGATTATCATTGCGGTGTTGGGATTGGGAATATCTTGGATTGGTTGGCAAATGGAAATGGAAGGTATTATCAGCGCAGCTGGTGTAGGTAGTATCGTCGCTATTTCTAATTTGGCAGGTAAAATTTTGGAAACTGAACGAGGTTCAGACGGAGGATAAGGTGTTTCAGATATTTACGGCTATCAAGTTAGGTAACGCCATTCTTAAGCGGTTGAAGAACGCTGAAAATCGCTCAGAATTAGTAGATTCACTTGTTAATGCTATGGGTGATGGTAAGATTAAACCCACTGAATGGGCGCAGATTGGAAAACAGTTAGGTGTCTTCGATACCTTGGAGGACTAAGTGAATTTACTCAGTAAATTAGCTACTTGGTTCATGATTAGAGTCAAACGGGATAAATTAGGTCAATATGATTTTGGCGTAGTTCAATTTGGTAATCATGAATTGCCTATCGTCGGATACCGCCATCAACATATTGGACCTCCTAAGTTGTTCTATGTTGATTCTTTAACTTTGGATCGGCTTTCAGGACAAGATAATGACACTAGCAGCACTTAGATCACAGATTGAATTAGAACAACCTCTGCCTGCATTTAGAGGTTTTACTCTTACTACTACAGATGCAAATGCGACTACTGTTTTAACGGTTTCAAGCCTTATGGAAGAGGCTAATCGTATTACATTTGTTGTTGAATTTGGTGATATGTATATTAATTTTGGTGGAACAGCTACTAGTGATGGTACATCGATGTTAGTACCAGCTGGTACTGGCTATACTGAAGAAAATATTAAAATAACTGGTATTGTTTCAGTTATGCGAGCAGGTACTACGAACAGTCGTATTCGTGGATCTATCTGGGGCAGATAGTGGTTAAATTACGTCAAACAATTGAATTAGTACAACCGTATACTAAATTTAAACCTTTTACTTTAACGACTAATAGTGCGGAAGCTTCAACTATATTAACGGTTTCAGATTATATGGATGAAGCTAATCGAATCACTATTGTTGTTGACCGTGACGACTTATATGTAAATTTAGGTAGTGATGCTACGACTGATGGGAATTCGATGTTAGTACCCGCAGGCACGGGATACACCGAAACAGGCGTTTCATTTAATGGAACAATCTCAGTTATACGCGCAAATCAAGCGAATGGAAGAATTATCGGAGCTATTTGGGGACGATAGCAGTTAATTTAGGAGAATACTGATGCCTATTGACCGAGGATTTGAATACAGATTTTCAGAGCATGAATTTAGAACAGTTCGTGAATCTGTTGGTACTCTTTCAAAGTTTATTCCTATTAATAAGACTTTAGCGTCGGCTAATACGGCTGAAGATCTCGTTAATTTAGAGAGTCCTACTGTACCAGCTTTGAATCTAGTCACTAATCCGAGTATGGAACTTGGGACTCCTCCTACGGGTTGGACTGCTAGTGGCTCAACTATGACCCGCCAGACTACTACTCCGCGTACTGGGACATATAGTATGCGTTGTGTGACAGCAAATGCTGCTGCGTATGAAGGCGCATATTATAGCGTTACAGGGTTACCACGTGGTTGGTATTCTTGTTCTGCTTATGTGCGTCAAGATGGTGGAACGGTGATGGGCAGAGCTACTAGTGATGCTGGTGTTACCTTTTCCAATGGCCCTACCGTTACTATGGCTACTAACTGGAATGGTCGAGTAACGGTGTCACATCAAGTAACTACAGATAATGCTACCTTATCGTTTTATGTAGTTACTAATACTCAACAAAATATCACTTATCTTGTCGATGATGCTCAAATTGAACCTGCTTGGGCCTATGTAATGGGGATGTCAGGAACTAATGATCCTAATCCTCCTACGTCTCAAGTTACTACTTTTGTAGATCCCCTTATTGAACGTTTCTCTCGTTGGATGGGTACGGAGGATGCTTCGGTATCAGTTCGTGAACCAGGAATGACTGAGATTCATGATATTTATTTGTATTCATTAACTAATGATGCCGTAATTGATTTTAATCGTACTGCTACGAATACAGGTGATGCTGTCGGTTATGTACTTAAGGCTGGCGTAGCGAGTGCAATTAATCTACGACATATAGTCAAGCATAATATTAGTTTTAGAAACAATACAAATGGTGAAACTTGTAACGTAATAGGTTACGTGCGTGGAATCTAGTCCTAGAATTAAACCTAGGTAAGGGATAAAATATAGATATGGGTTTTTTCAACGTTTATACAACGTCTAATTCGTATCTGTCAGATTATTTCCAATATTTAACGGAACAATGGTCTAACTCTGATAATACGTTTACTGGTGCGTGGAATAGAGAAACTGGTTCTAATTCTACTATTGAGCGTGTAACTAGTGATGCAGATATGCCGAAAGTGGCATTAGCTGTTCCTGCTAGCGATACGGCTCGTTTACGAACCTTATTTCAATTCCGTGTTACTCCTAGTAAGTTTTCTTATCAAAATAATACATCTATGATTCGGGGCGTATTTGCTGAATGGGAAGCTAAGTTTGCAAATGTAGCTAATATAAATAATTCTACATTTTTCATGGGTTTTAGTGATTCGACTAGCGGTTTACGCACTACGGCTAATATTATAGGTTTTGGTCTATCTAGTGATGCAATCCAAACAGTTACAGATAGTGCTGGAACAGAGACTGTGAATTTACCTTCTTCGATTACGTTAACAGATAGGAATTTGTTTAAGATTTCTATCACTGAGAATCAAGTGGAATTTTGGATTAATGGCAATCAAGTAGCTACTCATATCACTAATTTGCCTGATATTCAGCCGTATTTCATGATTTATAACGCATCGGAAGCTGGGGGAGCGTCTACAGTAGATTTAGGATTCTGTAGAGTCTTTTACCGAGGCTTTGACGATGCTCGTTCATTCTAATAAGGGGCTAATCGATGCCAGCAGAACTTCGACAAATTTATCCTCTACGGACTTATGCCTTTGCAGATAGTGAAGCTTCACTCACTGCAATTGCAAATAACACTGGAACTCCATTAGTTGTTCAAGATGCTACGGATAATGCTTCTAATCAAGTAGCTATTTTTAGGGGAGCTAATAGAGGTACCGCTGCTGATGGAGATAATGGCTATATAACTTATACCTTAGAAGATTCTGGCGGTAGTCAAGCTGAATTCGCTCGTATGACTTGGATGGCGAATGATGTCACTGCCAATACTAAGGATTCTAAGGTAGTTTGGTCGGTTCAGACTGGAAATACTCTTACTGATGTATGGGAAATCAATTCAACTGCTTCAGGCGATGTAACTACTAGTTTTCAAACTGGTGAAATTGTCTTACCTGATAATGTTTCTATCCAGTTAGGAAATAGTGGAGCCGATACAGATTTGTCATCTGATGGAACTGATATAAAATGGATAGTTCCAGGTACAGCTGATGTAATTCTAGGTCGCACAGGCGCACCTAGTCCTGATACATTATTACATCTTTGGGCTGCTACCGCTGGTTCTATTGTTGCTGCAACTAATACCCTATTAACGGTAGAGAATAGTGGAACAGCTTTAATCTCTATCTTAGCTCCCACACAAGGTGGAATCTTATTTGGTGATGCTGCCGATAATAACGTTGGACAGATTACATATACCCATAGTAATAATTCCTTAGGAATTACTGTTGGGGCCACTAGTCAGTTAGTGTGGACTGACGGAATCATGGCTTTTCAGAGAGCCATGACTTTATCTTCAACTGCTGCATTTACGGTTAATGCTACAGGTATTAGCGGTACTGCTATTAAAGATGAAGACAATATGGCTACTAATAGTGCGACCCATCTAGCTTCACAACAGAGCATCAAGGCGTATGTGGATACAGTAGCTGCGGGTCAAGATACATTGGCAGAGATGAATGATGTGACTATTTCTTCTGCTGCTGATGATAATTTCTTACAATATACAGGCAGTGCTTGGGTCAATCAGACTTATCTAGAATTTTCAAAGGTAGCTGCTCCATCTGATCCTGGTGGAGAGCAAGGTCGGCTTTATCTGAAAGAAGTTAATACGGCTAATAATGCTTTAGCCGTTAAGCTACAAAAAGCCTCAAACATAGTTGAAGTCGAGTTGACTTCTCCAGGTGCTATCTGTGCTGAATGTGGTAGTGAGGATGGAGCCAAGGACCCTACTTATGACTTCCAAAAGAGTGTCATGCGGGTGAATTTGTGGTGTGGTCATGAATATGAGATTGATTTACCTGAATGGCGGAGGGTTAGTTAATGGCGATTACATATCTAGCTGGTAATAACATTGCAGGATTAGCCAA
>Ga0208179_1001143_pt1 | contig 14186 bp, 24 predicted proteins | sample Malvired_Geostar_FD_184238 | JGI IMG/M metagenome (GOLD analysis project Ga0208179, IMG submission 184238) | Marine viral communities from the Global Malaspina Expedition - Malaspina viral metaG DeepMed_Geostar (SPAdes) (version 2) | ecosystem: Environmental > Aquatic > Marine > Oceanic | place...
AATACAGACTCAAATTGCATCTCGAATTGCATTTTATTTCTTTATTTGTTTTTTGTTCTTGCCTTTAGGTAGAAGTTCTCCTGATTTTCTAACTCTTTTTAAAGTTTCCAATTGACCTAGGACATTAAACACTTCAGGCTGTGAAGTACCCTGCGTTAAAGTTAATTTCTTCTGTTCGAGTTGATGCATGTACGATTCCGCTTGATGCGTGTTCACATCTCGATCATCAAACTTGCCATCGTGAAATTCTTTTTTGAGTTTAGACCAGGTTGAAATCTCTTTCATTCTTGCTTTAGCTACAAGTTCCATATTTGCTCGGGCATAAAGTTTTTCTTCTAATTTAATTTGTTCCAGTTCTTTTTCTAAAGGGTCTTTTTCTTTTTTAATGTCCCTTTGAATCTTTTCAATCTCAACATCGTTCTTTCGATATTCAAATGAAAGACCCATCAAGTTTTCAAAATGGGTATTTTGTTCACGAACTGATTGCCAATACTTAGCAGCATTGGTTCCATATTTATTATCCGATAAAACTGAGAAACGCATTTCAGTTTCTGTTCTAAACATTTGTTTCTTGACCCAAGTATCCTGAAGCTCTGGAACCATCTTTTTAAATTCGGATGCCTGAGACTTATCCAATAAAACCATAAGGTGTTTGACTTCCTTATCAGCGTGCGGTTGAATATTACGTTTTCCTTTATTCATTCTTTCTCTATTATATATTAATTTTATGAAGCTGTAAAGGTTACGTTTGATGTACCGTTATATCCCTTTAAAGTTCCGCTTGTACTATTGAACCAAACCTGTCCTTCTGCAGGATTTGCTGGATCCCCTGCAATTACTTGTATTGTAATTCCTTTTACTGCTATATAAGTTGCCATTAGCTCACCGTTACCGTTTTAGTTGCAAAGACTGGTTTAGCCCATTCTTCTGTTTTATTTGCATCTGTATAATAAGAAGGAGGGTTGTTAAGAGGATTATATCCTCCAAAAGATAGTCCTAACGTTGTAGTTCCTGTTCCATTTCCTGCCGCCCCTCCATAAGTCTTAGATGTCGTTGCAGTCCAAGTTGAACCGTCCCACTCGTCGACTGATTTCAGGTTGGGAGCTGTATCAGTACCTGGAGGCAATCCACTACATCTAAGTGCAGAAGATGTTGTTCCAAACATATTTACGTTATACATATCAACTGAAAAAGCTCCCGGGGAAACTTGAGTCCAGGATGTTCCATTCCAGGTACAAGTTTGAGTCGGAGTCGCTGGAGAATATCCAGCATAAAGTCCTGCTGTGGTTGTTCCACAAGCTGCACCTAGTTGTGCGGCTTGATTCATAATACCTGTAATAGTCCAACCTACTCCATTATATTCTTCATTAGAAGTTGGCGCGGGTGTTGGTACTGCATCTCCTTGACCTCCAGAATACATCGCCGCCGTTTGAGTTCCAAAACCTGCTCCAGCAGCCCGTTCCGTGTTTAGAGATCCACCTGCAGTCCAGGTTGATCCATCATATTCAAAACATAGATTCGTGTTTGGACTAGGTACTGGAGTAGGAGCATACCCTCCAAAACTTAAACCTGCTGCTATTGTTCCTGCTCCACCAGCAGCAGAAAGTGCTGTAGGCATTGCTCCTCCGGAGCCCCAAGTACTTCCATCATATTCTTCAGTGGCAGTACCACCCGTATGGTTTCCGCCGCCACCGGCAAAAGATGCAGATTGAGTTCCACCTGCTGCGGTTGTTATACGAGTAGTTGCCATATTTCCTCCGGTAGTCCAAGCGCCTGTTCCAGGGCCAGTATATTTTAAAGCACTGCTAGTTGTATTATACCAAATTTGTCCTTCTATATCAGTAGTAGGATCAGAAGCTAGGCTCTGAACTTTAAAACCTTTAATGCCTGTGTAAGTAGCCATAGTTAATTCCTAAGGTAATGGATCTGGACTAGGTGGTGGATTAAATTCTTTCCGCCCTGCCGGTAGTGCATTCCATACTGCTTCATCTGTTGCAATCTGCGCATCAACAATAGCTTGTGCTTCTACTTTTGTTTTAGAAGTACCATTGACTCGGCTAATCCAAGCAGACCCTTTACTATTATCCCCTACAACCCAGACATCGCCAGCATGACCAGACAGATAAAAGTCATTACGATCTTGATGCGTAAAGAACCCTTTCCCTGTGTTAGTCGCTGTACAATATAAGTTTGCCATAGTTTCCTCCTTTTATTTTTTATAATTCATTTTTAACTTGTTGTCACCGTTTTGATTGAATAAAATGGGTCATTGTATTCTTCTACTACAGTATTAACAGGGTTCGGAGCTCCCGCCACATTAATAGCTGCAGTTGAAGTTCCTCCACCTACATTATAATTATTAGCGCTTGCTAAATCAGCTACCTCTGTCCACGAAGTTCCATTCCATGATTCAGTTAGAGCTTGGGCAGCTGCAGGAGGTTGTAGTGATCCTGCAATAAGAATCATAGAGGTAACTGTCCCGTTAGCAGAACATCCAACGTGAGAACGGTCCGTAAGAAGATCGGCTTTTTCTGACCAAGACGTTCCATTATATTCCTCAACAAAACCCAAATGAGCAGGAACTTGAGTACCTCCCATAACTAAACATGAATCTTGAGTACCTCCTGTTGCCATATTTGTTCTGCCACTAGTGAAGCCAGTGACTTCTGTCCAAGATGTTCCATTCCATTTTTCTGAATTTCCGCTGAGGTTTGGGCTTTTGGGAGGAGTATCTCCTCCAGTTTTTATTCCAGCCGTACTTGTTCCACATCCCGCTGTATGAGAACATAAATTATTTAAAGCATTAACTGCCGTCCAGCTAGATCCATCAAATTCTTCAGTCGCTCCTGTTGTTGGAGCCGCACCTCCTGCACATATTGCTGCAGTCGATGTTCCAAATCCAGCCATTAAATAACGTGCGGTTATAGTGACTGGCGAAACAGACCAGGAAGTACCATTATAGGTTTGCGTAATTCCTGAAGTGCTATAACTCGGGGCAGCATTACCTCCAAAAGTAACCATGGCACTTTGAGTACCGCAACCAGCTCCTGAATTTGTGCCAGTTACTCTGGCCGGCGCCGAAGCCCACGCTGCTGTACCTTGAGTGGCTAATTTCCAAACATTACTAGCAGAATTATACCAAAGTTGTCCCACTGATTGTTCAGCGGGAGGATCAGATGCTAAACTTTGAACTGAATAACCCTGTATACCTTTATAAGTAGCCATGTATTATTTATCCTTTAATAGCCAACCTTGTGCCGCTCCTGAATAAGCTAGGGTAAAAGCTGAACGTTCAACACTAGATGTTAATGTAGCATCGGCTGAACCGCCTTGAATTTTTTCTCCACTATCTGGAGTGACTGTTAAAGCATTTGAATCAAATGTTCCTGCATAATCTACTAGAGTAACTTCATCGCCCAGCGTTCCTGCGGGTAAGGTTACATTACAAGCATTTGAAGTTGTATCAATAAAATATCCTTCTCCAGCAACAGCAGTCATAGTTGCTCCTGTTTCTACTGCTTGCCATGATGTTCCACCTGAGTTATCCACCCATGATAAAACACCACCTGTTGTTGATGTTAAAATTTGATCATTAGCAGTAGCAACGGCCGCCGGCAACGTTATTGTATAAGATGTCGTTGTACCTGATGCTTTCATTCCAAAGTACTGTCCTCCTGAAGTGTCTTGTAATCTTAATTCTTTCTGTGATCCGATATTTAAACCATCTGCAGCAACCCAAGTTAGATTCGCATCCCCCCCGAAAGCTCCTGCATTATTATATTGAACTTCTGTTGTAGATCCTGCTACTGATCCAAAATCAGCACTCGCATCTAAAACATTTGTTCCATCGGTATAAAGTAATTTTGTTCCTGTAACACCTGCAGCCCAAGTAATTCCTGTGCCTGAAACTGTTTTAAAGGTAACGGTATAGGTACTTCCGCCTTCCGCATTATTAACAAGCCACCAGTTTTCAATACTGTCTGGTACCGTTACAATAGCATTTCCAACAGATAACGTTCCTGTTAATTTAATAACACGAGTCGCTAATACAGCCCCTGTAGTTCCATCATTTTTTGTTAAAGTGACAGTTCCATTATCAGTTAAAGCTTGTGTTACATAGCCTCCTGCAATCTGTTCAATAATATCCCAGTTGGTATTAGTTAATGTACCCCATGTACCGGCTTTTTCACCGGTAGCCATTTTTTGAATTCCTAAATCTGTGTATGTTGAAGGCATGTTTTTCTCCTAAGCTGCTTCCGTATCTACGTCTGTATACGTTGTATTTGATCCAGTTGCAACATTAGAATACGATGTATTTGACCCTGTGTCAACATCTTGAAAATGTTGAATCCCTAAAGTTCCTAGACCAATAGTTGCGGACTGGCCAGTTAATTCTACATTCGTATAGGTCGAAATCGTAAGACTTCCTACGCTTGACGTAGCTGCAACTCCTGTTAATGGAACTCCAATAATGGTAACCACTGAACCTATCGAAGTTGTTGCTGAAACTCCAACCGGTTGAACGGTAGGATTAGAAGTAACATGAAGAGCTCCTAGATCCGTTTCTGCTGAAACTCCAGTTAAGGTTGTTGTGTTATAAGATCTTATAGTGGGAGTGCCATCGGCAGTAGTTGCTGAAACTCCAGTTAAAGGAACTCCAATTTCTATATTTAATGAACCATCGGCAGTAGTTGCTGAAACACCTGTTAATGCAAAAGTAACATCTCCAACAATAGTAGGTGCTCCTACATCAGTTGTCGCCGAGACTCCTGTTAAAGGAACTCCAAGCTCTATATTTAATGATCCTACAGTTGTAGTTGCAGAAACTCCACTAGGTCTAACGATTGCTTCGTCAACCGATCCCCAACCATTGTAACCCCATTCAAGAGTACCCCAACCAGGTTGAACATACGCGTCAACAGTTCCTAATGTTGTAGTTGCTGATAAACCGGTTAATGTAAGAGTGACGTCAGCTTGTTCTCCCCAAGCATTCTGACCCCAGGTTGTTAAGGCTTGATTCCAAGTATTAGCCATAAGGAAGAACTCCTTACGCTATCTGGATGATCGCTGTTGATGCTGCCGCTGCTGGAAACTCTACTGTGAAAGTTCCACTTGTAACGGTCTTGTCTCCACCAAAATCAATGGAACAAACTGCAGCGTCGCTTGAATGTGAATCATTAAAAATTAAACAACCCCGTGCAGTAAAGGAAGCTGAAGTCCAGCTCGTATTTGCAAAATCGCAAATCGCTGTATCACTATCCAACACAGGAGTTACACTCGTTAAAGCGTTTCCTTTTGCCGTATAGCCTCCTGAATCTGCTAATTCTTCTGAAGTTGTATAAACGGTTGTAGATTTATTTAAAGTTGCATCACTGTCGTATAGTGCCAGATTAAAAGTATTTCCAGTAGGAGGTGCAGTAAAATTATGTTCCGCCTCTAAAATTTCTTGTTTGAAACTGTTACAAATTGCTGATGTTATTGCCATAGTTTGTATTCCTTTTAAGGTGAAGGTGAATCAATTTTTATACGAATGGTTCCATCGTCATAATCATCTCTTCGTCTTCTACCTACTTGTTCAATCGCGAACTTCTCTACCTCTTTATTATATCGTTGCTCGTAATATGTCAACATATCTTGGGGGCCTTTTAAATACCCAAAAGCTTCTACTAAAGAGGCATAAAGCAAGCCATTCGCAAAATTCCTGCTTAAATACGTTCCACTAATATTATTAACTAAACTACCGGGTATAGCCACATAATTAACTTGAAAAGTATACGTTTTATCAGGACACGGAGCAAACATAATTGTGCCAGAGGTCGTATCTGAAAACCCTGTTGCTCCTCCAAACATTGCATAATATTTAGGTATATCTCTGCCAGTAGCTACAGTCGTTCCGGCTGAACCATAATTATTATATTCATTTAAAAAGGTGACATCTCTTTTTTCTAAATATTTTAAAGTATTGGGAGAAGTATCATCTTCTGTAACTTGAACCGATCTTACTGCGAGACATCCAGCAGGAGCATTAATATATTCTTGACCTACGACTAAAGATCCTGTTTGAGATTTTCTATCCGCATCTATATTAACATCTCTTAAAATCCTAGTTTCCGCATCTGTAATAAAACCATCCGTGATCGTAGATGTAAAAACGTCAGTCGTAACTTCAGTGTAATCCTGAATTGCTGTCGTCAATGTTGCATATGTAAAATTAGTTGCCATTAGCTTTGCGGTCCTATCGCTTTTAAAGTTACAGGTCCAGAAGATACACTATATCCTCCAAACTTTATTCCTCCAGTTGTAGCAGTGTCAGTATTAACTGTAAAGTAATAGTAATCACTAGGAGTTTTTAAACTACGTGTTGTTGCAGAAATAAGATGAGTAGCAGCTGTAGAACCGTTCGCTCCTCGTTTTACTCCGCTTAAAACATTTGAACTAATCCCTGTGTAACTAATTATTTCTGTGTCTACTAAAATTGCATTCGTCGGAGTTCCCACCGGATTCGTTGCTGTAGGAACTACGGGTCCTGTCGTTGGAAAATTGGTTGAACTGGTTAAAGTAATTCCGGTTGTTGTAGTTGTATCGGTAATGGCTGCGGCTAATGTCGTAGTGACACTTGTATATTTTCCTGGAACAATAGAATAACCAGCTGCTAAACACATATTAGCTCCAGTGATTCCATCTTCATCAGCAATATTAGCAAATACAAATACACCATCATCAAGAGTGCCTGTGGTTCCTCCTGTAGTAGGAGATCCTCTAAATCTTACGGTTTCTCCATAGGTCCTTTGATGATCTGCTTGATTAACAATTATAATTCCTGAAGCAGCAGCAAAAGTTTGAAAAGGATTATATCCTAACCAACGTAATGCATCTGGAGAAGGTTGTTGAACTCTTACTTTACCAAGCGCAGTAGGATCTGCTTGATGAGGATAAGGATTTAATTGAGGTTGTTTCGTTTCCAATTCAGAATAATGAACAAATAAACCATTCCATTGAGTAAGCATTTCATTCCATGGAAAAGATTGTCCACTAATGTCAGAAACTGCAAGTGCATATTTTCCCTGTGCATATCGTGCCATAATTAAATATTAGGATAGTATGTTTTCGGCGTAATAAATGTACTTGCCGCAGAACCATCCGCTGCCTCCGCTCTGACTAATTCGTCTTCATATAATAATTTTAAATTCTGTGTTCTATCTGGTGCATATTTCATACTCAGGTAATAAGCTAAACCTGAACACATAGACGGAATATAATTATAAGGAACATCTGTAGCATTAAAATAATCTCCTGCATCTTGAATTCTATTTAAATACCAAAAATGTATATAATTTCCTGCCTGTGTTGAACTTGGGGTAATATATAAAGTAATTGTGACTTTATCAATAAATCGTTGGACCCAGTATTCTGAAGGTTGCCCTTCCGCCAATCGATTTGAATTAGCAGCATAACTGGCTCTATCAATTTTAGTTAAAGGAGTATCAGATTGAGTTGTAGCCCCTCTATTAGTTCGATAAGACATTTGAAGAATGTCTTCTACTCCATAAATACTTTCCGCAACCCCAGCATTCGTTACCCCAGCATCGCTGGTTCCGTCTGCCGTAGAGCGATACAAAGTATAAATAGCTTGAGACGCAACTAATGTGACATTAGTTTCTGCGACTTCCCAAAAATGTAAACCTCGATTAGACCATTCTTGAAAAAGAATGTTTAAAGATCGTCTTGCTGTTTTTAACTGGTAACCAGCAACTCCCCGAAGGCCACATCTTTCAAAAGCTTCTTCAACAATTTCATCAATTGAAAAATTCTTACCGAACGTTGCTGTTCCGGAAGTAGTGTTAGCCATTTAAACTCCTAGGCTCCAGTGATAGTCATTGTAACGCTTCCGTCTACTCCAGCTGTCTGAGTTAAAGTAGCACAAAGGCCATCCTTAAATACGATACCCGAGCCAGGAATATAGAGTTGTATGCCTTCTGTTTCCCATTTATACGTAGCTTTTAAATTACCTGCTGCAGTTGCACCAGTCGTAGCACTATCATGTAAAAGTAAAACAGAACCTGCTTCTGCTCTACCTTGAATAGAAGTAACTCTAGTTCTAGCTGCTCTTATTAATGTAACAGCTCCCGTAGTTTTAGTTACGGTTGTTTGGTCACTTGTAAATGTCATAATTTTTATCTCCTTAGTCGTGAGCTCCCGAAGGAGCTCACTTTATTTTATTTATTTATTAACTCCACGCCGCAGCGCCGGTGTCAAATGTAGCGCCGTTAGCGAAATCATAAGCAAAATCCCAAGTGCCTTTTTCATAGCACGTGAAATAGATAAAACACCCATGAGTTAAACTATTAGTTGCTGCCGCCGCAGGTGTATACGTTAATATCGTTTCACTTGCTGCCGACGTATCTATAGTTGATGCTGCTCCAGCGGTTCTACTTTCCACTTTTGAACCTTCTCTATAAACATCACTTCCTGCACATGTAAATGTGAGAGTGTTAGTCCCACCATTTGTGTCATCTGTTTGGTAATGTACTACTATAGTTCCTACTGTAGCTGATGGTAAAGTAACAGCTTGTGCTGCATCACCATCAAAGTCATTAACTGTGATTGTGTCAGCCGCATAAGTTAATGTAGCTGATGTTGCAACAGTAGTAGCAGTCAGACTAGTAAGATCTGGTTTTAGTCCCAGAGTTCTTGCAGTATAAGCTCCTGTTGAAGTGTTTTTATTGACTTGTTGAAATCCTTTTTCGGATCTTACCGAGCCATTAAACGTTGTTGTTGCCATTTTATAATCCTCCTAGATTATGGGATATCGTCTCTAGGTCGTCGACTATACTCGTCGATATCCAATTAAATAATTGTATAGTAAGTTATTTATACACTATTTTAAAAAAGAGTGCAAGGTATCCCTGGGAAAAAAATTGATTTTTTGATAGCGCTTAAGTGGCTATCGAAACTTCGGCCTTGGCGGCGTCTATTTTGGTTTGAAGTGTTTGTTCTTCAAACTCTTTGGCAATGATTTCTTTAACAATTTCCTGAATTTTCTTATCAATGTAGGACATATTAATATTATATTTGCCCTCCTTCAGGTGCTCCTGTTGCCACTCTAACTCCAAGGACCTCTTTGTAGTGTATAGGTCTTGTGTCATTTATAACCTCCTCATAGGTTATTCTCCGGGTATCTCGATACATTCCCGTTGATTCCCATTTTACACTCTTTTCTCCCAGTTTGTCAAGGATTGATTGTTCAACGGATTTAGCATTATCTTCAGCTAAAATTTCAAATTTAGCGTGATGATCATATGCCCAAATATTTATGAGGAATTTTTTCATAGGATTTTCATTATATCAGTAAAATGTGGCGACATTAAGGCGCCGCCACAAAATTAGTTTTAATTACGCACCTGGTGATGCATAGATACCTCTAGGGTCAGAACAGCCGAAACTGTATCTTTCTCTAGCTTTATATCTAACATTGCCAGTATCGAAATCGCCTTCCATTGCTGTTTTCAATGGTGCTCTATCGAAGTACTTCATGCCATTTGGAATATCAGTGATAATGTACCATGCATCAGTGTCAGTCACAAAGTGGTTGACTCTATAACCTTGAGGAACCATCCCCAAGTTTTTAAGTGCATTGATATCATTATCTGCTGTTCCTACTCTACCTGGAGACTTAAGAACTCTCTCAGCAGTAAATTGAAGAGCAGAAGGAATAATCATTTTTTTCCCTTGTGCTGCTATTCTTAATCCACGTTCATCAGTAAAAGCTGCAATGTCAATCATTGCTTGCTCTAATGATGTTTCGTTTAGATCTGCTGCTGTTGATAGCGTATTACTAAACGTACCTGCAATAGTTGGGTGAGAAGCGTTTATTAACGAAACTCCATCACCTGTTTTGAAGGTAGCTACTCCGGGTAGACCATTATTTAATGGTGCTGCCCCTTTAACTTGTTTAGCGTTAGCCATAGATCTTGCCAAAGCTTTTGTATAACGAGAAGAAATTCTGTCATAGAGGTTGTCCTCCATAGCTTCTTCAGTTATAGCAAATGCTAAAGCTACTGTCTCATGAGTATAACGCGCAGTGAAAGTTTCTTGAGCTTCATCAAATGAAACCCCTTGACCTTCAGCTTTTACGTCAGCATTAGCGAATCCTGATAACATTACTTCCTCTTCGAAAGCTCTGTCACTAGACTCGGTTGCGTATATTTCGGCAGACTCATTGTCATACCGTTTGTATTCCAGCCCAAATAGTGCATTTAGGCCTGGTTCTAGTTCTTTAACTAGCTGTGCTCGTGATATTGCCATGTCTATTTGCCTCTAAGTTGTTTGAGTGACGATTTGGTTCGTGCTTTGCACAACGATGACTGAACAATAAGCAGCAGTAATATCCTCATTTTCAGGATCTTCTGCTTCTCGAATCAATCTCCATTGGTAAGTACTAGCATCAGTGCCACCAATATTCAAAGTCGTGCTTGACACGCCTGTTGCATCGGTACCACCTGTGTTAGTAAAACACTCGTAAGTTTCCATGAAACCTGCTCGTGTTACTGCCGCATCTGTAGCAACAACATATTCCTGGAAAGGATAGTCATTTACAAATGCTTGTATATCTTCACTGTTAGCTGGAGTAATCGGCTGTTCGTACCAGTTAGCCCACGTCGGTTTTTTAGTACTCGTCGCGTTATAAAAGATACCATTTAACACACCTATTACAGGTCTTGTAGCAGGGGTTAATTCAGCAGATGTTACATAGCCAGATGTAATTTCAACTGCGCCACCGTGATATAAATCAACAGTAGATGCAGCATCAATCCAGTATTTAGACAATCCCTGAGTAGCTGGGGTGTTACCCAACGTTGCTGCAGGAATAAATCCAAAGCCGGCGCTATTTCTATTTGCCATAGTATTACTCCGTAATGTTTACAGTTTTACCTGTAAACGGTTAATATAAATCGTTGGTTAGAGAATTGTTAAAGAATTAACTTTTCTTTGTACCACCGAAGGTTACACGTGTCTGTCGATCAATATTGATCGGCATACTTGGGTGCTGTTCCCTCATTAAATCGTTGTCAACTGCTTCGTCCCGAGCTTCCGTTTGTTTTTGGAAATATTCAGTACGTTGCTTCGCAATTTCTTCAGGTATCCTAGCCAGCAATAGGCCGCCAACTCCAATTACCCCAGCGTATTTTCCGTCTTTAACAACAGGATAGTCCGAACCTTCATATTGGTCTGCTCTCACTAATTCCCATCCAGATCTTAATTTACCTGCGATGTTCTTAGTGTCATCAAAGCCAACACTTTCAGCTCGTATCCATCTGTGCCTAAAGCCTTTAGGCGCTGGTGGTGCATCTAGAGATGATGGTGGAACCCATACTTTTGGTCTTTCAGATTTAGACCTTGTTTGGTTCGCACGGGAAGTTTTTTTATCGTTTGTCATATGCTTATGCCTCCTTCGTGATTTTTAATTGTTTCGCATACTCTTCAAGTGGCACTCCTAATTTTTTACAAATTGCTACCTGTGAGGAAGTGAGTCTCACAGTTTGGCGTCCTGGTTTAACGCTTCTTTTCGCAGAAGCAACCGTCTGAACGGGTTCGGACGTATTTACACTACCACCTTTATCAAATTTATGCGGAAAGTCAACCTTTATCCTTCGATCAACTTCCTTATAATATTCTTCTGATTTAGGATCAAAACCTTCCTTGTTTACTAAATCCTTATGAATCTCGAACGCCGTAAACGTCATAGCTCGGTCTGAACCAAACCATCTGTTTTTAGACGCCCAATCTTCAGCTTTAGGATCAGGATCCGGTAACTGTGTAGGAGTTCTCCTTGGTAGATATTGTTCATCAGAAAGTCGACGTTGTGGTCTTGGTTGTTTCTCGACTTCTTCCTGATATTCTTTTGCTTGTTGAATTTTAGCATTTTCAAAAGCAAGAGAAGCAATTCTTTTATTTGCTTCAACTTGAGCCGGTGCATTTCCAGATTCAATGGCGCCAGCTAATTCTTTTTCTGCTGCTTCCATTCCTGTTTTTACACTTTCTTCAAGCTTTTTATTATATACAGAATCTCTTTTTACAAAATGAGATTCCATTTCTTTTCTATTAGATTCTACAGCTTGGGCATAATCCAAAGCCGCTGCTTCTCTACGTTCTGCTTCACGCATTTTGCGTGTCAGTTTAGAGATACGGTTTTGAACTCCTCTGCTGTATTCTTCTAGCTTTTCGTCCTCTTTCGCTGGACTTTGTTTTTGATCGTCCTCGCTATCTCGAACATCCACGCGCTCATCAGATTTCTCAGATGTGTCATCGGTGATAGGACTGTCTTTAGTAGTTTCTTCATGTGTCTCCGTTTCTGTTACTACTTCTTCTTTTACTTCTGGTACAGTTACATCGACCTCAGGGCCTGATGTATCTATATCGACTAGCTTAGTGCTAGATTTTTTTTCTTCTTCTGGCATAGTTCCTTCCTATGTTTATATTTCATGCAAGATATCCTCTGGATTCTTGATGGTTGCTAGAATTTCGTCGTCATTCAGCAAACGTACTTCTCCTCCTTGTATTTTAATACGGGATCCTGCATAACGCGCAAACACTACCCAATCTCCCTTCTTGCACCATGGACCTTCTGGAAATTTTTCTTTATCATATGTTTGGCTTCCCATAGCCAATACATTTCCACAAGTTGATGCAATAGATGCTCTTTCTACAGCGTCATCAGAATAAATAATTCCTCCTTTACTCTTTTTTGATGCTTCAAAAGGCAGTACTAAAATTCTCCATCCAACAGGCAATGGAAGTTTTTCCATTTCCTCTGAAATCTTTTTAGGTCTTTCCTTTAATTCTTTTTTTTCTTTTTGATATTTTTCTTGTAGGGCTGGTTTAAGTTTTGGTGTGTCGCCCGATGTCGATAACGGTTCCACTGTGCTCATCTTTTTGCTCCTTAGCAGTTAGCAGGTTAGAGATATCCTGTCGCACTAATTCTAGTGCATTAATTTGACCGATAATATACTTGTATTGTTCAAAGTTGTCAACATTTCCGGATGTAACACTTAAAGCCAATTGTTGTATTCTTGCTTCAGTATTTCTTTTAACTTTGTATAATATTTGTAGCGGGTCTTGCGCCATTATGCGTTTTTTCTCTTTTTAGCCATTTTTTTAAAAGTTTTAGCTAATGCTTTAGCACGACCAGTGCATCCTGGTTTCGTGATTGGAGTACACTTTCCTTTAGTGCCTCTTTTTTTAATTGATTTATTAACGTCTTGAATCCAATTAGTATCCCCACCTTTTTTAAAACCGATTCTTCCACCTTCTTTATAAACGGATAAATGAGGAGATTGAGAACTCAAAGGTTTAGGTCTTCCTTTTAAAAGAGGACTTGTTCCTTTAATTTGAATTCCGTATTCCGACATTACTTTTTCAATTCTCTTACTATTCTTCTTTTTTCGTCTTTTAAATTTCTTTTTCCTTTTCGAGTTCCTGCTCTTTCAGCATCAACTCTTCCAAGTTCTTCTAGTCTGTTTTCTCTCGGGGTATTAACATCACCACCATAACGGTAGTTTGCGATTTTACTTCTACCTTTAATTTCTTTTCCTGGCATTATTTACCTCTAGTAGCTCTAGACTCGTCTCGTCTAGATTTATAGCTTTGGGACTTCGTAGATTCTTTTCCTCTTCGCATTCCTAAAGATTCATCAAGTCGAGCGTTAGCTCCTTGTTTTTTAGGTGCAGAAGATCCTTTGAATCTAGGTGGAGTCCATCTTGTGCCATAATCATTTCTCATAGTTTCTCCTTATATTATATTTGATTGATAATGTCTACTTCTTTCTTCTGTTCTTTAGTTTCTTTAAATATTCCTTTGTTTTTTTGTCACCAAAAGTAGGTGCAATACTGCTAATAGTTTTTATAGGGCTTTTTAATCTTCTTTTTGCCATTATTTTTTTCCTCCATTACGAAATATTTGTGTTCCCTTTATACCAAAAATGCTGGCGCAGACAAGAATCCATAAATTTGTAAACCAACTTGGTAGTGCCGAAAAATGCTCAAAAAAGATTTTGATTTTTTCCATAGCCGCCGGATCGTCTGACCATACTCCCCAGGCAAGCACAATTATGGGCAGTGTGAGAATCGCAAGTACGACCTCGTCCTTGTAGTCGTTTTGACGGGCTTCTAAAAGTTTGCCCTGGTAAG
>Ga0208179_1001151_pt1 | contig 14134 bp, 20 predicted proteins | sample Malvired_Geostar_FD_184238 | JGI IMG/M metagenome (GOLD analysis project Ga0208179, IMG submission 184238) | Marine viral communities from the Global Malaspina Expedition - Malaspina viral metaG DeepMed_Geostar (SPAdes) (version 2) | ecosystem: Environmental > Aquatic > Marine > Oceanic | place...
TCTTTAGACTCATCGTGTATGCCTAACCATCGAACTCTTACACGACCAAGTTGTTCGGGGTCAAATCTATCTTCGACAACTCCAATACCCCAGCTAAACCCATCCATCCCTAAGAAGGCCATTACTTAATCCTCTTACTGAAAAACTCAAAATCGTCCATATGTGGTATTACTACAACAGGCACTTCTTTAATATTCAGTTCTCTTGCTATCATCAATCTTGTATTCCCTTGTATCACCCTAATGGCTTTATTATCCCATATGCCCAGTAACGGTTTGTCTATTCCATTCTCTTGCACAGAGGCTTTTACTCCTTGATAAAAGGCATCATTACTCTCTACACAAGATTCATCAGACCAGGTGATGCACTGTGAGGTTGGATACATCACAGGTTCCATTTCTACGCTTGATCGTCTTAATGTTACAACTGGACTAACTTCCATAGCAATATTTATACTGAAACTAAGAAGGAAATAAATAGTTGGCTCCGGGGAGAGGGATCGAACCTCTAAGGCCTGCTCAGCCGCCAGATAAACTGTCTGGTGTGTTTACCGATTTCACCACCCCGGAATATTTTTACATATTAGCAACTATTTGTCGAACTTGATAATCATTCAGTGCTGATAGAAGTCTTGTCATTCCAATACCACCACCAACTCTAGGAAAGAAATCTAGTGATAGAAAATCATCTAGTTCTTTATCTACCCTATTCTTACCAAACAAGTCATAGAGTAAGTTGGCATACATACCATCAGAAATAGTGTAAAACATATCTCGCATTTCTGTTGTATCGCTAGAACGTTCAGCAGAACCTATCGTTTCTTGACCTGAGATAATAACATCTATCTTGGCAGCAGTACCATCGCCGTTCTGTTTCATATTCCAGAAAGGTGATGTGTGATTTGGAAAGTTCTTTATCATACAGACTCTACCTTGCCAACGTTGACACATTGCCGCTTCATGTTCATGTCCTAATTCTTGACCGTCATACAAATCAAAAAAGTCTGACCATTCAGCGTAGTCTTTATCAATTACAGAATGTTTATTTCCAAATCCCATATGTTGGCATAGCTCTTTTTCCATTGCTTCTAAGTCTTTAATGTCGCCAGGCATTTCAAACTCGAACATGGGGAAGATGGTGTCGTGTCTACCTTCAACAATTTCTTTTTCTGCACGATAGGATGTGCTCATACAAAAAAATCCAGGCACTGCTGGATTGTTTAAGAGTTCGTATTCAAGCCACATCTGGCCTGTTTGAGGCAGAGGCCATACTTCTCCATTGTAATTATAGGTTGCTACAGTTGTCGGGTCTTCACAAGCTGCCAGAATACTCAACCTGTTCTGTGTGTGTACTTCTTGAAAACCACGGGCCGAAAAAAAACTACGCAATTGCGTAGCCGCTTCAGTAAACTTCTCTGGACTTATTAGTTGGGTCATATCGTTTTTCCTCACAAATTTCTTTTATTTATGCTTTTGAAGAATTAGAAAACCCCCTATGAGGCTCTGTTTAAATCTCACGACCGTGAGTACTTTCAGTCTAAGGGATAGTCTAGAATCACCTAGTGAAAGCCGTCAATACCAAGGGGGTAAACTTTTAACTACAGAGGTTACGTTATCGTGTTCAGTTTAACGATGTAGAAAAAGTTTTGTTTTATCTATTATGCCTACTATGTCTTTGCGTAGGACTTAACTCCATATGTTATACAACTGATAAGGTACACCTGTTATTTTTCTTTCATCATCTTATCCCTCTGTTAAAGGTTGGGTAGGTAACTCAGGGGTTTCAACACCACCTGAAGTAAATCTAATCATACATTTATTCTGCTTAGCAAACTGTCTACCTACATTAGTTGCTTCCTCTTTTGACCTGGAAACAAAATGTGCCGTCGGTTTCTCTTTAGAATCTTCATGCCGTAGTATAACAAAATACTTGGCATCTTTTTCTCTTACTTCTATATACATTACTTTCCGATGTCCTTTATACACGATTCCGTAATAAGCATAATAGGCCCCTTATTGTATGCGGGTGCAATTGTATGACTACTGGAATAACTTTTCCGTGGAGGTGTTACTGCTCCAAGTTGTCGTGTGTCTACTGAAGGGATATCTTTAAATGGACACTTACCTGTTTTCTCAACTCCCATATCCATAAGGTGGGAACCATATTTAAAACTAATCATTTACTTTTTACTATTAAAGGTATATTGCATCGTACCATCCATCCACATTTGCAAAGTGAACGAATTAATAATAACATCATCATCTATCATTTGCACTTTAATACTTCCAGTTCCAGTGTATTCTAAATTAAAATAAACTTTAGGATTTTTGAATGCTTTGTAAACTTTAGCATATCCAGGTGATTGTGTACTCAGAATAACCTCATCTACAGAAACGTTTTTAGCAATCGCAGATATTGTTATTACATCATCAAAACTTGTAGCTGCAATCATTCCCTTTACATATTTTTTCCAATCTACTTTTTGAGATAAACCTTTATTGTAGAATTTAACAAAAAGTTCTGCTAACCTTTGATTAGAATGATATCCTCTTTTCTTATAAAAGTATTCTCCAACTTCTCCTCGTCGTTTGGGGTTAATTTTTGAAAGTTTGATATTAGGGTTCCCTCTATCTTCTTTATATTTTTTGAACCAGAGTTTACCCTCCGTGCTATTGTACCATTCGTTACAATCTCCTTTGAAAAGATTTATTTCATTTTCAAGTTCTTCTATTCCATCTATGTCACCAAAACAATTAACAAGGTGTGGTACTGAAGATTTTGATCCCTGACTGGTTTTAGGACTCTTAGAGGCTTTAAGACTGTAAAGAATTTCGTAAGCAACTATGGGTTTAATTATTTTTCTGACCGTTAAGACAATATCCTCACTACCTTCCCTAGATGTATCATGCCCAACACCTTCAATATCAAAGGAATGATCTATCGAATAAAATGGGTAAGGTGTCACTATTTGGTCTTTGCCATTTTGTACGGCCCAAATATCTACCAATTCTTGTCCCTGAGCAATTCCTTGATTGATAGCTCTAATTGTTTCTTCTTCACTAAACCTTTCTGAATAAAATTCTATTCTCTCATCCCTTAAATCTTTTAAAGCTTTAAGGTCAGTTAATACTACGAAACCACGAGCAGTCATTTCTTCTGCAAATGTATGAGTACTAACATACTCAGCGATATGACCATTGTTACCTTTCTGTTTCTGTTCATGTTTTTTAATTTTCATACTCTATATTATCTCATATAATGAATTGAATGTCAAGATAAAAAATAGACCCCTACCAAATACTCGTCAATACCAAGCCGGTAGGGGTCTTGTTTCTAATGGGGCAGGTCGAGGCAGGATCACTGCCGGTTGAGACCTTACTCCCCTTTTGAAACTAATTAAAATCCTTGCGTGTCGTCGTCCTTTAATTCGTCGTCATCATCATCGTCGCCATCTTCAGGATCCTGATTCATGGTTTCGATATCAACCCCGGCATCAATCTTTGAATAGAGGTCTACGAAGGACGATTTTGTCTCGTCATCAAAACGGGCAACACACATTTCGATGGCTTTTAACTTGTCGTCGAAAATCGCATAGGCGCCAACGATATGAACCAAACGGCGAGTCGAGATAATCTCATCAACCCCACCTTCGGCAAATGTCTTGCGAACTACATCAGCGAATTTCACCAGGTTCTTGGCAAACTCAGAATCCTCGATACCGTGTTTTCCAAATTCGTTATTAAGGATTTTGGTTTCCATGGCGGCAGTCGGATAAGTCTGTTCAATGGTGACTGGGAATCTTTCAAGGAACGCCTCGTTGAGGATATTCGTTCCAATAAATTTTCCATCATCAGCACCCTGACCCTTGGTGTTTGCTGTCGCAATCACGTTGAAACCCTTTTTGGGATGTACCCATTTGCCTATCTTTTTGATATAGACAGATGACCCTTCGAGGACCGGTTGTAGGCACATAATCTTGTTGGATGCCAAATCGATTTCGTCAAGGAGAAGAATCGCACCACGTTTCATGGCGGTCACAACAGGACCATCATGCCAGACTGTCTCACCATTCAGGAGACGGAATCCACCGACCAAATCATCCTCATCAGTTTCGATAGTAATATTGGCACGGACGAATTCTCGCTTGAGTTTGGCACAGACTTCCTTCACCAGCAAGGTCTTACCATTTCCTGACAGGCCCGTAATAAACAGAGGATAGAATATCTCTGATTTTACTACGTCCTTCACGGTGTTGAAGTTGCCCCAAGAAACGTATCCATCAAATTTTTCAGGAACGTAAGAATCTTGGTTATCCATAACGCCGATCGCAGTGGGTGCCATCATAACCGGGGCGGCTTCGGTAATTCGTTCCAAAGGCATTTCCCGGACTTGCTCGATATTCGAGGCAGCGTTTTTTTCAAACTCGCCGTCCAAGTTCGGGAGATAATACTCGCCACGGACTTCCGTTTTAAGATCCTTACCTACCACCCATGCTGGGAACGATAACCCATCATAGTTATCCAGGACAACCTGGATAGACTTACGGGTCAAAGTCTGTGCATCGGGACCGAGGATATCATATGCCGCTCGGATAAATTCCTTGCGATTCTCGGTCATTTTAATTTTTGCCATGTGTTGCTCCCTTATGCAAAAATGTTATCTTCATGGGTCCAGAAATTAAGACCCTTCTTTACTGTGACGTCCGAATCAGCAGGCGCATAACCCACGATCCGAATCTTGTTGCTGGGGGGATCGTATCTTTCACGGGTTGCGTCATATACGAGCCCTTCCAATTCTGAGAGGAAGACCAGGTGGGATGTTTCGTTTCCCGTGACTTCCACGTTTTCGATTAAGACGGAGTCCTGAAGCCAGTCTGCCTGGTCTTCATAGTCTACCATCAAATTTATTTTCATTACCATATTAGGGTTTCCTTCTAAAGGTGTAACTTCATTTTCAAACATAATTATACCATAGTCCGAGGGTCAGCACAAATGCCCTTGTAAGTCATTGATTTAAAAAGGATTTATTTTCCTTGATCCGATCGGACTTTACCAGTTTGCCCCTCGGATTTCCCTTTAAAATCAACAACTTATTACTCTTTCTTGATGTCGTTTTTAGAACATTTTGATGTCGTTTTAGGAACACTGATTTTTACATTCTATCATCATTGTGGACATACCACAATCAGCTAAATATTCAGTATAGCTATCTGGGTCTGTAAAATAAGCGTGGATAGTATCCTCATCATCTAGGATCACTACAGTATACCAACCGGCAGGTGTAGGAGTCCAATCAGGTGTGTTAGTTGTATTCATTTTATGCTATGATATCCATCATTCGGTTGACTAGAACCTTGTTGCCAAATTTGGTATTCTGGTTTTTGGTAAAGGCATTTTTGATTTTGCTCACTGTCATGGAACCGTCAATATCGAGGTCCGGTTGGACATCCTTTATCGTTCCAATCGGGATTATGTAATATTCGTCATAACCCTTAGTCTGGATTGCGGCGATACCGGTCTTACGGCACATTTCACGGGCAGCTTTAAAAGCTTCTTGATTGTAGTACTTCCATCCAATAAAGTCTTCCAGGGTGCTCTGTAAAATACGTTTTCCACGGGATGAGGCATCAAGGAAGATTCCTACTATGTTGATATCATGGCGATCCTTCAGAAGTGACAATATGGCACGTTCCTGAAGTTTGGAATCTTGCATCCTGTAGTCAGCCATTTCATTCAACGGATAAGACATCTTCGTTTTCTCGTCCTCGAGGATTAGTTCCTTACGACCCGAACGGATGCGACCTTCATAACCTTCCATGTTATAAACGGAGTTCATTGAGGTATTGCCTTCACCATCGGTCAGAACTATCAGGTTACAGATATCCAGTTTGTAATGTTCCTTGAAATTCGGGATAATCTTGTTCATTGTTACGAGCCCTTCAATCAAAGGAGTCGAACCAAGCCCAAAATCCTTCCAGCGTTCGTGTCTGGTAGAATGTCCCCAAGCATGACGCCATAACAGCTTCAGCATCTTGCTGAGGTCTTTCGCAGACATCCTGGAACTAAACAGATTCAACAGATTGAAATGTGAACCACCATCATGGTCTGACAGGGTCGCATTGTTACCTTTATAGATAAACTTCGCACCGCCATTCTCTAGCATCCCCTGTATGTACTTCTCACGGTTCCATTCTTCCAAATGTCGCTGTTCCCATTCATGGTGATAGGCATTAGTAAAGGCATACACCTCAAAAGGCACATTTACCTTATTACAGAACCATACCATATTGATTATCTGCTTCATTGTGTCAAACAGGTTGTGAGACATCGAAGCTGACCAATCAAGTAACATCAGCATCCCGTGATTCTTACCATCGGGACGTATAGTGTTTCTAAGGAACAGGTCATCATTGTACTTGTAAGAGAAAAGCTTGTTTACGTCCAGAATACCGGTCTTGGAGATAGTCTCCTTGCGATACTCAGAAGCAGACTTCTTACGCTCGAATTCCTTGACCATGTAACCGATGATTTTTGTGGAATCACGTTTAAAGGTCCGGTATTCAGCTTCACAGTCGGTCTTATTACGTCCACCTAAGTGTACTCGACCCCTGTGGTAGAATTCAGTCTCTGCGGCATACTGACCTTCTGCCTCTTTATCCATATATTCTACTTCCTTGCCCAACCTTTCGATTATGGTCTTATAAGGAACTAGAATGGACTTGAGGTTCGGTGTCGGGAGTGTAAAGTAAACTCGTTCCCTAGTATTACGTGCCTTTTCCGATAACAGCTGTCGCTGTTTAGAATCAAAGTTATCCTGGGTGGAAACCAAGTCTTCCGGTAACTCATCACCGACTTCTGGGACATCCCATTCGCCTTCTAGGCCAGAACCATCTAAATCATCATTCGATAAATCAGAATCCCAAGAATCGCCGTCACCACCTTCACTATTAAAACCTTCCTCTAAGAGTGATTTTTGAGATTTTTCCGCCTGCTCGTCTTGCTGGTCCTGCATATACTCCATGAGTAACATAACAACACGAACAACATCATCCCAAGTTTCAACCAATTCTACTTGATTGACATAGAATGATTCCTCATCAGAAAATTGAATACCTCTGAGAGGACCCATTTTCATTGCTAAGTTAATTCTGTCTAACAAGTTAAAGTCTTGAGGATCTTCACCTTCCTTGTAGAAAAAGTGTTTCTTTTCCAGGGTCTTGTAACCAGAAACGAAATCCCGAGTTAAACCTGGATATTTTCGTTTGATTTTCTTTTCAATTCGGGCGTCTTCCACGATATTGGTAATACCTTTGTGGAGATCAAGCTCTAATACTGCTTTCTCCCAGTCACCCATATCTGTCCATAATGCATGAGCACATTCATGCCCTGTCATCATGTCTAATACGTCCTTATCACCATCCTCAGCTACCGTCCATATGGGTAGAGTAAGGACACGTGCCTTTACATCAAAACTAGCGGTTGTTGCTGTAGCACTATGCCGAACAGTAATGTCCTCTGTAGCGAGCAACTTAGCTAGCTGTGTTTTTGCTTCTATCATAATTTGTTTTTTGGGGTGAAATTTTTGGTTCGGATTATTTTCAAAGTGCTTAAGTGCCGATATATGACAACACCGGACTAAGCTTAGACTCAGGGTCAAACCCCAGCTACTGTCCTGACCCTTACAGCCCTAAAGCCCGGTCAAGGTTCATGTCAGCTACTGCGAGTACTACTGCAAAGCATGCCACGTACACCAGCCATGTCCATTTATGAGTCATATTAAGAGCTCCTATTGGCTCTGCGTTTGTAGGCACGTGTTCGGCGTCTATAGCGTATACGTGATAAGGACTTAACATTGTGAGGAATACCATAACGGCCTTCCTGTGTGAATGTGTCAGTAAGATTGCCGAATGTGTCAATACGGTCAATAGTAAGAGTACCAGCGTTAAAGCCTGTGGTATGGTCAAGACTATTGAATACATGGACAGCATCAGATAGGGTAGCTTCACAAAAGAAGCCGACCTTTATCTCGCCGTCCTGTGTATAGGTAATACGCCAGCCACCCATGTTCATTGTAATAGGTGTGCCGGTATTGCCGTATGACTTCCAGGGCTTACCATCAAGGTCATATTTCATAGTGTGTATTAGGGTTTCCTTATGTAGTGTTAGAGTGTCGCTATGCAGTGCCGTGAGGCCTAGGGCATATTGCCTTCCAGTAAGCAACACTCTATTTCAATACATAATTATACCATAGCTATAGCTGTACCACAAGCCCCCTGTAAGTCATTGAAAACAAAGGGAAATAAAGGGCATATAGAGGGTCTTCCATAAAGGGTCTTACCAGTTGCCCTTCTGTAAGTCATTGAAAACAAAGGGTTTATAAGGGTTCTCGTATGTGCCCTAATGGTATAGCGTCTGTGTGGTATCTCTGTTCTAGTCTAAGTCATTCAGCGCCTGTATCAGTTTGACCATCCACTCGTTCAGCATCACCAGCTCCTCCTCAGTGTCGATATCCCAAGCAAGGGCAAAATCCATCATGGCCTCTGGGGTAATAGGGGTAGGGGTGAATTCAGGCATAGGGAATTGGATAATATTAGACATATAGGGTCTCTGTGTGTGAAACCAAGGGAATACTCGATTTCATAACATAATTATACCATATACGCTGTCTCACCAGATGAGTCCCTGGGACATTTATTTTCAGCTGGCTGGGGGGTGTCTGCGTGTCATTACGTGCCTACTCCAAACCTCAGTTCTCAGGAGCCCGCATCGCCCCGATAAGAGCCACACTAACCTACGCTGATTAAGGATTCTTTGATGGTATATAACGCAATAATAGGTTTAGGCTATCATTAACATTAGGTTTTACGCACAGCTTGCTCACAGCTTTATCCACAGAAAACCATGAGATATGCGAAGAATATCTCATATACAGGGATGGATTTTGATAAGTATAACCACTTACTTATTTTCACTTCATCATCCAACCAGCCACCCTTTCCCGGCTCAGAGGACTCCCCCTTATGTACAACACAATCTACAAAGCGGTCCGTTATACTATCTTTGCATTGATAGTTCTCGGCGTTTACACTCTGGTGGTATTGTCATTTTGAAGCGACATAACACTAGAAAACATATTAAAGATATTTTATTTGCATTAACGGTCGCACTCGGTCTAGGCGTGTTATGTTATATACTCGTCAAATACCAAGGTTACATCTGGACGTTCAATAGTATTGCTACCTGATAAGAATAAAGATATAGAGCAGTTAAGGATGTATGGTTATATTGTGACACATGAGGATAAACCAGCTCCACCAGCCGTTCATCCACTACGGTCACTCTACAAGACAATTAGTTGGCGTGTGATTGCCTCATTGGATACTTTCTTTATCTCTTGGCTTGTCACTGGTTACTTTATGCTGGCTAGTACTATCGCTGGGGTTGAAGTCATCACCAAGATGGGGTTGTACTATGCTCACGAACGGGCTTGGTTGCGAGTTCGTATCAGGAATCCATTTAGACCACACTAGGTTTTCCTTGTATGTCCATGTTCCGTCTTTGAGCTGCATCACATTAGACAGCTTGGTGCGTATGGTTGCTTTGGTCATATCCAGCTCCATGTGGGATTGGTTTCTCTCTCCGTCCATCATATTTGGAGTATATCCATTGTGAACGATGACGGCCTTGTTGGTCTAGTTCTACCATTTCTCGTTCATTATAGTAGGCGTCATTGATGGCACGCAGTTTGGCCATTGTCTCGTCTATAGTATCTATCATCACTTGGGCTTCTTCTTTTTCTTCTTTTCTTTATGTGGTCTATGTTGTTTATCAGCCATTGTATTGTAGTCACCTCCATGTTGTAGTGCGTTTGTAATGTTCTCGTCTATTCGTTTGTTGGGTAATGTATCCATGTGTAGTTCCAGGGCCTTCTGTTTAGGTGATACGTTGTATTTCTCTTTGATGTATATGTCTAGTCGGTCTGACCAGTCCAGTAGTATCTTAGGCAGATGGCGTTTCATTCTGATAGTCGTGGTCTGGTGTATGGCTGTACACTATGAACAGGCCATTTCCCTCGGGATGTATGCCTTGCCAGTTGGATTTGAATGGCCCTAGGTCATGGGTTTCAACGTCCACACTGAAGCCATTACGACTAAATCGGTCATTCCACCATTCAAGGTCCTCTCTTATGATATGCGTGACATCATTTTCATAGGCTGGGATGTTGTATTTCTCACCATCACCAAGTGGCACCATCGCAATCAGGTCATTACAGCTGTCAGCGAGTAGTGATAACTGGTCATCTATCCGCTCATAAGGGATGTGTTCCAGTATATCCTTGCAGATTATCCAGTTATACCGGTGTAATGGGAACGGTGCATATGGTTCTATCAACTGGACATAGCCATTCACCTCTTTTGGTGCCTGTGATATGGCGTATTCTGAGATGTCTACACCATAGGCCTCGTAACCTAACAGTCTCAAGGCGTGTACAATGTAACCTTTCGCACAGCCAAAGTCTAAAATGGTATCATCAATACTAAACGGACACTCCTTACTCAGGTGATGACACAATGGGATGGTGAGTTCTGGCAACCATCGGTAATTGGTGTACAGACTCTTACCGGTCATCGGTCCTTGTTCAAAATATTCTCTGTCGAATGTCATATTATCATCATCCACCTTCAATGGGAGGCATAATGACTATTTCATCATCCTCTGTTATGGGTTGCGACCAGGCATTACTGTACATCACGCCGTTGATTGCAACATTACAATTATCCCAACCGTGGTTAGGAAATGTGTTATCTAGTGCGGAAAGCAATGCCTTGATGGTAGTCGGACCATACAATTCAACCTCTCGTCTACCTGTAGTCGTCGCAAAGTCTCCTGTTAATTTTATATTCATATTATACAAACTCCTCGTGCATCAGTGGTTCGGCAAATACATCAAACTTGTTCTGTCCTCGGTCGTTGATGTAGTCGTCCAACATATTCACATTGTCAGTAAACACACACCCAGTACATTGTTCCTGGATGTCAAACCGTTGTTCTATCTTCTTATCAAGGTAATCAAGTATGTCCCATGGGGCACACAATGAGTATTTCTGCATGAACTTTGTGTTCTGGTCATTCAATACCACACTATCACATGGGAACACTGAACCAGCCTGACCTGTTTCATGGTGTATTTCCTCTGATAGATATGGCCTGAAGAATGATTGATGACACGTTTTGCAGTCTGGTGCGCCATGTATCTTGAATTGGTGGAAGAACCGTGGGTCACCTAGTTCTGTAATGACACCTTTAACCAGTTCGTGCCGTTTCAATAGTTCGTCTTGTGGTAACAGACAGTTTGGCAACAGTCTCACATACTGAGCGTTGAGCCTTGATGCGATTTTACTCACACTACGCATAACGTCCATGTCGTAGTCTTCATCATAACAGAATGACGAACCGATTACCGTCTTGCCATTGAAATGTTCTAGGGGCAACTTGATTTTGAGTTCCCACATCGGAAACACATTAATGGACACTCGTACCCATGACAACATAGGCCATATGTCCTTATTGATTCTGCGTGTTAGTGTGCCGTTGGTTATCAGTGCCACCGATAAGTCTTGGCCGTGGAGCCATCGTATCAGCTCATTGATGTGTTTGTACGATGTTGGCTCACCACCACCGGTCAATATCGCAGCCTTGAGGCCTCTCGTCTTGAGTTTGGTCACATAATCTTTAATAACGTCCATCTCAATACGCGAATGTAGGTCACGATAGGTCACTGAACAGTAGGCACACGTTAGGTTACACGCACCTTCCGGTGAGATGTGAGTACTGATAACAGTGTTAGGGTCACCTGTCTTGTAGTTGTTCATCTGTTCTGGGTGTCGCCAGAACTTAATACCAGTTGAAGTGTACTTATGTTCCTCTTCAGTTTTTAATGGGATTTTCATCCATGTATTCCCTCATCTCTAATGGCATCTCATACGCAACAGCCTTTGGTATGTTGTGACTATGGTTGGCTGATGGCTCTAGGTTCATTGTATCTGGTGTCCAATTCAGCCACTTGTCTTCATACCATCGTTGAGCTGGTACTGAGTCTCCTATCTTTGCGGAAAAATCTAGTGCCGCCTCATGTTTGTATCGCATTGTTTGTTCATTTAGACAAAACCCATAGTTGTAATGGCCGAATTTTGATATCACCGACACATCACCATCGGCTGGTTGTTGACCGAACCCCAAGGTTGGTATCATACCCTTGTAGGCAGTCGCACCTAGTCGATTTCGTTGTGGTATTCGCCACTCGTTTGTCTTCCATAGTTCTATTTGTGGTGCCGATTGATACAGTTCCCTACGATGTTTGAACTCATCAATGAATTTCTCAAAGTATCCAGGCGCCCAGACCATATCTGGTTCCATGAACACGGTGATATAGTACTCCTCCAAATATTTTATGGCCTCCATGCGTAAAAGTTTAAACTGATTCCGCGGCGAGTCATAGTGATAGTATGCTGCCGTCACCTTGTCATCGAAATGTTGGTCTATCACCTCTCTTGGACTTATCTCAATCTCGCGGACATCAGTAAATGGCTTCGGTCGTGTCCAAGGCTCGTATGAATATCCAACAAACACACGGTCAGCACCTGCCAAAACGCTCCTAATGGAGCGCTCTAGGTAGTCAGTGCCGTACAGTATTCTATATACTACTAGGACATTTCTCATCTGGTCATATACTCACCACACGCCTTCGGTAAATATTTATCAACATCAAGGGCTGTGCCATCACCACGGTCGTCATCCGCAACCATTGACATACACTGCCATTCGATAGACCCACCACGGTTATGCGAACGATAGGCAATACGCTTACCTGAGGCATCACGGAGTTCGTCAATGGTGGCCAGTGTGATAATGAGGTCTTGGTCTTCTGTTGGTACAACACGGCCACCAATGTGTATATTCTTAACATACTTGCTGATGTTATTCACACCAAACGCACACACACCACCTGACCGTGCCGCAGGCCCACAGTCTCCATCGGCACCCATACCAATACTAGAATTCTTTTGCTTAGTTGGAAACCGGCCGTGGGTGAAGAAATACTCCTCAAACTTGAGTTTGTATGGTTGAACTACCGCAAAGGCCTCACTGACCTTTGCTCGTACCAAGTAATTCTGATATGCCGGTATGGCTACTGCTGATAGGACGCCAATGATGGCCACCACTATCATCAACTCGATTAATGTAAAGCCCTTGTTGTTCACTGTATCCATAACCAAATAAGGCCGGTGATGATAGTGCCTAACACCATCCACAATGCCACCAGACCTATGCCTTTCAAACTTTGGATGGGATGTCGGATAAGATAGTAACACAAGAAACCAACAGCCAAAATCAATATCAGTACTTCCATTACACTTTACTCCGAGAAGGATTGTCGAACGCTGGAATCAGCTGCCACAGTTTGTCTTTACTGTACCAATATATGTCACCATCAGTGGCCCTGACACCCTCTGGAAAATATTTTCCAATATCTGTTCCTGGACACCATGAAGCGTGAAACTCATCATCTGGCCACTCTTTTATGATAACAGTAGAACCTGGTTGTAAATCTTCAAGGAAGATATCCATTTTATCTTCACTCGTAAAAAATTTTGTACCTGAAATAGGTATACTCATGTTGATAACTCCCACCATTCGTTAATCTGTTCGACTGTCATGCCACCATGTAGTCTCACCAGTTTCGGTTGCTTCCGCGCAGTATGAACACCACCTCGATGCTTGTTATTCTTCGCAACGAGATTACGCTCACGCCGATACCTACGACCTGCCTTGTCATTAGAAATCGCCCGCATCTGCCTTCTCCTTCTTACTTCGCACATCAGGTTTAGTTCGGATCATCCATTCTTCAGTATCGGCAGTATCACCACCGGCCTTTAAGAATTCGTGAGCCTCTTTAACAGTCTCAAAGGAACCAAGCGTTGACCGCAATGACCTCATCGAGGAATCATTACGAACTACTTGCCATACTGTCTTACGTTTTGCCATTATCTATTCTCCAAGGCATATTGATAGTCGGACACTTGACCGACCTCTTGTCCATACATACGAAACTCCACACCAGCAGGTGATGGTGA
>Ga0208179_1001155_pt1 | contig 14084 bp, 27 predicted proteins | sample Malvired_Geostar_FD_184238 | JGI IMG/M metagenome (GOLD analysis project Ga0208179, IMG submission 184238) | Marine viral communities from the Global Malaspina Expedition - Malaspina viral metaG DeepMed_Geostar (SPAdes) (version 2) | ecosystem: Environmental > Aquatic > Marine > Oceanic | place...
ATCCTGGCCCTCCCCCCAATGTCCATAGGCTTTTAATAGGGGGAACGGTGGGAGCGGTAGGACAGGGGACCGATCCAGGCATGGGCCCGAGACTGACCCAGATCGTGCGCGGATCTGGACACGAGACAGCCCGAGATCGTGTCCACGCGTGACACCGAGAGAGACCTAGGTCGTGCACGTTGACTGACACCGAGGTAGACCAACCTCGAAAGAGGGCGCCACCCTCGCCGATTGCACTGGACATAACGTATGGATAAGAGTTACCCTAGGGTCGGAGGTACAAGGTGAGGCACTAGCAGGGCGTCGCGACTGGCGCATATCAGGGAGAGAGACAACATGCTGCAAGTGACATTCCGGGAGGACGGCAAGGTGCAGGTCGTTGCGATGCAGGACGGGGACGTCGTCAGCGTGACGACAGACGCCAATCGGCTGCCGACTATGCTGCCAGCCGAGACAGCCGAGATATTGCGCGATGCCGTCTCAGAGCTACACGAGACGCTCTCGGCAGTGATGCCACGGACGCTCAAAATCGTATCCTGAGAGGTCCGGGCTCCGACCCGGATTAAGGAACAGCCCAGGTCTCAAGTCCTGGGCGCATAACCAAGGAGGGAAAGATGAGCTGTATTGAATTCGGGGACGACGAGGATCGGCGGATGCCCGACGGCACCACCTTCGCCGCTCCCGGCTCGGCGTTGCGCTCGGCCACGGCCCGCAACCCACGCAACCTGCCATGCCCCACCTGCGGGCAGGCGCACCGGCTAACGCCAGCGGATCGCCGGGCCGGGTATCAGTGCGACACATGCGCTGACCGCGCGGAAGGTGTCTACATGGGCAGCGACTACTGACGGCAACTGGGGATGGGCGCGGCCACCGGGGCCGCGTTAACCTGACCGCCTGGTCCCAAGTCCGGGCACACAGATCAAGGGGGAAACACGTGGTAGATTTACTCGAAGGGTTAGCAGGTACACTCTCACGGCAAGCGGTGTGGGTGTCCGAATGATCCGGTACAGTATCGCAAACGCCAAGATCCAAGCGTTGCGCACGGTCAAAGCGTTACGCTCCTACCTCGCCGAGGGGCGCAAGGTGTTTAGCTTCGATCTGTTGTCGGGCGTCACCTGCCCGTTCGCGCGGCAGTGTCTCTCGAAAGTGACGATCGTCAACGGACGGCGCACGATTGTCGACGGCGCCGGGACGATCTTCCGGTGTTTTTCCGCCACCCAGGAGGCCGCGTTTACGGCCACCTACAATCGACGCGCCGAGAACTTCGAGAGTCTACGTCGACTAAACCAGAGGGAGATGGTAGACACGCTCTCAGAGGCACTCCCACCCACAGCTGGGATCGTTCGATTGCACGTGGGGGGGGATTTCTATAACCGCTCGTACTTTCGCGCCTGGTCTGAGATCGCCCGCTTGCATCCGGGGATCCTCTTCTACGGGTACACGAAAAGCCTACCGTACTGGCTCGAGTACCGGCGCCAGGTGCCCGACAATCTGGTACTGACAGCGTCCTACGGTGGGCGTCATGACGCGTTGATCCGGGCTGAGCGGTTCCGGTTTGCGCGGGTCGTCTATACGGTCAAGGGTGCGGGTCGTTTGCCCATAGATCACGATGACAGCCACGCAGCGGATCCCACGCAGCGGCGCCGATCCTTTGCCTTGCTTATCCATGGCGTGCAACCTGCGGGCTCTGAGGCTGGCGTGGCTGTCCGGACCTTGAACGGCCTGGGATCCTACACGCGGCGATAGTGCATCAGTTCGGACTGGCGTGGCGCCGCGGTAGGCCACGCCGGTCCGGGCGGGCGCATTCCCGCGCAGCACACAGGAGGTCAACTATGGCAGACGAGCGAGCGACGGTAGTAGACGACGAGCGAGCGGTAGACGACGAGCGAGCGAGCGAGCACTACGCACTCACACTCGAGGATGGCAGGCGGGTGCCGGTGGCGGACGATGGGGTTGTCTTTGAGTCCCTGTACGACCCTGGCTATTGTCTGGTCTGCGGCGAACAGAGGGGCGGGTGCGAGCCCGACGCCCGTGAGTATTACTGCGAGGAGTGCGAGACCCCCACGGTGTACGGGGCGCAGGAACTACTCCTCATGGGGCGGATCTCATGACCGCGACGGCAGACGAGCGAGCGGACGACAGTATCATGGTGCCTACATCTAGCAACGGAGGAAAAACAATGGCAACGCTGACAGACGCACAGCAACAGGCAGTCCGCAGGCTGTACCGGCGGAACCCGGACGGGTCCGATACACTGGCGATCTTTGCAAAACGAGTACATCAGGATCCGATACTCGATTGCATCATGATCTACTGGTGCCGTATGTGGATCGGGATTGAGACAGACGGACACACACACTCGTAAGCGTGACAGGCGGATCGGACCGTCTTCTAGACGACGAACACACGACGAAAGAGAGGAAACATGGCCACAAACGAGGCGACAACGTGCGCGGATCGTATCGACGCCCATTATCACGACCGGATGGACGATATTCGGCGGATGATGGACGCGGAGCGGCGGGGCGACGAGAGCGGCCCAGAAGAGACGGGGCCAATCCACGAGTACGGGCTCTCGTTTGAGTACATCATCCCAGAGGACACGCGGCGGGGCTTCTGGTGCTGGCTCATTTCGACGGGCGGACCGGCTGAAGAGTTCCGATTCTACGGCGAGTGTGTCGGCGAGTACGGCGCCGTCCTGGATCGGATCGAGTTCCGGTTTCACGACTGGTTCGACGGGGCGGGGCAGGATGTGCCGCTCGACAGTGACGACGGCGCGATCCTGCGTGAGTTCTTCGAGGGGCTCGCGGAGTGCGGCGTCGCTTACAGTACCCACGCAAAAGCACACGAGGCGTAACACCGGGGCGGGCGGGGCGCGGACGCTCCGCCCCTCCACCCGAGCGCCTGCGGGCGTTGGGGCGGGGGCACCGAACGCCCAGATAGAGGGGGAATCATGGCAGAGACGAGCGAAAGACGACCTAGACTGAGCACCCACCGCATCACCTCGATACAGACCTACGACCCGACCGACTGCACGTCGGTAGGCTGGGACGTGACGCTCTACTCGGACGGTCACCTCGCAATCGAGAGACGGGACCGCTGGCAAGGATCGACCAGCGGCGAGCGATGGATCACTGCGGCGGGCCGCGTCCACTACCGCGAACCGGACGACCCGGAGACGACCGCCGACGACCAGGCGCACATCGAGATGCTGCGGGAGGTGGAACAGTTCGCCGCCGAGTGGGACATTTACAGCTACGGCTGGACGATCCAAGGCTGGCGGGCCAGCCGCAGGGGTTATGTTGTGCAATGAGTGACAGGGCGGGGGCTCCGGTCCCCGCCCCTCCCCGAGCCTCTCACGGGGGGCTCCGGCGGGGGCATGACGCCCAGACAGACAGGAGAGAATCATGGCACAAGCGAGCGAGCGAGCGGTAGACGAGCGAGACGAGCGACGAGCGGACGAGCGGTACCTCGTCGCGGTGAGGGTGCTACCGGGAAATGCCAGCCAGCTATTCGGGTTTCGGACCCCAGTGGCACGGGAGTCATTCCTCGCCGGGCTCAAGGAGATGTACCCGGAGATGACCTACGTGCTGAACCCCCGGTCGATCCACCGCTGGCTGACATGAGCGAGCGAGCGGTGGTGCTCGAGGCACTGAGCTACGCCCTCAAGGTCGAGGTGGAGCGGGTGGTCCGGGGCAGCACCCGGTAGCACACCGCTCTGATGCAAGAAACCCCGTGCAGATTGTTGTTAACAGAAGGAGGAGTCATGGCTGAGAACCAGAGCGACTACACGAGGGTGGAGACGAGCCGCGCCGGCTGGTGCTGGCCGTCTGGCGCAGCCATCCCTGGCCGATGGACGGGGAAGGGCTCGTCAAGGTACTGGACGATGCCTGATGAGCCACCCCTGGACCCGCCTGCAGATCCACCGGAGTGCCCAGAGTGCGACGGCCCGCTCCTCTCGCCGCTGGACGGCTGTCCCTGGTGCGGCTGGGAGCCCATCGAGCCGGATTACACCCTCCTGGAGGACCCTGATGCCTGAGCCCCCCGTTGACCCACCGCCGACAGACGACGAGCCACCCCAGTTCTGCGAGGGGTGCGGGCTCCCACTTGATATGCCAGATGGCTGCACCTGCGAGCGGGTCGAGGTGCGGGTACTCATCCGGCTGGAGGAGAAGGAGGAGAGGAATGGCTAACTGTCCAAGTGAATCGTGGGACCGACTGATGAATGAACAGGACACGGGGTGCCTGGTCTGTGGACGCGAGACCGATGGCGACTGCGACTGCCCCGAGTGCCTCGTCTGTGCCCAGGTGGGCGCCCCCGAGTGCTACCCCGACCACGTACCCTACGCAGGGGATAGTGTGCAGAGTTTCTGTGACCACTGGGGCATCATGCCGGTCTCGACCGCACTCAGGGCGATAGACAAGAACAACACCGAGCATGTCTGGCTCGTGCTGCACGACGGCACGCGCATCTACTATCACGATGAGAAAAGGTTGGCGTGGCTCGACAAACATCCCGAGGTCCGACTCCACAAGGTCGGGGTGGGTGGGATTGCGTGGGATGGCAGCGACTGGGAGTATAGCCTCGAGGTCGAGGCTGGGAAGGGGTGGACCGCGTTGGAGCAGGCGCATCGAGATTTTGCCGACGCACTGGCATCCCACCAAGCGGAGGCGGAGGACGACGCATGAGCATCTTGGGCGCGGTCCCACTGGCGCTCCTGGGACTCACCATCGCGACATCGTGCCCGCTGCTGGGGGTCATCTGTGGCTATGCGGCGGGATTGCTCATAAAATTCGACGTGCGAGCGAGCGACAACGAGCGGTATACTGAGCCCAAATGACGAATCCCGCTGATTTCGCCGTGAGTCTTTTGGCGTACTGCGCCGCTACGCAAGCGAGCGTGACCTCCTGGGGGCGCTCGCCAGAGCGGAATGCCCGTGTCGGCGGACATGTCAACAGCCTGCACCAGGTCTGGCTCGCCGCCGACGTGGGCTATAGCCCCAATCCCACGCCTCCGCTGGCGAAGGCGCGAAAGCGAGCGAGCCAGCTTGGCATGCGCCTGCTGCGTGAGTCAGACCACGACCATCTGCAAGCCCTGTAGAAGGAGACACCATGGGACGACTGACCACGACCCGCGTGTTCCTCTCCGGCGACCCGACGAGTAGCGAGCTTGAAGAGATTGCGGCCAAGCTGGACATGGATGTCAAAGAACTCAAGCAGATCATGCGGTTCCGCGATGAAGTCCGAGCGAGCGCCGAGCGCCTCCATCTCATCCCGCCCCAACTCGTCGCCGGAATACTCAATATTTTAAGCGAGACAATCCTTGGATGCTACGAAGCCGAGCACAGACACGCCCTGATTTCTGACCTGATTGACCACCTCACCTCCTGGCGAGACGAGACCGACGAGGAGGTCACCGAGGTCACCCACTAGGAACTTGACTCTGTCGCAGTTGACTGCGACAATGAGGTATCAACACTACGTAACCTTGATCGTCTACAACAGGAGAAGACATGGCTGAACAGGCACTCACCCCCGCTCCACCCGTCAGCAAGAAAGAGTTCGAGCTTATCAAGCGCACTGTCGCCAAGGGTGCCACCAACGAGGAGTTGCACCTGTTCAACTATGACTGCCGCCGACGCGGTGTGAGCCCCCTGGACGGTCTCATCTACTTTACAAAGGTCAACGGGAAGTACACCCCGATCACCTCCATCGATTTCCTGCGGTCCCAGGCGGCATCCACCGGGGAGTACGCCGGGAACACCGACGCGATCTTCTCCGACGACGAGGACGGGCATCCGCTCTCGGCCACGGTCACCGTGTGCCGCCTCGTCCAGGGGCAGCGGTGTGACTTCACCGCGACGGCCCGCTTCTCTGAGTACCTGCCACGCGCTGGCTCCCACATGTGGCAAAAAATGCCCCGGACCATGGTCGCGAAGTGCGCCGAGGCACTCGCACTCAGGAAAGGATTTCCGCAGGAGACCTCCGGTCTGTATACCGCCGACGAGATGGAGCAGGCCGAGCCAGCCTACGCACCCACCACGACCACGCAGCCCGTGCTGGGGAGTCCGGTGCTGGGGAGTCCCGTCCTGGATGAGGAACCCCCGCTCCCGGAGGACCCCCCGGACTCCATGATGTTCGAGGAGGCTCCGGTCACGCGCCCGATGAGTCAACCCGCACGGCAACGGAACGGCCAGGACGACAGGCTCATCAGCGAGAAGCAGGCGAAGCGTCTGTTCGCCATCACGAGGCAGCACGGGAAGGATCCCAAGGACATCTCGGCCTACATCGAAGCCGCCTTCGGCTACACGCACTCGTCCCAAATCCAGCGGTGCAACTACGACCAGATTTGCGCGTTCGCGGAAGCCGAGGGGAAGGAGTTCTAGGTGGATCATCGAGGACTCACCTGGACGACCCCGCTGTCGGTCTCGCGCATCCTGGCGCACCGGTACGGGGATGCGTTCTTCGTGCCGGCGGCAGCCCTGGAGCGCGGACAGCGGGTCCATGCCTGGACCGAGGCGCTGGATCTCGGCCAGGAACCACGCCCCCCAGAGGACATCGCTGGTTGGTGCGATGCCTACCGGACCTTCAGTCGCGAGATGACGCCCAGCTGGGAGCGTATCGAAGCACCCTTCGATTGCCCGAGGTTGGGCTACCACGGCATCGTGGACCGTGTGGGCTCCCTGCGCGGGCATGACCGGGTGGTGGCTGACATCAAGACCGGCGCCCCCCGATCAAGTGATGCCATCCAGCTCGCGGCGTATGCGATGGGTCTCTACGAGAACTGGCAGGCGTGTCAGCGGGTGGGGATCTACATCGCCAAGGACGGCACCTATAAAATCAAGGTCTACGCGGATCTCTCGGACGGCACCACCTTTTTGTCCATCCTCAAGGAGGCTCAACATGGCACCAGCAATCGCAGTGACCCACCAGCTCCCGGACGACCTCGTGACCGAAAGCCTCGGGCTCGAGACCTACGTCAACCGGACCCAGATCAGGGGCCAGGACTCGTTCACGAAAGCGAATGAGGCACTGAGCCTGTTTCAGGATCTGCGCCGAAAAATCAAGGCCCACTTCGCCGCTGTGAAGCGTCCGGTCAACGACGCGGCGAAGCAGATCCGCTCGCTGGAGAAGGCGGAGCTTGCCAAGATCATGCCCTACGAGGCGCGGCTGTCCGCGATGATCCTGTCGTGGGACGACAAGCAGAAGGCCATCCGTGAAGACGCGGCGCGAGAGTCGCTCGCGGATGGGGGCCAAACGCTCGTCCCTGCTCCGCCGAAATTCAACAAGGGATCCTACATTTTGACAACCCACTCGGTGGTCATCTCTGACGTGGCGCTCGTCATTGCAGAACTGGCCGCAGGACGGCTCCCGATGAGCCTGGTCACGGACAAGGTCGTCACGGCGCTCCAGGTCGAGTTGAACCGGGTGCTCGCGAAGGAGGGGCCTGACCTGTTCGCGGTGCCAGGGTGCCAGATCACGGTGAAGCGAACACCGGTGACGAAGTAGTGGACGTGCAGGGAGGGCGATCCGCCATCGTCCCGCTGTGGCTGTTGCTCAGTGAGGACGTGACGCCGAAGGCCATGCGGCTCTACGGGTTGCTCTCTGCGCTCTACGGGGGTTCGGGTCTGCCGGACCCCTGCAAGTCTGAACTGGCGGTGCTCATGGGCGTGGGTATTGACACCCTGGAGAGCTACCTGCGCCAACTGGTGGAGGTCGGCGCCCTGCACAAGCTGCCCATCGTCTACGCAGATGGAGCCCCGACACCCCGGCGCTTCGTCCTGCGGTCAGACCCACCCGAGGAGGCGATGGCGATCCCAGGGGTGGCGTCTGCTGACCCCGAGTTTGTCCGGTCGATTGTGGCGGATCGACCACGGATCTTCACCCCCTCTGCGAAATCGCAGAGAGAGAGTAGTACTAGTAGTACTAGTAGTACTAGTAGTACACGTACAAAACGTACAACACACTCTCACCCGGACACGATCAACACCAATGCCGTGCTCAGATACCCCCGCTTCATTGAATTCTGGAGGGAGTATCCGCGCTCCGAGGCGCGGGACCGGGCGTTGCGGCGCTGGATTCAGGTGAAAGTCGAGGGCAACCAGCACCTGTATGGCGCCATCATGGCCGGACTGGAGCGGGCGAAGGACCGCTGGCGCATCGAGGAGCGGACTGGCCGCTACATCCCGTTCGCGGCCACGTGGATCAAGGAGAAAGGCTGGCTCGACCACACCACGGAGGCGGCACCGGTGGCAGACGAGACCATCTGGGGCGCCATCAGCGCGGAGGTCAAGCACCGGGTGGACAGCCATTGCTACAGCACCTGGTTCGCCTCCGCGCAGCAGGTGTCCAACGGCGACGGGGCCATCACGGTCTCGGTGGTCAGCGCCTCGTGGATGTCGAAGCACTACACCAAGATGGTGGCGGCGGCGGCGGAATCTGCCGGCCATGCCGGGGTGAAGATTACCTGGCAGGACCAGGTGGGGGCTGGAGTTGTTGGCAACCCCGTATAGTTGTGGATGCCGTAGGCTGCCATGCCTACCTCCGCAATTCCAGTCCCCTTCTGGTCTTGGGACACACTTGGGCCAAAACAGGCAAAGTCTGTCCCAACCCGTGAATCTGATGACCATGTTCCCGAAGCCCCGTCCCCAGCGCCTGGTGCGGAAAGACAAGAAGGCACACAGGAAGGCCGTCATCGGCGCGGTACGCGACACGGTGCGCCAGCGAGACCCCAGGTGCCGCGTCTGCGATCAGATGCCCGTGACGGGACGACTGGAGATGCACGAGATCAAATCCAGAGCACGACTTCGGGGGCACGATCCCGAGGAGATCTTCTGCACCGAAAATTGCCTGATGCTGTGCTCAACGTGTCACCGGGAGGTGACGGAACACCGGCTGTATCTCATCCCGACCACCCCCTACGGGGCGGATGGGGACATACTCGTCAGACCACGGGAGGACCCATGACCTCGCCCATGCGCCCCTATCGTCGGCTCGCCGTAGCGGTACTCTCCCAGGCGGTCAAGGATCGCCCCGACCAGCTCGAGCCGTTCCGCTTCCAGAAGCGCAAGCGGCGGAAGAAAGGCCAGAAGGCACCGCCCGATCCCCCCACGAAACGTGCCCAGTTGGCTTCCTGGGCGAGCCGGGAACTCAGACGACGCCAGGAGGTCCAGCGCATCAACGACTTCCTGGCGAGCGATACGCTCTGGCACGATCTGATGTCCGTCCGGGGTGACCGGACCTTCTTTGCCAGGAACCACCATGGCTGAACAGTCCACGCTCTTTCCACAGTTCCGGGGACACGATGAGATCTTTCCCCGCTTCAACGGACCCGACTATGACCCGGCGCTGGACGATGCGCGTCTCACTAAACAGTTGGGCCGCGTCTGGTCCGCGCTCCAGGGTGGACGCTGGATGACCCTGCGCGAGATCGCCAGCCACACCCAGGACCCCGAGGCCAGCATCTCCGCGCAGTTGCGGCATCTGCGGAAGCCACGCTTCGGGAGCTACACCATCGAGAAGCGCCGGCGCGGAACACCCGCGCATGGACTGTATGAATACCGACTGACAGGAGGCTAAATGGCAACAACACGACGCAGTGTGAAATCCATGATCGCGGACATCGACGCCACAATATCGACCCTCGAGCTGGAACTCCACAGCGGTGAAGCCAAGGAGATGGTCATTCGGGCGCAGATTGCAGCCCTCCGGGCGCTGCGGGACGGGACGCTGCCCGACATCACCCGTGACTGATGACGGTCGGCAGCTTGTTCTCTGGCATCGGCGGACTGGACCTGGGTCTGGAGCGGGCGGGGCACCGTGTCCTGTGGCAGGTGGAATCGAACGCCTACTGCCGACGGGTGCTCGCCCGACACTGGCCCCATGTCCCCTGCTACACCGACGTGACCACCGTGACAGGTCACGATCTCGCGCCGGTCGATCTGCTCTGCGGGGGGTTCCCCTGTCAGCCCGTGAGCCACGCGGGACTACAGAAAGGCACTACAGATGACCGATGGCTGTGGCCGCACTTTGCCCGACTCCTTGGCGTATTACGACCGCGCTACGCGCTCTTGGAAAACGTCCCAGGGTTGCTTACCGCTAACGGAGAACACGCCTTTGGGGCGATCCTCGCCGACCTGGCCGACTGCGGGTACGATGCGGAATGGGACTGTCTACCCGCAGCGGCCCTTGGTGCCCCGCACCTCCGCTACCGGGTCTTTCTCCTCGCCGTCCTGGCCGACGCCGACGCGCAGCGACTGGAAGGGGAGCGGGCCGACAGTGATACGGAAAGATGGGAAAGATCGGCGGCGGGATCGCCTGGACTACGCGGTCGAGCAAGCCGATTCTTCGACGCCCAGATCGGTGGTCAGTGGACAGTTGAACCCAGCGTGGGTCGAGTGGCTCATGGGGTTCCCCACCGGGTGGACCGTCTCAAAAGTTTAGGTAATGCCGTGGTTCCGCAAATAGCCGAGTGGATCGGACGCAGACTGAACGATGCCTCATAAATACAACGCGGTGCGGACGTGGCGTCACGGCCACTGGTTCGCCTCGAAAGCCGAAGCTCGCCGCTACACCGAGCTGCTGCTGCTGGAGTCAGCCGGAGAGATCACCGACATCGAACTCCAGCCGACCTACCCCCTGATGACCCCCACACCCGATGGCTCGCTGGTCTCGACCGCGAAGTATATCGCCGACTTCAGGTACCTGGACATCCCGAGCGGGGAGACCGTGGTCGAGGATGTCAAGGGTGTCCGCACCCAGATTTACAAACTGAAGAAACGCTGGGTAGAAGCCCAGTACGGCCTCAAAATTGTGGAAATCTAGGAGAAGAGATGAACCAAGCATTCGCCGACCCCGCTGAACTCCAGACCACCAGACGCCTGCAACTGGTGGAGGGAATCTACCTGACCCGCCAAGGCGCCTGGATTGACCCCGAGTCCGAGGCTGACATCACCATTGACACCTATCTCGAAGCGGTGTCACGCTGCCAGCTACTGTCCAATGCCACGCTGTGGACACTCGGTGATCTCCTCTGCTGGGGAGAAAAACGACCCTGGGGGGAGATGTACTCGCAGGCCCTCGACGTGACCCACAAAAGTGTGTCCACTCTCCAGGCGGCAGCGAGAGCGTCTCGTGAATATCCGATGGAGGACCGGGTGTCGGGGGTGTCCTGGTCACACCACCGGGAGGCGCTGGTGCTGCCCCGAGGGGAACGCCGTGCGGTGCTCGAGGAGGCGGCGAAAATGGGCGTGTCTGCCATGGCGTTGCGCGAACAGCTTGGCCCCGTGAAGGTGAAGAAGCCGACCGTGTGTCCCCAGTGCGGACACGAGTGGTAACCTCAGACAAGGAGAAAGCAGATGGGATTTCCCTGGAGTAAACTCGGCGGCGTTCTTAAAGGACTGCTCCCGTTCGTCCCCCTCGTCGGCGGTCCCGCCGGCGCCATCCTCAAGGCCATCTCGACCTCGGTGCTGGTGATCGAGGACGTGGTGGTCGATCAGCCCAGTGCCACGAAGCGACAGCGGGCCATCGACCTGGTGGGCACCATGCTCACACTCGCCGAGGACGCCACCAACCGCGATCTACTCGACAACCAGACCCTGGCCGAGGCTGTGGGCGCGGTGGTCGATGCAGAAGTGGCACTCAGGAACGCCCACGCGGCGCTGACGGCGGTTGTGGACGACATCCGGGGGACCGCATGAGTCTCCATCCGCTGGCGCTCCTGGGGCGTCTCAGGGTGCGGTGTCTGCGGTGGGCGTGGCGGCGGACCCTCCCGCCGCACGAGCAGTGGCTGGACGAGGCGGCGGTCTCGACCGACTGGGTGCGGGACCACTGGTTGCGGTAGCCATGCGCGAGGTGTTTGACCGCATCTGGGTGGGGGGGCTGGACGACTGCGTCCCCGGCACCGACCGTCGCGTGGTCATCCACGCCTGCAAGGACCCGTGCCACCGTCGGCGGGTGGGCTACACGCGACCACTTCCCCCCACCCACGACCACTACCTCGCCGTGGAAGATGCGCGGGATCTCTTCTTGAACCTGATCGATCCCCCCATCCCGCTCTTCAAGATCGAGAGCTTCCTTGCGGCCATGGCCTTTGTCGAGACCCACGCCGCCCGCGAGATCCTGATCCACTGCAACAAGGGGGAGTCCCGCGCCCCCACGCTCGCCGTGCTCGTCGCCCGCTGGCGGCGGCTGTACCCGCTGGAGACCTGGGAGGAGGCGACGGCGCTGATGACGCGACAGGACGAGCGCTTCCGTCCGGGACGGGGGCTCGACACGTTCATGGCCGAGCACTGGAAGACGCTAGGGGCGCCGCCCCCCCAGGAGCGCGGGGAGTTGCGCCCCCTGTGAGAGAGACAGCGGGAGTGTGCCGGCACTGAGCACCCGGCTGATCCGTTCCTGAATGTCCTCCATCAGGAGTCGCGCCAGATACTGCTTCTGCGGCCCGTCCGGGAGTTGCTGGAGTTGCGGGATCTGCGTGACGATGTTCGCCGCCAGTTGACGGGCGATGCCCCGATACCGCTGCACTGCCGCTGCCGACTGCGCGGTCTGCTGGAGCGGGAGCCCCGTCCCCGGCAGCGTGACGTTCGCCGTGGGTGCCCCCGGCTGAATACCGAGAGACGCCAGTTGCGCCATCAACGGGTCCATCTGGTTCATGGCCGGTGGCGCGGCACTCTCGAGCGCCGGGAACATCGTGCGTGACAGGGCTTCGCGTACCGGACCCCCACCCGTCAAGGCTCGTCCGATAAAGGGAAGTGCTGGTTGCTCTCCCGCGTAGCGTGGCTGTCCGAAGATGTCCACCGGGGCAAAGGTTTCGGGGAGTTGCTCGCGGAGTCCGGGGAGTCGTGCCATCGCCGCGCCCGCGCCTGGGAAGAGCGGCCCCGTGTATTCCCCACGCTGCGCCGCTTGCTCCAGACCCGCCCTCCCGCGCTCGCGTCCGAAGGCTGGGTCCAGGGCTGTCGCGATGTCCGCCACGCCTGCCGGGATAAACCGGCGCGGGACTTCGGTCTGAGGACGCGACCCGAGTGCCAGCGGCTGGAATCCCAGTGGGGACGACTCCCTGAAGAGTTCGCCGGCCAACTCGGGCACCGACACCCTCCCGCGCTCACGCTGCCTGCGGAACTCTCGACCGGCCTGGAAAGGAAGAAACGCCGCCCCGGCCAGGGGTCCGGCGACGAGCCCGACTCTCGGGTCCATCCCAAAGATGCTTCCCTCGTCCCCGGACTTGTATCCCAGCCATCCAGCGCCCGCGCCGACACTCTGCTGGGCGAGCTGCTGTGCCGGGGTCGCCCCGGTCTTCATCGCCCAGTTGGCGATACTGCCCACGATGGGTGTCCGCTGGAGTCCTTTCTCCAACCCGAGCAACCCGACACGGGCAAAGGGCGCCGCCTGTGTCGCCACAAAACTCGGGATCCCACCCCGCTTTCGCATTCCCCGTTGGAACTCCAGAATGCCTTGCCCGGTCGAGCTTTGCGGACTCCCCGTCAGGGTGTAGCGGGCCGCGTCGGCACGACTGAACCCCCCCTTGGTCATCGCATTGACCGCCGCCATGTCCGGGCCACCATAGAACGTGCCGATCCCCACGCCGCCCATGTGCTGCTCGGCGCCCAACCTCCCTAACCCGGTGGGATCCCTGGCAAGCTCAGACGGCATGTACTGACGATACATCCGCGCAAATTCCTCGGGGTTTGCCTTGACCGCCCGACCCCAGATCCCCGGTCCCTCCGTCACCAGCGACTTGATGATGCGGGTGCCATCGGCAACCTTCTCCCAGTCCCGCGTGAGGGCGCCTTCTAACCCCTTCTCGAGCGCCGCCGTGACGGCCCCGCCCACGGCGCCGAAGCTCCCACGGGCGATGCCGTCAGGAGAGGAGAGGAAGGAGAAGTAGGTGTAGTCGGTGATGGCCCCACCCACGCCGGCGGCACCACCCCCAGCCTGCTGGTACCCTCGCGCCACAGCCCCGGCCCCCATCGGGAGCATGACACCGCCCAGGGCGCCGTAGCCCAGTCCACGCAGGAGGGGGCTCTCGCCCTCCTCGGCGGTCTGTGCCCCGTAGGTGGCTCCCAGTCCACCCCCGACGAGAGGGG
>Ga0208179_1001157_pt1 | contig 14064 bp, 15 predicted proteins | sample Malvired_Geostar_FD_184238 | JGI IMG/M metagenome (GOLD analysis project Ga0208179, IMG submission 184238) | Marine viral communities from the Global Malaspina Expedition - Malaspina viral metaG DeepMed_Geostar (SPAdes) (version 2) | ecosystem: Environmental > Aquatic > Marine > Oceanic | place...
CGCCGGTTTAAGCATGTTTTCATTTGCAGCCATCAGATTCGCCCCAACGAACGACTCGTAGCCGGAGGTCGCCTTGAGCGCGCTCGCGAGGACCGAAGAGATCCTGAGTCTGGCCAAGAGCCGAACACCCGGGGATCGCGAACGGCTACTCCTGGCCGTCGTGGATCTCTGCGACGTCGCCGACAGCGGCCAGATCATGTCTGCGCCGGCCGTCCAGGACCTGCTGAACTCCATCTTCATGAGCCTGGTGGTCGAGGCCGAGCGGGACATCCGTAAGCGTCTCGCCGAAAAGCTGGCCGGCGTCGACTGGGCGCCCATCGCCCTGATCAATGTCCTGGCCCTGGACGACATCGAAATCGCCCGGCCGATCATCGCCGCCAGCCCGATCCTTCAGGATCATGACCTGATCCGCCTGCTCATCGAAGCGACGGTGGAACACCAGATCGAAGTCGCCCGCCGCCCGGGCCTCGGCGCGCCGGTGGTCACCGCCATCCTGCGGCAGGCCGAGCCCGCCGTGCTCACCGCCCTGGCCGGCAACACCCAGACCACGCTCGGCCCCGAGGACATGGCCCTGCTGGTCAAGGCCTCGCGTCGGGTGGCGGCCCTGCGCTCCCCCCTCGCCCGACGCAGTGAGCTGACCGAGGAGCTGGCCCAGGAGCTCTATGCCTGGGTCGGCCAGGCCCTTCGCCAGGCGCTCACCCTGCGGTTCCGCCTCGACACCGAGGCCCTGGACGCGGCCCTCGGCCAGGCGGTGGGCGAGGCCCATGCCGGCGCCCTTGTCGAGAATGGCGACGCCATCGTCTGGGAACAGGACGACGAGCGCGAGGAGATGGAGAAGCGCCTGATCAGCAAGCTGGTGGCGGCGGGCCAGCTGCGTCCGGGCTACCTGTTGCGCGCCTTGCGAGAGGGCAAGCTCTCCCTGTTCGTCGGCGTCCTCTCGACCCTCGGCGACTTCCCCTCGGACATGCTGCGCAAGGCGATGGACAGTGACCAGCCCGAGCACCTGGCCCTGGCCTGCGCGGCGGTGAGCATCGACCGCAGCGCCTTTCCGACGATCCTGGAGCTGGTCCGCGGCCTGAACGACAACCGGCCCGGCGGCGGGGCCGAGGGCGCCCGGCGCGCCCTGGCCGCCTTTGGCCCGTTCGCGCCGGACCTGGCCGCCGCGGCCTTCCGCCAGACCATGAGTTTGCGTCAGGCCTGATCGGCTGTTGCGATCGGCGTTTGACAAGGCGCCTGCCCTGCCGGCTTTTGCACGTCCATGTTCAAAGCCGAACCCTTCGTGACCCGGGTGGCCTTCGCCGCCAGCGACCGGCCCGAGGCGCAGGACGCCCTGAAGGAGCTGACCGCGCGCTATGGTCAGGTCCCCCAGGATCAGGCCCAGGTGATCGTCGCCCTGGGCGGCGACGGATTCATGCTGGAGACCCTGCATGGCAATATGGGCGCGCCCAAGCCGATCTATGGGATGAACCGCGGCTCGGTCGGCTTCCTGATGAACGAATACAGCCCAGACGGCCTGCTCGACCGGATCAACGCCGCCGAGCGGGCGCTGATCCATCCCCTGAGCATGGTGGCGGTGGACGCCCGTCGCCGCCAGCACCGCGCCTTGGCGATCAACGAGGTCTCCCTGCTGCGGCAGACCCGGCAGACGGCCAAGCTGCGTATCTCGGTCGACGGCAAGGTGCGGCTGAACGAACTGTCCTGCGACGGAGCCCTGGTGGCCACCCCGGCCGGCTCCACGGCCTACAACCTCTCAGCCCACGGCCCGATCATTCCCCTGGACGCCAAGGTCATGGCCCTGACGCCGATCAGCGCCTTCCGCCCCCGCCGCTGGCGCGGGGCGTTGCTGTCCCACGCCGCCCGGGTCACCTTTGAAATCCTCGAGGCCGACAAGCGGCCGGTCAGCGCCGTGGCCGACAATTTCGAGGTGCGCGACGTGGTGGAGGTGCATGTGGCCGAGAACCGGGACATCAGCCTGACCATGTTGTTCGACGCCGGCCGCAGCCTTGAGGAACGCGTGCTGGCCGAGCAGTTTTCCACCTGACGGCCCGTCTCATTCGTTGTTAAGGTTCGCTCATTACGGTGGCGCCGTGCGTCCCTGAGGAGATGGCCGTGAGTCAACAGAATACGGGTCAGGTGATCCAGGTCCCCAACACGCTCCGCCTCAAGGTCGGCGGCCGATTCGGTGCGGTCGACGCTGGCGCCATCGCCAAGGCTGAAGCGGCTCTGAAGAGCCTGTCGGGCAATTTCGGGGCCTGGCTGCAGGACGAGGTCACCAAGCTCGAAGCCGCCCGCCAGCAGGTGAAGACCGAAGGCGCCACGGCCGAAACGCTCGAAACCCTCTATCTGCGCGCCCACGACCTGAAGGGCCTGGGGACCACCTACGAATTTCCGCTGATCACCCGCATGGCCGCCTCGCTCTGCAAGCTGATCGACGACAAGGACAAGCGCATGCAGGCGCCCATGGTCCTGATCGACGCCCATATCGACGGGGTCAAGGCCGCGGTTCGCGACGGCATCAAGACCGACGACCACCCGGTGGGCAAGATCCTGGTGGAAGAGCTCGAGCGTCGGGTCGCCGCCTCGGGCCTAGTCTGAGCGCCTACATTCCCGGTACGAAAGGTTCGCTGACCGCGCCATAGCCGGCGCTCTCCGGCAACACCAGCCGCGCGCCCTCGGGGCCTCTGTGGATTTCCGGCTGCACGGCGACCAGGGGCCGCGCCTGGGCCGCGGCGATGGCCGCCGCTGCGCTGGCCCAATTGGCCAGACGGCCCAGATTCATGCGCGTCGGAAAGACCAGCTTCCGCTCCCCCCGCGCCCCGGCCTCCAGGGCCGCCTGGGGTGACAGCCAGCAGGCGTCCACCGTCTCTCGCCCGTCGCAGACCGCCAGCTGTCCGGCCGGCGCATGGGCGGCGTAGAACCAGGTGTCGAACCGCTTGGGCGTCACCGGCGGCGTGATCCAGCGGGCGAAGACGGTCAGGGCCGACAGGTCCAGCCGCGCCCCGGCCGCCCGCACCACGTCGAGGAACGGGGTCTCGCCGCGATCGACCGACTGGCGAAGCTCCAGCGACGCAGGCTCGATCTCGAGGACGCCGCCGTCACGGCGCGTGGCCAGCAGCAGGCCGGCTTCTTCGAAGACTTCCCGAATGGCGGCGATGCGCAGGCCCCGCTGCTCCCCGTCATGGGCCGCCCAGCCGGAGACGTGGTCGCCCCAGGCCTCGTCATGGTCGCCCGGATGGGACTTGCCGCCCGGAAAAACGAGGGCGCCGGAGGCGAAGTCGATCTGGTGATGGCGCTCGACCATCAGCACTTCGAAGGCCGGGTCGTCCCGCAGGAGCAGAAGGGTGGAGGCCGGCCGGATTTCGCCGCTTTCGGGGGGAAGGCTCATCGGCCATATCTGGGCGCTGGCGCCCGGATCGCCAAGACAAAGCTCGCGCGGCCGGGGGGTCAGGCCGTCTGCATGGCCGGCGCGGCCCGCTCGGCGAGGCGATCCATGCGGTCGAGGAGATAGTCGGCGTCGTCCCGCGCGCCCACATGGGGCTGGGTCAGGAAGCGTTCGAGCATCTTCTTCTGGAACCGGTCGCGGTCGCGGGCGCCGCCCTCGAACTCCATGGCGTGGAAGGTGTCGACGCCGGCGCGGAAGGCGGGCAGCAGGCGCGCCGGCAGGCCCGCCCGCTCATAGATGGCCTTGAGCCCCAGCGGCCCGGCGTCGTGGATCATCAGCCAGGTGCGGTGGTGCGGCACGCCGGCGAGCTCGGCCAGCCCCCACTCGAAGAAGGCCATGTGCCCGTGCGCCAGGCCCCGCAGCAGCAGGGAGGCGGTCAGGCGCTCGTTGCGATGGAGATGGGCTACGAAGGCCTTGAGGTCGGCCGACCGTCCGGCCTGGTCCACCAGGTCGAGGGTCGCGCGCTCCTTGGCGCCGGTGGCGATCTGCAGGGCCAGTTCCGGCGACACCGGATGGTGGGTCAGCAGGTGGTCGCGGACCTGATCGCTGACCATGTCGATCAGCTTCTCGGTCACCGACAGGGGCAGGGTCTGGCGATAGGCCACGGCGGCCAGCACGCGCTCGGAGCGCTCGAACCGCGCCAGGACGTTCATCAGAGTGGCGTCGGCGAAATCGGCGTTGTCGTTGGCGCAGGCCACCTCGACGGCCCGCTCGGCGCCGGTTTCCACCAGGACGTCGGTGACCCGGCGCGACAGGCGCGGGCGCTTGGCGATGGCCACCTGGCGGACCGGTCCCCCCAGGCGCACGATCTCGGCCAGCTCCTCATCGGTGAAGACGGGCGAGAAGCTGAGAATCGGCTGGCAGACGCTTTCCACGTCCCGGGCCAGGGTCAGGGCCACGTCGTGCGGAATCAGGGGCGAGCTCTTGAGCGTGACCGCCAGGGCGCGGCGCACCAGCTCGGCGGCGTCGGCGGCCATGACCCGCAGAATGTCCTGCGCCAGCACCTGTTCCTCGGGCGTCAGCGGCAGGGTGTCGATGCGGCGGCAGAGCTTATGGGCCACCAGGGCCCGCTCGTCGGGGGTCGCGCCCTTCACCAGGGTGCGGATGTCATCCTCGGTCAGCGCCGCCCGCGTGGTCGTCATAGGACCCGTCCCCTCCGTCGAGACTTCCATCCCGTGCGTCGACAATGATTGGTTAGGCTTAACGGACGGTTTCGCACGCGCCTGTGGATTAACGCTATCGCGTAACGTCCCGCCAACCCTGAGCCTCTACCTTCGCGGGCGTCGCCGCAAAGGATAAGCCTGTGTCATCCAAAGCCGATTCTGTGCGGTTCGCCCCCCGTGGCGCAACGTCACTGACGCTTCAGGCCCTGGACGCCCAGGCGGCGCTTCTGCCCTACGCCCTGGTGGCCTTCCTGGTCAGCCTGCCGGTCTTCGTCTGGGCCGGCTCCTTCGCCCCGAACGCGGCCTGGATGACGGCCAGCTTCGCCCTGTTCGCCATCGCCTGCGCCACCACCTACGCCGCCGTCGGCTGGCTGCGCACCCCCGCCGCCCAGGACCTGGTGAAGCGCGGTCGGGTGCATGTGGTCACAGGCCTGGTCTGGGCCGGGTGCGTGGCCCAGATCGCCGTCTTCGCCGACAACGCCGGGCCGATGCGCGAGGCCCTGCTGCTGATGGCGACCGCCGCCTCGGTGGTCTGCATCTTCTTCACCGCCCCCTGGCTGCCCAGCCTGCTGATCGTCGGCGTCGCCGCCGCGGCCGGCCCGCTGATCGCCCTGTTCGCCACACCCCACACCCAGAGCGCCGCAAGCCTCGCCTGGGGCGGCGTGGCGCTGGCCTTCGCCCTGGCCCTGATCCTCAACCGCATTCTCCGCCGACAGTTCGCCATGGTCGCCGAGCGCGAGGAGCTGATCGCCGACCGGGCCGGCAAGGTCGAGGAGGCCAGCCGCCTGGCCCGATCCAAGTCCGACCTGGTGGCCACCCTCAGCCACGAGATCCGCAACGGCCTGACCGGCGTCGCCCATGTGCTGGCCGCCGCCGCCGGGCGCAACGGCCGGGCCGCCCCCTCGCGGGATCAGCTGTCGGCGGCCCTGGACGCCGTCAGCGACCTGATCGGCGTGCTCAACACCACCCTCGATTCGGAGACCGCCGAGGCCGGCCGGCTGGCCATCGACATCCGGCCCATCGACGCCGCAGGCCTGGTGCGCGATCTGGTCCTGCTGAACCGGCCCCATGCGGCGGCCAAGGGCCTGGAGCTGAACGTGTTCGTCGCGCCGGAGCTGGACGGCCGGATCGGCGCGGCGATGGCGGACCCGACCCGTCTGCGCCAGATTCTGGCCAATCTGCTCGGCAACGCCATCAAGTTCACGGTCCGCGGCCGCGTCGAGGCGCGCCTGGAGCTGACCGATTCCGGACGGCTGGCCATTGAGATCGCCGACACCGGCCCGGGACTCTCGGCCGAGGAGCTGGACCGAGCCTTCGAGGCCTTCCACCGGGTGGAGCGCACGAGCGCCGGCGTGCCAGGCGCCGGCCTTGGCCTTTCCCTGTCGCGGCAACTCGCCCGGCTGATGCTGGGGGAACTGAAGGCGACCAGCGCGCCGGGCGTCGGCAGCTGTTTCCGGCTCGAGCTGCCCTTCGATCCGGACGCCGCGCCGCAGGTCGACCTGATCGTTCAGGACGCCGGCGGCGACCCCGCCGAGGGTCGCCAGCTGCGCATCCTGATGGCCGAGGACGACAGCCTGAACGCCGCCATGATGCGCGCCGTGCTCGAGCAGCTGGGCCACCAGGTGGTGCACGCCCAGGATGGCCGCCGGGCGGTGGACCTGGCCAAGGTCTGCGACTTCGACCTGGCGCTCATCGACGGCCGCATGCCCGGCCTGGACGGACCGGAGGCCACCGCCGCCATCCGCGCCCTGGAGGGACCGGCCGCCCGCCTGCCCATCATTGCGGTGATCGGCGGGGACGCCGACGAGGCTCAGGCCTGCACAGACGCCGGCGCCGACGCTGTCCTGCGCAAGCCGGTCAGCGTGACGGCCGTCGCCCGGGCCGTGGCCGACGCCACCGCAGCCCCCCGCCGCCTGGCCGCGGCACGCCGGGTCGCCTGATCCTGAAGCCCTGCCCCTGCGGCAGGGGCCAAGTCCGCCTTTCCCCCCTCGCCCGCCCCGGTCACTATGGGATCAAACGGACCGTCGCCGACCCAGGCGCGGCCAGGGCGGAGGACGAAGCTCAGTGATACTCAAGGGTCTGAAGGTGGTGGAGTTCGCCACCTATATCGCCGCGCCCGGCGCGGCCGGCATCCTCGGCGACTGGGGGGCCGAGGTGATCAAGATCGAGCGCCCTGGCGGCGACGACATGCGTCACGTCTTCGCCGACGCCAAGAGCGACCTGGGCGCCAACCCGACCTTCGAGATGGACAATCGCGGCAAGCGCTCGGTGGTGCTGGACATCGCCAAGCCCGAAGGCCGCGCGGCCGTGGCCAGGCTGGCGGCCGGCGCCGACGTCTTCCTGACCAATGTGCGCGCCGCCTCCCTCAAGCGCGCGGGCCTGGACGAGGCCAGCCTGCGGGCCGCCAATCCCCGGCTGATCTACGCCCTGGTCACCGGCTATGGCATGGAAGGGCCCGACGCCCACAAGCCGGGCTTCGACGTCACCGCCTTCTGGTCCCGGGCCGGGGTGGCGCGGATGACCACGCCCAAGGGGGAAGACCCCTTCCTGCTGCGCACGGGGTTCGGCGACCACATCACCTCCTTGGCCACCACCTCGGCCATCCTGGCGGCGCTCTATGAACGCGAGCAGACCGGCGTCGGGCGGATGGTGCAGACCTCCCTGCTGGCCACCGGCGTCTACACGGTGGGCTCGGACCTGGCCGTCCAGCTGCGCTTCGGCCGGCTGTCCTCCAACCGGTCCCGGCGCGAGCCGCTGAATCCCCTGGCCAACTTCTTCCAGAGCCGGGAAGGCCGCTGGTTCGTCACCAATCCCCGCGGCGGCTCGGCGGACTGGGCGGCGATGACCAAGGCCGCCGGCCGCCCCGAGTTGCAGGACGATCCGCGCTTCACCAGCGGGCGGCTGCGCAAGGAGAACACCGCCGCCCTGACCGCTGAGTTCGACACCGCCTTCGGCGCCCTGGACTGGGACGAGATCACCGCGCGCCTCGACGCCGCCGACCTTGTCTGGGCGCCGGTGCAGACCCCGGCCGAGGTGGCCGCCGATCCGCAGGTCCGCGCCGCCGGCGCCCTGGTGGAGGTGGAGGATGGCCGCGGCGGCTTTGGCGACTCGCCCGCCGCCCCCGCCCAGTTCCCCGGTGTCGAAACGACGCGACGACCGCCGCCGCCCGGCCTGGGGCAGCATACCGAGGACGTGCTTCGGGAGATCGGCTACAGCGGCGCCGAGATTGAAGCGATGCGGGCGAGCGGCGCGGCGGTTTAGCTGCCCTCGCGGGCGTCGGACAGCATCCGCAGCATCTCGCTGGAGAACAGCGAGCCGCCCAGGCGCTGGCCGGCGCCGGCGCCCTCGGCCGGCTGGGACCCGCGCAGGATGAAGTCCACCAGAACCTCCTGCTCGCGCAGGGCTTCGGCGCGGCGGGCGGAGGCGTACTGGATGAAGCCGCCGTCGGGAACCACCGGCGCGGTCTCCCGCGGGCGGACCGCCTCCCCGCCCCCGCCGGTGCGGGTCAGGTTGGCGTAGACCTCGGCCACGGTGGCCGGGCGGCCGCCCTTGTAGAAGATCGAGCGATTGGCCCGGGCGGCCTCGGGGAACAGGCTGGCGGCGCTGGCGCCCGGCTGGGACCGGGTGGCCTCGATCAGGCGGGCCGAGCCCTGCGGTCCCAGGAAGTGGGCGGCGTAAAGCTCGCCCGCCGTGGGCGTGCGGCCCACCCGGCCCTTCAGATAGGCGGCGTGGTCGGTCGCCAGTTCGCCAGCCATCAGGGAAGCGGCCTGGGCGTCGAACCGGAGGTCCATCACCGTCTTGCGCGCCTCGGCGCCCGAAACCCGATAGCGGCCGTCGGAGCCCTTCTGGATCAGCTCGGCATAGCGGGCGTAGCCGTATTTGGCGCCATGCTGCTTGAGGGTGGCCAGCCAGGTCTGCTCGACGAACTGGAAGAGACCGGCGGCCGACGAGGTCTTCGCCTTGGCCGAGGGATTATAGCCGCTCTCCCGGTGCGCCGTGCCCATCAGGAAGGTGAAATCGACCCCCGTCGCGCTCGACGCGCGCTGGATGGCGGTTTCAACCACACCTCTGAGACCCTGGACGGACATGGCCCCTGAATGCGTCCGGCATGGTTAACGGCCCGCTAACCACGTTTTGCGAGCCCTCAGGCGGTGAAGCGGCCGGCGGACAACCTGTCCGCCCAGATCCCGGGATCTTCGCCCTTCGCATAGGCGCAGACCATGGCGCCTGCCAGGGGGGCCAGCAGCCAGCCATTGCGCCGCGCCCCGGCGGCCAGGATGACGCCCGGCGCGCGGCTTGGCCCCACCAGCGGCAGGCCATCGGGGGTGGCCGCCCGCACGCCGGCCGCCGCCGTCCAGGGCCGGTTGGCCAGCCCCGGGAAGACGCCGGCGGCGGTCCGGGCCAGGGCGGACGCCACCTCGTCCTGCACCTGGGGGTCTGAGACGCCCGCCTCCATGGTCGCGCCGATCAGCAGGCCGCCGGCGGCCGGCGCGGCATAGGCGCCTGGCCCGCGCAGGACCGGGCCGTCATAGGCGAGATCGCCGTAGCGCAGGATATGGCCCTTGATGGGCTCAAGCGCCGCAAGCTCCGGCGCCTCTGTGATGAGGTCGCGCGAAGGCCCCGTGGCGACGACCAGCCAGTCGAGGTCTTCCGGCGGCGGCTCGGGACTGAAACGGACGCCGAGCGCCGCAGCGGCCTTCGCCAAGGCCCCGAGGCTCGCCGCATCGATTCGCTGGTCAGCCTGAACCCGGAGTCCCCCGCTGACGGCTGCGCCATAGCCGCCAGGAAAGGCGGGCGACCGGTCGGCCTTCAGCGTCGGCAGGTCGAGGCCCAGCGTGCGGGCCGCCTGGGTGAGCGCCGCCAGCCGGGCCTCGTCCCCCAGCAGGACCGCGCCGCGGCGATCCAGGGTGAGATTCCAGGCCTGGGCGAAGGCCGGCCAGAGATCGAGGGCGGCCATCATCAGGTCGAGATGCGGCGTGGCGGCGGGATCGGTCAGCGCCTCGCTCACCGGCGCCAGCATGCCGGCCGCCACCGCCGAGGCGTTGGCGCCCACAGGCCCCGGATCATGCAGGCTGACCTGCGCCCCGGCCCTGGCCAGGGCCAGCGCGCTGGCCAAGCCAAACACCCCGCCCCCGGCCACGGCGACTCTCAGTCCCTTCGTCATGGGGCTAACGAGGGGGGCTGGCCGCGGAAATCAAGGGGAACCGACGTCTTCGCCCCCGGGTTGGAGGCTGACCCGCAGGAAGAACCTCTCATGGCCGAAGCCCTGGACCTTTCGGTCCCCCCCGTTCTGGACGATCTGGCGCACGAGGTTCTCGAGCGCGCCTGCGAGCTCGACCTGAAGCTGGCGACGGCGGAGAGCTGCACGGGCGGGCTGCTCGCTTCGCTGCTCACGGACATTCCGGGCTGCAGCCACGCCTTCGAGCGGGGCTTCGTGGTCTATACCCACGCGGCCAAGCACCAGGTCCTGCAAGTGCCCAAGGCGATGCTGGAGCAGCATGGCGCGGTCTCGGAGGCCGTCGCCCTGGCCCTGGCCGAGGGGGCGATCGCCCAGTCGGAGGCCGACATCGTCGCCGCCATCACCGGCTTCACCGAGGCGGGCCCCCATCCCGGCGAGGAGGCCGGCCTGGTGCATTTCGCCAGCGCGCGGCGCGGCCGGCCAGCGCGGCATCGGGTCGAGCATTTCGGCGACATCGGCCGGGGCCGCGTCCGCCAGGGCGCTCTGGAGACCGCCCTGAGAATGATGCGCGAAGAGATCGCGCGATGACGCCCCGGCGCCGGCGGCGTCATCGCGCCCGGCGGTCTATTCCGCGGCGATGGTCACCGGGGCGGCGTGGCGATCCTTGAAGTTGATCTCCTGGAGATACTTGATGCCCGCCTCGGCGATGTCGTCGCCGACCATCTTCTCGCCCTCGGCCTTCAGCTCATCCATGTCCACATAGGTGGCGTAGAAGGCGCGGGTGCGATCGGTGATCAGGCCGGCGTTGAACAGGGTCTTGATGAGCACCCGGAAGATGTTGGTCTGGCTCTTCAGGCGCTCGCGACGGCTCTCGTCGTTCTGGTAGGTGGCGCGCATCTCGGCCACCACCCGCTCCGGATCAAGGCCGAACTGGGTGTAGATGGCCGCCTGCTGCACGGGCGAGCCCATGTTGAACAGCAGCGACTGGAAGCAGTGGGCGGCCCAGTCCTCGACGATGTCGCGCTCGTCCTGCGTCATCTTCGGAATGGTGCGGTCGGCCCAGATCTTCCCGAACTTGTGGTGGAAGGCCTCGTCGGTCATCACCAGCTGGAAGAGCTTCTTGGCCAGGGGATCGCGGTTGTACTGGAAGCCGGCGGCGAAGGCGCCCATGGCCAGCCCCTCCACCAGCATCTGCATGCCGATGATCTTCTTATAGACCTCCGGCGCGCCGATGATGTCCACCAGCAGCTGCTGCAGCGTCGCGCCGCAGGGCCGCGGTCGACCCCAGCGGGCCTTGATGTACTTGGCGAAGCCGGTGACGTGGCGGGCCTCTTCGCGGGTCTGGTTGGCGGCGTATTCCTGGGCGCCCTGGTCCTTCAGCACATGGCACAGGCTGGCCGACAGGTTCAGCGCCCCCTGCTCGCCATGCAGGATCGACGAGAAGTTCCAGAGCACCATCTCGTTGATGAACTTGACCTTCTGGCCGGTCTTTTCGAGGTGGTCGAGCACGTAGGGCACGCCCAGCGCCATGACCTGATCGTCCGGCAGCAGGGCCTCGTTCTCCATGTCCCAGGGCTCGGAGAAGTCGATGTATTTGGGATCGAGCGGATCCCAGAAATGGTCATGGGTCGCGGAGATGATCTTGTCGAAGGCGGTGGAGCGGGCGTTGTAGCGATCCAGCTCCAGCATGGATTCGAAGTCGTCTGGGGCCACCGCGTCATACATGACGTCTTTGGTGATATTGCCGTCGGCCATTGGTTCCTCCCGGTACAGCAGGCGCACAGGAGACGACGTGGAACACCGTTTGGATAGGCCCTGCTGATCGGCGTTCACCAAAGGCCGCTAGCGGCGGCCGAACATCAGCTCCAGGCCCTGGATGACGTCCTCCATCAGCTCGTCCTGGCGGTGGGGATCGGCCGTCCGCAGGGAGGCCGCCCCATGGCCGCAGGCCCAGACGGCGCGGGCGATCTTGTTGATCTCAACCGCGTCCTCGCGGGCCGGCAGGGCGATGGCGACAGCGGCCTCCAGCACCGCAAAGCAGCGGTCCCGGGCGGCCTCGACGGCAGGATAGGTGGCCACCGCGGGATCGAACATCAGGCCAAACAGGGCGGCCTCGGTCTTGGAGAAGGCGAAATAGGTCCGCGCCAGGGTGCGGATGCGGCCGCCCTGGGGGGCGGTGGCCATGGCCTCGCTGAGCTCAAGCTCCAGCTGGTGGAAGCCGAGGGCGGCCAGCTCGGCCAGCAGCTCCGCCTTCCCGGCATAGTGGTGATAGACCGAGCCGGGGGCGATGCCGGCCCTGGAGGCCAGGGTGCGCAGGTTGAGCTGCCCCAGCCCGCCCTGATCCAGGATGGCGCGGGCCTCCTCCAGGAGTTGCGCTCTGAGATTGCCCACATGATAGCGGCGGCGGGCGGCGGCGTCGGACCAGGCCATGGGAACGAAAATCGACCCTTCGGATAAAAACGTGCGACCGATTGGGCCGCACTCCCTCAAGGAAGTCCAGAGGGCGGGCGGAGATGCGGCATGGAACCAGGCGTTCCCAGCCCCCGTTGGGAAAGCCAGGGACGCAATGAGGCTCCGATGACCCGCACCGCACACAGCACCACCGCACACTCCGCCAAAGCCCGCCGTGACCGACACTGGACCGCACTGGAGAGCCTGACGTTCGTGGCCGCCTCGTCGGCCTTGCTCTGGGTCGTGATCTTCCAGTTGGCCCGTGCCGCCTGAACAGGCCGGCCACAACTTTTTGGCGCCCGAGGTCGAATTAGGACGCCCCGCAGGCGACAGAGCTTGGCTTTTTGAAGGACCCGACTAAAGCTGACGCAGGTATTTGCGTGGGGCGCGCCAAAAGGAGGCCCCTTGGGGGCCAGATGCTGCAGGTACTATCGCGCGCAGCGAGCGATATTCCACCTAAGGTTTATTCGGAGAGTCGCGCCCAGCTTAAGGCCCGCGACGACTCCCGGCGCTGGTCTGTCAGGCGGACTGTGGCCTTCATTATCCTGGCTTCGCTCCTGCTCTGGGGACTGGCCCTCGGCCTTATCGTGGGACTGATCTTTCTGATCTGACCTTTGTCGCCGCCGCCCGCGCGGCGGCGAAGTGGTGCAGCACCACCCCGCTGGTGGTCGCCACGTTCAACGAATCGAACCCCGCCGCCATCGGAATGCGCACCGTCCGCGCCGCCGCCAGCAGGGCGGGCGGCAGGCCCGGCCCCTCGGCCCCAAAAACCACGGCGCTGCGGCCGCCAGGCTGGAAGGCCGCCAGGGTCTCCCGCCCCGAGGGCGTCAGGGCCACCGGCTCGAGGTCCGCCGCCCGCAGCGCCCCGACCAGATCCTCCCCCGCCTCCAGGCGGGCGAACGGCATGATCAGCGCCGCCCCCACCGAGACCCGGATGGCCTTGCGGTAGAGGGGATCGCAGCAGGTGGAATCGATCAGGACCGCATCGGCGCCGAAGGCTGCGGCGTTGCGGAACAGGCCGCCCATATTGTCGTGATTGCCCACGCCGTGGACCGCCACCACCAGGGCCTGGTCGCCCAGTCCGGCCAGGAGTTCCGCCGCGCTCGGCCGGGCGCTCAGCCGGCCCAGCCCCAGCAGGCCGCGGTGGATCGGGAAGCCGACGATGGCGTCCATCATCGCCTGCGACGCCACATAGATAGGGGCGGAGATCTCGCCCTCGCCGATCAGGCGCTCCAGACGCCCCAGGCGATCAGCCGCCGCCAGCAGGGCCAGGGGCTCGCAGCGGGGCGAGGCCAGCAGGTGGCGCAGCACCACCTCCCCTTCGGCGATGAACTGGCCTTCCCGACCGATCAGGTCGCGCTCGCGCACCTGGGTGAAGCCTGTGATCCGGGGATCAGCCGGGTCGTCGATCCGTACGATCTGCGCCGTCAAACCACCGCCCTCCCATCCGAGGTGAAATCGCGCCGTGAGCGAACGCTAAAAGTTGACGCAGGCGTCATCTTTGGGCTAGGCTGGTCCAAAATCTGGAGGACTCCCATGGCTGACGGTTCGGTGGACATCTTGAAGGACGCACGGGCCAAGGCCTATGCGACGGCCCTGGCCGATCTCAATCCGGCGCAGCCCGAGCTCTTCCAGTCCAACACCATGTGGCCGATCTTCGAGCGGCTGCGGAAGGAAGACCCGGTCCACTTCACCGCCGAGAGTGAATACGGCCCCTATTGGTCGATCACCAAGTACAACGACATCATGGCGGTGGACACCAACCACCAGGTCTTCTCCTCCGAGGGCGGCATCACCATCGCCACCCAGGACGGCGATGAAGGCCCCCT
>Ga0208179_1001158_pt1 | contig 14060 bp, 12 predicted proteins | sample Malvired_Geostar_FD_184238 | JGI IMG/M metagenome (GOLD analysis project Ga0208179, IMG submission 184238) | Marine viral communities from the Global Malaspina Expedition - Malaspina viral metaG DeepMed_Geostar (SPAdes) (version 2) | ecosystem: Environmental > Aquatic > Marine > Oceanic | place...
GTGTCTCAACATGGATCAGGATGGCTATGAAACCGCGTCACCAAGTCTCCCGCGCCGCGATCGATCTGATCAAGCGGTTCGAAGGCTACCGCCAAAAGGCGGCGCAGCTGCCCGATGGCCGCTGGACCATCGGCTATGGCCACACCCTGACCGCCCGCGAAGGGGCCGAAGTCTCAGAACGGGACGCCGAGGCCCTGCTGCTCTACGACCTGATCGCGGTGGCCCATACGGTCAACGAGACCACCTACACGCCGCTGACCCAGAACCAGTTCGACGCCCTGTGCTGCTTTGCGTTCAACATCGGCGTGGAGAATTTCCGCCGATCCTCCGTCCTGCGCCGCCTGAACGAGGGCCAGCTGCTGCTGGCCGCCTGCGGCATGGAGCTGTGGCGCAAGGCCGATTTCGAGGGCGAGCGGATCGTCATCGACGCCCTGGTCCGCCGGCGGGCGGCTGAAAAGACCCTGTTCCTGACCCCGATGGACGGCTGGGTGCCGGCGCCGTCGCCGGTCCTGCGACCCAATCTCGACGCCGATGTGAGCGGGATCGTGCCGCGGGAGACGCCGCTGGCCGTGCGCACCGCCCTGGACGGGCTCCAGGCCGTGGCGCAGCGCGACCTCCAGGCCGGCCCCCTCCAGCCCGTGCCGCCGGAGGAGGGCGAGGCCGAGCCGAGCCCGGCCCAGGCCGCCGCCGCCGCCGTCAGCTATCGCCTGCAGGCCATCTTCCGCGAGCCGCCGGTCGAGGCCGCGCCCGCTGAAGCCGCGCCCGAAGCCCCCCAAACCGAGGCGCAAGCCGAGTCGCCGCCGGCCGACACGCCCGCGCCGACGAGCCTTGACGACCTGCCGGCGCCCGCCGATCGTCCGGTCGAGCCCGGCGAGGCCGCCGAAGCGCCGGCTGAGGCTGAGGCTGAGCCTGAGCCGACGCCCGCGCCGGCGCCCGTCTTCGCGCCCGTGGCCGGGCTGACCATGGCCGGCGGCGCCGAACGCGCCTTCGTGCTCACGCCGCCTGAGCCTGACGCCGAGGAGGCTGAGCCCGAGGCGCCCCGCGAGACCGCCCCCGAGCCGAGCATCGACAGCGGCCCCAGCCTGTTCGACCGCCCGATCCTGGCGGCCAACGATCTCACGGCCTCGCCCCCGGCCTCGGCCTCTTCGGCGCCGGCGCTGGATCCCCGGCCGATGCTGATGATCGACGATACGGCGCCGGAGCCCTCGATCCTGACCTTCGAGCCTGCGTCGCAGGTTGAGGAGAAGGGGAGTCTTGGCGGCCTGCTGGTCCTGGCCGGCCTGGGCCTGGCCCTGTTCGCCGGCGGTCTCTTCTGGGCGTTCAACGCCCGGGTCGATGGCGGCGGCTTCATCACCCCCCTGGTCGTCGGCTGGATCGCCGGCATCGCCGGCGTCGGCTTCTTCGGCGTGGCGGCCTATCTCATCCTTCAGCGGTTCGGCGGCGAGGATGACCTCGAATCCGAAGAAAACCCGTTCGGCTGAGACGGCGATGGCCCGGACGCGGGCAAGGCTTGCCGAGAGCCTGCCCGCATGCGGTTGATTACGCCTCGCTGAGGGCCAAGCCTCATGCTAGGCCGTGGGCATGATCGCGAACACTGGCCCTTCCCTGGAGTTCGGCCTCGGCGAGGCCGCCGACGCCATCCGTGAAACCACGGCGCGCTTTGCGGCGGGCGAGATCGCCCCCCGCGCCGCCGAGATCGACGCCTCCAACACCTTCCCCCGAGGTCTCTGGCCCCAGATGGGCGCGCTCGGCCTGCATGGGATCACCGTGGAGGAGGCCTATGGCGGTCTCGGCCTCGGCTATCTCGAACATGTGGTGGCGATGGAGGAGGTCAGCCGGGCCTCGGCCTCGGTGGGCCTGTCCTATGGCGCCCATTCCAACCTCTGCGTGAACCAGATCCGCCGCTGGGGCTCCGAGGAGCAGAAGCAGCGCTATCTGCCCCGGCTGATCAGCGGCGAGCATGTGGGCGCCCTGGCCATGAGCGAGGCCGGCTCGGGCTCCGACGTGGTCTCCATGCGGCTGCGGGCCGAGGCGCGCGGCGACCGCTATGTGCTGAACGGGACCAAGTTCTGGATCACCAACGGCCCGCACGCCGACGTGCTGGTGGTCTACGCCAAGACCGACCCCGAGGCGACCGGCCGGGCGATCACCGCCTTCCTGATCGAGAAGGGCTTCAAGGGCTTCAGCGTCGCCCAGAAGCTGGACAAGCTGGGCATGCGCGGCTCCGACACCGCCGAGCTGGTGTTCGAGGACTGCGAGGTGCCGCAGGACAACGTGCTCGGCCCGCTGGGCGGCGGCGTCGGCGTGCTGATGAGCGGCCTGGACTATGAGCGCGCCGTGCTGGCGGGCGGCCCGCTGGGCATCATGCAGGCCTGCCTGGACGCCGTGCTGCCCTATGTGCGCGAGCGCAGGCAGTTCGGCGCGCCGATCGGCTCTTTCCAGCTGATGCAGGCCAAGGTGGCCGACATGTATGTCGCCCTGAACGCGGCCCGGGCCTATGTCTACGCCGTGGCCAGGGCCTGCGACGCGGGCCTCACCACCCGCTTCGACGCCGCCGGGGCGATCCTGATGGCCTCGGAGAACGCGGTGAAGTGCGCCCTGGAGGCCATCCAGGCCCTGGGGGGCGCAGGCTACACGAAGGACTATCCGGTGGAGCGCCTGCTGCGGGACGCCAAGCTCTATGACATCGGCGCCGGCACCAATGAGATCCGCCGCTTCCTGATCGGGCGGGAACTGATCGGGGGATGAGGGCTGCGCGGCCCGGCCATCTCAGGTGCGTCGGGAACCCGACGGCTTGAGCGGGGGTTCCCTGAGGGTGAGCCCCAAGGAGATTCCCGTCATGCGTAAGACCTTCATCGCCGTTCCTCTCGCCCTGTCCGCCCTGGCCCTCGCGGCCTGCGGGACCACCGTCACCGAACGCGCCGCGACCGGCGCCCTGGGCGGCGCGGCCGTCGGCGGCGCGGTCAGCGGCGACCTGGAGGGCGCGGCGGCCGGCGCAGCCGTCGGCGGCGTGGCCGGCGCGGCGACGACGCCCCGCTAAGACCCGCGCCCCGGCGCGTCTGGAATTCGGACAACAAAAAGGGGCCGGTCCATTGTCGGGACCGGCCCCTCCATTGTCGGACCGCAAGCGCGGCGGCCCGCAACCTTAGCAGCGCTTTAAGCGCAGGCCTCGCGGGAGGCCCAGGCCACGGTCACCGACTGCGACGAATGACAATGAGACACTGGATCACCTCCTTTCAGTTGTTGAACACCACCGACAATATGGGATGACTTTTCGAGAGTCGCAAACCCACGACGACGTGATGCGAAAAGTCGCCCGGATTTGCGGTGTCTTGCGCCCCTTCGATCACCGCCAGCGGGATCCGGTCGCCTCGCTGAGCGCGGGACGGCGACGCAGTTCGGTCACCGGCGTCTGCAGCCTGTCCAGGGCGGTGATCATGGCCGAGTAGCCGGCGGCGACCGCCGGGTCATAGGCTTCCCAGTTGCGGATTTCGACCCCGGTCATGTCCGGGGTGATCAGCAGATCGACGCTCTCGCGCGCCGCCCGCAGGTCGCGCCCGGTGGGCACGGTGGCCGCGCGCATCAGCAGGGAGACGATCGGCGGCCCCTGCCGCCAGGCGCCCGAGAGAATCCAGCGCAGGACCGATTCCGGCCGCGCCACATCCTTGGCCGTGATGCTGCGGCCCCGGGTGACGTCGATCCCCACCACGGGACCCAGGTGCATGGCGCTCATGACGTCGGCGGGGAAGTTGTTGAGCACCGCCCCATCCACCAGGACTTCGTCGCCCTGGGTGGCCGGCGGCATCACCCCGGGCAGGGCGATGGTGGCGCGCAGGGCGTCCACCAGCCGGCCGCTGCGGTGGACCTGATAGGCCCCGGTGGTGAGGTTCGAGGACACCGCGAAGAAGGGCAGCCAGAGGTCGGAGATCCGCGTGTCGCCGAAATGCTCGTACAGCCGGTCGCGCACCTTGTCGCCGCGGGTCATGGCGATCAGGGGGAAGGCGATGTCGTCCAGGGGGCTTGAGGCGACGAAGGCCTCGCGGATCCGCCGGTCGGCCTCGGCGTCGGACCAGCCCATGCCCAGGCCCGCCGCCACGATGGCGCCCATGGAGGCCCCGCCGATGAAGTCGATGGGCACGCCGCGCTCGCGCAGGGCGCGGACCGCGCCCACATGGGCGTAGGCCCGGGCGCCGCCCCCCGACAGCACCAGGCCGATGGACTGCCCCGTCAGCACCCGGGCTATCCGTGCGGCGTCGTCCTCGTCGTCCCGGCGCATGTGGAAGAGGCGGGCGGGATGGGCCGCGGTGACCCAGCCCTCGGAGGTCCGCGGGGCGCCGCTTCCCCGGGGATGCATGAGGATCAGGTCCACCAGCTGGTGGGCCTGCAGCGGCTGGGCCGGGTGCAGGACGATGTTCTGCGGCGGGCGGGCGGACGCCTTGCCGATGCGGAACAGCCGATCCACCTGGCGGGCGACCACGGCGCGCCAGCCCAGGTCCTCGCCCTCGGCGGCGTAGAGGACGAAGTCGTGGGTGCGCTCGACCTCGGAATACCATTCGGTGGGCGCCGTGGCGGCCTCGGCCCCGACCACGGTGACGCTGTAGCCCTGGCGCATGATGTGGCGGGCGATGCGATCGACCACCGGACGCACGGGAACCGCCTCGCCGACCGTGACGAAGCCATAGACCGAGGGTTCCGATCCCGCCTGGCGGCCCTTGGTCCGGCGGGATCGGCGCACGACAAGCTGGGCGAGCTCCAGCATGACGCCGGGGTCTTCCTCGGCCGCCTCCATGAACAGGTCGCGGGGCAGGGCGAAGATCTCGGAGTCCCGCAGGGCCACCACCCGGGCCGAGTGTACGGTGCCCGCCAGCAGCGACATCTCGCCGGCCGGTTCTCCGGGGCGGATCACCCCGAGGAATTCGGGCTCCTGGCCCTCTTCGTGTCGGAAAACGCCCAGTCGGCCGGCGCGCAGGAAATAGAGTTGGTCGGCCTCTTCCCCGGCCTCGAACAGCACGCCGCCGCCCGGCAGGGAGAACCACGTGGCCTCGCCCTCCACCTGTTCAGCGAAGAACAGCTGGGCCAGGGCCGTGTCGATGGGAAGGTCTGGCAGTCGGGCCACGGCGGGGACCCTAGCGCGCAAGCCGCGCCCCGGCTATGCCATGTATATGACGAGGCTAACTTCCTCCATCGATCCCGCTTCCGAGGCATTTCAGACCCAGTCGGCGCTGAATCGGGGCCTGGTCGACCAGCTTCGCGCCCATACGAAGCAGGCGGCCCTCGGCGGGCCCGAGGCGTCCCGCCTCCGGCACGAATCGCGGGGCAAGCTCCTGCCGCGGGACAGGGTCATGCGGCTGCTCGATCCGGGCGCGCCCTTCCTCGAAGTCGGCGCCCTGGCCGCCCACGGCCTCTATGACGACGAAGCGCCCGGCGCAGGCGTCATCACCGGGATCGGACGGGTGTCGGGCCGTGAGGTGATGATCGTCGCCAACGACGCCACGGTGAAGGGCGGCGCCTACTTCCCCATGACGGTGAAGAAGCATCTGCGGGCCCAGGAAATCGCCCTGCAGAACCGTCTGCCCTGCATCTATCTGGTGGATTCCGGCGGGGCCAACCTGCCGCACCAGGCCGAGGTGTTTCCCGACCGCGACCATTTCGGCCGCATCTTCTTCAACCAGGCCCAGATGAGCGCGGCGGGAATCGCCCAGATCGCCTGCGTCATGGGCTCCTGCACCGCCGGCGGGGCCTATGTGCCGGCCATGTCGGACGAGACGGTCATCGTCCGCGACCAGGGCACCATCTTCCTCGGCGGCCCGCCGCTGGTGAAGGCCGCCACCGGCGAGGTCATCAGCGCCGAGGAGCTGGGCGGCGCCGACACCCATGGCCGCCGCTCGGGCGTGGTGGACCATGTGGCCGAGAACGACGAGCACGCGCTCAGCATCGTCCGGTCCATCGTCGCCCATCTGAACACCACCAAGACCTACGAGATGGCCCTGGCCGAGCCCCGCCCGCCGGCCTTCGATCCTGAGGAGCTCTACGGCCTCATCCCCGGCGACGTGCGTGCGCCCTATGATGTGCGCGAGGTCATCGCCCGCATGGTCGACGGCTCGGACTTCGACGAATTCAAGGCGCTTTACGGCACGACCCTGGTCTGCGGTTTTGCGCGGATCTGGGGCTATCCGGTCGCCATCCTGGCCAATAACGGCGTGCTGTTCTCCGAGAGCGCGCTGAAGGGCGCCCATTTCATCGAACTGGCCTGCAAACGGAAGATCCCGCTGGTCTTCCTGCAGAACATTTCCGGCTTCATGGTCGGCGGCCGCTATGAGGCCGGCGGCATCGCCAAGGACGGGGCCAAGCTGGTGACGGCCGTGGCCTGCGCCGAGGTCCCCAAGTTCACCGTGCTGATCGGCGGCTCCTTCGGGGCCGGCAATTACGGCATGTGCGGGCGGGCCTATTCTCCGCGCTTCCTCTGGACCTGGCCCAACAGCCGGATCAGCGTCATGGGCGGGGAGCAGGCGGCCAGCGTGCTGGCCACCATCCGCCGCGATGGCCTCGAGGCCCGCGGCGAAACCTGGGCGGCCGAGGACGAGGCGGCCTTCAAGGCGCCGGTCAAGGAACGATATGAGGCCGAGGGCGATCCCTATTTCGCCACCGCGCGCCTGTGGGACGACGGGATCATCGATCCGGCCCAGACCCGCGACGTGCTTGGCCTGTCCATTTCTGCGGCGCTCAATGCGCCCGTCCCGGAGACGCGGTTTGGCGTCTTCCGAATGTGAGGAAGCCTTAAAGACCATGAGCAATCCCATCGTCGATCCCCTGGTCGAAGGCCTCGACACCGACGCCACCTCGCCGCTCGTGCGCCTGGAGGCGACCGTCGAGGGCGTGGCCATCGTCACCATCAACCGGCCCGAGCGCCGCAACGCCTTCGACGCCGACCTGATCGCCGCCCTGTCGGAGACTTTCGAGACCCTGCACGGCGCCGAGCATGTGCGTCTGGTCTTCCTGCGGGGCGCCGGCGGGACGTTCAGCGCCGGGGCCGATCTCGACTGGATGCGGGCGGCCGCCGGCCACACCGAGGACGACAACCGCGAAGACGCCATGGCCATGGCCAGGATGCTCAAGCTTCTGTGGGACATCCCGGCCCTGACCATCGCCCTGGTGCAGGGCGGCGCCTATGGCGGCGGGGCGGGCCTGGCCGCGGCCTGCGACATGGCCATCGCCACCGCCGACGCCAAGTTCAGCTTCGCCGAGGTCAAGCTCGGCCTGGTGGCCGCCACCATCAGCCCCTATGTGGTCGCCGCCGTTGGCCCGCGCACCGCGCGCGGCCTGTTCGCCACCGGCCGCACCTTCGACGCCGCCCACGCCGAGAAGATCGGCCTGATCACCCAGGTGGTGGCCGATGACGCGGCCCTGGAGGCGGCCATGGCCAGCCTGTCCATCGAGATGATGGCCTGCGGCCCCATGGCGGTCATCGAGTCCAAGAGGATCGTCGGGCACGTGGCCTATCAGGAGATCGACCACGGCCTGATGGAGGACACCGCCAAGGTCATCGCCCGCGTGCGGGTGAGCGAGGAAGGGCAGGAGGGCGTCATCGCCTTCCTGGAGAAGCGCAAGCCCCGCTGGGCCGAATGATCACGACTCTCCTGGTCGCCAATCGCGGCGAGATCGCACGGCGCATCTTCCGCACCGCCCGCCGGATGGGCCTCGCCACTGTGGCGGTCTATTCCGACGCCGACGCCCAGGCGCCCCATGTGCGCGAGGCCGACCAGGCCGTGCGCCTGGGCCCCGCGGCGGCCCAGGAGAGCTATCTCTCGGTCGAGCGGGTGCTGGAGGCCGCCCGGACCAGCGGCGCCGACGCCGTCCATCCCGGCTATGGCTTCCTGTCGGAGAACGCCGACTTCGCCGAGGCGGTCATGGCCGCGGGCCTCACCTGGGTCGGCCCGCCGCCCTCGGCCATCCGCGCCATGGGGCTGAAGGATGCGGCCAAGGCCCTGATGATCCAGGCCGGGGTGCCGGTGACGCCGGGCTATCACGGCGAGACCCAGGACCCCGGCCATCTGGCCGCCCAGGCCGAGCAGATCGGCTATCCCGTCCTGATCAAGGCCGTGGCCGGCGGCGGCGGCAAGGGCATGCGCAAGGTCGAGCGCGCGGCGGACTTCGCCGAGGCGCTCGGCGCCGCCCGGCGGGAGGCTGCGGCGGCCTTCGGCGACGACCGCGTCCTGCTGGAGACCTACGTCGCCCGGCCCCGCCACATCGAGGTGCAGGTGTTCGGCGACGCCCATGGCCAGGTCGTCCACCTGTTCGAGCGCGACTGCTCCCTGCAGCGCCGCCACCAGAAGGTGATCGAGGAGGCCCCGGCCCCGGGCATGAGCGCGGAGGTGCGCCAGGCCGTCTGCGCCGCCGCCGTCCGCGCCGCCCAGGCCGTGGACTATGTGGGCGCCGGCACGGTGGAATTCATCGCCGACGCCAGCGAAGGCCTGCGGGCCGACCGCATCTGGTTCATGGAGATGAACACCCGCCTGCAGGTGGAGCATCCGGTCACCGAGGCCGTCACCGGCCAGGACCTGGTGGAATGGCAGCTGCGGGTGGCGGCCGGCGAGCCCCTGCCGCTGACTCAGGATCAGATCACCCTGAACGGCTGGGCCATGGAGGCCAGGCTCTACGCCGAAAACCCGGCGGCGGGCTTCCTGCCGTCCATCGGCGAACTGGAGCATTTCGTGCTGCCGGACGCGGTGCGGGCGGACACCGGCGTCGAGGCCGGCGGAACGGTCAGCCCCCATTACGATCCGATGATCGCCAAGCTGATCGCCCATGGCCCCAGCCGCCGGGTCGCCGCCCGCCGTCTGGCGGACGCCTGCGGCCAGGTTCAGGTCTGGCCGGTGCGCACCAATGCGGGCTTCCTGGCGCGCTGTCTTGCGGACCCTGATTTCCTGTGCGGCGAGATCGACACCGGCTTCATCGCCGCACGACAGGACAGGCTGACAGAGGTGGCCGCGCCCAGCGCGCGCGTGCTGTCCGCCGCCGCCCAGGGGCTGCTGTCGCAGTCGCCGGCCAGGGGCTCCGAGCCCGACGGCCCCTGGGCGGCTTTGACGGGATTTCGGCTGAACGCCCCGCGCCAGAGCCACCTGCGCCTCTATCGGGACGGCGAGGCGGTCGAGGCGCCCCTCAAGGACGGCCCCCTGTCGGCCGATGTGCTGATCGACGCCGCAGGGACCATCGTGGTGTTCGAGGCCGGCGAGGCCTACGCCTTCTCCGGAACGCCGCCCCAGTCGGTGACGGGGGACGGTCCCGCCGGCGATGGCGCGGTGATCGCCCCCATGCCGGGCAAGGTGGTGGCCGTGGCGGTGAAGACCGGCGACGCCGTGACCCGGGGCCAGACCCTGGTCACCCTGGAGGCCATGAAGATGGAGCATGCGCTCGCCGCGGCCTTCGACGGCGTGGTGGAGTCGCTGTCGGTGACGGCCGGCGATCAGGTCAGCGAGGGCGCCGTGCTGGCGCGGCTGGCCCAGGCGTCCTAGACGGCCCTTCATGACCCTGCATCTGATCAAGCTGGTTGTCGGCTGCGACACCGTCGAAGACCTCCTGGAATGGCGCGCGCCGCAGGCCAGGGCCGGCCAGCCCTGGATCCTGCGCACCCGCCAGACGCCCAAGCGGGCGGCGGAGCTGACCGACGGCGGCTCGATCTATCGCGTCTACAAGGGCGCGATCCTGTCGCGGCAGCGCATCCTGGAGATCGCCACGGTGGGCGAGGGGCAGGAGGCCCGCTGCGAGATGCTGCTGGACGAGACCCTGGTCCGTGTGGCGCCGACGCCCAGGCGGGCCTTCCAGGGCTGGCGCTATCTGGAGGCCAAGGACGCGCCGCCGGACCTGGAGGGGGAGGGCGGCCAGGACGTGCCGCCGGAACTGGCCCGCCAGCTGCGCGAGGCCGGCCTCTGGTAGGGGGCTAAACCCGGAACGCCCTCTAGACGGCCATATTGTCGATGAGCCGGGTCTTGCCCAGGAAGGCCGCGGCCAGCACACGGCCGGGCGCGGTCAGGGGGCCGGGGCCGGGATGCGACAGGTCCAGGGCGTGGCGCACCTCGAAATAGTCGATCCGTTCGAAGCCCTGGCGCTCCAGGGCGGCGCGGCCGGTGGCCTCGACCTTCTCCACCGTTTCGCCCGCCTTCAGCCGGGCCGCGGCGTCGGCCAGGACGACATTGAGCCGCCCGGCGATGATGCGCTGTTCGGGGGTGAGGTAGGCGTTGCGGGAGGATAGCGCCAGGCCGTCCTGCGCCCGGGCCGTCGGCGCGCCGATGATCTCCACGGGCAGGTCGAGGTCGAGGGCCAGCCGGCGGATCAGCTGGAGCTGCTGGTAGTCCTTCTCGCCGAACACCGCCACGTCGGGCTGGGCCTGGTTGAGCAGCTTGGCGACCACGGTGGCCACCCCATCGAAGTGGCCGGGCCGGGCCGCCCCATCCAGGGGCTCGGTGACGCCGGAGACGCTGACCCTGGTGGAAAAGCCCGGCGGATAGATCTGGCTGACATCGGGGGCGTAGAGCAGGTCGCAGCCGGCGCTGGCCAGCAGCTCGGCGTCGCCGGCCTCATTGCGCGGATAGCGGTCGAAGTCCTCGTTCGGGCCGAACTGGGTCGGATTGACGAAGATGCTGGCCACCACCCGGCGGGCGCGGGTCTTGGCCAGCCGCACGAGAGAGAGGTGTCCCTCGTGCAAGGCGCCCATGGTGGGCGTCATCGCCACGGTCTCGCCGGCGGCCCGCCAGGCGCGGATCTGGGCGCGAAGCTCGGCCACGGTGCGGACGACGGGCAGGAATTCGGCGGACATGGGGCCTCGGACGGCTGGAAACGGGGTGTCGGGCTTATGGCTGACGGGCGGGGGTGCGTCCATCCGTCCACAGGGGCGAGGTCCTGCCAAGTTGACCTTGGGGCCAGCATAAGCGTCTCGTTAACCTATTGGTCCCCTTGGCCGAATCGATGGAGCAGGACGAATGTCCCAACCCCGTGTGATCGTCGTCGGAAACGAGAAGGGCGGCGCTGGCAAGTCGACCATCGCCCTGCATCTGGCCGTGGCCCTGATGTATGGCGGCGCCAAGGTGGCGGTGCTGGACCTGGACCTGCGCCAGCAGTCCATGGGCCACTTCTTCGCCAGCCGTCGCGCCTGGCTGGCGGCCAATGAGGTCGAAGCCCCGCTGCCGCTGGAGTTTCCTCTCAGCCCGGATCTGGCCCTGGCCAACGACGGGGACGCCCTGGCGGCCTTCCAGCAGGCCTTCGAGGCCGCCAATGCGGCGGCCGACTTCGTGCTCATCGACACCCCCGGCGGCGACACGGCCATCTCCCGGGCCGCCCACGGTCTGGCCGACCTGATCGTCACGCCGATGAACGACAGCTTCGTCGACTTCGACATGCTGGGGGTCGTCGATCCCGTCAGCCTGGATCTGAAGCGGCCGGGTCTCTATTCGGTCACCGTCTGGGACAGCCGCAAGGCCCGGGCCGTGGCGGACGGACGCTCCATCGACTGGGTGGTGCTGCGCAACCGCCTGGCGCCCACCGAGGCCCGCAACCGCCGCCGCCTGGACGAACGGGTGAAGGCCCTGTCGCGCCGGGTCGGCTTCCGGGTCGGCCCTGGCCTGCGCGACCGGGTCATCTATCGCGAGCTCTATCCCTTCGGCCTGACCATCGCCGACCTGTCGCCGGCCATCCGCCCGGTCTCGATCTCGCTGCAGCATGTGGCCGCCCGCCAGGAGCTGCGCGCCCTGATCGGCGCCCTGGGGCTGGGCGAGGTGACGGGCCAGACCTTGATGGCGGCCGAATAGCGTCATGCTCTATTTGGCCCTCGGCGCCGCGGCCCTGGCCGTCTTCGTCTGGCTGGGACGGCGTGGCCGGCCGGTGTTTCAGCGGCCGGGCCTGCGGGTGCTTTCTGGGGTCGCCGCGATCGCCGCCTTCGCCGGCGCCGCCTTCCTGGCCGTGCGCGGCGGCTGGGCCTTTGCCCCGGTGCTGATCGTGCTCGGCCTATGGCTGGCCATGAGCGCCCGGGGGCAGGGGGTCGGCGGCGGGGCCGCGCCGCGGACCAGCGCCATGAGCGAGCAGGACGCCCGATCGATCCTGGGGGTTGGGCCTGAGGCGACCCCGGAAGAGATTCAGGCCGCCTATACCCGCCTCATGCGCCGCGCCCATCCGGACGCCGGCGGTTCGGCGGGGCTTGCGGCTCAGCTCAACGCCGCCCGCGACCGGCTGATCCGCCGCTGAGCGGTTTCTGGATCTTGAGGTTTGAGCGCGCTTCATCCGCAAAACCGGATTCCGCTTTTGCGGACCGCGCTCAGGCGGGATCGATCACCATACAGGCCTGCTTGCGGGCCTTGAGGGTTTCGCAGGCGTCCTTGGCCTTGGCTTCGCTCAAACCGGTGAAGCGGGCGCGGTAGAAGCCCGAGCTGGGATCGGTGACCATGGTGTCGGCGCCGGTGAAGGCGCTGGCGAAGCGGCGCCGGGTCATCTGGAGCTGTTCCTGGGCCAGGGCGCGGGAGCGGAAGGCGCCCACCTGCACCTGCCATTGGCCGGCGCTCCCGGCGGCGGCGGCCGTCCGGGTGGCGGCCGGGGGCGGCGGGGCTGAGGCGAGCACGATCTTCAGGCCGTCCTGTTCGCCGTCCCCCTGTTCGCGGGAGGGGCGCATGATCTGGCCGCTGGGATCGGGCTCGAACAGGTTCTGGGCGACGGTGATCCGCTCGCCGCGGTCACGGCGGTTGGCCACGTCAAATCCGGTGAGCAGCAGATCCTCGGCATGGTTGTCCCGGGCCGCCGTCGAGGCGCCGCCGAGGACGACCACGATCAGCCGCCGGCCCTGACGAACGCCGGAAATGGCGATGTTGTAGCCCGAGGCGTTGGTGTAGCCGGTCTTCAGGCCGTCGACCCCCAGCTCCCGCCGCAGCAGGCTGTTGTGGCCGCGGATCACCGTGCCGCGGAAGGTGAACTGGCCGGTGCTGAACAGGTCATAATACTGCGGGAAGTCGCGCATGATCGCCCGCGACAGGACGGCGAGGTCCCGGGCGGTGGAGATCTGGCGGCTGTCGGGCAGGCCGGACGCATTGACGAAGGTCGTGGAGTCCATGCCGAGCTCACGGGCCCGCAGGGTCATGAGGGCGGCGAAGCGCGCCTCGCTGCCGCCGAGCTTTTCGGCCACGGCGACGGCCACGTCATTGGCCGAGCGGATCGCCAGGGCGTGCAGGGCTTCGTCCACCGTGATCGAATCGCCCGCCTTGACGAACAGCTTGGTGGGCGGCGCCGCGGCGGCGCGGGTGGAGAAGGGGATGCGATCGTCGAGGGTGAGGCGGCCGGCGGCCAGCTCCTCGAACAGCAGATAGATGGTCATCACCTTGGTGATGGAGGCCGGATAGCGGTCGCTGTCGGCGCGCTTGGCGTACAGCACCTCGCCGCTGGCGGCGTCGACCACGATCGAGGCGTACTTGGGCTGCTGGGCCGGCAACTGCAGATAGGGGATCTGCGCCTGGGCGGCCGGGGCGGCCGCAAGGCTAAAGGCCGCGGCGATCGCAAAGAGGCCGGCGAGAATCGGGCGGCGGGCGCGTTTGAACATCGCTTCGTCCGTCGTGTCTGGGTTTTCCGGCGCGCCCCCCGAGGCGCACGCCGAGGACAGAAGGCTAACATGGCATATCGCCCCTTGCGCGAGGGTAAACACCTGTTGAGCATTCCAAAATGCCGCACCGCCCGCCTGATGGGCGAGTGGTGAAGCTTTGCGCACAAGGCGATTGCGAGCTTTTATGCGTCGGCGTCAGAAATTGTGCGGCGCACAACAACCTTATTGACTGTTGCGGTGCAGCATGGAATATTGCGGGTGCGTTAAGTGCCTTTCGTGAGTTTCTCGCGGTCCGCCGCGTCCGTTCGCCAGACCGCCCCCTGTCGCCCGTCAAGGAGATCAGCCATGGCCGCCGCCGCTGAAACCAACGCCAAGTCCACCGCCGAGCAGTTCACCCTGGCCGGCAACACCGCCTTCAAGGACGTCATCGAAAAGTCCCTGACCGCGCTGGCCGAAACCAACACCTATTCGAAGAAGAATCTGGAGG
>Ga0208179_1001162_pt1 | contig 14040 bp, 17 predicted proteins | sample Malvired_Geostar_FD_184238 | JGI IMG/M metagenome (GOLD analysis project Ga0208179, IMG submission 184238) | Marine viral communities from the Global Malaspina Expedition - Malaspina viral metaG DeepMed_Geostar (SPAdes) (version 2) | ecosystem: Environmental > Aquatic > Marine > Oceanic | place...
AGATAATACCCCGGGTCTATTTCCTGATAACATTCCTTGGGATCTGGAAGAGGCTTGGTTCTGAGTCTTTGGAGCAAGGGTCATGTCTGGATTAACTGTTACACCTTTAGCTGCAGTCCATCCGGGTTGCATAGCTCGTGGGTTTTCCCACCCCATGTACTGAGAACCCAAAGAAGTGCTGACCTGTTTATCTGCAAGGACTCCTTCTTTATAAGCCTTGTCAGCCAGCATCTGCTCTTCAAGTATATCTATCTTTTGCTGTTCTCTTTCGGGACCTTTATCTGTAAGACCCTTCATAATGCTAGTAAAGACTTTGAATACAGTACCCCATCCAGACATTGCTACCTCACTTAATGCATCCGCTCCGGTTAAAGTTCCAGTTAACGTACCCATATATTTACTTATCATCGCCTTTCCAAAATCTAATACAGCCATAATCTATACCTCTTCTGGGCCAAGTTTACTCTGCATATTACCATAAATTGCAGTAGATGCGCTACGCATATTTTCCTCACTTATGCCTGGAGTTCCTGTAATCTTGGCTCCTACTACATTAAGTCCCGCCATTAGAATTGCACCCTGTACAACCTGATCAGATATTCTTGGAATCTTATTGTTGATGCCGTTATTTCTAAGTCTTGTCATTGCCATAATTATGAGCCTCCATATCCGCTATACCACGGTGGAGTAACAGCGCCCATCCCAGCCCTTACAGCATCATCAGACATTCCAGCTGTTCTTGCTATGTCTCCACGCTGAGAAAGAATAGCTCTCCAGTTAGCAGCCCTTTCTGTCATTGCACGCAATGCTCGATCCATGGCTCCCTGCAACTTAACTTGGAATGATTCATAATAATTATTATTAAACTCAGTTATCTGGGCATTAGTAAGCCCCTGGTTGAGCTGTCTTTGCTCTCTATAATTCTTTGCATCTTCCATAACTATAGGCATAGCTATCTCCATGATAGCCTTTAGCACAGCTTCCTCCGCCATGCTACTATTTATTAAACCAGATCCTCGTCTAGCCATCTCCTGTAAAGCTCTAGTAGACGCAGCCTTAAACAGTGGATTATTCTTACTTATAAGGTCTCTAAGTCTCCTCTCTATTACTTCTGAGGATGCCCCCTCTAAGACTATCTCGTCTAGAAACGCATCCCTTAGTCCCTTTTCATCGAAGGTTGGATTATCTCTGTCATAGCCTCCGTCACCTTGATTATCCTCATCTATAACTACGTCATCATCAACAATAGGAGTGCCGTCAGGGTTGGTCTTTGTGGCCTTTGGAAAATTTCTCTCCATAAAGCCTTGACCCCTCTCTCCACCTTCCTGCCATATTCCTCTACCTATGGCTTGAGATGTTGCGCTAGATGGTTTTCCTTTATATGTGCCACCAACCAATGCCTTGTTCTCTCCCATTAGAGCAACGCCGAAGGACTCTGCTGTTGCATCACCTTTTATTCTTCTTCCCCAATACTTAGCTTCTTTAGAGTCTGGCTCATCTTGTATTTTTCTAAGAGCCTCCTTCAAAGATTCGCTGCCCTCTACGTATCCCTTGTAGTCCTTACCACTCTCTTTAGCGGAGGCGTACTGATCAGCCATTCTACTTTCTTTTTTTGCTACCTTTCTAGAGACCCCATGATCAGCCTTAAATTGGTAATTACTTTCTATCTCCTTAAGCATTGCCTCACCACCAGGCTTGCCCTCGAATGTAGTATAGAAATGCTCAGGAACTCCAGCTACTCTAGGCCTAAGAACTGGTATGCCTTCCGGGGTAAACTCTCGCTTCTTCTTACCCATCAATGCATCTCTACGCATCAACAGCCTCTTCTCTTCGTCAGTTATATACGCCGGAACTGTACCAGCTGGCGCACCATTTTGTCTGCTAAGCATGCTCATCGTCTTACCCCTCTAGCTGAAAAGTCTACTACCGCTCCTTGCAGAGTAATAGGCTTGTCGTAAGTAACATTATTCTTAATGATTAATCCCATGTTGGTTCCTATACCATTTATCTTTAACCTTTCTGATGCAACCACAGTGATACCAGTGCTTGGATTACTAACATCATCCTCGTTCCACTGGTCAGCAGATACAGTTACATCATATTCACTGGATACTGGAGATGTTTTAGGATCAAATGTTCCACCAAAATCATACGAAGGTATCACAGTTAATGTGGTAGATGTATCAGCATTAACTTCCAGTCGCAACTCTCTGAACCGTTTCTTTATTTGTGGTGATCCGTAATTATAGTACGCGGTTCTGATGAATGAGTCCACAGAACTACCATCAAAACTTGTACCGGAGTCTAGCTTTCTAACGTAACCATCATCAAAGCCAGCAAATAAAACCTCAAACCCATTAATATCTTCTGCCGAACAAACCGATATTACTTGATGATCTAACGTGAATGGCATCATGCCTCGATTCTTTCTATTCAGAAAGGTCATGGCCAAGCCAGTTTTATCATCAAAGAATATCCTATATTGATTCTTTCCTCTCACCCTGATAGAGTTAACTGTATTATCCTTTTTGTTTTGTATATACGGATCAACCTTATCTGAGGCTACAGCTGATTGGAAGTCACCAAAGTACTGAACCGTAAAGATTGAAGTAAGGCCTCTATCGTCCAGGAAGAACGTCTGATCCATTTTCTGCAATGTATATGGAATTGCACCAGCGCCTTGGTGGAACCTTCTTAGCTCCCAGTCTGCAGAAGACGTACCATATAACATGTACGCATCATTTCTGGTAAAGATAGACATCACATTGTTAACTTCTGTGGAGAACCCAGTTACAATATCACCTACATTTAGCTCTGCCGCTCCCTCAACAACGCTCCACTTATTTGGCGCACCAATACTTGAGTGCTGGATGGACCCATTTGTATAGGATAAGAACAGATGCTTATTGTGGGCGATCACATGCTCTGGAGTGTCAACGTCCATTCCAGTATCATACTTGATGAAGGTAGTTCCATCCCATGAGAATCCGTTATCAACAGTACTAGCTCCATACATGGTTTGCCCAGTGCTTTCCCCTCTAAAGTTGTAATTTACAAACTCATATTTTCCTCCAGGCTGCAAAGTCTGGGCATAAACTGCTCCATTAGCCTTAGCAACAGTAACATTACTAGGCTGGCTACTTCCATTTACGGTCGCATGATCAACTCCATTTATATTGATGGCCTCACTGGCCGTCCATGTACCACTATTATTCTTTACTGAAATATATCCAGCTGCATCTCCAGCAGCTATAGTTCCGGTGCTTATCACAACGCTTGTAACTACTGCTGTCTTGCCAGAGGAGGCTCCAGTTATAGTATCGCCTACAGACATCTCTATAGAACCAGAGTTATATGCCAATAGAGGCATATTTAAATTCTCATTATCAGTAAACGTTCCGGTAATATTAGTCAATATCATAATACCAGATGCACCAGTCTCCCATAATCCATTATAAGAGATTCCAGCTAAGTCTCCTTGAGCGCCGCTACTTCCACCGACTATAGTAGTAGGGGTTCCAGTATCACCTGGGGTTGGTTCACCAGCATCAGTAGTGCCATCAAAATTTAATGCCTGCCCTAAGTCTACTTCAGACCACCCAGTAGATGTACTCTGGTACATTCCTGCAGACGCACCGCCAGACTTATTTCTAAATGCGTAGGTATTTCCACCGTATACCCATACACCATTAACATTGCCCTCTCCCGGGACTATACCAATAAGGCTTCTTTGATCCTCAATAGCTTGTCTAAGCTCAGTAACAAGCGATGCATCTACAGATGCGTCTCTTAATACCGGCGGACCATAAGATAAGGAGCTGGCATAAACCCCCATTATCCTACCCTATATACCATCAGTTGCCCATACCAGAGTTGAATGCCTTGGCCGCTTCCAGCAGTTTGATCATGGGCTATTCTTGCATATACATCTGTATAAGTGGTATGTCCAGTCGTATCTATCACTCCAGACATATTAAAAGACCCTACATCAGTTGCATTTCCCAGATATTGAACAGCCTTAAGAGCTGGTAAATCAGTAGTTGCCCCTCCGGTATTGTCTGTTGATACCATAGCCTTCCAAGTTATGTTAGTTGCAGCGGCTACCTGCTTTAAATATAAGTTACAATTAATTGCAAAAAATCCTTTATCATAAATTCTGATCTGGTCAGTTGTGTAAGTTGCATCCGTTCCTACAGTTGTAGCAGTTACAGTACCTGTATCATCCACAACATCAGAGCCGGATGATCCAGCAGACCAATCAATTGTCTCGGTTGTTGAGTCAGTTATAGTCTGGGTTGCAGGAGTACCATCTCCGGCGGCGTTATTGATACAAGCATAACCGCCCATCCCAGATTCTACAAATTGCCTAACCAGTTGGGCCGTAATAGCTCCCGTAGTATTATCGGCAAAGCTAGTACCGGTCAGGGCTGCCCTTGTTTTCCTTAATGCCGTTGGTGTTCCCATTATCCATACTCCACGTTAAATGCAGCGCCAAATGCGCTATCCTTGTTTAGAAAAAACATAGTTTCTCCGTCTTGAAGAGTCCCGCTTACAATAGTAAAGTATACATATCCTTCTCCATCTGAATTAGAAAAAGAACCTGTAGAAGAATCTCCAGTTATATCCTCCATGCTTACTTGGAGTATAGAACCTATAGCTCCGCTAGTTTCTCCTTTTACCAAATCACCTTTAGATGGAATCTGCATATCAAATGCAGTACTAAATGCGCTATTAAACACTGAATCTCTAGCAGTACCAATTGTAAATGGAATCCTATAATATACAATTGCCGATGGAAGAGTCTGGCCATCAAACCTCTCGTATCCATCCATCCTTCTGTAGCGACCACGAATGTCAATCTCGAAATTCTTAGAGGCCACAAGCTCACCAGGATTTAAAGACAAGGCAGGATCAACAATATTCAAGCCCCCCTCAAAAGGGAAGTAGTTAGATTGAAGACTGCTTGGTGGTAACTGCCTCTGTCTTAACTTAGTCATTCTGGCACTACCGTATAATTAAATAAATCCTGTACTTTAGAAAACCTTCTATTCTTCTGTGACGGTAACTGATCAGCTTCCAATTTATCAAGAAGATCTTCAAATTCTGTTAGTGCTCCTGATAAAATTTCTGGAGCATCCTCATTTTCTGCATAATATATTTTAGCTCTCGCTATAATTATCTTATGAAACCTTGGCGGTATTGCAGATACATCTGAATCTGCGGCTAGAGCCGTTGGCGTAGCAAAGTATTCAAAAGATATTGCAGTTGTTGCATCTGGGGTTGGATACAAGTCGATGTTATTATCTGGCTTTACTGTGAATACCTCTGGAGTATCAGACGCAACAGACCCATACTTGTATTCATATCTATACTTGTCCCACTCCATATACTCCAATACCTGGTAAGTATCAGCAGACTTATTCCATACAGCAGAATCTAATTTCCAATTACCCAATGCTGTTGGAAACCCAGTATTAGATGAAGTCAATGTAGATGTTCCAGAAATAGCAGATATAGTAGCTTCAGTCCAAAGAAAATCCCAGTTAAACCATCTGCTTTGAATGTCTAAATCAGCATTAGCTACATACCTTACAACAGCATTCTCTTCTTCAGACAGGGTGGTAGCGGTAACACTTGATGGGCCAGTCCCTGGTATTCCTATATCTCTAGCCATATCTTGGCACAAAACTAAATATGTACTCATCTAAGATTTCTCGATATATCTGACACTACTGTGTCTGGTTTTATATTCACTGCACACATTGCGCCACCTGTCTCTTTATCTCTGTTGCAAGTTTTAAATCCAAAATGTATCTTATGGCATGGAAAGCAGAAATTCTCATAATTGCTTGGCTCCAAAGTTGTTGTATTTTTCCAATGCTTTGAAAGGTTCTCTTCCGAAGAGTGAGAAAGCATCACAGTTTTGTGACAGTTCAAAGTGGAAGCGGCATTCAGAACGCCTGTTTCAGGACCAACAACAACATTGCACTTCCCAAGGAATGCAAGCGTTTCTCTTATTGACCACTTACCAGACTTTGTTATTATCCTCTTTTCTTTTTCCCATCCGGCCTCTAAAATTTTACACCAATCATCACCAACAGTTACAAATGTAACATCCTTCCTACTGTTCAATAACGTAAAAATTACAATATCAGTCCATGGATAAACCTTGTGAACAGATGATCCAGATAGAGCCCACATAACAACATGTTTAGTTTTAATCCTTCTTCTTACTTCTGAAGCCCAAGACTCTTCCTTCTTTGTTGGATAGAACTTTGGATTAAACTTATGAGGAACACCGGCCATGTCATGAGTTCTCTCCATGTAATTAACATTACATAACGAGTGAATCTCTTCCTTGCTCTTGTGATAATTCTCATTTGCTTGAACCAGTACAGGTTCTCCATCTAAAATCTCCAACCTATCTGGAACAAGTAATAACTCCTTTTCAACTGATTCTGATAATTGTATAAACTTATCAAAATACTTACTCATTTCCTCCCAGTATTCAGTTAGTCTATCATTTGAAACCTGGTCAGATTTCTGCACTAACAACTCGTCTACATTGGGGTCTGACTTTAATATGTCATAACCCCTCTCGGTAACATTCACACAAACCCTATAGCCCTGTTCTTTTAATAATGGCAGGATCGAAGAGATTTGTATTATATCCCCAAATGCACCGTATCTTACTACACATACTGTTGGATCATTTCTCTTTCCGCCAAAATCATCCTCAGTATATTCTCCAATTTCCCTTTCGGGAATAGTTATTATCTTCACTGGTTCTTAAGAAGCCCACCCAAAATGATTGAGGCCAGACCTCACAAGTTGACCGTTTACTCTTCCTTCATTATTAGTAATTCTTTGCTCTGCTCTGCACTCCATAGCCCTCTCACCGAAGAGTTGACTACCGCTGGTGTACCCCTTATGTTTTGGCTCGGTAGAACCATACCCCATTTCTGGAGTTACAACTTGGCCACCTATATAAGCCACAACAGAATTCATTCTTTTAGCCATTTCTTTCTCCAAAAGGATAGGGGGTGGCGTACCACCCCCATCCGGTTTGATCACGCAAATTCAAATTTCCCACGATCAGTAGAGATAGTCTTGTGAACAATCCCTTCTGGCTTCTGGTCTGGGCCAACACTGGCCATGCCTAAAGATTTTAGCGTTTCACCGCTAATATTTTCAAGCGAAGACAAACCATTCTCAGGAATTTTACCTTGCGCCGTATGCTTTTCAGCCATAATTGCCTCCTTAGTACCACTGGATCATAATTTGAACATATGCCTTACCAGCAGGCGTGCCGCCAGTTGGGGCTTTAAGCGTCAAATTAACGTCAGTATCAGCCGGAAGAGCCGCTAAAACCAAATCAGCCGCTGTATCCGTCATTCTCTGCTCATCACCATCAGCAAGAGTGCCTAGACCCATTGCTACATACTCTGCACCTGCAGCTGTAGATCCTATATTGACTGCTGCCTCAGTAGTGACGGCATTAAATGTCTCATAGGCTTGAACCTCGACTTCTTCTATAGTCCCTTGTTTACCTGAGGGACCGCGAAAGATGAAGGCCTCAGTTGCAGCACCGAAATCATGGTTATAAGTGAAGCAATAAGAAGTTGGATTACTATAACTCATAATATTTCTCCTTTATGCCGCACTATCCCACATCACGATGCGGGTTTGTGCCTGTTGTGTATGGGTAATACCAAACCCACCAAGATAATACCACGCTACACCTCTGTCGCGACCGTAGTCACCAGGGATTTTGCCCCTGATTTCTTCAGGTACGGCAACAGCTTCAGCAACAGTATCCTCTCCGAAAAATAGCGCCCAGTCAGACTTTCCATTAGTCCAAGCAACACCAGCAGTACCTAAGCCGGTTCCCTTAGCAATGTGAGTCTGCTCAACGAATCTTACGCCATCATATCGACCAATCTCACCGTTCATGATCATTTGGAATCCTTGGTCCACATAGGACTTTAAGGTTTCCAGGTCATTCTTCAATGTACGATAAGTTGTTGGCCAAGCGATGGAATAATAATCGTCATCAGCATACGCAGGAATATTACGTTCCTTCATGACATCTACGATAGCCTTAATGTGGCCCTTACCTAGAGCAACATCATTGGTCGTAACAGTAGCACCATTAGTGGTTGTCACCACGGCATCGGTTGCCGTAGCAGAAGCCACGCGTATTTTGCACAGATCAAACTGAGCAGCCGCCAGATTATCAAACGCTTTTTTGGCGTCATTTTTTAAGACCTTCCGTACTACTTCAGCCACTGGTTGCTCAGCGAGATCATCCAATTTACCAGTCCACGGAACGCTGTTACCAGCCTCCGTAATGGTCATGGTTCCCTGAGAAATAGTGAAAGCAGTTTCGGGCAAGGTACTAGTTTCGGTCAGTGTCGAGCCTTGAGTGGCTACGTCACTATACACGTTCCAGTGGAATGTATCACCCCGATGAAGCCCCTGGTGCGCTGCGTCTTTAATGTCGCAGAACTGACGGAACTTAACCAAAGGTTGCACTGACATTCTAAGTAATCTACTTAGATTCAGCGCATACATATAACCACCGGAGGTGCTTACTGACCATACTTGTCCAGCCATAGTTACCTCCTATAGAAGTTATAATTACAGAACTTGTCCACGAGCAGTCTTCATCTCTTCTATTATCTCAGAGGGAGTTAATATCTTTTGTTCCTCTGGCCCAGAAGACGATCTGTTCATAGACTTGGGTTGGTTTACGATTCTCTTTTTTCTGGCGACTCTGCCGTCAGATGTTTTGTTAATCGACCCAGCCCATTCCTTAGTATACTCAGCAGCTGTCTTAACAATCTCCATTGGTGTCCACTCAGGATTTTCCTGAGTAAGGATAACCGTCTGATTATCTGCAACAGCACGCAACTCTGGAGAGTTTGCAATGTCCTTATAATTCTCTTCAAAGAAATATATAGCTTCCTCTAGAGACTTATGATAACTTGCCCTCTCTTTTGCTGTGCTTTCTGCCTTTTTACTTTCATCGTAGGACTTCAGCGCCCTACTAACTACCTCTTCCATGCTCTGGGTAGCGGTTCCGCGCCCACTATTAGTCAAGGTTTTAAGTAACTCAGTAGCCTTCGCTGAGTCATCTTGGTAAAGAGCATCATGATATTGATTTATTACAGAATCAAAATCTACATTACTCTTCTGTGCAGCGTCCTCTTTGGATGGCTGTTGTTTCTGAAGCTCTTCTGCATATGATCTAAGCTGCTGTTCTTTTACAAACAGCTCCTGCTCTTTCTCTGCAGCTGCCTCAAATTTCTTTTGTGACGCCCTATCTTTCTGATGTGACGTTTTTAAACTATCGAAAGGAACTTGGAGCTCCTCTCCATTTACTTTTATCTTTGTTACCCACTGCTCTCCATCATGCCAAACTGGTAAATCTGGAGCGGCAGCTTTTACAGGCTCTCCTTTTACCTCTTCTATTGCGTCTTCAGACTCTAAGCCCTCATCTCTTCCTTCCTGAATATTAGAAGCTATGTCTTCTAACATCTTATCCCTAACAGAAACCTTGCTTCTTAATTCAGAATCTCTGCTTAAATCATTCTCCTCTTGTGCCTCTATAGATGCCTCTTCTAACGCATCCACTTCTTGGGTAGCGTTTTCATTATCCATTCAATCACTCCTTATGGTTCTAAATCCCTATTGTTAGCAAAAAAATATGCATTATCACCATCGGCTATAACTCCATCAAGCCACTTCAATACTTTCAAAGGGCTTGCCAAGTTGCCAGCTATAGATCTATATTTTTTTAACTCCTCCGTATCCCCAGAAGAACGATCTACTAGAATCATTTTCTGAAGCTCTTCTATACCTGTATGGTATTCACTCAAGGCTCTTTCAACTATAGCCTTTCCTGTTCCTGTAGCCAAAAACTCTTTAGTCTTTGAACCAACTCTTATTCTTTTAGTTAATTCGTCAATCCCAACTTCCGATGGGTCATAATATTCCATGCTATCCTACTGCATATGGAATCTGGTTATAGTCATCTCTTGCCATAACTCCAACTTCTCCACCCTCTACCATTTCTGCTTGTCTCTCCAGTTCTTGTTCTGCTATCTGATTTATAAGAGCTTCTCTCTGTAACATTAACTCAGCCCTGCGTGTCTCTACATCTTCCTGCTTAAGCTGAAGATCTATATAGTCTAACTGAGCTTTTATTTGGGTTTTACTCACCTCAGATCCAGCCTTTATACTGGCCACTTCTTTATTGCCAGCCTGCTTCATCTGCTCAACCTTTAACCTATTCTCAAGCTTAAGCTGCTCACTCTTGAGTAGCATTTGCAACTCTTGTAGCTGTCCCTGAAGCTCTTCTATTCTTGGGTCATCTTCAAACGATATAAATCTGCTCCCATCCTTATACCCAAGTTGACCAAAAATTTCTTTTGCAACTTCTGGCATATTTATTCTTTCAGCTATTCCTGGAAATCCACCAAGAGCCTGTATGCCAAACATTAAGTTCTTGACGCGATTCATTGGATCAGTTGCGCTTAGTCCAACATTAACCTTAAGAAGTATTTCATACTTTAATAGCTGATTAATCATATCATCTTTTGGAAGGGATACAAATTCTGATGCCGCCTCACCCCCAAGACTTAATACAACCTCATCTGTTTCATAGTACTGTTCAAGACGCATAAGCTGCTTAAGCACTGGCTCTACCCATGTTTCAGCAAATGTTCTCAATGTATATTCAGTAACAGTACTGCTTGAACCAGCAAGGAGATTCATTCCTCCTACGGTCTCATTAAGACTTCTAGTGCTCTGCACAGTTGATGTTGAGAAGTTACCCTGTAACTCATCAAAATCCATATTGATTCTATCTTGTTCGGCATAGGCAGAGCCGGTAACATCCTTTGTCTCAATGACCCTTACGTCCATATCTGGATCATCCATCTCTACCGCGCCACCAGGAACAGATCTAAATAATGCATCAAGATCAATATTTCTATCTCTTCGTATATGGTATCTCTTGTTCATCGCAAGACGAACATTGTCAAATCTTTGATTCCATATATCGTTAGCTGCTGCCTGCAGTTCTTGAGTTAGCTCAACAGTTCCGGCTGGATATAATTTATGGGCTTCAATATTAACTGACCCCATAACATACGGCCTTTCTCCTTCTCTTAGCCAGGGGTATAACTCAAGCAAAGGTTTTGGTTCAGTAAGAAGTAAATCAACTCCAGCTGTGAAGTAGCACCAATCAATACCATCCTTTCTTATTACATTCTTATGCACCCATACTATCTTATAATCCTGTATCTCATCATAGCCAGAATCATTATCATAAGGGTTCTCTCTTGGTTCAACCCTGACTAACTCTGTTCCACTATCATCTTCATCGGTTGCAGTTGTTAGAAGCTCTCCAACAGAAAACTTCTTCCACTCTTTATCCTCCATCTTCTGTAATATATCCTGAACATACATAGGAATAAGCTGTATTACATACGGAGACGATCCTATTGGGTCAGCCCAATCTGCAGCCGGATCTATTCTAAAGTTCTCTGGAGCAATTAAATCTATTACCGGCCTGTCTTTTATTGATGTTAACTGCTTTTCAACTCTTGGTGTTCCGTCAATATTTGTGACCTGATTATTATCCTTATCCAGCTCTACGTAAGATTCTTCCTTCTCTTCAAATTCCCAATGTTGGTGCGAGATACATATACCCTGAACTGCGGCATCCTGCAATGAAGAAAGCATTAACTGGAACCACGGAATAGTATTAGTTAATCTATACTGAATTATAGATTTAGATGCAGCCGCTGCTGCTAATTGCATAGCATCATTTGGATTTCTAGGCTCAATACTAACTACTTCCTCATTGGTAAAGAATGCAACAGACATTGCAGACTGTAGATTCCTTATAGCGGTTCTAGTCTTTGGCCTAAAAAACCTAGATCTTTTTTCATAAGCGGCTGTATTATACTTAGAACCATAAGGATGTTTATTATTAAATAGAGATATACTCTTTTCCCATTGGTATCTAAGATTTGCATCAACCCACTCAGACGAATCCTCATAGGCTCGTCTGGCTATCATTATCCACTTGTTTTCTTTAGGGGTCGTATCATCTATTCCAAGACCCTCATTTCCTTCGCCCGGAGGCTGTGGATTAATTAAAGACATTAGGTTCTATCCCCGCTTAATTGACCTTTTCTATCCATAGTTAATTCCTGGTAATCATCCTGCTTGAATTTTCCCCTAGATTGATTGTATCTTTCTAGAATTTCTCCACCCGCCCTAACAACCGAGTGATAATCATTATCAATCTTATCCTCATGCATAACAAAACCCCAATTGCCAGACAGCATCATGGATTTAACTGTAACTATTCCGTCTTGAGCGTGCACAGCCCACAACCATCCTGGATATTTTTTCTCAAGATGTTCAGCTACATTTTTAGCAGTTGAGTAATCATGGACATTAAATGTATTAGCTCTTTCTATTTCTTGCATTTTTATCCTTATCGTAAAAAATTCTTTTACCATCATTAAAAACATAAGTTGGCTTTGGATCTCTTAGAGAGGGGTCCAATTTATAAGCCAATTCAGACCAACTAACTTCAGTGTCTTTTTTTTGTTTATTTTCCATTATATTATCTGTATAGATGGTTTAAACTTAGGCGCCCTGTGTTGCGGGTCAGGCTCTTGTCCTGCCAACACTAGATTGCCCTTCTCAATTGGGAACCTATATGTAATTCCAATACCCGCTGCAGTCGATGAGAATACTAGATCTCCCTTTGGTGGGAACATAGCTCTACCCTCAGATGTTCCTGGCGCAAACCCAAGAAGAACAAGATCTGCCGCACCCGGAATAACATGAGGCATATCCTCATGCTCTATAGGAATAAATCCTGTTAAGGATAAATCTCCCTTGCCAACCCCAATTCCAATTGGAATGTTAGGAAGTACAGAACTTAAAACCAGATTTGCTACTGCTGGCTCATAGCCTACACTACCCCAATTACCAACCGCAGAAGACCAAGTTTCAGTTACGGAACTCCATGATCTGTTCCAATAGATAGCCATATTAACTCCAGCCTAAACTAACCGCTTGTATTCTTGTAGTTTTAGATGCTGATTGATTATGTGTGGTTATCTTCCATCGCATAGACGTTCCAGAGGTTTCTCCAGACAAGTCAACCCCATTTGCTGTTAGGATTGTGTGACCACCTGTGTCACCTTGGTCTACCAGCGTAACCGCAGTTGTGTAGTCTGAGCCATCTCTTGTGATATAAGCCTTGATATCTGTATTTACAGTAGTTGTTCCTGCGCCATTTGAAATAGTCATTACCAGATCACCAGTGGTTGGAGCAGATTCCGCAGTTTGAGCGTTAGACACTAAAGTCATGTCTGCAATAGCAGTCATGGAATCCTCAACAAATCTAACAACTACTATTCCGTCACCACCATCTCCTCCAGCCGCAGCAGGAGAGTACGATCCTCCGCCCCCACCACCACCAAGACCGTCTGTACCGTCTATTGCAGCAACAGAATTTTTACCTCCTGTGCCTCCACCACCACTGCCGCCAGCACCGGGAGTACCAGAGGATGAACTTCCGCCTCCTCCACCAGCATAATTTACACCAGAACCAGTGCGATAGGAATTACTTAATCCTGCGCCACCGGCTCCACCGGCTTCAGACCCACCGCCTCCAGTTCCAACAGCACCCGCGCCGCCTCCTCCTGCACCGCCGTATCCTCCAGCGCCTCCACCTGCGGATTGACCACCGTTATAGCCTTGTCCTGAAGTTGCAGTACCACCAGCAACTGCGCCAGATGTGGATGAACCACCACCTGAACCACCATCACGACCACCAGTATCAGGGGATGGACCTGCCCCATAACCTCCACCACCGCCACCATCTGAGGCAGTTAAAGAAGCAAACTGAGAATTAACACCATCGCCACCTTGCGCTCCTCCACTAACACCTCCAGTACCACCAGTACCGACAGTTACTGTTTGTGAACCGGCTGATATTGATTGAGC
>Ga0208179_1001167_pt1 | contig 14012 bp, 9 predicted proteins | sample Malvired_Geostar_FD_184238 | JGI IMG/M metagenome (GOLD analysis project Ga0208179, IMG submission 184238) | Marine viral communities from the Global Malaspina Expedition - Malaspina viral metaG DeepMed_Geostar (SPAdes) (version 2) | ecosystem: Environmental > Aquatic > Marine > Oceanic | place...
TCTAGGATAACGGTTACCCAGCTAGGATTCGGACTAGACGTACAGACTTGGATGGGTTTCTCTACCCACCCCGATAGGTTGTATGAGTTCTTTGACCATCAGGAGCTTCAGTTCCTGTATGACAAGAACGATGACTACCACAGTGCTATGCAGCGTAGGGTAGACAGGCGAAAGGATGCATTGCGAAGTATTATGTTGGCTGACCAGAAGGTTCAGCCAGAACCCAGCGATTCTGTGTCTGAAGGATAAATATGCCATCTGCTCAAGATATTTACGATGTACTAATTAAAGACCCTCAATATGAAGGCTCCCATGGTTTATCCAGGGAAGAGATTGTTGAGCGAGAAGCCAAGCGTAGAGCGAGGCAACACGCCAATAATGAGAAGGCTTTGTCTATGGCAGTGCAAAATTCTGCCATAGATAAGCTTTTTACTTTTGTCAACTCCCGATTCTTACGGAAGGAACTGGGTGATTTTGAGAAAAAGATAAAAGCTAATATAGGAATAGGCAAACCCATAACAGAACATCTTGCAAAACTAGAAGAAGCACTAAAATATTTTACGACTTTAACTGCTGCGCAAGAGCCGAAAATGAGTGAAGACGAGAGAGCGGGTTGGGAGATGCATGAACACATAGGAGATATTAAGCCTGACCAAATGGTAGAGTATACAAACCCTACAACTCAGGTAAAACAAAGAATATCTATATATGAAGCAGGACGGAGACTTGCTAAAGAGAAGAAATTAATGCAGGATGTTGTAACGGGGCTTATCGCTTCTAATCCCCAGACTATTGAAGAGATGTTTGAAGAAGAAGCAGACGGAGAGAGTAAAATTAGAGACGCAAAAGCTCTGTTTAAGGATGATGGGCAGATAGATGAAGCACATGCGGAATCAGCCACAAATTGGTTAGAGAACGCAGCAGCTGATGAGTTTAAAAATTCTATTCAACAGGAGAGAACGGGGGAGGGTTCGTCAGCACCACCTACTCCTGCGGCAACCCAACAAGAAATAATAGATGACCCAAAACTTGAACTTGGCAGATTAAACAGAAACTCTGGTGTATATAAAACCTTTGAATTATTACGAGCATCTACAGATGCTGATGGTAATCTTAATTATGCCAATCCTGATGGTAGTGGTATGACGCATGACCAACTGACTGAACCTCAAGTACGTCATATGCTTAATCATGCAAAGGCTGTTTCAGACTTAACAGGTGACACCCAATATCCAGCGGGAAGTGATGAACGAAAGAATGACTTAGCGAGAAGGAGGAAACTCCTTACAGAAGAGTTCCAACCTGAAGCCCCAGTACAACCCCAAAGGGCTGGTACACGTAGCAGGGCTGCTACTCCTGCTGCTGCGGAGGAAGCTGTTCCTGCTGTTGCTTCTGTGGAGGAAGCTCCTTCTGCTGTTGATGAGGAAATGTCCGATGCTCAGTGGGACACGTTAATAGGAAGTCAAACTGGGGACGTTCAAGCTGATTATAAAGACGAAGAAACCAGATGGTTTGAAGATAATCCTGGGCAGGAAATGCCCAATTCAAAAGCTCTGGATATATTAAGCGGGATACAAGGTGCAGTTTTTGGAGCAGGACGGGCAGAGACTCCATCAGATGGGCCAGAAGTTGTTGAGGAAACTCCTAGTGCCCCTCTGGGTGATTTAGCTAATGAACCCTTAGCAGAAAGACAAAGAGCCTATAATAGACTTCCTGATGAAGTAAAGGCAGAATATGAGTTTAAGCCAGAGCAACATACTTTAGAGGATATTGCTAATTTTCATACGGAATTTTATGTCAATCATCCTGATGAAGTATTAGCTAATAGAGAAGCGAATGTAACTGCACAAGATGCTACGGCAGATAGGAATATTGCGAATTCCCCAGCAATACAAGCGGTTGTTGCTGATATAAGGGCTGAAAATGCTGGACAAGAGACACCAGCAGACTCTACCCCAGCAGACCCTGACCCAACATTGGGTGATGACATGGATGCTAGTGATGCCTTTGATTATGACAGCGATACAGGATATAAACATGACCGCCCCAGAAAAATAAATGGGCCTATTCCCACGAACCCAGACGGTTCTATAGATGAAGAAGCCGCAGAAGAACAAATACTGAACCCTAGAGAGATAAAGGATGACGGTACTTTAGGGGAGGAATATAACCCGTTTGCTGCTGGGAATGACACAGATATAGATGCAGAGTTTAAAAAAATAAAAGATATTTATTTAGGTCTACATAATGCAGGGCCTTTAGCTGCTGGCAATAGACCTCCCATACAACACCACTTAGGAACAGGCCCAAGCCAAATATTTTTCCCAATAAAAGAGGATGAAGATAATCGCAAATATTTTGATAAATTCGATACAGTGTTGGATAATGACGGTAAGGAAATAAGTCGTACTGATAAGTGGAATGATGACCAGATTAAAATCTACAATGAATTAAATACAAACAAAGCTATCGTAGAACAATATCTCAGACTCTTCGGAAATATTAAGAAACAAACCCACAATCAACCTTGGACGTATCAAATACCCCAAAGCCGACATGAACCACAGGTAGAAGCGGATGATACCATTTCATGGCTAAATAACATCTGGCTACATGAGCCAACCTCTGATAATATACCAGGTCATGGAACTGCTATGTGGCATGAGTTGTTGGAATCAAGTGGGCCAGAGGCATCCAAGGACGGATTCCTAAACTTTTACATGCTTGACAGTAGGTTCTTCCAAGCTGGAAGTTATAAGCCAGACCCTAAGTGGCAAGAGAATTTTCTAGGTAACAGATTTGGGGTAGACGATTCTGATAAAGTCGCTAAAGACGCAATACTTAGTGGTACTGCATGGAGAGATGCCGTTGGGATTCCCCATGAGTTTGTCGAAGGCGAGGATGCAGACCAGCGTTTTACTAGGGCTTGGACTGCGTGGCAGCAGGAACGTCAAGCACGACACGCAGCAGGAGTTGGAAGACCTAGAGATGAGGATACTTTCATTCCTGATTTTTATAGCTATCTTGTAGATGAAAATGAGGCTGGTCAGAAACGGGCTGACGCTTTTATACTTGACTCTACCAACAATAATACTGAGGCGCATGATAACTTTGTACCAGTACCTAGAGGTGGGCCAGATGACCCATATGCTGTGACAGAGACTCCTGAGCCAGAGACTTCTGCGGAAGAAGTTATCCCGGCAGCGGGAGACTCAGCAACTGTTACGTCTAATGAGGACGAGATTGCTTCACCTTCCCGTAGGGGTACGCAAGCAGTTTCAACACTTACACCAGATAAGAGACAAGAGTATATTGATAAGTTGATGGAGTATGAGGAAAACACTGGCCTCACTGAAGATAATAGACAAATGTTCTTAGACCACTTTACGGACTTGGAGGATAAAGACCTTAAAGCTCAATTTATAACACATGTAATTGAACGAGATAGAAAAGATAGAGCGGGTAAGAGTAAGGCTGACATAGCTGCGGGTAAGAAACCACCGGAGATGAAAGAGGATGAACGGGCACGATTAATCCGAGAGTATGCTGAGGCCCATCAGGAAATATATAATTCTCCTGTAGACTCTAGAAAGATGCAAATTTTGGAAGGTAAGTCAGAGAAAGAATTAAAAGCCATACATGAAAAAATGATTGACGAGACGCATGGTAAGATGCAAGCTAGAGTAAAATCCGGTCAAAGATTTGACGCTAATAATAAAATTCCCTCATCATTGGCTACCCCCGAAATGCAAGCTCATCTAACTAAAGATGATATTAGGATGCAAGTCCGTAGACTTATCCATCATCATACAGCTTACGGAGAGCATATGGATGGCGATGCCCAAAAATTATGGAAGGAACGAATGCAGGAAGCCCATAAATTGGCAGCTGCCGCAGGGATGAATCTGGAGGGGGAGATGCATAAGGATAGGGAAGAAGCAGAGCGTCATGGAGATTGGGGTTCCAGCGAGTGGCTAAAAAGAATTGGGGAAGCCCACCACGACACCCTAACTCGTAGACAGGGCCATAGAGAGGCAGTAAGTAAGGGAAGTGAGTTAAGAAGGAACGTTAATTACAAACCGCATCTTGTGGCTACGTATGATGATAACGGAAATTTCCAAACATTTATGAATACCAGGGATAACCAGCCAGTAGACCAACATGAATTAAGATTTGATGATGATAACCATTATCAATTTCATGGGCTTGATTCCGACAGGGTTAAAGAGTTTAGACGGTATCTCCAGCTAAAGGAAGTTAGTGGGCGTGAATTAGGGCCTGGGGAAATACCTTCGGCTTTTGACTCTCCTTCTGACACTGATGCAGAATATGAGGCACTAAAGACCAAGATAAAAGACGAGGACGGGCAGACTCTCCCAGAGTACGATGCTATTGAAAAACGGCTTGAACAAGTTGGGGAGTTGCCTGGGGCTAAAGAAGTGTTCTATAATAAGTTTGGGAAAACAGCGTCTGGTAGACCTAGTAGGCCCGTAAATCCTGATGGAACAGAGATGGACGTTCCCCGATTCCATAGGGATGCAGAGGATACTGTAGGTACGCCAGGATGGTATCATCCTGAATCCGAGAGTTGGATTAATCCCCATAGATATAATTATCTAATGGATAGTATGGGAAATCAACCAGGGTCAGGTAGGCATATTACGCAGGGTAATCAGTACTTTGGGAGGGATGCTGCTGGTAAGCCAAATCCTGCTGACCCCAAATACGCTTTCGCCCTACTTACTAACGCAAAGAAAGGAAAAATTCGGCAGGGACTTGCTGGTGACCAAACTTATTATCTAGATAATTCTGGAGCTATTGCTCACGCCCATGACGCATTTGAAGCTGGGCATATGCAAGAGCATATCCAACCCCAAACAGTGAATGATGTAGTTCATGATTGGTATGCTCAACAGATGGAAAGCCAAATACAAGCTAATCCCCAAGCTTTTGCGAATGAGCAAGGAAAGCTACGGGATGTTACTGTGGTAGATTCTCCTCCTGGTACACAACAACCACCAGAGGCACCAAAGGCTACTGTACCTTCGCCTTTCCAGAATATGTGGTTAGAGTTAGAAGCCTTAGGCAGAGACCCCAATAGTGCTTTGGGTCGAAGGGAGAAGAAAAAGGAATCAGGCTGGGAACAGTATGACAGAGGAGAACACCAACCCAAATTTATGGGTAGGGATATTAGTAGATTGCGGCATCCCTTTAGTAAGCCAGCCCGTGACCCTCTCTCTGCCCAAGAATTAGGCCAGGATAAATGGTGGCAGGGGAGTGGAGGTAAAGGAGTAGAAGGGTTAAAGGGAGAATGGCTGGAAACCAAGCAGAGAGCTTTTGATGTACTTGACCAGACACCGGGAATTGTATCTTGGGCAGCAAAAAAATTGCTGGGGGGAGAAACTACGGAGGATAAAGTTATTAGACGGATTAGACGGGGATATCAGGTTCAAGCTGAAACTGAAAGAATTACTAGAGAGGCTGCTAGTAGGGTCACCCTAGCAGATGGAACCAAATTAAGTGACCTATATGTAGCTCCTGGTGAACAGAAGGCTAGAAATGAAGATTATGCAGAGTTAAAGAGATATTTGGCTCATAGGTCAGCTACTCATAGAGTTCAGAATCAACAAGCGACACAAGCTAATGATAAAGAAACAGCTAAGAGCCATGATGTACAAGATAAGCAATACCAAGTGTTAAGCCAGACGTTAGGACAGCTTGATTCTAAACTACCTGGACATTGGGATAAGATAAATGACATGTATAATGCCCATTTAGGAAATGTTCAACAAGCCCCCACCGCAGAAGCATCACTTAATCAATGGGGAAATGAAATGCAGCAACCATCTAGTCTTGGGGCTGATATTTTACAACAACCTTCTCAACAGACATCAAAAATTCCGGTGCCTTCTGCCTTCGATGAGGTAAATCAAGGGTTTGTTAAGCCAACGGAGGAAAGCCAATCTGGGAAGATTCCAGTTCCTAGTGCTTTTCCCTCTAATTAGTGTATAATAATATAGGATATACTTTAGGAGACTTAATATGAGTGCGTTTGATGCTTTACAGAAATACTATAGTAGCCCTGGTAATATGGGTGCCCCCCGTGCTACAATGCGAGAAGAAAGTTCGGAGAATCCAGCCCATGTTGTGGATGGTGAATTAGTACATGGGGGCCGTCCTGTAGAAAACTCTGTAGAAAAGGATGATTTGGGAGAGGCAAAACAAACTGTCTCTGACCAGCCCGATGTTAGGCAAGTTTTAGAAGGCATTAGGGCTAAAAATGCGGATGCTGAGAGTTCTAATCGAAGAATTAAAAAGGCTCTTCCTCATGATAGAGGATGGAGTAGTAGTAAATCAGACTCACCAACAGCTACAAAAGCGTGGGGTATTTTCTATAGAATACACCCTGAGTTGCGGGGAGATTTCCGTGATACCCCAGGCTATAAGACGGGAGATAGCCCAAAATCAATGGATACAAAGTATTATAGGCAATATGCTCGTATCTATGATGCAGTGAAATCAGGAGAGAGAAAAACGGAAAAAGGAAGACGTGCAACACGCCAAGCAAGTGAAAAAGCTATTATAAACATGGAAAAAGCTTCTGTAAGCCCCTATTTGGCCCGATTATTGTCTGCTGCGGCTGGATGGGCCTTGAGTGGTGATATTGCGGGTAAAGTAGACCCCCATTTAGCTCAAGAATGGGATAGGGCTAGTTCTATGCATGACAAAAAGCGATTACAGGAAGATATGATGCGTCAGATGCATCGAATGCACCGAAAACCCCAAGCTAAACTTCTGGTGATACATCGGAAATCGGATGATGGCAATTTTTTAGACGATAGTCCCGCATTTGGGGATTTACACATGTTTTATAAAGACCATGCCCCCATACCACCTAGATATGGGCTTCAATGGGACGCTGTTAAACACAGATGGACTCGTCCAGAGAAAATAGGCCGTACTGTATGGGAAGTACAGGGCCATAAGAGGTTTAGGGGTACTGGAACAGGTGCCCATGAACGTGGAAGGAAGGCTGGTGGCTCTGGTGGATACGGTGTGGGTAGCTCAGAAGCTGGAAGACGGTTTAGAAGCGTGGGAGATGTTGGAAGAGTACATCCTCATGAGGCTAAACACCCAGGCCAACAGGCATTACATAGGTTTGGTAAGACTAGAAAACTAGCGAGAATGGGAATGAAAAGGAGGTAATATGCCTAAAAAGAAGGAAATAGTAGAAGATGTGGCTGTGGTAGCAGTAGTAGAACCTGAAGAAGAACAATGTAGGAAACATATAGTACAAATTAGAACAAAACAGACTTTACATGAGCTAGGAGTGACTTTTGAGAGGCCCGTAGGAGAAATAATCTATTGGGAGTCAACTAATGATGTAACTTATAGCTTTGAAGCAGGACATCAGATATATATGGACAACCTAATGGGGAGAGCTATAAAAATACCCCCCCAAACTTGGATTCCTAGAGAGGATACTCGTAAATGGTTAGAGAATATGCCCCAAGCTATCTTAGATGACGGCTATTGCACGTCAGAAGTGTTGAGTATGTATGAAACTGAGTGAATATTACGAAAAAAGCTCAAATAAGCCCCAAAAACCCCAAATTTTAGCCTATAATAATGAAGCTAAAGAGGCTAAAATGGAGGCAAAAATAGCTAGTTTAGAGGCTGAAATGACCCATTTTAGGGCAATCGAAGAGGAAAAATCGGCTCTTTTGGGCCGATTACAGCTACAACAGGAAGAAAATGAGGCATTATTACAAACTATTGGGGAAAATAACGCTAAAATAACTAATTTTGAAGCCCAAATGCAAGAAAAACAGCGATTAGTGGAAGAAGTAGCCACATTACAGCGGTCAAACACGAATTTAGATAATTTACATGGGGAAACCCACTCTAGATTGTCCGAATTACGGACTGAATACGCTACTCAGGCCCATGAAGTAGTGCAGTTAAGGGCAAATATTGCTGGCTTAGAGATTGGGAAGCAGACTGCATATAACGAAGGACTTAATAAGGATACATTAACACAAGAATTATTTACATCTTTGAGGGATTTGAAGGAACAACATGAGGGATTAACCAATTTTTCTGACGAATTAGGGCGAAAATACACTGAAATTGCTGAAGAAAGGGATAAATTAGATAAAAATAACATAAAATTGAATGCAGACCTCTTACTAGCACAAAAAAATCAAGAAAACTTTAACTTAGAGGGGAAGTATAATATAGAGAGACGGGAACAAGCTGTTGAACAAAGAATTCGGACTACAATGAATAAACAAACGGAAGAATTACAACAGGACGTAAAAGATTTGATTAATCTTAATACTCACTATAAAAATGAACTAAGCAAGCCCCAACATTTATCTATTGGTGCCATTGCAAGACAGGAAGGATTTAAGATACCACTTGCATCTAGTGCCATAAACTATCGAAAAAACAATTTGGGCACTGGAAAACCGACATTATTGAAGTTCGGTGCTAAGGAGAGTAGTTAATGAGTACAAGACCGTGGCGTAATGAGATTGAACTACTACAAAACTATAGTAGACATAAAACTTTTACCGTTACTACTAGTGGAGCTAGTGCAGAAACAGCTGTAGACATTAGTTCATTGATGGAAGAATGTAATAAGGTATCCTTCGTAGTAGAACTTGCTGATGCTTATGTAGAATTTGATAGCGATGCTACTACTTCCTCTATGTTAATTCCTCAAGATGAGGGATATTTTGATGACAACGTGTATATAGGAACTAAAATTAGCTTCATTAGAGCGGGGGGCACCAACGCTAGAATACGTGGTGTCGTTTGGGGGAGATAATTTATGCCACTATTTAAAAGACAACCAGGAATGCGAGATTCGGCTGGGGGTGTGACTTCCAGTCAAATTGTTCTTGCAGATATGAATGTAGACCTTATTGATACTGATTTAGTAGCTGGGGTATCAGCTAATCATGATACTCTTCCTACTGCTAAAGCTACTAAAACGTATATAGACACTAAAACCACTATAGATGGAATGACGGACACAACTATTGCTAGTCTTGGAGACAACAACCATTTTCAATATGATGGTAGCACTAGTAAATGGGTAAATAAAACATTTATTGACTTTGATAAGATTGCTGCTCCTTCAGCCCCCGGTACAGAGGAGGGAAGACTCTATTTAAAAGAGATAAATGCTACTAATAATGCTTTAGCAGTTAAATTACAGAAAGCGGGGGGTGTAGTGGAAGTTGAACTCACTTCTCCTGGGTGTGTTTGTGAGTGTGGCAGCACCGATGGAGCGAAAGACCCAACGTATGATTTTTCAGTAGGAAAGATGATTGTAGAATTGTATTGTGGACATGTATATGAAATGGATATTCCTGGGTTTAGGAGAATAATGTAATGGCAATCACTTATTATGCTGGAAATAACTGGGCAGGAACCGCATCTGATAGGGCGGCTGTCAATACTAGTAACATTGTTGCAGGATTGACCTTCCTTGAGACAAACACTGATGACTTGTATCAATGGGATGGGGATAGCTGGAATGTTATTGCTGGGGACACAATTGCTCAAACTCTAGCTAACAAAACACTTACGAGTCCTGTTCTCACAACTCCCCAAATTAATGATACTTCTGCTGACCACCAATTTGTGTTTGCAGTAACTGAGCTTGCCGCTGACCGTACTGTGACACTGCCTCAACTTGGAGCAGGAGACACATTCGTTTTTAATGCCCATGCAGCCACATTAACTAATAAAACTATTAATTCCTCTAATAATAGTATTAGTAATATTGTAAATGCGGATTTAAGTGGTTCTGCTGCAATTAGTAATGCCAACTTAGCTAATTCTGGTATCACCATGGCTGCTGAGTCAGGGTCTAACGATGCAGTAGCTTTGGGAGAGACATTTACGTTTACTGCGGGTGAAGGTATTAATACCACGATGGGAACTAATGCTGTTACTATCGCAGGAGAGGATGCAAGTACTAGTAATAAGGGAGTAGCAAGTTTTAGTAGTAATGATTTTTCGGTATCTAGTGGTGCTGTAACTATTAAAAACGGAGGAGTCACAAATGACCAACTTGCTGGCAGTATTGCTAATGGTAAGTTGTCTGGCCCTGCCATAGCTGTTACAGATGGTTCTACAGCATCAAATATTGCTCAAGGCGGCACTTTAACATTTGCTGCCACCGCAAATGAGACTACAGTTGCTCAATCTGGTGGGACAGTAACAATAGGATTACCCAATGACGTGGCTATTACGGGAACTCTAACAGTAAATGGAACTACTACAACAGTAAATTCTAATACAGTAACCATAGATGACCCCATCTTCACTTTAGGGGGAGATACTGCCCCTGGCTCTGATGACAACAAAGATAGGGGTATTGAGTTTAGATGGCATAATGGGTCAGCCGCTAAAGTAGGGTTTTTCGGAATGCAGGATGCTACTTCTCGATTGATATTTATGCCAGATGCTACGAATAACTCAGAAGTTTTTTCGGGAACTCTTGGGGATGCTCAATTTACTAATATTTATGGAACTCTAGCGACTGCTGCCCAGGCTAATGTGACTTCAGTAGGCACATTAACAGGATTAACAGTTTCTGGAAATGCTGTTTTCCAAGGAACAATTGGTTTGGGGAACGCTACTGGAGATACCATTACTGCTACTGGGTATTTTGGTAGTGCTTTAATTCCTAGTGCTGATGATACTCATGATTTAGGTACCTCTTCTCTGGAATGGCAAGATTTGTTTATAGATGGTACTGCTAATATAGATATATTAGCAGCTGATGCAGGAACCGTGGGCGGTGCTGATATAGTAACTGTATCTGCTACCCAAACCCTAACCGCTAAAACATTAACTGCTCCCAGATTCGCAGACCTAGGATTCATTGCAGATGACCAAGGCAATGAATTAATCGTTTTAGACAAAACTAGTAATAGTGCTGTTAATGATATTACGATTGCTAATGGTGCAACTGGGATTGATGCTAGTATTACTGCTAGTGGAGAGACAAACACAGGGATTAAAATCTCTGGGAAAGGAACGACTGGTGTAACCATCTCAAATGCTACTGCAAATGGAGCTTATTTAGGGTTTGATACTAAAGTAGCTGATAGTACCTTTTCTGGGATGGGTGCGGAAACAGCTAGATTATATCTTAAACAGGTAGATGCTAATAATAACGCCTTGGCTGTGAAGATACAAAAAGCAGGAGCTATGGTAGAAGTACAATTAACGTCTCCTGGTGCGATTTGCGGGGTATGTGGGGGTACAGATGGAGCAAAAGACCCGACATATGACTTTGAACGCTCTATGATGCTCCTAGAGCTATACTGTGGGCATTCCTATGAAGTCCCAATGACAAATTGGACGAGGGTGGCATAAATGGCTATAACGTACTACGCTGGGAATCGACTTACTGGGGTTAGTGGCGATACTAAACCTACCAGTAACGTGCTTACTGGAACAACGTTCCTTGAAACCAACACAGATGACCTATATATCTGGGATGGGGATTCATGGAATATAGTTGCGAGTGATACAGGTGCCCAAACTTTCACTAATAAGACATTTACGGATGCTATAACTTTTAAAGAAATGTCAGCCCCCGGTAACCAAGCTGATACATATGGGGCCTTGTATATTAAAGCTAAAGCTAGTTCTAATGCTGTCTATTTTAAAGCAGATGATGAGACTGAATTTGACTTAACTGAATCTGCTTCTGCTGGCTCTCTATCGGGAATGTCAGATACGACAATTACCTCCCCAAATGATGCAGCCCTTTTGTTATATGATACGGGTACATCGAGATGGAGAGACGCAGACATGTCTGGAATAGCTACGATTAGTGATGTAGGAGCGATAGCTTTAGCAGTTAATGCTATTACAGACCAAAGTGCGGAAACTACCCCTCAGGGAGCCAGTGACCTTGTTCTAATTTACGATAGTTCAGCTTCTGCTCTGAAAAAGATGACTGTTAGTAATTTACTGTCTGGTGGAGTCTCAGCAGATACATTAGTAGCTTTGAATGATACTACTATAGCTAGTGTAGCTTCTGCTCAAGTATTGATTTATGACGGTACAGATTCATGGGACAACAAAACAGTATCTGGTGATATTACTATCAGTAACACTGGTGTAACTGCTATTGGGGTAGATAAAGTAACTGGAACTATGATACATGCCAATGCTGTAGATGATAGTTCACTAGAACAAAGCGGTACCACCTTTAGAGTAAAAGCCTCTGGGGTTACCAATGCTATGTTAGCAGGGTCTATAGCTATGTCCAAGACCGCTTTAGTAGCGGGTACAGGAATTACTTTATCTACTAATACATTAAATGTGGATGCTGCTCAAACACAGATTACTTCTGTTGGAGCATTAGATGCTGGGTCAATTACCACTAACTTTGGAACCATTAATACTGGCTCTAGTAATATTACTACTACAGGCACTATTTCCGCAGGAAATTTAACTGTAACAGGTACTACCACAACTGTCAATAGCACAGTTATGACGGTTGTAGACCCAATCATTCATTTACAAACTGCGTCTGGTGGTGGGGCTTTAAGCTCTGACACGAATAAAGATGTGGGTCTTGCAATGCAATATTATTCAGGGTCTGCGAAAACTGCCTTCCTTGGATTTGATGATTCTGCTGTTAAATTAACCTTTATTCCAGATGCCACCCTTAGTTCTGAGGTAGCATCTGGGTCAGTTGGAACTATAGTAGCTAATTTAGAAGGGAATGTTACTGGAGATACGTCAGGAAGTTCTGGAAGTACAACAGGTAACGCTGCTACGGCTACAGCGTTAGCCAATGCAAGAACCATTGGTGGAACGTCATTTGACGGGACTGCAAACATTGCTGTTGGTTTAGCAGCAACTGCTACTGCTTTAGCTACTGCCAGAACTATAGGTGGAACATCTTTTGATGGTACTGCCAATATAGCAGTTGGGTTAGCTGCTACAGCTACTGCTCTTGCAACCGCTAGAACTCTTGGTGGAGTTTCTTTTGATGGTACAGCTAATATTAATCTACCTGGGGTTAATGCTGCGGGTAATCAAAATACATCAGGAACAGCAGCAGCTTTGTCAGCTACATTAGCAGTAGCCAGCGGTGGCACAAATACTACTTCCTATACAAAAGGTGATATTTTAATAGCAAGTGCGGGGACTACGTTAACTAAACTTGCTGTTGGTGCTAATACTCATGTTTTAACTGCGGATTCTAACGAAGCTACTGGTGTCAAATGGGCAGCAGCAGGAGGGTCTTCTGGAGCATCCGAATCTTTTGCCATAGCAATGGCAGTCGCACTGTAAGGAGATATAAATGGCAACTGAATTTAAACGGGCAACAATGGCAGATGTAATTACTACAGCCTTGCCAAATACTAGTAATGCTAATAGTGATTTATATACAGTCCCTGCTAACTGCGATACTGTGGTAATTGGATTACTTTTAACTAATAAAAGTGGGGCTAGTGTAGTAGCTGATGTAATGATTGAAGTACAAAGTGGGCAAGGAGAAGATGTATATCTAGTTAAAGGCGCACAAGTTCCTGTAGGAAGTGCTTTAGAAGTTATCTCTGGTAAAGTAGTTGTCGCAAATACTGGAAGTGGCACAGGAGATACTGTCCAAGTTAGATGTGATGTTGGGTCAGCATTAGATGCTACAATAAGTATTTTGGAGAACACATAAGATGCCATATATAGGTAAAGAACCTGAACATGGGAATTATCAAAGGCTAGACCCATTAGTTGATTCTAATGGGACGGGTTTTAATGGAACTCTTGTAACCTTTCTTTTGAGGGCTGATAGTGTTAAAGTATACCCAACTAGCCCGTCTACTTTGATTGTATCATTGGGTGGAGTTGTTCAGGAACCTAATCAGTCTTACACAGTAACAGGGGATACTATTACATTTACCCCTGCCCCAGCTACAGGTACAACCTTTTGGGGGGTAGCTTTAGGAGATGTTTTGGATATAGGAACA
>Ga0208179_1001169_pt1 | contig 14003 bp, 18 predicted proteins | sample Malvired_Geostar_FD_184238 | JGI IMG/M metagenome (GOLD analysis project Ga0208179, IMG submission 184238) | Marine viral communities from the Global Malaspina Expedition - Malaspina viral metaG DeepMed_Geostar (SPAdes) (version 2) | ecosystem: Environmental > Aquatic > Marine > Oceanic | place...
ATGCTGTACCGCTTACTCCAGTATTTAAAACTGGACTTGTTAATGTTTTATTTGTTAATGTTTCTGAACCAGTTAATGAAGCAAAACTTTCACTTTGAAGTGCTGAATTAAATTCTGCTAAAGAACCAGTTAAAGTATTAGCACCTAAATCAATTGATTTATTTGTTAAAGTTTGAGAACCGGTTAAAGTTGCAACTGTACTGTCAATGGCAATATCATCCGCATTTGCTGTGATACCTGTACCACCAATAACATTTAATGTAGCGTCTCCACTCGTAGCACCGCCAGTTAAACCTGACCCTGCCACTACAGAAGTAATATCGCCTGTGCTAACTTGTGTAGCAATGTAAGCTTTAATGGATTGTTGAGTTGCTAATTTCGTAGCTGAATCAGAAGCAAAATTATCTTCATCTAATATTGCTGAACCAGATACGGCTGTATTGAGAACAGGACTTGTAAGAGTTTTATTTGTAAGTGTAGCTGTTGTTCCGGAAATGTAAGTATCAAAATCAGATACAAGAGCTTGTTTCATCACATCCGCATCACTAATAACAACACCATCTGTTGCCACTAATGTTACAGTTGCTTGGGTAGTTACACTACCATCCATAATATTAAGTTCAGTAGTTGTTGCTGTTAAACCATCTAAGATTTCTAATTCAGCTTCTGATATACCAGCACTACCAATTGTAAGTGTTCCGGATATATCTACATTACCATTAATATCTACTGTCGTTGCCGCTATTTGTATTTCTGTATCGGCTACTAAATCCAATTGTCCATCCGCAGATGAATTTAAATAGATAGCTGTATCTCTAAAGTATAATTTTTCTGTACTATTAACTAAAACATCATCAGAGAATTTAAAATAATCCTCATCTTCCATCCATGTTAATACACCATCATTACTTGCCGCATTAAAATTAACTGTAATATCTGCTTCCGCATTTGTACCAAAAGTTAATGCATTACTGTAAAGTTTGGATACAGGTCCGCCATCACCAGTAGTCGAACCATCATGGGTATGACCACTTGATACATTAAATGCCGCTAATAATTGGTCATATTCATTATTTAATAATGATGCGGCAATTGTATCGCCATCAGAAAATGAACTCTGTCTAACATAACCTGCCATAATCTATATTCGCCCTCCCGGTATAAAATCAACATAGAAACCTGATACAGTATAAGGTGATGCTGTACCGGTACTACTCATTTTAAAATTACTTGTAAATCCACTACCTGTTAATGTGGATTTTTGTTGTGGAAATAATGTTGCTCCAAAAACTGCCGTACCAAATGTTGCTGTACCAAACTTTGCTGGGTTTGCTAAAGCACCAATGGATACTTCGGATGGTTGAGGAACGCTGTTATCTTCAAAATCATATCGGCATAAAAGTTTTAAGTTATCGTTTGTTCCTTCTGCTCTTATGCTTGTTTTAATATAGTATAAAGTTTTTCTAACACCTGAATCTCCATAATCCATATCGGGTGTTTTATATATTGCCGCTACTGTTGCTCCACCAAAACTATCACCTGTGTCATGACTGTAAACATAACCATCATCTGATGCATGGTAAAGAACTTCGGAATTATTTTCATCTGTACCTGCGTGTATTCTTCTTGCTGGTATTCCTTTTGTTTCACTCCATTCATACACAGCCGCACCCGTTGAGGAAATTTTAAATGTTCCTATAATGCCTTGCTGTAAGGAATTTGCCTTTATGGAATTATAATAAAATAATCTATACTGACTTTTCTCTCTTACAACCATACTTGAAAAAGTAATGTTTGCTAAATTTGGTAAAACATCATCCCTGAATATAGGTAGAATTTTTCTACTGATAGAACTCAGTTCAATGTCATCAATACGAGCTGTACCTGCAATTGTTCTTAAACCATCCGGTGCAAGAAAAATTAAGTCACCACCCATTTCCTGAACTGTATTACCATCCAAACATCCAATATTTTTTGTAACGGATGATAAGACTACTGTACTGTCTAATCCTGATAGTTGATAAATACTATCCTTGCAAAATATAATTAACTTATTTCGAAAAGATTTTATTGCTCTTATCTGGTCTCCTACATCAATTGTACCTGCACTTGACCCGGTGAAATCTTCCGGTATTAATCTTGTGCTGTATGCGAGAACCTGTGGATTACTTGATTGTCCTGCAACAATTAATCGTTCCGAAAAAATTGTACAAAGTGATGGGTCAGATGGAGCAGACCTTGCTTCAATTTCCTTGAATGCATAAGTATATGTACTTCCGGAAATTGTTATCTTTAATTGTCCAATTTCATTTGTTCCATCCGTAATATATAATTCACCATACTGTGATTCACCTTCGTATAAAGCAAACTGACAATTACTTTGACTTGTTCTTGCTACTGCTGACGCACTTGCTAGTTGTGATGCATTAGCTCCATTCTTGTAAATAGTTTGACTGGAAGCTGTAGCTGCAAAATTTTCATCAACAGTCATTGATGTATTATTTGTTATTACAGTAACATTATATTCTTCATTATTAACTCTTATGTCATCACCAACAGCAAACTCTGTACTAAAAGCTGTGCTTGTTCCTGTTATTGTTGCTGAACCAGATGATACTGCAACTGTTCCTGTCTTGGCAATATAAGTATTTTTATTAACTTGTGTCCATGTTGAACCATCTACACTATAATAAATATTTGCACCTTGACACGCTACTACACCTTTTGCATATCGAAAAATTCCTTCAACATCATCTGCACTACCATTTGGTTGATTGCTTCCAAATTTTGCAAATCCATTTATTCTTCGATATCCACCATGAATAGAGGATTCAAAATTCTGTAATTGTGTTGCGACACCGGGAGTTCGAAATAAAGTATGAGTTGTTCCTACCTTATCTAATCCACCTTCGCATACAACTGATACGCCTTGTTCTGCCATTTCTTAAACTATTGCTGTTCTGTCATCTATCATACTATCAGGAAAAGGTTCAATTAATTGTTCCCTCATAGTTCGTAAACCTTTTTTATATTCTGCATCTGCTAATTGTGCTTGTGAAATATTATCTTTAAATTGATGCATATAATATCTTGCTCTTGCTAAAAGAACTGTTGAATATTGTTTTGGAAATACAACTGTATCTCCATGTGCAGTTAATTCGGTTGGTTGACTGTATGAAAAGAAATAAACTTTATAAACTCCATCTGGGATAGGTGATAATCCAAACTTATCATTCTTTGGACTACGAATTATTCTTTCCGGTATTCCATAACTTTGTGTATCACTTTTATCAGACGCTTCTGAAATGGCAAAATGTTTATTCCAGTATTCAATAGATACCGGATAAAGTTTTCTAATTTCATGTGGAGCTGTTTTACCGCTTACACCTTCTTCAGTCAATGTAATATTATCATAATCAATGTGTGAATACCAAGTTGTTGCATCACTTGTTCCACTTCTGAAATTATACCATCTTTGTCCTGAAACTGTTTCAATAGAAGTATTCCCATAATAATCATCTGATGGGTCTCCCGTTGCTAAAAAACTCCACTTATCTTCCGCATTGCATATGTCAAAATATGCTCTGTTAATTTGGTCTTTAACTAATTTTTGTATACCTTTGGCACTACTAGCAAAACTTGCAGTTGTTAATTCAACTTCATTAAGTTCTCTAATAATAGTATTTGTTAAATCCAGATAAGTTCGAAAAGGTGCTGCCATTTAATTTTAACCATTAGTTTTTAGTACAGTCGGTGGGATATCCGGAAATAGTTTAGAATCTCTAGGAGTTCCCACATCACCTTTATCACAATCTCTTCTTAAATCTTCTTTATAATAAGCTCTAGGATATTTATCTTTCCCGTGGTCTGTCGCTGCAACATTGTTGCCTTCGAGTACACTTGGTTGATGTCGTGTGATAACATCTGGATAACTCATCCCCTCTTTTACTTTCGGCATTGTATTTTCCTTTTTTGTTTATTTGTATTATTATAAAGGGGCGAACTTTAATCCGCCCCCTTTTAGTTAGTTATTAGTCGATTTTGTAAAATGCTGCTATAACAGCGTCATCTCTAAGAACCTGTCTTCCATAAACATGAAGTCCTCTTACAATATCCCCGAAAGTATCGTGGTCTCTAAGAGTTTCAATGTTAAGGATAGACTGTGCAGTTGCTGTAGAGGACATATGTCCAGCTAGGCATTTACCAGTTGCGTTAGATACAGCCGCAATGTTAGATGTTTTATACATTTGAAAACCTCTAATCATACCAGCCGCAACCAGACCATTTCTTACGCCACCATCACCTTGATTGTAGTCTGATGTCATAAGTTTAGAATCTTCAGCAGCAAGTTCTTCATAGAATCGTGGGTCAGCTAAGAACCAACGACCTTCTTCAGGAACTTGTGAATCATCTAATAGTCTAGATAATCTAGCCATTAATGTCAATGGAGTAATTTCTCCAGTACCATAACCTAGGTCAACAGAGTTAGTTGCGTGAGTCATAGTTGAATCCGCAGTAGCACTATCAGAACCTATTACATGGTCAGGTGAAGAAGTTGAAGGACCGGCAAACATTGCTACGATAACTTCAGCATCCATTGTGTCTTTTAGTTTGTAGGCAGCACTTGATGCACCTACTGAAGCCCAATTTACATGAGAAAGTCTTTCCTCAATGTCATCAATAATAAACTTGAATGAGTTTGCTTTATCAATAACAAGTGTAACTTCTTGGTCTCCAAGGTATTGTTTAGTAGTAGAAGCCGCTCTCGTATAAGCCGCAACAGTTACAGTAGGTTCTTTAATAATTTTGACAGTATCGCCAAAAGAACTAATTTCACCAGCATAATCCGTATTGGTTATAGCTTCAATGACAGACGATTTTCTGAAGTAGTTTTGAATCTTCTTCGAAAATATTTCCGGTACCCAAAATTCATTGGTCTGACCGGCAGTGCCTACATCAAAGTTCGAAAGATTGGCATTACTAGCATTTTGTAATGTACCCATTACTTTCTCCTTGTAGTTATTAAGTTAGTTATTTGTGATTACAGCTTCTATCTTTTTCTTTATTTTTTAAATTGTTGGATTGCCTGAACCGCCATAGCTTCGAGACATATCATTTACGACACGCCCTTCTCGCTGTGCTTCTTCAATAGCATTCTCATTTTTATCAAATTCTGATTGAGACATAGCCGCTATCTGAGAACGAGTCCAAATTTTTTTCGTTCCATATCCAATGTCTTTTGTATTTGTTACCTTTATCATTTCTGACGCAGGTACTAAATCACCGGATACTTCTGATTTTTGTCTGGACTTGCCGGTATCTTGTTTGAAAAGGTCAATTGCTCGAGATGCTAATGTCGCATCAGCATTATTCCCATATATCCATCCTTTGATTTGTTCGGGTTGACTTTCTGCCCAACCATGAAACTCATCCGACTCACGAATTTCTGTAAAGTCTGGATGTAATCTCGATAATCGAGTTTCCGCTTCTTTTCTGGAAATAGATTCATTCATTTTTTTCAGAGACTTAATCTCCTCTTTTAAATTTTCTGATTCCTTTGAAGCGTGAAGATGTGAGACTGATTCAACCACACCATAAACATCAGGATATTCTTTCTTAAAAGCCGCAAGTTCTTCTGCACTCTTTGGAGCTTTATACTTAGGTCTGTTTGACCTAACTTCCGCCAAGAGTTCATCTTCCCTTTGCTTAAAAGTAGTAACCCGACCATCATAATGTTTCTTGAGGTCATCATATCTTTTTTTGTAGTCAACCTTTTTATAAGGTTGGTCTTCTGGTTCTGTTGGTTCAGTCGGAGTATCTTCCATTGGTCTCATTGTATCTACAACAACCTTTGGTCGGTCTTTCTTAACCACTAGAGTGTTTGCATCAGCAAACGAACTTTGCTTTGCCTTATCCAATTTATCATAGTCAAGATAATCTTTCTTCTGATTATATGGATTTGACTCTTGCTCTTTACTTTCCTGAGAAGTAGCTTTACCTAATAAAGGGTTCTCATTACTTTTTACCATTGTTAATCACCTTTCTTGTTATTGGGGTCTTACATAATGTAAGAGTAGCCGAAGTAGAGTGCCTAGGTGATAGCCCGGGTAGCTCTACTTTATCTGTAACGACTAGTCATTAATCCACCTCTAGCCGCACTCATGGGTTCATTGTTCATGTCTTGAACACCCATATCCTTATCATAATCCATTTCCGCTTTTGCCATCATGTTACGAAGTTTATCTACACCTAATTGTTTAACTGATTTAGCTGTAAAGACAAACTCACCATCCGATAGCATTGCCGGAATTGAATCTGAAGTCTCTGTTCCCGGTCCATCTATTTCTCCTGCACCGGTAAATTCTTTCATACTCATTTTAGAAATAATATCAACTAATTCTGGATAGTCTTCTATTGCCGCTTCTAAAACTTGTTCTTCATCTGAAGTTAATACGGAAGTATCTATGTTCGCTTCCACTTCCATTTCAGGTTCTTCACCCTCTACTTCACTTGGAGTCATCATAGTATCTACTTGCATATTAACATCTGCACCTTCTGGTTGCAATTCTGGTATAACCATACCTTCTTCTTCTTCTAACACAGGTCCACCTTCTTGATACGCCCTATATTCTGGTTGTTCAAAGTATCTACCAAATCTAGGGTCAAGCAATGGGTCTGTTGGAATGATACCACCAGTTGCCATTTTCTGTTTTACATTTTGTTTATTCATAACAATTTTATTGAACATATTTTCCCCTATTCGTGTTTTTATTTCCTGTTGTGATTTTCCTTCTCTTGCCATTAAATGAAAAATATTTAATGCTTTATTATATTCATTTGTAGATTTATCAACAACATCACCTTCTTTATACCTTGCTCGTAGTGGGTCAAACATTCTAAGAGGTAATCCTTCTCTTGCCGCTTGAGGAGTATTCACATCATAAGGTGTAAGTGTTGGTACTGTATCCGTAGCTGGAGTTAAAAAATCTCCCTGTCTTTTATACAAATCTTTTGTTGCCATTTATAACTCAGATTCTATTTCTTCTCTCTGACAATCACAATCCTTGCATTCACAAGAAGTGCAAGAACTTCCATCAGAGCAATGACAACCATGTTCACAATTTTTACAAGTTCCCATTATTCAACTTTCTTTTTCTTTTTTTTCTTATTTTTAAAAAAATCAACAACCTTTGGAGTTATATAACCATAATCATAATAAGTCTCAGCTATATTTTTAAAAGTTTCACCAACTGTCTTGCCCGGTTTAAAGGGTGGGTCTTTCTTTTTTGTAAACCATTCACTCATATACTATCCACTCAAAGAACTATTGCGTTCAAGGTCCTTATCAAATAAATCATCTGAATCATCATCTTCAACTAAATCTCTTATTCTTTCCATGATAGCTTCTTCCTTCTCATGTAAAGTTTCAAGCTTGTCCAGTTCCTTTTGAATCTTTTCCGCTAGTGTTTTCTTTTTCTTTGCCATCTGTTTATTTCTTCTGTGGTTTTCTTATTTTTTTATTAAAGTAACCGCCTTTAGCACCTACTGGTCTTTTAGATGTTAGTTTAATAAGTTTAGCTGGATTCATATTTATTGATTTAACTTTAATTTCTGGTGTAGGATATTTTTTAACCCATGTACCATCTCTTTTTACCCAGACAAAATCATTAATTTTTCCCATAATTAAAGTTCCTTCCCATGTTTATCTTTTTCAACATAACCGCCCTTATTGAAAGTTATCTCTTGTATTTTTCCTGCTGTTGTTTTACTTCTCGTATAATTTTTTGAACCTCCAAAATATGTTGGATATTTTTTAACCCATATACCACCTTCTCGTTGAACCCAAACAAATTTTCTTCCTTGTGGGTCAGTTACTTCACTCATTTTTAAATCTCCCTTTTATACGATTTGATTGTTTCCGGGAGGTGTATTAACTGTTCCAGTAAAGCCCACTTCCCCTGACTGCGGAACACCGCCTGTTCCGATTGTGCCATTGCCAACTCCCGAGTTGTCAACTCTTGGAGCTTCAGCAGGTATTCCTTGAGGTACATCCATTCCGGCTTCCCCACCAGCACCTGTAGTCGCTTGATTTCCTTGTTGTCTAGCATTTTGTAATCCTATTATTTTTGCATAAATTTCTGCTTCATTAGGGTCATTGATTATTGCTTCTGGGTCAAGGTCTAATGTATAAGCAAGTTCTTTTATTAGTTCAGGTATCTTTACAAATGGTGCTATAGCAGGGTTCTGAACACTCTGCAAGAACATTGTCAGTCTTTGCGACCTTACCTCTTTCTGCATAAGAGAAGAAGTTCCAGTTGCCTTAACTTCCAAGTCACCTTCAATATTCAACTTACCTTGATAAAACTGCATATTCCATTGGAAGTATGCTTCACCCAAAGGTCTTAACAAGAAATCATCTAAATTCTTTACGACAGTTTTAATGTTTAAGTTTGCCGCACTCAACAACATTGACATACCAGAAGCTGTTCGTGTCATACTTTGAACACCTGTCTGTCCGTGTGAGTAGGAAGGTATGCCCGTTGCTTCATCCGCCAACTGTCTAAACTTATCAAACATCATCATGTTTTCCGTTGATGTGTTTGGAAATTTTAATCCGTGTATTGCCTGTCCCGGCATTCCAGCTTGTCTTCGAAATATTTTTCCCGGATAGATATCCATGCTCTGTCCTGCAACCAATGCTGATTCATCAACATCAAATACAAGTGAACCGGATAAAGCCAAGTTATCAATAGCCATTCGTGCATGACCATTCATAATTTGCTGTGCGTCATTCATGTTTTCTGGTACGCCAATACCAAAGAAACTGTATGGATTCTTTTCGTAAGGGAATGCTTGGTAAGGAATACGATATGGTTTAAATGGATTTACCACCATTCGTAAAACTCTATCCGCAGTTACCCACGCATTAATTTGAAACTCCTCAGCATCATCCATGTCTTCCGGAATTTTTAATTGGGAGTCTTCTAAAATCTTTTTATCAACAACACCCCAGTATTCCAATACTTCATATCGTGCATTGTCCGCTTGGTAGTCGCTGTCTTCTAATTCTATCTGTGATTCAAAAGTTCTTTTTTTATAATTAGGACCATCTTCTAATGTTCCAAGAATTTCTTCTCTATTAAAAAATGGTCTCTCTGCTAAATCTCGTAATTGGTTTCTGTTTAATTTATGTCTATGAATTACATATTCAGCGTCATCTAAATTTTTTGCATTTGGGTCTGGATAAAAATCCCAACAACTAACAAATTCAATTCGTGGAACTCTAGCTGTATCAGGTTGATAACTTCTTTCTTCATCACTACCCTCTGATTTCTTCCATTTATGTAAAGTCTTATTAAAAGTAAAAGGACCTTTAACAACACCCGTACCTAATAGGACTGCTTCGAATACTGCACTTCTTAATTCTTGTGAACCATTTGATTCATCAATCTCATCATGGATAAGTTTCTCCATGCGTCTTGCAATCTTTGAAGCTGGTTTAATCTGTGCCATTTCCGGCATTGGAGCTGGACCTTCAGCAATCGCTTCATCACCAAATTCCTTTTCAAGAGAACCAAGTATGTCTTTCTGCTGACTTAAATCACCAAATGTTGCTCCGGGTTTAAGAGTTTTCCCATCCCCTTCGAAACCAAGTGGAGACGATTGTTCCGGTTGTTCTGAGAAGGGGGTCGAGGATTGACCATTGACACCGGGTCTATAGTCTAAATTACCTTCTATAGACGGGGCGGACTCTTGAAGCGAGTCACCCATTTGCTCCTTTAGGGGATTGAGGTGAGCATAAGTTGCTACGCCCTCGGGTACTTTGGTTTCTTCTACAGAGATGGGAAACTTATTTGCGGAAAACAAAACATCTACGATTTGTCCGTATGCCGCTAAAACCTTTGTTTTTGTAACTTTGACAAAAACTTTTGACCTTTCATGTTCTCTAAATGAAACATTCTTATAGTATTTTCCTCGGTAATTGTGGAACGCCTGAAGCCATCTCTCTTCATCATTTCTTCTGGACCTTTCACAACCTTCGAATTTATTATAGACAAAACCAGCTAGACGGGTTGCGTCTTGCTTTTGTTCTTGTTCTTCCTTATTTTTGGTTTTATCCTTTTCTGCCATATTTTTCCCCTTATCTATATTATACACCTATTTCTTAGTTTTGTCAAGTAAATTATTGACAAAATAATGTAATAACCATTTATTGTCTCGAAAGACCTGTGTCAAGTAATTTGCAAAATTATTAACTACACTCTCTTCATTATTTTCTCCATGTAATCTGCCGCCATCCAGCGTCTCTCCGGATGTATACGCTATTGCATGAAGTATCTCATGGAGCAAAACATTTGCTTCTTCAATCCTGTTTAAGTCCGGTTGTATCTCAATCTTGTTTTCCCGTTGAAGATACTGACCATAACAGTCTGTCAAGTTATCTTTTTTAAAATTTGGTTTGGTTAAATAAACTGTTATATCATTATAACCAATTCTAATCTTTTTTTTATTTATCTTTCTTGTCACCATATAAGTATTCATTCTTTGATTGTCTAAAATTATTGGACTTGCTTATGTCAATATCATCCGGTGATTGTTTACACCAATCCCGAAATTCACTTTCCTTGCCGCCCATATCATTTAAACGAAATACTTTTGGTGCTGAAAGAATATATTCCACATTCCGTTTTCTTTTATACTTTAACATTTCCTCATACGATAATGTTAAATCATAAACTTCATTTGTCTTTTTATTTTTAAAACTATAAACAGGCATCCTGTTAATATCCAAAGGTTGGGTCAGAAGGTGCAAATCGTTTTATCTCTTTCATTTCATTATAAGCCGAAGGTCTTTGCGGTCTTGACATAATCAAATAACGAAGTGCGTCATATGCATGGTCGGATGCCTTTGTATCCACATCTTCCGGTTTATTCAAATCAATGGGTATGCTTTGCAGTTCTCGTATGATATTCACACAAGTATTAAAGAATTGCATTTTTGGTCTGCCTGTTGTCTTGTCTTGCTTTAATCTTTCGTGTACCTGTATCTTTCCCTGTATTCTGTTTTTATCTGCCGGTCTCAGCTTATGTCCTGCCCTTACCAATGTTTCACCAACTGTCGGTCCACCAGCTCCTGTTCTGTTCCATGCGGAATTATCAAGAACACCTTGAATGCTTCGTTTGTCATCTTTCTCAAACTCTATTATCATGTTTGACAAATCTTCACCTGTCAAACCTTTTTTATAAAGTTCCCTATAAATGATAAGCGTATCATCATCAGGGTCTATGGTAGCCCACAGACACGCAGACTCTGCCGCATAACCATAATCAACACCCTTTACTCTCATCCAATGATGCGGAATATTAAAAGGCGGTATGACATGAATCTCTGAATCAAATTCCGTAAATGCCGCACCTTCGGAAACATTCCAGTTTCCTTCCAACAATTGTTTTCGTTGTGTTGGCGGTAAGGACTCCAACATCTTTTCATATCTTCCGTCTTCGGCAAGATAAGGATTATCCTCTAGTCGTGCCGGAATAAACTTTCGTGTCAGTCCGTCACTTCCCTCAAAGGATTCATTTGGAGGAGCTGGGTCGAGATATCTTTTCTTTACCCAATGTCCACCTACTCCACCCGGATTTGCCGTACACCTGATATAAGTCTTTATTGCCGAATCGGTTGTTCTTAATCGTGATTGCAAATACTGGAGTGGAAATTCAGTTGGATATTGTGTTAATTCATCTATTCCTATCCAACTATACGATTGACCTTGATAACGATAAACATCCGCATCCCTATCAAGATAACCAAACTCTAATGTAGCTCCCGAAGGAAACTTCCATAACTTTTCTACTTCCCTAAATTTAGCTCCGGGAAATGCCTTTGTATATAATTCTCTTGACTTGTCAATTAATTCTCGAAGTTCCGGCATACTTCTTCTCAGAAGCAATGCTCGGTGTATTGGTCTATGCATAAATCGTAGTGGGTCTACGAGCATGGCATAGGACTTTCCACCACCTGCCGCACCTCCATACAAGACATCCTGTTCCGAAGCCGCTAGGAAATCTGTCTGTGGTCCATCATTGGGTTTAAAAACAATAGACTCTTTGTTTTCCTTTATAAAGTCTCTGACTTTCTTTGGAGCTTTTTCAAAGTCTCCGTTCGTCATGACTGTATTCTTTATTGTCTGTTCCTGCTTCTTTGGGTCAATGGCAAGTTCCACTTTTTCCAGAACATTCTTCTTATCCCGAAAGTTGCTTCGTTGCTTTGTCAGTTTCCTTTCAAGCTTCTTAATCTCCCGTTCCTTGTCCGCCAGTTCCTTTCTTGCCTGTATCTTCGCCTTTGTCGCTGAACTGGAACGCCTAGGAATACCGGTTGTTCCTTTTGGTCTTCCTGCTGCCATATCTATTACTCTCTTCTATCGAGTAAGCCCTTTGTTCTTTCCTTGTCCACAATCTTCTTCAGTCCCTGTGCGGATATTCTTCTACCCGTAGAATATTCCAGTTGTACTGCTGCTCCTCTCAGAGACAGAGAACCATTCATGATGTGTTCCTTTGTTTCCCTTAGAGCTTTTATTTCTGTTTCAATGGGTTCTAGGAAACCTTCCACAGCTTCTGATTCTCTGTATCCAAAAGGAATTGTTGAAGTTGTTCTTCTTTTAAGCTCCAAATCCTTCTCCATTCCCATTCGTGGATGGCATAGCTTTTGGTGGAAATATATCAAAAGAAATACAATGACTCTCCATCCAAATTGTCTTATCCTTGTTTCCTCTTCTTGCTTCTATTTCCAACATAAAATTTTCAGCTATAACTGCTTTCTCTAAACATATCTCTTCACTTTCATATCCCATGAAACCACGATAAACAAGAGGATGACCATCCTGTATACTCATCAAGATTAATAAAAACCATACCTTAATCATTTTCTATAACCTCACCATTAATGATTGTTTCCTTTTTATCCGGCAACAAAAAAATACCACCCGTCACATTATGACTGACATTCAAATGTTCCTTTTTGGAAACACCAACCCTGTCCAATACTGTCTGTGCCGCCTGTAGCTTGGCATTGACTTGGGGTATGGGAGCATCACTCTCCAAAACATCCACAAGACTTTGAGCAGCTTTAGGAGCAGAGTGTGCCAATATGGTGTTCGCAACATCAACAATCTGCTGACGCAACGACTTAATGACCGCATAATAACTACTTTCCTCATATCCAGCAAGTATGATGGACTTTCTCAAGTCACCCTTGGCTTCACCGCCTAGTACATCCAAGAACTTCTCTTGTCTTTCCGTCAGCTTCTTATGCTTACTTGGGTCTATTGTCTGTAAAAAACTCATTTCCTATTCCTTCCACCTAAATAATATTTTTCAGGATTATTTTTAAACCACTTAATTATTTTTTTCCATAGATACTTCACCTTTTAACTCCATAATACTATTATACACCCTAGTTTACAATCTGTCAAGTAGTTTTTTTACTTGACAAAAGTGCAATTCGGGTGTATACTATAAGTATAGCCCCGGGGGGTTCAACACCCATATATCACAAGTATAAACTATATAGTTATAACAAGCTCTGTCATGACCTGACAGGGCTTTTTTTATGTCCTTGTGTCCGGCAGGTAACTGGTTGACACTCTAATTGGCTCATTTAGTATGAGTAAGATATATATGGGCTAGGCAGGGTGGGTGGCTGTTGCCTATGCCCTTTACAGACTTTACAGATTTACATAGAATTATGTAAACTAGTAAAGCTTGTAAAGATTTGTAAAGTGTTGTATATTTACAACATACTATTTAAATTAAATCTAGTTTACAATTCATATAGACTTATCATATTCATATATTATATTTAACACAACCTCACAGAATTAAAAAGTCTAGTCAATTCCTCAACATATTTAATTAATTAATTTAATTTAAATATATCTTATTTTGAACATAATTTAAAACAAATTTATGGTGGTTCTAAGAAGACACATTTTGCAGCTGACTTT
>Ga0208179_1001173_pt1 | contig 13968 bp, 23 predicted proteins | sample Malvired_Geostar_FD_184238 | JGI IMG/M metagenome (GOLD analysis project Ga0208179, IMG submission 184238) | Marine viral communities from the Global Malaspina Expedition - Malaspina viral metaG DeepMed_Geostar (SPAdes) (version 2) | ecosystem: Environmental > Aquatic > Marine > Oceanic | place...
GCATGTAGCGGTGGGCGTAGCCCGGATGTGCACACCAAAGAGATAGCCTACGAGCTGTACCAAAGCGGTATGCGGTTCGCCGTGGTACTGGTAGGCAGGGACGTATACGACGAGGCGGCTGCGTTGTACCCCGCCGCCATCACCGCAAGAGTGACCAGCATGACAGACCTGCGCAACGTGCAGGTAATCTTAGACACACTGTAATTGCGGGTTGCCACTGGTGGGCTGGTGTAAACAGCCCACCCCGGCAGTGCACAACTACATTACGTACTGCAAGAGGTAACAGAATGAGAAGGGCACGATTAATACTGGCGCACGCACTGGACTTTATAGACGATAGGGTTATCGGGCATCGGCTGTACCCGTGGTTCTGCAACATCTGCTACGATGTGTGGCCCGACGACAGCGACCATAGCTGCTGGATGTGCGACAAGATGGAGTGGCCTGTATGACAGTGATAGACAATCCTAACAACGGCAGCAAGCGTGGGCATGCAAAGAAGCTAGACCTGCACCGCTTCATGACTGACGATGCGTACATGATAGAGATGATAGGCGGGCAGGCTGTGTTCGATGCTTTTGCGAAGGAAGTGGAAGCAGTCATCGGCACAGCACTGGACACAGAAGAAACAGAATAGTTGCGGGTTGCCGTCAGCAGGCTAGTGTGAATAGCCTGCTTGGGCAGCGCACAACCAAACTATACGCTGCGGAGGCACAGTGAAAATCTTATGGATTTCCAGGCACGCACCCACGGTGGTGCAGGCGGACACACTCAGCGAGCTGCTGGATGTGCCCGTCGAACTGACGCAGTACCGGGCTACAATTCTAGGCTGCCACGCACTCGACAGCATACTCGATGAGTACCAGCCTGAGCGTGTGGTAGCCAGCATACCTGTGGGCCTGCAGCAGCAGATGGTAGAGATACTGGCTGACCGTGGCATGCCCCCGCTAATCAAGCCCGTGTACCACCATAGCCGCACAGATGACAGCGCACCCACGGTGTGGACGCTTGTGCATTTTGAAGAGATTCTGAACATGGAAATTGAACGGCGCATACTCAAACATAAGGAGCAACAAGATGGCTGACAAGGGATTTAGATACGACGCATACCAATCCGAAAGGGAAACGCACCAGCACATAGCCTACCAGCTGAAGCGTATAGCTGACGCACTGGAGCAGAGCAACACCCAGGTTAAGTGCAGCTTCTGTTCCTGCGCTGACCCCGACGCCATACAGATGCAAGCAGTGGGCATGCCAGGCAACATGCAACCAGTGTGCGAATACTGCTACGACAAATTCCAAGAGGCTGGCGAGGCAGCTATGGAATCTTTGGTAGCTGCTGGCATAGTGGAGCGCTCAGAGGGGGACAGCACCGATGATGACGCGTAAGGACTACATAGCCATAGCCAAGGTGATAAGCCACACACCAAGCTATATTGTTGCCGATGATGAGATGCGTGCAGCTATAGCGCATGGGCTGGCAGACTACATGGAGCAGGACAACTCCAACTTCAATCGTGGCAAGTTTATCGAGGCATGCTCTGAGGTAGAAGTACCAGCTGTGCCCAGTGACATAGCGAACCTGATACACGAACTACACGGAGGTGATACCAATGGCAACTGAAACCACGGCGACCTACACCCAGCTACGGGTGAAGTGCATGGATTGTGGGTTGCGCTTCGTGATATGCACGGACTACCCGGACTGGTGGCAGAAGAAGGTTACCGGACGCCAGCGCCAGACCCCGATGTACTGCCCCGAATGTGGGCAGCACCTGGGCAAGTTCCTACTCTGGAAGGCTGAGGTAGAGGGCTTCATATTCCAGGCTGTGCCCGGCGACGCTGAGATAGACAGCATCGGTTAGTAGCCAGTTGCAGCGCACGAGTGTGACGTGTGCTGCTGCGGCCTACCAACCATACTATGGCCGGAAGGAGTAATGCACATGATACGGAAACTAAGACGCCAAGCAAGGGAAGTAAGACTCAAACTAGCTGGGCACGGCCCAAGCACAACAGCACGAGGAGAAGATAAGATGGCACCACTGGAGACTATCCAAGAATTACAAGAGAATTGGCGAACACTACGCCCTAGTGCCAAAGTCATAAAGCGGCAAGGATTCCGCTACGGCATGATTACTAATCTGAGCGACAGCCAGCAAATAGCAAAGGGGTACAAGTGGCTATGCCTAGCGTGCCGTGACGAGTTCGTGGAGCACATGGACGCCATGACCCACCACTGCCTGCAAGAAGCAGCCTTTCGTGAGTACACGGGGCGGACTGCTACCGGCACCTATACACCGGGGCATATGGGGCGAAAGAAAATAACAGTCTGGAACCTCAAGGCGCTGCGAAAATCCTGGGCCATGCTGCACAGCACGACCATGCGGCACAGCCCGCCCAAGAACCCTAAGCTAGGCGTGATGGCTAGTGGCTACCGCTACGGCATGATTCGCTCGCTCAATATGACGGAGCGGAGCAAGGCCGAGAACAAATATGTCTGCTACGCCTGCCGTGTAGAGTTTGAGAACAACAAAGAGGCGCTAGCCCACCCATGCCAGTACGAAGCAGAGTTTCGTGAGACTACCGGGCGGCACATGCCCACCAGTACAGACCAGGGCACGACGTTCGCAGATGCAGTGGCTACGCGTGCAGATTATCTTGTTTCGCAGCGAGAGCCAGAGCCGACGCCAGCACCAGAGCCGACGCCGCCACCAGTACCGGAACCGGTGCCAGCAGGCACGCCAGCCACCCTGGTACTAGAGCCAGAGGGGTTCGTGCGCTGGATGCACGCCACTCTAACAGAGCGTGACAAGGCTGTAGCAGAGCGTGACCACGCAGTGGCAGAGCTGGACACCATAGTAACCAGAGCGGCAGAGACAGCGAAAGAGCTGCGGATAAAGACACATGACCTGCAGCTCGCACAGAACGAGAACCAGAAGCTGCGAGCAGCGCAGAACGAGCCTATCACAACGAGGCTCAGCGTAGAGAACCAGCAGGTGTACGGCGAGTACCTCAGGAAGCCACAATAGAGTTGACAAATCCTAGTGCATAGTATATAATAACATAGTACCCCGAAGCTGGGGCGGGTTCCATTGTCACCCTCTATGAACAGATGAGCACCCAGCTAGGGGTACAACAAATATGAAGGAGGCTATATGACTAGCCAAAGCACACGCACAGAGATTGCAACGGTCAAGGAAGTAGCGCCAGTGGATGGCAGGGACGGGCCGCAGTGGAAAATCCTTATGGACGTGTCGTGGTCGCAGTTCCCGATACCGTTCTGGCTAGACCAGGCGGTGGTGGACATGCCTGAAGCTGAGAGCCAGGAAAAGGGACACTCAGGCAAGTACAAGTGCACGTTCGGGCGCGGTGCACTGAAAGATGGCAAGGACGCAGCCCAAGACTACAGCTACAAGTGGTACATCAACGCCTGGGATGTGGATGCAGACGTGCCGGTGGACATGCCCAGCTATACCCCCGCAGCACACACCAACAACACCCCGCATACCCCGGCTAACACAGCAGCGCCGGGGATAGACCCCACCCGTATGTCCATCGAGCGGCAGGTAGCATTTAAGGGTGCCATCCAGCTGGTAACGTCACAGCTTATAGAGCCTAGGACGGTAGGTGTGTGGACAGACTACTTCTACAGCTGCATAGCTGGCACGCACATAGTAGGGGATTTACCCGCAGCAGAAGAAGAGGGAGAGGACGTGCTAGTGATATGACAACCACACTGAAGATACCACGCCCCAGCACACTAGACCGTTCCAGCAAGACGTACACCATCAACGGTGAGTCGTACCACCGGGTTACTACGGTGCTTGGCATACTTGCCAAGCCAGCGCTGGTGCCCTGGGCCACGAAGACTGCGCTAGCACAGTGTGAAGAAGCCTTGCTGAAGCGCACCGGGGCACACATCACACGCACAGAGATAACGGACATCATCAAAGAGGGGCGTGCGCGTCCCGACCAGGCTAGGGATAAGGCTGCTGAGTTTGGCAGCATGGCTCATGCTTCTATCGAACACTACATAGACACGGGCAACATGCCTGTTGAGGTAGAGCTGCAGCGGGTGGTCAACGCCTTCGAAGAGTGGCGCACCACTAACAGCCTGCAGATAGAGATGTCTGAGAACCTGGTGTGGGATGAGATGCTGGGCTACGGCGGCACCGTGGATGCTATCGGCTACAAGCAGATACCCCTCGGCACCACCAGCACAGCCAACGTGCTAGTCCTTGCCGACTGGAAGACAGGCGGGCTGTACCGTGAGGCATACCTACAGGTAGCCGCTTACGCCCATGCCTTGGAGATGATGACGGGTGAGATTGTCCACGAGGCGTGGACGGTGCGCATACCCCGTGATGCCCCCGAGGAAGGGGAAGCATCATTCCAGGCACACAAGTTGACAAGACAACACATCCTTGATAACTTTAAGCTATTCGAAAACGCACTCAGCTTGTACAAGATGCTGGGTGACGGATGGTCATACGACTTCAAGGGAGTATTGCATGAGTAGAGCGCAGGCTCACGGGGACACGGAACGGGTGGTTCTGGATGCTGTCATCAAGTACCCAGAGATGACAGCATCTGCAATATCACGTCATGCTGGCGTCTCACGGGAGAGGGTGCGGCAACTACTGATAAGGCTGGGGCTTCCAACACGGAAGCCCCGTACGCCTATCAGCCAGTGCCGTCACTGTCAGGCACCCCTGTACACCAGGCGTGCCCAGTTCTGCAGCCGGGAATGCAACACGCAGTCCCGGCTGATGGTGTTGACATGCAACACTTGTCAGCAGACATTTCAGAGGCGTAAGCTGGTTCATCTTCACAATCTTAACCTTGGCTACCATCATACCTGGTGCTCCAAGAGCTGCCAGGGACGATGGCTAGGTAACATCCGTGCAAAGCAACCACGCAGCTAACATCTGCATACCCGTGGCACTGTGCACATCCGGCAAGGCGTCGGCCATGTCGGTGTATGTTGCCATACTTGCACGTGATGGAGAGGGTGCGTCGCTGCAGTACCTGTGTACAGCCACGGGACTCTCCATGCCCACGGTAATCAAGGCCAGGGACTGGCTGCTGCAGAACGAATACCTGACGGTGGTACGCGGAACGTCCCATAGGCCCGCCGTCTATAGCATCTTCACTAAAGCAGACTTTACTAAAGCAGACTTTACTAAAGGTGACTTTACTAAAGGTGACTTTACTAAAGGTGACTTTACTAAAGTAGATTTTAGTGAAGGCCCTATAGATACTATAGGTACTGTTACTGTTACAGATACAGTATCTAGTAACATAAAGTTACAAGTAACTAATAGCTATACAGCAGGGGGAGAGTGTGAGAGGGGGGAGTACCCGCCCTGGTTCACTCCACTCCAAAGCCTGGATGGTTATCGTTCAAAGGATTACGCCCGGACTATACAGGCATTCCTCGGCGTTTGTGAAAAAAATCACACAGACCCGGCGCTGGTGGTTGGGGAATTTTGCAGCTACTGGCCCTTGGGCAAGGTGCGCCACCGCTGGAATGACCCTGTAGCCGCACTGCGGCGCACACTACAGGTGCAAATCAACAAGGTTAAAGGCCGTGGCCCACCCAATGCCAAGCCCATGACCCTTGCTGAAGAAGTCCTGTTTGAGCGAGAGACAGGACTTCGTGCGTCTAGCCTAGCGGCGGACGCTATGCGTGATGGATGGCTCAAGAAACATAGGAATGGAGGGAGTGATGGAGAGTCTCTCTGATGTACTACAGAAGTACAAGAACCGATACGCACACCTACCAGAAGATGTGCGCTACATGCCCGAAGATGGTATCTGCTCTACGTGTAACCGGTTAATCAACGGGCACGACGGGGTAGAGAAAGCCCTGGCTGCAAGAGGCATACGATATTGGGACGAAGAACAGCAGCGTTCGGTTACAGTCGGCGCTATCCCTTTCTGCCGGTGCGAGATACAGGCAGCAGCCGGGGTAGCACGCCATCTGGACAATGCTAACCTGCCCACCACGGTGCAGGGTCTGACCCCACGCAGTACCCTACCCGCTAGCCTGGAAAACTTTGAGATGCGGGAAGGGAACCAAGCAGCCCACGACATGGCGCTGGATTACTCTACCGGCAACACACCCCCCATCCTCATGCTGTGTGGTGGGCGTGGTACTGGCAAGACTCACCTGCTTGAGGCCCTGGGCCGCTCATACTTGGAGCAAGGGTTCGGCGTGCGCTACGAGCTGGTGCCTGCGCTGCTCACCCGCATCCGTGCTGGCTACAACAGCGTCTCTGCAGAGGCTGGCGAGTTTATGATGCAGCGCTGCCACGTAGCACACCTGCTCATACTTGATGACCTGGGTGCTGAGAAGCCCAGTGAGTGGGTAAGAGAGAAGCTGTTTGAGCTTCTCGATGAGCGCTACAGCCACAACAGGCTGCTGCTGGTGGCTACCAACTGTAGCTATGACGAGATGAACGAGTCACTGGGTGAGCGCATAGCATCCCGTATGTTCGATGACACTACTGGCAAGGTAGCACGCGTCATCATGACCAGCAGTGACTACAGGCGCAGCAATGGCTGAGTATACGTTCATAATCTACGGCCAGCCATCCCCTTACGCCGTCTATGCCAGGAACATGGGGCGTCCACCCCCTGGCTTCGGCAAGATGCAAGCGTGGCAAGAACAGATACAGCTGCAGCTGCGGATAGCCTACAAGGGTGAGCCACATACTGGCCCCGTGGTACTGGATACTGAGTTTCATCTGGCCCCCAACAAGGGAGGGCAGAGCAAGAAGAAACCTGAGTCCTATACCCGGTGGTGTATAGAGCACATGATGAAACGCCCCGACCTGGACAACCTGCGCAAGGCTGCGACGGATGCTTGCCAGGGGATACTGTTCGTCAATGACTCGCAGGTGGCATGGGGAAAGATGCGCAAGGTATACATAGACAAGTTCACGGAAGCCGAACCTTACACAGTGATACGGTTCACCCCAGTTCTGCCAGTGGTTCTGGACTTAGACGAAACACCATCCCAGAAACTGAGGCATAAGGTGAACACAGAGACACCCAGGCTGAGGAGCTGACATGACTAGCTGGAGCAAAACATACTTCCCCGACTTGAAGAGAGAAGAACACCACAAGGCTAATGATGCTTGGTTCCAGAACGCACTGAATCTGTTGACCGATACAGGGGTATTGGTTGTGCCTATCCTTCACAAGTCCTTCAATAAAAAGGGCGAGGATATAACTGCGATAGAGCATCAGCTAAGGAAACGTGAGTAGCCATGCAAGAGACTAAGCCATTGACAATCTCGGCCTTTCTCAAGGACACGGTGCCGGTGATGATGGACTTGGGCAACCGGCAGGTGAAGGTCTGCTACCACGACCCTGACGGTACAGCACGCTGGGTTATCAAGGACGCAGGCCAGCGGCTGCGCATGAGGGATGCCATCGCTAAGGATGTGCACGTACTGGAAGACCACGTGTTCCCTGAGTGCACCAACATAGAGGTGCTGGATATGGTGGACGGTCACATCTACAAGATTAGTGTCCGTGGGTTTCAGCGCTACATGGAGGTGCTGGAAGCAGGGGCAGGGAAGCAGTACCTGGTGGAACGGAAGCACTGGATAAAGATAAGGGCGCGGGATGCTGCGCCGAAACAAGGGAGGTTAGAACTATGATGGATTACAAGTTAGGTGAACGGGTAAGTCTAAAGCCTCGTGTGCCAGAGAGCCTTCTTGATGATGCGTGTGCGTCAGTGGAAAGACCCTCTGGCAACAGCTACCGGGCCAAGATAATACCGGCCAACCCAGCGGCGTGCTGGCATAACCATTGCCGGGTACTGCGCATCTTCCAAGACGGTGGTCTGTTGCTGGAGAACGACAGCGGGTACGTCCGGCAAGCAGACCGGGATACCGTCATGAAACGCTACGATTAAAAGACCGGTGAATTTCTAGGGGTAGCCGAGGTAAACACCCCGGCTATCGTAAATCTCTGCGGCGGCCCTGAGAGCAACGCACAGCAATCCTAGGCACGTTTTCGCCGCTGTGTTCTACCACCAGCACGGCGTGCAGTGTCCAGGGCTGCAGCAACTGCCTGCTTTCTTGGCCGCCCTTCGTCTACCATCTTGCGGATATTGTGACTTATGGTCTGCCGGGACTTGCCTTTCTTAAGCGCCATACCGCCCCAACCCTGGCATCCGCCTTACTTGGCGTGCTCGTCCTACTGTCGGGGATACCCGACGCCTTCGCCGCTGCGTTGTTCGCTGCCTTGCCCGTGCTGCTGCTGCTATGCCCTGCTTGGTGTACGGGTATCTCTTTCCTCCAACGACTGGCATGCCTATACCTCCGCTAGCTGGAATGTCACAGCTATCTCTTTCTTGAATCCCCGCCGTGATGCTACGTCTTGTTCCCGCAGTGTGCCAGGCAGCATCACCACTTCTTTGGATACTCGCCTGTTGTCTGCTGTGTGCAGTATCAGTTCAGCTGGCGCTTCGTTCCAGATGCGCAGCTGTGCCAGGTCATCCTTGGGTTTGCCACCACGCGCACCGTTCAGCAGCGTTAGCTGCTCAGCTATGTGCGCGGTCACTTCGTATATCTTGGCCGGGTCAGGGCGCAGCTGTGCCTTCACCCTAAAGCTGAGCACATCCGGTGGCGTGGTGCCAACCGATGTCATCGAGGGCTTTATCCTCAGCTCCAGTAGTTTACCCACGGTTCCACCTGGGAACTTCAAGGTATGAAGTGGTGACTCGTGGATGGTATCCAGTTCGAACCAGTTGCCATCGTGGTCAATCTGGTAGTCGATGGCTACCTGTCTGCCCCCAACCCCAAGGTTCTCTGACTGCACTTGAATCTCTTCGAACCGCTTGAACACCCGTGGCAGGTTGGCATCCCATACCACGGTGGTAATCTCTACGTCGGTATCGTTGGTGAACCCATCCTGGGAGTCGTCATCCACATTGCCGAATGGGATGAACCGGGGTAGTTCACTAACGCTGGATTCAGAGAAGCCGAGCCAAACGCGCCGCCGATTGGAACGCGAGCTGTCTACCATCAGCGCTGTCTCGTTGTTACTCACAGCAGCACCAGCACCCAGCGTACTCAGTATATGCCAGCGGAATGCTGTCACTCCCTCGTGCACTACCTCTCTGCCTTGAAGCAGGTAGAACGTGTTGTTGCTAGAATGGCGCAGCAGGACGAACAGGTTCACCGGGTCACCGTGCATCGCTACTATCACACCGTGCAGCGCTGTCTGGTTCGGTGCTACCACAGAGAAGCTCAGGTCTTTCATGGTGAGCGTCTCGTAGTTCAGGTCTATCAGGCCGCCCGTGCCCAGTGGCAGCAGGACGTGGTTGTTCCACGTGTAGGCCCCGACGAAGTTCTGGGTGTTGCCGAACTGTCTGAACAACGGCGTGATGTTGCGTACCTGCCCATCCGTGGAGTAGGTGTACACCCCGTCCGTCTTGGTTATCAGCAGTGTATCGGTATCCCCATCGAATATCACGCCCGTGATTGGGTGGTCATCGGTGCCGATGGAGACGGCGCTAGACCAAGAGCCGCTGTTGCTGGGGTCAGCCGTGGACTTGATGACGTGGGGCTGATACAGGAACACATCGTCCGTGTCCGAGTGGGAAACAGCCGTAGAGCCGTACCCCCGTATGACCGTGAGGGTACTGCTACCTATGGCCGTGACCAGCATAGTCTCTCTGCTACCCGGCGCACTAGCCAGCACGATGTCGTTCACAGCGATGGTGCCGCTGGGGTTGGCGCTCAGGTTGATGGTGGTGGTGCTGTTGTTATGGGCACCGTTCAGATTGATGGTCGTATCAGTGACGTTGAACCCGCCCCACAGCACCTCATCCCCGGAAGAGTTACGCCCCTTGGTGATGTACTTGAACGCCCCTTCAGCCCTGGTAGATACCGTCCAGGCAGCAGCTGTTGGTTCCTTGTAGATGTACTTCAGGGGTACTTCAGGGAGGTCAGTGCCTGCGTACCAGGCTGGGGCAACCACGGACGTGCCGAACTCTATGCCGTTCTTGTAGAACAGGTCGATGTCCTGCGGCTCCGTGCCTAATCTATCCCAGTCCTCATCGGTAGTGTTCCACGTATAGATAACCCGTCCGATAAAGGCCCACACGTCTGGGTCTAGTCCGCTCCGGCTGGGAGCGATGGCGAAACCTGTAGGCGTATATTCGTCGGGAGCGCTGTCTACGGTGGTGGTGTTCACTTCCCGTGCGGGACGCAGCCGCCCGTCGATGGTGCCATCTATCTTGTTGGCTATGGCAAGCTGACGCTTGTGCAAGCGGTCTACCCGGCCACCAACGCCCAGCACCCAGTCCTCTTGGAACCAGGTCAGCTCCAACTCTGGTGGCAGCTCAGCATGGGTCATCTCACCCATCGACATGACACGGGGCTGGATGGTCTGCGCATCTCTGCGCACCAGTGACCCTAGCCCCTGCTGGTTACGCACCAGCATATAGCCTCGGCGGTCTAACCCGTCGTAGCTCTCCAGGGTGATGTCGTGGGTAACGCCAGCTTGTGGCATCAGCGTGACCTGTCGAAGACCAGGTAGCGCCCGCTGCTGTCTTCTTCTATGTGCCAGGTATTGTCACTGCGCTTGGCCCCCATCTTGGGGCGGCGCAGCTCAGAGATAAGTGAGCCAGCTTCTTGTCCCCACATGCGCATCTGGTCATTGTATGGGGAGAGCTGCTGCCCTACGCTGTTCACCATCACCAGCCGGAACAAGAACATGGCGGCGTAGGAGATGATGGGCGCTAGGAACGGTGCCCCTATCTCTACGGTAGCCGTGTCACTGGTAGGGCGGGATAGTATACCCAGCCCCTCCAGGCGCAACAGGCGTCCTTTACTGGGGGTACTGTTCTTGGCAACCATGTGGTAGGCACCAGTGGGGCAGTGCCGGTCAGCCTGCTGGCTGACATACACCGGCCCGTAAGTGATGCTGGAAGGTATGGTGTACTTGTAGAGTGGGTCTATGGCAGCCCAGGCATTGTCGAAGTAGGCGGTGTAGCCATCGGCTACCTCACATATGATGGTCAGAGCGGTGGCGTCACTGGGTACGGTCACCTGTAGGGACTGCAGCTGCCACTCGTCCGTGCCATCGTGGTAGTCGTGGTTCTCGTAGTCTGAGCCGCCCCAGTGCACCCGTACCCGCGCTGTGTCAGCGGTGGTAGCGTACACCCAGCACTCAAAGCTGAGCTGCCGGTTGCTAATCTGGTTGAAGTTAGCTACTACAGCCTGGGTCATCTGCCCCGCTGCTCCCGATGCTGCGATGCTGGCAGAGTTGCTGCCGTGCATCATGCGGCTGGTTTCTTGCACCAGGGTGGGTGACCCGCTACTTGACCAGCTAGTGAAGGCGCTGCCCTCGTACGTCTCAAAGTCAGAGTTGCTGAGCAGGTTGTCTACCACCAGCGTCTCGTCACGTATGACCTGGGGTATCTGTCGGCATACCTCTTCGATGGCACGGGACAGGGCGTTGTGTTTGTAAGTGGGGCGATGGCGGTGTAACTCAAAGGTCACAGCATCAGCCCCACTACCATCGACAGCGTTGGAGAAGGCTTGTTCTACGGTGATGGTGGGAGCGGACACGTCAGCAGGCGCATAACTACTGACGCGCCGCTCCTCACCGCTGTTACCGCCAGATGTGATGTAGACGTACCACCCTTCGAACGCATCGGTATCCCCACCGTTCTCCAGGTTGAGAAGGCCGGTGCTTATCAGTGTGGTGGCAGCGGAGTTACCGTCCGATGTGCAGGTCAGTGACTGGTAGTCACCTATCAGCTCAGAAAGTCTCTGCCTTAATACAGCGCGGGTAGTCGTCGCCATCAGGCCACATCGTCGGTGATGGTTATGTCTATGTACGTGTTGTTGGGGAAGGACTGGACACTGCTGTCTGAGTACGTCACCTGGAACTCCCCTTCATAACGGTCAGCTGTGTTGGTATTGGATGCTGTCCACGGGTACTGCACGTCACCAAGGACAGCGTTGTTGATGGTAGCGGATGTGCCGTTCACCTTTACCGTACCGGCTGGGCGCACACGCATGGAGAATACCACGGTAGCGCCGGTCAGGTTGACCACGTTACCATTGGCATCTTTCAGCGTGGCACGCAGCACCGGCAGGGTATCATTCTGTTTTATGTAGAATCTCTCTGGCATTACGTCCCCGTAGACTGGGATAACTGTGCCTGGTTCTGACCAGTGTTCTGCAAGGCTATGTCCTGGCCGGTCACTGCCGTGCCATCAACCGCGAATACCGGCGTACTTATCTGCATGAAGAACCCAGAAGTAGGGGAGCCTGGAAGCCAGTACCTCATCTTGTATTCTTCCTGGTACTCTACTGGCATCAGCTTGGCTGCCTGGTTCTCCCACCCACCATAGAATACTTCCCAGTCAGTGAAAGCGTCACCGATAGGCTCGACAACCTCAACATATTGTAGCGTTGCCCAAGGAGTCATGCTCTATCCAGTGCCCTCCGTAGTCTATACCGGGCTTCCATCTCTTCCATCTTACGTTCAAAAGGTATGCAGCTCATGCAGGGTTGCTTGCCGCATGTAGGCAAGCTGCACCTAAAGCAATAGCCCCTCTGCTTGCCGCTGCCTGGACGGATGATGCACACACCATTGCAGTGGGGGCAAGTAAATGTGTCATACTCTGCAACCTCACCCCAGGCCCCGGTGGTTACAGCGTGCCCGCCTACTCTAGCCAAAACGCTACGACACGCCAGTCGGTGGTAGCTGAAGCGTGCAGTGCTTTTACCCCGATGCCGTCACCGGACGTGGCGGGGCATACTATCTCACTGCCAGGGGCTGCTACCCACCGGAATGTGGCGCGGTGGTTCAGCGGGACTTCCATGACCTCGGTGTTACTGGTGTAGGTCGGCTCTGACGAGTGGTTCTCGCCAGCTACCGCCTGTGCTGCACGGTCAGCCAAGTCCATAAGGGTTGGCGTCACAGATGTGGCAGTGCCAGGGGCTGTCACCCTCTGCACCGTGATGATGCTCACCTGGTCAGCAGGGGTGCCCACGTTGCCGAAGGTCAGCTCATAGACCCAGTTGCGCTGCACCGTGCTGGTATTGGACGTTACGCTCAGCGCGGTGGTTGCGCTTGTGGTAAGCGTCTGGGAACCGGATGCCGAGTATCTTGCCATTGGTTCCTCCCTACTTGGTGGTCTTGTATCCGACTACTTGGGTTGGTATCTGTACTGGCTGGGACACAGCCTCGTTGTTGGGTACGCCTGTATTGGCCCAGTTCGCTGGGAATGTGATTGGGAACCGTACGTCACCGACTACGAAGTACATCAGCGGCTCCTTGCGTGCTGCTGGGAAACGTGCTGCATCAGCGTAGTGGAAGTTGTCTTGGCGTCTGTTTTAATCTCAGCGATGTCTCCCTTCATGTGTGCTATATCAGCGCTTATCTGGATTATAGCATCCCGTGCTTTCATCCGTGCTGTCTGGTCTTTGGCCCCATTGCGCTTCTCTTGGTGGGTTGCGAACCACCAGGCACCGATGACCACCATCGCCCCGATGGGGCCTACCGCCGCTACCAACTGCTGCACCGCTGCTAGTTCCATCACCATACCTCACTTATTCTTTCCCTGGGTGCCTGCGGCGGGGCAGACACCCAGGACATCCACCCTGTGACGGTTGAATGTCTGCCCGAAGGCAGTCGTGACATTCTACTCGTTCTCCACAGGACCTTGAGACTGACCCCGCCCAAGAACCCGAAAATGCCGCCTATGATAGCGGTCATTATCTCTATCCCGCCCATGCGGTAGGCCAGGTAGGAAACGAAGCAGGAGAATATGGTGGCGCAGATGATGGCAACCAGTATCTGCGGCCTTATCTTCCCCATCTCTGGCATCTACACCTGCACCCAGTAGAGCCCGGTCAGGGCGTCATACATGGCCTGTTCCTGCTTGCTACAGACCCGACAGCGACGCATCCCCCACTGGTCGAGCCGGTC
>Ga0208179_1001176_pt1 | contig 13945 bp, 25 predicted proteins | sample Malvired_Geostar_FD_184238 | JGI IMG/M metagenome (GOLD analysis project Ga0208179, IMG submission 184238) | Marine viral communities from the Global Malaspina Expedition - Malaspina viral metaG DeepMed_Geostar (SPAdes) (version 2) | ecosystem: Environmental > Aquatic > Marine > Oceanic | place...
CTCACTGAACTCAATGAGTTCTTTCCCCCGTCTTAACACTTAACCCCTATGCCCATCTGGATGGTGGGCATTAGGGTGCAGTGTTGCACCTGAGTGTGAACATTTACACTCATAATCGTTGTACTTAAATAGGAGTTTTAATATGTCAGCAAATATTGATATTACTGGTAACGTCATACATATGGCGACTGCAATTGGTAACAGAGCACCTTGGTGGGAAAAAGAGGGCTTTGAAGCACAGCGTATGTCCAAGGATGCAACCCCACAGGAGTGGGCAGATGCAGTCTTTGGTAAGGACTACAAAGTGCTACGAAGTCCGATGTACTTCCGTGACCCTAATGGTGTGATGGTTCCCATTCCACAACGTCAGGCTCTGATCAGGAGTGACAATCACGAGCCTCTCTGCACTGGAGTGTCCGATCGCTACCACCTGCATCAAGTATCGACAGTAATTGAAGCATCAACGATTCTGTTTGATAAGTATGGTGTCCCCGTCAGCACGATGGGTTCTCTACAGGGTGGTAGAAAGATATGGGTCATGGGTTCTACCAAGGATAGCAAGATCGTAGCTGGTGAGAGAGTCACTGACTACATCCTGCTTACGTCACCGTATGACTTGCAAGGCACATCCGATGCCGCCTTTGTTCGGGTTCAGGTGGTCTGCAATAACACCTATACATATGCACTACAGAATGCGGATGATGTATTCCACTTCTCGCATAGGTATGAGTACGACCCCAAAGAGGTGGTTGGTGACTTGTCTAGCTTGTTCAAGGCTGCTGAAGCTATGGACAATGAGCAAGAAGTTCTTGCCTCAACGACCATAACTAAGGACGATCTCAACGAGTTCTTCTACCGTGTTGTGTTGAAAGTAGGCACGGATGTGAACGTCGACACTGAGTTCGAAGCCTTGCAGGATAAGGACAAGGAAGACAAGGGTGACAGAGCCTCCAAGGTACAAGACACCGTGGCCCTGATTATAGATTCTTATAACAGGGGTCCGGGTGGATTGAATCACAAAGACTCTGTTCCCTCTCGTGTCTCGACGTACCATGGTGCTACCCAAGCTGTTAACCACATGGTTGACTATAGTATGTTGGTTACCAAGGCGGGTAAATCCAAGGCCAATCGGTTCAATCGTACCTTCCTTGGGGATGGCGCGAAGATGAAACGACAGGCACACGCGCTGGCTCTCAAGCTAGTAGCTTAATCAACCTCACTGCGGGGGGCGCAAGCCCCCCAATGTGAACATTTACATTGGAGCATTAACTATGATACAAATAAGTAACCTTGAGAAGTTGTTAGCATGGATTAAGTCAAGCCCATGTCAATTCACAATCTCGTCCATGTCTGGTGGATTCGTCCATGTGAAGTTCCTTGTGCCGTGTGACAAGGAGATAGCACAAATGGTAGAACTTGAAGATCGTGATGCATTGATCGACAAATGCTACGATGATGGGTTCAAGGACGGACGGAAAACTCGCAAAGGAATCACTGACAGGGAAGGGTATATCCCTGTTGATGACGATGGTGTGTGGACAGTATCCGTAACCACCATGAACCTGTTATATGCCATGTATCTGTGGGCTGATAAGTCTGGCATTGACAATGAGGATGATTGGGAAAATCATCTTCAACTAATGCGAGAGCATCTTGACAATTTACAAGGAGAAAGCGAATGATCAAGCGCATCCATGTTAACAGGCATAACATTGCCTACAATAAGAAGCACGGGACACATCGTCCTGTCTTCACTGTGAAAACATACAAGTCAAACACCAAAACAAATCGGATAAGATGTCCCGATGGTGTTACACTTGTGTACCGACCAGACAAGCCATTGCCATGTGGTGCTGTGGCTTGGATGGAAACTGAGGGTAGAGTATATGGTGGGATGGGTTTTCTCATCCAATAATACCCTTTAACTTCAATCTCACAAGGAGATTAACTATGTTATATGCAACATTTGCAGAACCCAATGATGTCTTGGCTGGCATTGCCATCTATGATGATGGCGCTATCTATGATGACGGCACCCCTTCCAAACATAACAACGCACGATCTCAAGGACCGTTAGTTGTAATGGATTACGAAGAGATGAGTCGGATCATCTTAGAAATGCAATCCCTAAGAGATCAAAGGGATGTCCACATAAGACGGGCGAAACTTACTCTGGTTCCTGACATCATGGATATGGCAACTGCACGTGATGAGATGCCAACAACCATGGAAGAGTACAGGATCATGGCAGACAAGGAGGCCAACGATGAGTAGCCCTGATCCTATCTTAGAGAAAGGGTACTGGCTTCAAGACAACCTCGCTGTTTGGCTCTGGAATGCGGATCGTCAAGCATTAGCTGACTTTGTTTATAAGTTAATGCCTCACATCTCAGGTCAAGGGTTGTCGGAGATATATCCGGTGGTATCGGAGACATTTCCTCCACGCTCGTTGCCCCTGTTTCACACACCCCCCATCGATGATGATGACGAGGTGATTAACTATGGGGGTACTAAATGAAACCGTTAATCATTGGTAGCCCGGAGGCCATGCAACGTGAGCCTTCACTCGAACCACCTGACGAACCACGAAATGTCAGGAAGCCCAAGCGTAAACTTCTTAGGGACTACCCCAAGGAAGAACGTCTTGATCAATTCTTCAAAGAGTACGTTGACTTTGATGAAGCCTTCAACGATTCAAAGGGAGGCTAACACACCACTCCACAATAGGAGATTCATATGCAAACAAAGCAAGTAGTAGTAGATGCCCTTAGTGATATCACTGGTGGTCTGTCTAACCCTCGCAAGATGCCGGAGGAAGCATACTCAACACCTGCTATCCACTGCAAGGTAGGTAGCAAGTTGAGGGCAGTAGAGGGTTCCGTATGCCATGAGTGCTACGCCATGAAGGGCAACTACAATTGGCCCAACGTCAAGAAAGCCCTACAGAGAAGATACGATAACCTGTATCATCCTATGTGGGTAACAGCCATGACCATGCTGATTCGTATCAAGGTCAAGGAACGCTTTCGTTGGTTCGACAGTGGTGACATTGACAGTGTGCAATGCCTACGGAATATCATCGAGGTATGCAATGGTACTCCCAACATACAGCACTGGCTCGTCACCAAGGAGAAGCGCACGGTGCGTAAGTTCCTTGACGAGGGTGGTATAATTCCAGATAACTTGGTAATCCAGATGTCTGGTTACATGTTAGATGGAGATATAGTGAAGGGCTTTGATGACTGTAATCAAATCACCCATCACTTAGTTCATACCGACAGAGACAAGGCACGTGGTCACATATGCCCTGTTGAAGACGGTAATGGGGTCACATCATGCAAGCAAGCTAACTGCTACGCATGTTGGGACAATGGTGTTAACGTAGTATCAAGTGGAATACACTAGGAGTAATAATGAAACGATGAACTTCAAGAGACAGAGGCCACGTGTTAACTATCCTTTGATGAAGAAGGGTGGTCCTCACTTAACCTCACGTAAGAAGCATCGAAGTGATGCTAAAAAAGAAACAACATCCCAAATCTCAGAGGTTATATATGAAGAAACGAGATCAGATAGTGAAACTCCAACATAAGACAGGAGAAACTGTGACTGCCAAGGTAGTTCAGAATGATTCTAAAGCTGGCTACCTAGCAGAACTTCCTAACGGTGATTGGAAGTGGTTCCCTCCCGATGAATGGAAGGAGGTCAAATGACCTATAGAACCGACCCTGAACAGGACTATGATGCTGACCTTGATTACTCAGTAGCTGATCAATTAGGCGTTGACGTAGAGGAATTGGAAATGTGTCCCAAGGTAGTCTACGATGCTCTGTTGAGGTACTTCCACTATTACCTGTCTGGTGGTGACATTATCTACCGGGGTCCACGTAACCATTACTAAGGATAAAGAGGGGGCTTGACGGCCCCCTTTTTTTGTCCCGACACGCATCTCTCCACCTATATTATACCATACGTGTCAAGCCCTGATCGTCTGATCAAGGTCATGTATCCGCATGTTCCACATATCCACGATAGTTTTAAATCCATTCGACCAATCGGTGCTCCCCATCTTGTGAAGGAATGCACTGTCCATGTATTCCTGTGCGTTCTTATCTCCACACAGCCACACATTCTTCAATCCAAAATACTCCCACTTCTCCTTCCTTTCAAACTCCAAGCTGACAAACACGTACCTATCAGGGTGCTGGTGTGTGCTGGTGGTAGCTACTGACACATCGTAATCCCAACGGGGTGCGACTGTTCTCCTCTTAGTTTTAACCTCCAGCTTCTCCCCATTGTACACAAGGTCATAGTCTTTCTTGTCCTCAATATCTACCCCCAAATAATTAGCAACTGCCAACTCACCTAACCTTCCCGCTGTATTGCCAGCCCCCTTAGTGATAGAGTTTTTCAAACCGCCAAGTTTTTTAGACCACGCAGCAGCCTTCTGTAACATCTTCTTATCGTGTGGTATTACTATCACAACCTCTCCCTAAAAGCGTTGTATAAATCCCCTTCGTAAGACGCTAGTATCCCAAGCATTTGCCTCTCCATTATGCTCTTCCACTCCTTCCTATAGAAAGAAACAGAACAACCCAACCTATCTGCTATTGCTTTATCCCCTGTCCTACGCCTACCACTACCCTCACACTTGAAACAATCTATCCTCTTCACCCCTGTATCCAACCATCCCTTCCCGTTGCACGTGTTACACAATCCATCACCATCAGCCTCATCTATGGCGATATGGGCTAGTTGCATTAAATAATCTGGGCTATTGAATAGCTTCTTCCATAACGTCTTACTCTTCTTCTGCCTACGCAACACCCTATCTGTCAGCGCACGTGCCACCTTGTTTCTTTTTGTCTCATCACCCGCATATTTAAACCTCACAAAATCTGATGCTTCTTTAGATATTCCAGCAAGCACGTAACACATAGTCTCACTTCTTATCCTTGGCCTCATATTTAGATGAGTATATGTGGTCAGGGAACATAAGTCCTCTGCTGATATCCTCATATGATTCTTCCATTATTGTTTTATTTATTAGTATATTTTTCATGAATGAAATAGCTGTCCCACTAGTTACATCCTGTGTAGTAAAACGATACACCTTCCATCCATGCAATGTAGCGAGATTGTACTTCTCCAGATCACGAGTGTAACCCTTCCCTCTGGTGTGCCTCCCGCCGGACCACACCCCTCCTTCGATCTCCACAGCCATCATTCTATCAGGCCATGCAAAATCAAATCTGAATCTTCTCTTCTTTAAGAACCTGTACTCTGCCTTCGGTATATCCAATTGATCCCACATCAACTGGTCAATGAACAGTTGTTCACCCTTACTCGTGGTCAATGTAAGCCCCCGTGCTATGGCGGTACGTGAGGGTAGACATCCCCATTCCCCCATCCTGTCTGAACCTCTGCTTCTGCACGTGAATCTCCACCACCTTTGAGTCCGGGTCTGCCAGATCACGGTATATCACCACGCCTGTATCTGATTTGTTTCTCCAGTGTGCTGAACCTGAGATGTCCCACAAGCTAGGCACTGGGTAGGCTCCGCTCTTATCCCTGTACATCTTGGCAGGGTGAGCCACTATCCATAGGTGTATGCCATACCTTCTGGCAAATTGTCTGGCTCTCTTCAAGCACAGACCAATGAACTCTGTCTCTGAGTATTCTCCACGTGCTGTCTCCAACTCATTCCATGGGTCAATCACTAGCCCACGTATGCCATACCGCCTGACCAATCCCCTCGCTGTCTCCAGAATCCTATCCAACGTCCACTCATGATCGTCCTCTGGAAGTATCCACTGGAAGTGTTCCTTCGCCCAGTCAGTAGCATTCTCCAACTCGTCACGTGTCATCCTCATGTTGGGGCCATCCCTAAAGGGTGCGCCTACATACTTCTCCATGATCCGTGACATGTGATCCTCTAGTGGCTGGTTCTCTGGTGAGAAGATAGCGAATCTCCAGCCATGCTTCTTGGCTATGTTCACCATCATTGCATCCAGCCAGTTAGACTTACCACTACCCGGTATGCCAGTGACCACACTGAAACATCCGGGCCTAATCAGGTAGTGCTTGTCTAGGCTGGCCCATCCTGTTGATACACCCTTCTCCAACCCATTGTCATACAGGTCGAACAACTGTTCCGACAAATCTCCAGTAGTGTAGGTTCCAACGATTGGGTAAGGCTCTGCGTGTTCAATACACTCAGCCAGTATCTTCTTGCCGTACTCCTTCAGCACATCGTTGGCATCCTTGCATCCTTCAGGCCACGTTACCCTGCTACATACCTCTTTACCCAAGCGTCTTGCGAGTTCCTCTTGTAGTTTCTGGCCCGGTGCATCGTTGTCTCCCGCCAGTATGAATTGCTTACCCTGCAACCTGTCATCGTTGAGGAAATCAAACTTAGATGAGTAGTCTTTGGTGTTAACATGGGGCGCACCATCTGGAACGCTAACCCCATTCCTAAACCCTGCTTCCCATAGAGACAGCTTGTCCATCTCACCTTCAACCAGAATAACTGGCGTGTCTCCTTCCTTAACATCATCCAATCCATAGAGTATACGTTCAGCACCAACCTCTGATCTGAATTCTTTCTTGCCTGATCTGTACTTGGCATTGATCAACTCACCATCACGATAGTAGGGAAACACAAAAGCCTTCTTCACTTCCTCAGACTGAGGCATGTACACCTCACTCACGTAGATACCACAATCAGTAGCCGTTGTTTCAGATATACCCCTATCACCCAGCCATTCCAACGCACCGTTAGACAACGCACTCTCAACAACCTTCTCTGGCTTACGGTATTCTGGTTTTCTCCAATGGAGATTGACACTCTTACGACTTCCATTAGCCAGCGTTCCTGTCCAACCGCAGTGATGACAACACCATATGCCTTCATCTGTATTGATGGATAAGCACTTAACCTTTTTCTTTCTGCGATCACCACTACACTGAGGGCATGTCGCTGACACCTGACCACTGTTAGGGCTGGCATCTATTCCAAAGTCTGCGAATGTCTTCATGCTACAAACCCCCTCTTCTTCTTGCCGCCATTAAGGACAGCCCTGAAGTAAGGGATAGGATCAGCAGGTTTCTTAAGAAGTACCACGCCGATAGCCTTTGCTACCTCAAACTCTCCGAAATCTTTAATTGCTTTCCCAAGGATAGGCTTGGCCTTATACCCTGCGATATCAGTCCATACATCCCAGATATGAGGGCTGTTCATTTGTATAGATTCTTTACTAACAGATTCAGTGTCTTCCTTGGTGACAGCCACCTGTCTGTTACAATGACCGGGTATGACAGTGTACACGTTGGCTCTCTGCCCACCGTCTGGCCTATACCTATGTTCAACCAGTATGTACTCTTTCTCTGCTAACCTCTTGATAACTAAGTTAACATTCTGTCTAGTCATTCCTGATCTCTTGGCTAGATAACCTTGAGAGGGCCAGCATTCACCGCTCTCATCGTTAGCGTTGTCAGCCAACAGGATAAGTATGATCTTTTCTGACGTTGGTAACTCAATGTCCAACACCTTGTGAACTCTGCTAATACTCATAACTCTCCAAAATAAAATGAGGGAACCGCCCACCTTAACACAGACCTGTGGTATAATTCAACCATGAAAGCAAAGGAGAGAAGATACCTTGAGTGGGTAGCCAGCTTACCATGCAGTCATTGTGGCACTGAGCCTGTCCAAGCACACCATCTGAGAGACATAGCCTTGGGAACAGGGCAGGGATTGAGGGCAGCGCATGTCCTAACTCTTCCCGTGTGCTACACTTGCCACCAAGATTGTCATAACGGTACGCATGATAAGGAGACTCAATTTAGATGGGCATTGCAGACTATAACGAAAGCGGTCAGCCAAGATATACTCAAGATGACCTAACCCCATGTTGATAGGTGACATTGAAGTCAATCATCCAGCCGTTGAGGATATCATGCAAGAATTTGACATCATATGGCCTAAGATAGTTTGGTTCGATCCGAACCTAGAATCTTATCGTGACCTCATACGCAGTGTATACGCTCACGGTATGATGGCAACTCTTGAGACTGTGTCTGAATTAAAAAAACAGACCATTCATTAAATGAAAAGATACATCATAAGAAGTGATGGCATACAGGCCAGATGCATCAGAGACATATCTAACCTTGAGTATGACAGTCCACATGAGGTAATCATAAAGCCTTACAAGAATGTGCGTAGCGTAGAGCAGAATAATTTGTTACACTCATGGGTTCGTGAAATCGCCAATGAAACAGGACATACCGTGGAAGAAATTAAAGACCACATCTGTGCTGAATTCCTTGGCACAAAAGACTACGTTGGATTAGATGGTGAACCAAGAAGTCGAGTGGTCGCAACATCTGAACTAAACGTGGAAGAAATGTCAGCCTTGATTGAGAGGGTGACTGAACTAGGTGCGCTAGTTGGCGCACGTTTACCGGAGTTAAAATATGGATGAACTTACCCAAGAGCAATGGGAAGAAGATCAGCAAGCAGAGCATGAAGCTACGGTAGCACAATGGCAACAACACGAGGAAGCTATGACCACAAACAAAAGAGATTTCTTAAACGAACTCGTTAAGGCTAATCATCTTGATGTGAACGAGGACATTTTTAAGATGAGCATGGGTGGCAAACAAGTTGCCTTTATAACACGTACTGGTATCGAAAAGATTCAGTACAACAATCACATTCGAGTAACCTTTCAAATAGAATCTGTGTCAAAAGACTTTGCCGTAGTTAAGGCACGTGCCTTGATGCCAAAGCCAGATGATGACGGTATTGTTTATCAAGATGAAGGTGACTGGATAGAGATGGAAACCTATGGCAGTGCGTGGCATGGACAGGGCGGTAACAGTATGAATAACTATGTAGCTGAGATGGCAGAGAAACGTGCGTTAGCGCGGGTTGTCCTCAAGCTATGCGGTGCATACAAGTTCGGTGTCTACGGTGAAGAAGAAGCCGATGACTTTAAGAGGAAAACTTAATGATTAGAAACATCAATCATATCTGTCCACCAAACCATCACGATGAAGACGGTCGTTTCTTAGTAGCTGGAGAGCCGTATGAGATCGTAATATCTACGGATACTGACATGAATATTCGAGTTATTCTTAACGAACTCATGGCAATATTTGAATCGGACTTGGGTCACGACATTCCTTGGAGCATTAGCTTTCAGCAAGACGCAAAGTTACATTCATGACTGACTTTCCTGTACGCATTCAGCAGTGGCCCCTTCAGGAGAAGGATATAACTGAAGAGGTTTGCAAGTCATGTGGTATATGTTGCGAGATAGAACTCAAGCCCAACTGGAAAAAGCCCAGACAATTTGAATGGCTCCATGCAATTGTTGAGAATCACGACAACATCGAAACAACTGAAAAGGGAATACGAATTCGTTGCTCTCATCTCAGGAAAACAAAACATGCTACTAACCCGTATTGGGAATGCGACATCTATGAAGATAGACCCCAGCTATGTAGAGATTTTAATTGTGTAAGCTGGGCCAAATATTCTGGCGAACTGGAGCAATACAACAGGGTCTTAAAAAAACAAGGAATATCTATATGAGTCACTGGTACGACAAGGACGGTTCCCCTCGTTACGAAATTGAGGGTAAGAATGGTATGCGTCAGACTACCCTAAGAGATGCGCGGAAGCATGGATGGGTTCCGTCCGTGTCTACCATATGGAAGGACATGGTAGCCGCGCCGGGATTAACTAGGTACTACCAAGACCAGTTGTTTGAGGCACAAATCAAGAACCCTAGAAAGGTTCTAGAAGAGGACAAGGACTACAAGAAAAGGGTCTTTGCTATCTCACGTGATGCCGCACTCAAAGCCGCTGAACGTGGGACCATGATCCATGGGGAACTGGAGAAACATTTCCGACATGGATGGACCAACACAGAGCACCTTGAACTGATAAAAGGAACCAAGGAAAAACTCCTTGAGATATGTGGCGACCAAGACTGGCAAGTAGAAACTTCCTTTGCTCACGGGGCTGGCTATGGTGGTAAAATAGACATGCACTGTGACGAGTGGATGGTGGACTTCAAGACAAAAGAGTTAGACAGTGGCAAGAAGCCTGACTTGTATGACTCATACGGGGTACAGCTTGCCGCTTACGATCATGGATTAGGTGGTGGTAGAAAACTACTCAACCTTTTCATATCAGTTTCTTCGCCGGGTTACGTTGTTGAGCACCAATGGGAAGAAAGAGAGAGGCTGGCGGATATGTTCATGACAGCCTTAAAATTATGGCAATTAACTAAGAGGTACGATCCTTCATGGCAAGCGTAAACAAAGCGATACTGGTAGGACACGTGGGCAAAGACCCTGAGATTAGGGAAACTAAGTCCGGTGATACAGTGGCATCCTTTTCTCTGGCTACTAACAGTGGCTATGGTGAAAAGAAAACCACTGATTGGCATCGTGTTGTCTTCTTCGGAAAGACAGCAGATGTGGTCAAAGAGTACGTGAATAAGGGGAGCCAGCTTTATGTTGAGGGCAGAATCTCCAACCGTAGCTACGATGACAAGGATGGTAACAAGAAGTACGTTACTGAAATTAACGGATACTCTATGCAGATGTTAGGGGCAAAGGGTGAAACAACCGCTGTATCTGATGGCGAAAATATCCCCTTCTAAAGACGACCTATACGAACACCTGCGCTATTCCATGGCTCGTGTTTGCTACAGGAAACGATTGAAGGATAAGACCAAAGACTGGTCTGGATTTTTCGAGGAGTTCTTTGGGGTTGGCCTTGACGAGTATGTAAAGTACGCTCAAGAGGCCAACCTTAAGGACAAGTATGATGAATTAGATGTTGATACCACTATGAATAAAGGCGCTCCCATATTATGAACGTATACCAACAATGGATTCACAAGACTAGGTATGCTCGTTACCTAGAAGAACAACAGAGGAGAGAGAACTGGGGAGAAACCGTGAGGAGATACACTGGTTTCTTTGAGGACAGACTCGACCTAAAACTCACTGAGTTTGGACGGGCCATCCTTGATCTAGATGTCATGCCCAGTATGCGCTGTCTAATGACAGCGGGTAAAGCATTAGAACGTGACGCTTGCGCTGGCTACAACTGTAGCTACCTACCTATTGATTCACCTCGTGCGTTTGATGAGGTCATGTACGTCCTCATGTGTGGCACAGGGGTAGGGTTCAGCGTTGAGAGACAGTACATCAACCAGCTACCAGAGGTGGCTGAAGAGTTCCACGATACCGACACGGTCATCGTTGTAAGAGACTCAAAGATTGGTTGGGCAACAGCGGTTAGAGAGATCATCAGCTTGCTCTACAGTGGGCGAGTGCCCAAGTGGGACTTGTCTAGGATCAGGGCAGCGGGGTCACGACTTAAAATTTTTGGGGGTCGCGCATCAGGCCCGGAGCCGATAGAAAAGCTGTTCAAACATATGGTTTCAGTATTCACCCACGCCAAGGGAAGAAAACTTAACAGCCTAGAGTGTCATGATCTTGTTTGTTATATAGGTGAGGCGGTGGTGGTCGGTGGTGTTAGGCGCTCCGCTACCATCTCCTTATCCAACCTGACTGATGACCGTATGCGTCATGCCAAGTCAGGCCAGTGGTTCTTAGAGAATGGTCAGAGATCGCTGGCTAATAACAGCGTGGCCTACACTGAGATGCCTGACACTGGTGCTTTCCTTAGAGAATGGACATCACTCTATGAGAGTCATAGCGGTGAACGTGGCATCTTCAACAGGCAAGCGGCAAAGGACATGGTCCCAGAGCGCAGAGATAACCACTATGACTTTGGGGTAAATCCCTGTTCTGAGATCGTACTTAGGCCACGAGAATTTTGCAATCTCTCTGAGGTAGTGTGCCGTCCTGATGACACGTTGGCTTCCATCCGCAAGAAGGTTACCCAAGCCACATGGATTGGTACTATACAGTCCACGCTGACAGACTTCCGTTACCTGTCTGCACCTTGGAAGAGGAACACAGAGGAAGAGAGGCTGTTAGGTGTGTCTCTCACTGGCATCATGGATTGCCCCGCTATCCTTAAGGCAACCGACAAGGAACTACAGGGGCTGAGAGATCACGCAGTAAAAGAGAATGTCTCTGCCGCCAAGCTATTAGGTATACCTGAGTCAGCCGCAATCACCTGTGTTAAGCCGTCAGGGACGGTGAGCCAGTTGGTAGATTCATCCAGCGGCATCCATCCACGGCACAATTCGCAGTTCATTCGGAGGGTTCGCAACGATAAGAAGGACCCCATCTCTACCGTTATGATAGAGGCCGGGGTTCCTTATCACGCTGACCCACGCAACGATGGAGCATGGGTGTTTGAGTTTGGCATGAAGTCTCCCAAGAATGCTATCACTCGTCATGACATCACTGCCCTTCAGCATCTGGACATCTGGAAGAGGTTTGCTCTTAACTGGTGTGAACACAAGCCCTCTATCACTGTCTCTGTTAGAGAGCACGAGTGGGTAGAGGTAGGTGCATGGGTGTATAAGAACTTTAACATTCTGTCTGGTGTTAGCTTCCTTCCACACGCAGATGATGATCACAGCTATGAGTTAGCACCCTATGAGGACTGTTCTCCTGAGACATACAGGAAACTAGCCAAGACCTTACCCGCTGAGATAGATTGGAACTCTGTCAAGGAAGAAGATGATCAGACCACAGCCAGTCAGGAGTTTGCTTGCATGGCAGGGGCATGTGAGATATGAAAAATATATTTGCATTGCCTAATACCAGTAGAGCAGATCATTCTCAACAGGGCAGACACCTAGATGAAGCGATAAGGAACGCTCAGAAAGCACCGTGTAATGGTTGTCCACATGAGGACTTCTGCAAGGAAGGTTACTGTTGCGAGAGATATGATAAGTGGGTAGGTATGACCATACATGAGTGGGGTAAAATTGATCCATTAATATATAGTCGAGAACCAAATAGACCAATATGAATTTACTTATTATCCCTGATGCCCATGCTGCACCGGGCTATGACAGCGAAAGGTTTACGGCGGTAGGTCGGTATCTAATGAGGGAGCGCCCAGAGCACGTGGTATGCTTGGGTGATTGGGCCGACCTGCCGTCACTCTCTTCTTATGACAAGGGAACAAGGGGGTTCGAGGGTAGGCGCTATAAGAAGGATGTCATCAGCGCCATTGAAGCACAAGAAAAACTCTTCGCTCCCTTGCGTAAGTTCAACGAGCAGAAAAGGAAGAACAAGGAGAAACAATACAAGCCCAAGCTGTACATGTGCCTTGGTAATCACGAGGACCGTATCACCAGAGCAACTAACTCCGCTCCCGAATTAGACGGAGCCATATCCATAGATGACCTTCAGTATAAGAAGTTTGGATGGAAGGTTATTGATTTCAAGAGTACCCTCACCCTGTTTGGCATAACATTCAGCCACTACTTCACTACAGGTATCTCAGGAAGGCCCATCAGTAGCGTTCACTTGGGCCACACGCTCGTTTCTAAGCTACATTGTAGCGCGGTTCAGGGTCACACCCATCTGTACAACCACGCCGAACAGACGCGCCCTGACGGGCAGAAAATATTTGGCCTGAGTGCCGGATGCTTCAGCCACCCAGACTACACCGAAAACTGGTGCCGTGATACTGAGCACCAGTGGTGGAGAGGGGTGATCATGCTGAAGGAATTAGATGGTGAAGGGTACTACGATGAGATCGTAGCAATTACGCAACGGAAGTTGCTTCGGGATTATCTATAGCGTCCTTGATAGACACCACACAACCAGTCGGGAAGGCGTGGAAGCCGTACCATTCACCCTTCTCGTCCTTGGTAGTCGCTATCTTGACTACCTTTTTGTCTTGGTGGACGAGGTATCCCACGGTCCAAATCCGTTGAGGCTCTACCTCGTCTATTTTTTCCCATCCAGATGTGGCATAGATGTCTAA
>Ga0208179_1001177_pt1 | contig 13937 bp, 12 predicted proteins | sample Malvired_Geostar_FD_184238 | JGI IMG/M metagenome (GOLD analysis project Ga0208179, IMG submission 184238) | Marine viral communities from the Global Malaspina Expedition - Malaspina viral metaG DeepMed_Geostar (SPAdes) (version 2) | ecosystem: Environmental > Aquatic > Marine > Oceanic | place...
GTTCGGCCATGCGCTCGGCGATCGCCTTGCCGATGCCCCGCGAGGATCCGGTGATCACGGCGACCTTGCCGGTCAGATCGAACAGTTCCATGGCGCGTCTTCCCTGAATTGAAATGCTTGTTTGAATGGCGCCATTTGCGGCGCCGCCCGACCCCAGGTCAAGGCGCCGCCGCCCCGTCCGCCGAGGGGAAGGTGGCGGACGGATCCTGCGATCAGAAGCGGTAGGTCAGGGCGCCGATCACCTTGCGGCGCGAGCCGATGAAGCAGTCGCCGCGCACCAGACAGCTCGAGAAATAGTACTCGTCCTCGAGGTTCTGCACGTTGAGGGACAGCCGCCAGTTGTCCTGCTCATAGGCTGCGAGGGCGTCGAACAGGGTGACCGCCGGGGTCTTCAGGATGAACAGGCGATTGGCGTCCTGGTCGGTGGTTTCGCCCACATAGCGCACCCCCAGGCCCAGGCTCAGCTCGCCGTCGGCGCCGATGCGGAAGCGGCGGGTTCCCCAGGCCGAGGCCGCATGCAGGGGCTGGGACGCAAACGGTTTGCCCACCTCCAGGGGGTTGGTGCTCTCGGACACCTCCACCTCGTTGTAGGTGTAGTTGACGCTCAGATCGTAGACCTCGCGGAAGATGGCGCGGCCTTCCACCTCAAAACCGCGGGACTGGACCTCGCCGGTCTGGATGCGGTTCTGCGGATTGGTCGGGTCGGCGGTCAGCCGGTTGGTGTCGCGGATGTCGAACACCGCCGCCGTCGCCAGATACTGCGGGGCCGGCTGCCATTTGAGGCCCGCCTCCCATTGCTTGCCCATCTGGGGCTCGAAGGGCTCGCCATAGATGTTGGCGCCGGCCACCGGCAGGAAGCTCTCCGAATAGCTGACATAGGTCGAGAGCCCGCCCTCGAAGGCGTAGAGCAGGCCCGCCCGATAGGTGGTGGCGTCGGAGGTCTTCTCGGTGACCTTGGCGTCCACCGCGATGGAGCGGGTCGTCGCCTCGTCGCGGCGCACCCCCAGGATCAGGTTCCAGCCGCCCAGGCGGATCTGGTCCTGCAGATAGACGCCGAGCTGCTCCTGTTCGGTGGTCGCCTTCCGGGTCACCACCGGCTCGACATAGTTGCCATAGACCGGATCGAACAGGTCGATGGGGGTGGTCAGGGCGGACCCCGACTCCATGAACTGGCGGTACTGCTGGCCGTCCACCCCGAACAGCAGGGTGTGTTCGACGCCGCCGGTCCGGAAGTTGGCCTGGAACTGGTGGTCGATCGAATAGGCCCGCGATTCCGGGAAGGAGTAGGAGATGTAGCGTGTGGTGCTGCGCTGCGGGCCCACATAGCCGGCCTCGCCTGGCTGAACCCAGGGGTTCAGGGGGTTGAAATAGCTGTTCGGGTACATGGTCTGGTAGTTGACGTCCGACCAGGATCCGCGGGCGCTGAGCCGGTATTCGAAGTGCGGATTGAACCGGTGCCGGGCGAACAGGCTCACATTCGACTGGATCGCCCGATAGAGCTCGACGTCCGGCTCGCTGATGAAGGTGTTCGAGGGCAGCTGGCCATTCACATTGGGCAGCAGCGTGCCCTGGTGCGGCAGGAACTGAGTGGTCGAGCCGGTGCGATCCTCCTGGTGATGGACCAGCAGGGTGAGCTCGGTGTCGGCGCTGGGCCGCCAGGTGATCGAGGGGGCGAGGAACAGCCGGTCATCGCCGATATGGTCCACCTGGGTCTCGGCGTCGCGATAGAGGCCGGTGAAGCGATAGGCCAGGATCCCAGCCGCGTCGATCGGGCCGGTGAGATCGAGCTGAACCTGCTTGCGTTCGAAACTGCCCAGTGAGGCGATCGCCTCGCCGCGGCGGACGAATTCCGGGCGCTTGGACGTCAGGTTGACGATGCCGCCGATGGAGCCCTGGCCGTAGAGCACCGAGGAGGGCCCGCGCATGACCTCCACCTGGGACAGCGCATAGGGATCGACCTTGGCCGTATCGTAATAGGCGTAGGTGCTGCGCATGCCGTCCAGGTACTGGGCCGGCGTCGTGCCGCGGACGAAGAAGGAGTCCACCCGCCCGTCATTGCCATAGGCGTCGGAGCGAACGCCGGCGCTGTAGTTCAGCACCTCCTGCAACGAGACCGCGCCACGGGCCTGATAGACATCGGCGGTGATCACTGAGATGGCCTGGGGGGTCTGGAGCAGGGGCGTATCGGTCTTGGTGGCGACACTCACCTCCCCGTCCTGGCCCGTGACAATCAGCTCGGAAACGCGGGTGGGCGCCTCGTCATCAGCGACGGCCGGCGCAGCCAGAGCCATGAGGCTCGCCGCCAGCATCAGGCTGCGGCGCAGCGTGGTGTCGTGCATATGGATAAACCCCCAGATTTAGCTTTTGCGACGCATTGTCAGATGCGTGGGGGCTTATAGGCGCGGCTCGGTCCAGCCACAAGATAACTGCGAATGATTCTCGTTATTATATTTACGACGCCTCAGGCGCAGAGCGGGCGACCGCCCATATCCAGGTGGAAGTGGTCGGCGTGGGCCTCGTTGTAGTCCGGCGACAGGGTGGTGATGAACACCTTGCAGGCGCCGTCGCGCACCTCCCGCAGGAAGCGACCCTTGGCGCCGGCGTCGCCCCAGTGATCTTTGATCCGCACGACCTCGCCAGTGGCCAGCCGGAAGCTGGCCACGTCCAGGGCGTTGGCGCTGGCGTGCTCGCTGGGGGGACCGGCCGCCTGGCCATAGATCCGTCGGCAGGAAAAGGCGCCGTAGTGCTCAACCGCCACCACCGCGTGACCGAAGGCCTCGAAGGCTGCGGGCTGGACCACCTGCCGCTCCCAGATGGCCACGGCCAGGGCCTCCTTGCAGGTCATCACCGCATCGGCCGGCGTCAGGGGCGCCATGCCGCCAGTGATCAGGATCGCGTCCTTGACCGAGCAGAAGCCATCTTCAGCCTCCGGGGCGATCACATAGGTCAGGCCGCCCTTGGCCAGCACGCCCCGGCAGGCGGCCACGTCCTGGCCGGTGCGGGCGGCCTTGGCCCGAGTGGCGGCCCCCACCGGATCGATGACGCTGAGGGGTGTCCAGGGGAGATGTTGGTCTGGAATGGCCCGCTCGGCCACCAGGGCCATGATCGCCACCAGGATCCAGATCAGCCCCAGGCCGACAAGGCGGGCGATCAAGGTCTGGCGGCGCGCATGGTCTTCGACCTGCGGATGACGGGGAGCGCGGTAGCCGGCCATGAACTCTGCGGAGGGACGCTTCGGGGAGGGCCTTAGCTTAGCCGGACGCCCTCAATCCCGCGAGCTATGGTTAACGGCCTACCGACAGAGTCCAAAACGACCATAGTCCAGATGCAGATGGTCGGCGTGGGCGGCGTTGTAGTCGGGGCTGAGGACGGCGCGGAAATAGTCGCAGGCGCCGGTGCGCGCCGCCCGCATCAGGGTCCCGCCCTCGTCCTCATCCCTGAAGTCGCCGATGACGCTGAGCCGCTGGCCGTCCTCCAGCACGAGAGCCGACACATCGAGCGCGTTGGCGCTGGCATGCTCGCTGCGCCGACCTTCACTTCGGCCATAGACATTGCGGCAGGCGAAGACGCCGTAGTGCTCGACCAGGGCCACATCGGCCTCCGTGACCTGACGCGCAGCGGGGCCCAGCACGTGCCGGTCCCAGAAGGCGTAGGACAGGGCCAGCGGACAGGTCATCACCGGCGCGGCCGGGGCCAGCGGCGTCACCCCGCCGCGCAGGCGCAGGGTGTTGGTCAGCGGGCAATTCCCGGTAGGCCGGTCCGGCTCGTTGGTGAACTCCACCCCGCCGGCCTCCAGCACCGCACGACACAGTTCGGGATCATCGGCCGCCCGCTGGAACTTCACCGCCGTGGCCAGGCCCGGCGGATCATCCAGCCTCAGCGGCTTCCAGGGCAGATCCTGGGGCGGGGCGAAGGCGTCGATCGCCCAGGTGAGCGCGATCACCACCAGGGCGGCGTCCAGCAGGAAGGCCCAGAAGCCCCCGAAGGCCAGGGCCTCGGCCGAGGCCGGCTTGAGCGAGGGAATCCAGGGCGGAAGCTTCACGGCCTGACCAACGGGCGGAAATGGCCCCGGTTCACGCCTGCTGTGGGAAAACGGCGCCCAAAGGCCTGCGACCGGACTATGGTCACGCCGCTTCTGAGGGGAAGACCATGGGAATTCTGAGCAAGATCGCCCTGGGCGCCGGCGTGGCGGTCGTGGCGCTGGTCGGCGTCGTGGCGGTGCGGACGGCCCTCTATGAGCCGCCGAGGCTGGTGGCCGCAGCCGTCGAACTGGCCCCGGCGCCGGCCTTCGACCTGGCCGCCGCCGCCGGACGCCTGGCCCAGGCCATCACCTTCCAGACCGTCAGCCACCAGGACGCCGCCGACAACCGGCTGGGAGAGTGGGACGCCCTGCACGCCTGGCTGCAGACCACCTATCCCCGCGCCCACGCCGCCATGCGCCGCGACGTCGTGGCCGGCCACACCCTGGTCTACACCTGGGCAGGCTCAGAGCCCGACCTGGATCCCATCGTGCTGATGGCCCACCAGGACGTGGTGCCCGCCGACGCCGCTGAGGGCTGGACCCATCCGCCTTTCGAGGGTGTGATCGCAGACGGCGCCGTCTGGGGACGCGGGGCGGTGGACGACAAGGGCTCGCTGATCGGCCTGTTCGAGGCCGTCGAAGCCCTGGCCGGGGCCGGCTTCCAGCCCCGTCGGACGGTGATCCTGGTCAGCGGCCATGACGAGGAGGTGGGCGGCGGCGGCGCGACAGCCGCCAATGATCTGCTGAAGGCCCGTGGCCTCTCGGCCCAGTTCGTCCTCGACGAGGGCCTGCTGGTGGTGGCCGACAATCCCCTGACCGGCGGCCCCGCGGCCCTGATCGGGGTGGCGGAAAAGGGCTATGCGACCCTGGTCGTGACGGCATCATCCGAGGGCGGACATTCCTCGGCCCCGCCGCCGCAGACGGGCGTCTCCACCCTGGCCCGGGCGGTCACCGAGATCACGGAAGACCCCTTCCCCCTTCGCCTGCAGGGGCCGGGGGCGGACATGCTGCATGTGCTGGGGGCGGAGTCGGGGCTGGCCATGCGCGCGGCGCTGGCCAACACCTGGGCCACCGAGCCGCTGATCGTCCGCCAGATGGCCGCCACCCCAGCCGGCGCAGCCCTGCTGCACACCACCATTGCGCCGACCATGCTGCAGGGCAGCCCCAAGGAGAACGTCCTCCCCCGGGACGCGAGGGCCTGGATCAACTACCGGATCGCCCCGGGCGACACATCCGAAGATGTCCTGAATCGGGCCAAGGGCGCGGTCGGCGATCTGCCGGTGACCTTCGCCTGGGCTCGCCCGCCGCAGGAGCCCTCGGCGGTGTCCTCCACCGACTCGGAGGGGTGGAAGGTGATCTCAGCCCTGGCCGCCGACGTGACCGGCGCCCCCGTCGCCCCGGGCCTGGTGACCGCTGGCACCGACAGCCGCTTCCTCGCCGAGGTGGCGCAGGACACCTACCGCTTCCAGCCGATCACGCTGAGCATGGCCGAAACCGCCATGATCCATGGGGTCGATGAGCGCATGACTTTGCTCAATCTGGAACGAATGGTGCAGTTCTATGCGCGGCTGATCGCGACAGCAGCGCGCTGACCCCTTGCGGCGGGGCGCTGCAAGACGCACGTTCCGCCTCACTGCAGATTTTAGGAGAGCGTAATGGGTTTCCGTCTCGAAGATGAAGACGACGACGACAAGGGCCGCCTTCCCGACATGCCGATGAGCGCCGGGCCGGTGCAGAACGCCCTGTTCAAGTCGCGCACCGTCCTCATCTTCGGCGAGATCGACATGCGGCTGGCCGAGCGCGTCTCGGCCCAGCTTCTGGCCCTGGCCTCGGACGGCAAGGGCGACATCAAGGTCTTCGTCAATTCCCCCGGCGGCCACGTGGAAAGTGGCGACACCGTCCACGACATGATCCGCTATTGCGGGCCGCAGGTGAAGGTCATCGGCACCGGCTGGGTGGCCAGCGCCGGGGCCCACATCTTCCTGGGCGCCACCAAGGAAAACCGCTTCTGCCTGCCCAACACCCGATTCCTGCTGCACCAGCCCATGGGCGGCGTGCGGGGCCAGGCCTCGGACATTCAGATCGAGGCCGAGGAGATCGTGAAGATGCGCGAGCGGGTCAATCGCATCATCGCCCGCGAGACCGGCCAGCCCTATGAGAAGGTGGTCAAGGACACCGAGCGGAACTTCTGGATGAACGCCGAGAAGGCCATCGAGTACGGCCTGGTCTCGAAAGTCATCGAGAACGCGACGGCGGCCTGACATGGCCCCCTGGTGGAAGGGGGCGGTGGTCTACCACATCTACGTCCGCAGCTTCTTTGACAGTGACGGCGACGGCCATGGCGACCTTGCGGGCGTCATGGCCAAGCTGGACTATCTACAGAGCCTCGGGGTGGATGCGATCTGGCTCTCCCCCATCCACCCGTCGCCGAACCGCGACTGGGGCTATGACGTCTCAGACTATGACGACGTCCATCCGGACTATGGGTCGGTGGCCGACTTCCAGGCCCTGACACAGGCCGCTCACGCCCGGGGTCTGAAGGTGTTGCTGGACGAGGTGCTGTCGCACACTTCCGACGAGCACCCCTGGTTCGCCGCCAGCCGCGACGAAGGGACCGATGGCGACAAGGCTGACTGGTATGTCTGGGCCGATCCCGCCGACGATGGGACCGCGCCCAACAACTGGCTGAGCGTCTTCGGCGGCCCCGCCTGGGCCTATCAGCCGGCGCGGCGACAGCACTATCACCACAAGTTCCTTCGCCAGCAGCCCAAGCTCAACTGGCGTCAGCCCAAGGCGCGGGAGGCCGCCCTGAAGGTGCTGGACACCTGGCTCGACCGCGGGGCCGATGGCTTCCGCCTGGACGTGGCCAACGCCTTCCTGCACGACGGCGAGCTGCGCCCCAACCCGGCCATTCCCGCCAGTGAGCGCGACCGGGCGGCCTGGGCGCACGCCAGCGACATGCAGCGCCACCTGTTCGACTCCAACCTGCCGGAGAACATCCCCCTGCTGGACGAGGTCCGCCGCCGGGTGGAGGCGCATGGTCCCGGCCGCTTCGTGTTCGGAGAGTTCTCGGAAGAAGAAGAGCGCTGCGGCGCCTACTGCGCCCCCGACAAGGGCCTGCACTCGGCCTACACCTTCGTCCTGCTGAAGGCCCGCCGAATGGCCGCCCAGGTGTTCCGCGAGCACTACGACACCCTGGCCGCCCACCCAGGTCACTGGCCGACCATTTCCTTCTGCAACCACGACGTGGCCCGCACGGTAAGCCGGTTCGGCGGGGCGGACGCCGGCCCGCCGGTGGCCCGGCTGATGCTGGCCCTGCTGATGGCTCTGCGCGGCACGATCCTGCTCTATCAGGGCGAAGAGCTGGGCCTGCCCGAAGCCGAACTGTCCCGCAACGAGCTGCGCGATCCGGTGGGCGACCTCTACTGGCCGATCGCCAAGGGCCGGGACGGGGCGCGGACGCCCATGCCCTGGCAGGCCGACGCCGCCCATCTGGGCTTCTCCAACGGCGCGGCCTGGTTGCCGGCGGCCGAAAGCCATCGCCCCCTGGCCGTCGACCGCCAGGAGTTGGATCCCAAGTCCACCCTGGCCTTCACCCGGCAGATGATCACCCTGCGCAAGGCCTCCCGCGCCCTGACCCACGGCGCGATCGAGTTCCTGGACACGCCCGAACCCATCCTGGCCTTTACCCGCCGCCATGAGGGCCAGGCGGTGGCCTGCGTCTTCAACATGAGCGGCCGCACCGCTCGGGCCGAGCACCCCGCCCTCAAAGGCGCCGAGATGCTGCCGGTGAGCTCAGGCGCAGCCGAGCCCCTGCCCGGCGGCCTGGCGCTGGGCGCCTATGCCTGCCGTTTCCTGAAACTCCCCTGATGACAGGTGCGGGGACCGCAAGGCCCCGATAGAAGACGCCATGGCCGAAGGCGACAGCAAGACCCCCTCCGCGAGAGCGCCCCGCTTCGGCGAGGGCTTCCTCACCGACATCTGGTATTTCGCCGCCCTGTCGTCGGACCTGAAGCCCGGCAAGCTGCAGCGCTTCGAGATCCTGGGCGAGCCGATCCTGATCGGCCGGGGCCGCAAGGGCGAGGCCTATGCCGTGCGCGACATCTGTCCCCACCGCGCCGCGCCCCTGTCGGCCGGCAAGCTGACCGCCGAGGCCGACGGGCGCGAAAGCGTCGAATGTCCCTATCACGGCTGGCGCTTTGGCCTGGACGGCGCCTGCACCGCCATCCCCTCCCTGGTGGCTGACCAGGCCATGGACGTCAGCAAGATCAAGGTCCGCAGATTCCCGGTGCGTGAGAGCCAGGGGCTGGTCTTCATCTGGATGAGCGCCGATCCCCGGTTCGACGGCGAGCCCGACATCGATCCGCCGGTCTTCCCCGGGGTGGTGGGCGGCAAGCCCAAGCTGGTCGACCGCATGGATTTCGACGCCCATATCGATCACGCCGTCGTGGGTCTGATGGACCCGGCCCATGGCCCCTATGTGCACCAGCAATGGTGGTGGCGCTCGGCCAAGAGCCAGCACGAAAAGTCCAAGCCATTCGAGCCGCGCGAGGCGGGCTTCGCCATGGTGCGGCACGAGCCGTCCAAGAACAGCCGCGCCTATGCGATCCTCGGCGGCCAGCCTCTGACCGAGATCACCTTCCGCATTCCGGGCCTGCGCTGGGAGCATGTGACGGTGGGCCGCCGCCAGGTTCTTTCGCTGACCTGCCTCACGCCGCTGTCGGAGAAGAAGACCCGCATCACCCAGATCGTCTGGTCCGACCATCCGGCCTTCTGGCTGCTGAAGCCGTTGATCGCCGCAGGCGCCCGGGCCTTCCTGCGCCAGGACGGCGACATGGTGAACCTGCAGAACGAAGGCCTGCGCTACGATCCCAGCCTGTTGTGGATCGACGACGCCGACCGCCAGGCCAAGTGGTACCAGCAGCTCAAGCGGGAATGGGCTCAGAGCCGTCGGGAAGGCCGGGCCTTCGTCAACCCGGTGGAGCCGGCCCGCCTGCGTTGGCGCAGCTGATCTTGGCTCAGGCGGCCTCGGCGGCCGGACCCGTGAGCTCGATCGGCGCAAAGCCCCCTTGCAGGGTCCAGCACATCCGCGCGCCGAGCTGAGCCGCCAAGGCCATGGGATCGCCCTGTTCGAAGGGGGTCGCCGCGGCCTGGGTGTGGGTCAGGGTCATCTGCAGGATCGGATGGCGGGCGAACAGCCCCGTAGCGGCGTCGCGAAGCTCGGCGTGGACCACCACCTCCACCGCGTCCAACGGCAGGAACCCGAGCATCTCCAAGCCGTAGCGAAGGGCCGCGGCGCAGACATTGGCCCCATGGAGCTGATGGCGCTTGCCCAGCGCCATAGGCCGGAACACCGCCCGCCCCTGGGGCTGCCGCTCGGCCTCTTCCGCCGGCAGCGCGGCCAGGTCGTGGGCCTCGATCTGGATCTGGAACCGCCCCTTGGCGGGAACCGTGAAGCGGAACCGCTCCACCGCGCCAAAGACTTCGGCCAGGCTCGTCTGCGCCGTCAGGGCTTCGTTGATGGTCCGCAGGTCGAGTTCGGCCAGCTTGCCTGCGAAATCGATCTCCGTGTTCTGGACCTGAGCCTCGCGCCAGGCCTTGCGGTAGGCGGCCTCGTCTTCCGATGCGGACTCGGCCACCCGGGCCGCCAGTTGCCGGCGCTGGTCGCGATCTGAGCCAAACAGCTGGGCCAGCCATCCCGGCTTGTAGCTGTGAAGCGCGCGCCGCGCCTCGGCCTCCAACTCATGGGTTCGCACCACCTCGATCCGCGGGCGCGCAGCCACCGCGGCCCAATCACGGGGGCGATAGGGCCGACGGTGGCAGAGGGTCAGCTTGGCGACAGCCTCGCTCAGGGCCTCGGCTTCCGCCGCCGAACCGACGCGGCCTTCCGCCACGGCGAAGCGTTCCTGCTGGGTCTTGGCGAGAGCCGCGCGCTTTGCCTCGCGCTCGATCCGGTCCATGGTGAACTCGATCGACTGATCCGGGCACATTTCGTCCATAAGGCTCTCCCTACCGTCACCCGCTCTTCGTCGGTTTGAGCCACTATCCAAGAACAGTGTTTTCAGAGCGTTTAATGCCGACATTTTTTAGCCGCGGCGTCGAGATCGCCTTCGATGACCATTCGCCCCAAGGGGAGGCCGAGCGGACCATGGTGCTGGTCCATGGCTTCACCTCGAATCGCAAGGAGGGCTGGCGACGTACCGGCTGGTACGCCGCCCTGGAGCGACGGCGCGCGCGATGCGTGGCCCTCGACCAGCGGGGCCACGGGGAAAGCCAGAAGCTCTATGAACCGCAGGCCTATCAGCGCGACCTCCTGGCCGGCGACATCATCGCCCTGCTCGACCATCTGGAACTCGGTCAGGTCGACCTGTTCGGCTATTCCATGGGCGCGCGCACGGCGCTGGCCGCCGCCCTGGCCGCGCCGGACCGCATCGGCAACCTGATCCTGGGCGGGGTGGGCGAGCGCCTGCTGGAGCCGCGGACGCCGGGCTCGCCGGTGGACGCCATGGCCCAGGCCATGCTGGCGGAAGATCCGGAGACGATCAGCCATCCCATGCTGCGCAGCTTCCGCCACTTCGCCGACGAGCAGGGCGAGGACCGCCGCGCCCTGGCGGCTTTCGTCCGCGCGGAGAACCCGCCCCTGGATGTCGAGGCCATGGGTCGCCTGCCGGTCCCGGTGCTGGTGATCGCCGGTCAGCGCGACGAGGGCGCCGGCGATCCAGACGGCTTGGCGCGGGCCTTTCCGGAGGGACGGGGTATTACGGTGGTGGGCTGCGACCACTTCTCGGCCATCCCCCACGCGCTCACCAAGGCGGCGGTGTTCGACTTCCTCGACGGGATGCTCGACGATCCCTTCGCCGACCGCTTCTAGGCCCTAGCGCCCGAGGGCGTAGGGGCCGCCACGTTCGATGGCCGCCTTATAGGCCGGCCGGTCGTGCAGGCGGTTGAGCCAGGCCTCGGCGTTGGGGTAGCCCGGCAGCTTGCCGAAGGCCCGGGCGACCTCGCCCACAAAACTCATCTGGATGTCGGCCCCGGTCAGGGCCTGGCCCATCAGATAGTCGCGGCCGGCGAGGGCCTGATCGACATAGGATAGATGGTTGTCCACCTCGCTCTCGATCCGCGGGTGCAGGGGCGCGCCGGCTTCGCCCAGGCGCATGACATACATCTGCAGCATCAGCGGCAGCATGGCCGAGCCTTCGGCATAGTGCAGCCATTGCAGATAAACTTCATAGTCAGGGTCGCTCGCCGGCGGCTGCAGCTTGCCCGCCCCGTGGCGACGAATGATGTAGTCGATGATGGCCCCGGACTCATGCACTGTGGCCTGGCCGTCGGTCACTACCGGCGACTTGCCCAGCGGATGGACCGCACGCAGTTCGTCCGGCGCGAGCCTGGTCTTGGCGTCGCGCTCATAGGCCTTGATCTCGTATTCGACCCCCAGTTCCTCCAGCAGCCAGAGGATGCGCTGCGAGCGCGACTCGTTGAGGTGATGGACGACGATCATGGCGGCTCCCGGGGCTTGGCTTACATCGTATAGGCGTCGGGCGTGACCGGCGGCAAGCGGGGCCTATAGTGACCCCATGACCTCCGACCCTTCCCTCGACCGCATCGCCGCCGCCCCTGCCCGCCTACTGGCCGCCGCAGAGGTCGCCGAGGCCTGCATGGCTGAGGCCCGGGTGAACCTGGCCGCCCGGATCGCGCCGGAGGGCCGCCTGGACCGCCACATCCTGGACGCCGAGCAGCGGGCGGCCCATGGCCTGGCCTGGGCGGCGGCCTACGCCGAAACCCTGCGCCAGACCGCCGACTGGGCGGCCGAACTCGAGCGGGCCGGGACCTGGGACGAGGCGAGCGCGCGACCGGCCCTGCTATTGGCGCACGAATATCTCAGCCAGCTCGCCGGCGGCCTGCCCATGAGTCAGGGCGAGATGGCGCGCCCGGTCGATCTGGGCTTCGATCCGGCCAGGCTCATTCCCGCCATCGCGGCCCTGGCGCTCGACGCCACGCCGTCGGCGCGCCACCGCATCGTCGAGCTCCTGGCGCAGGCCCGGGGGCGGCCCTCCCTGGAGGCGAGCGGCCTGGACGACACCCATCAGGCGATCTTCGCGCAGTTCACCGGCTTCGCCGCTGCGAAGATCGCCCCCTTCGCCCACGGCTGGCACCTGGCCGACCAGCTGATCCCGCTGGCCCTGATCGGCGAGCTGGCCGGCCTGGGGGTCTTTGGCCTCACCCTGCCGGAGGATCATGGCGGCGCGGGCCTGGGCAAGGTGGCCATGTGCGTGGTCTCCGAAGCCCTCTCCCGGGGCTATATCGGCGTCGGCTCCCTGGGTACGCGCTCGGAGATCGCCGCCGAGCTGATCCTGGCCCACGGCACGGCCGACCAGAAGGCCCGGCTCCTGCCGGCCATCGCCTCGGGGGCCATGCTGCCCACTGCGGTCTTCACCGAGCCGGAGGCAGGCTCCGATCTCGCCTCCCTGCGAACCCGGGCGGTGCGCCAGGACGGCGCCTGGCGGGTCACCGGCGCCAAGACCTGGATCACCCACGCCGCCCGGGCCGACCTGATGACCCTGCTGGTGCGCACCGATCCCGACAGCCGAGACCACCGGGGACTCTCCATGCTGCTGGCGCAGAAGCCGCGGGGCGACGAGGCGGCTCCCTTTCCGGCGCCGGGCATGGACGGCGGCGAGATCGCGGTGATCGGTTATCGCGGCATGAAGGAATACGAGATCGCCTTCGACGATTTCGCCGTGCCGGAGGACGCCCTGCTGGGCGGCCTTGAGGGGCAGGGCTTCGTGCAGCTCATGGCGACCTTCGAATCAGCCCGCATCCAGACCGCGGCCCGGGCCATCGGCGTAGCGCAGAATGCCCTGGACCTGGCCCTGGACTACGCCCTGGCCCGCCGGCAGTTCGGCCAGCCCCTCGCCGCCTTTCCCCGGGTGACCGACAAGCTGGCCATGATGGCCGCAGAGATCCTCGGCGCCCGGCGGCTGGCCTGGTTCTCGGCCCGGACCAAGGACGCCGGCCGACGTTGCGATCTGGAGGCGGGCATGGCCAAGCTGATCGCCGCGCGCATCGCCTGGGCCTGCGCCGACAACGCCCTGCAGATCCACGGCGGAACCGGCTTCGCCGTCGAACAGCCGGTCAGCCGCCTGCTGGCTGACGCCCGAATCCTCAACATCTTCGAAGGCGCCGGCGAGATCCAGGCCCAGGTGATCGCCCGCCGCCTGCTGGATGGCGGCAACTAGTTGGCGATGGGTCGGAAACCGCGGGCCACCAGGGCGATCTGCTGCTCCATATTGGCGCTCATCCGCTCAGGGCCGGCGTTCTCCCAGGCCGCCAGACGATAGTTCCAGGCATAGGCGGCCATCAGGGTGTCGACGATCATGTCCAGGTCGAGGCCGGGATCGACATCCCCCCGGTCCTGCCCCTCGGCGACACAGTCGCGGATCGAGCCGCGCAGTCGGGGATTGCGGCCGTAAGGGATGTTGGAGCCGCCCGGACGCCAGCTATAGGCGGCCGCGATATGGGCCAGAAACAGCTGAGTCCGCCGGGTTTCGAAGGCGAAATGCAGGGCGAAGATCGAGGAGAGCCGGTCGGCCGTGGAGCCGCGCAGATGCGGCGTCACCCGGTCCAGCTCCCCATAGAGGTCGTCCAGCCGCTCCTGCATCACCTGGCTCAGCACCTCGGCCTTGGACGAGAAGCAGGTGAAGACGCTGCCGACCGCCACGCCCGCCTGGCTGGCGATCTCGCGGACGGTCGTCTCTTCGTAACCGACGGTTTCGAAAAGGTCCCGGGCGGCGTCTAGCACACGACGCCGCGTCGCCTCTTTCTGAGTCTGACGCAGATTCAAATTTTCCCCCCAAGCGCGCTCTATCGGCGCGTCCTGAACTAGAGCCCGCCTCTAGCAGACGCGCCGATAGAG
>Ga0208179_1001179_pt1 | contig 13932 bp, 8 predicted proteins | sample Malvired_Geostar_FD_184238 | JGI IMG/M metagenome (GOLD analysis project Ga0208179, IMG submission 184238) | Marine viral communities from the Global Malaspina Expedition - Malaspina viral metaG DeepMed_Geostar (SPAdes) (version 2) | ecosystem: Environmental > Aquatic > Marine > Oceanic | place...
GCGGATCAGGGGCGGGGCGTTCATGCGCGAGGCGATCAGGTTCTGCGCCTGCGGCGTCAGCATGAAGTTGATGAACTCATGGGCTTCGGCGGTCTTGGTCGAGGCCGAGGGCTGGCACCAACTGCCGAAATCGATCACCGGGCCTTCCTGGGGGAAGACCACCTCCAGGGGCGCGCCGCTCTGGATCAGGGTCTCGGCCACATCGGCGAAGTAGACCCCGCCCTGCACCTCGCCGTTTTCCAGCGCGGTCTGCATGGTGCCCTCGCTCTCCCACCACAGGCGGGTATTGGGCTTGAGGCCGGCCATCTTCTCGACGCAGGCGCGGATGCCCGCCTGGGTGTTGAGCATCTCCGGGCCATCGAAATAGGTCGCTGCGGTGACCTCGTACATCGGACCTGAGCCCGTGCCGGCCAGGCCCCAGGCGTTGCGGCGCCCCGGCGCCCAAAGCTCGGTCCAGCTTGTCGGGGTAGGGCTTATGGTCTGCGGATTGGTGACCATGGTGAAGAACCAGCCGATCGCGCCGACGGCCGCCACCCCGTCCGGGGTGCGGGTGACATAGGAGTCCGGCAGGTTGGCGAGGTTGGGGATCTGGGCGGCGTCATAGGCGCGCCAGAGGCCGGCGGCATTGCCGCGCATGACGTCGACCGGGGCGCTGATGCAGAGGTCCATGGGGGTCTGGCCGGCCTTGTTGGCCTCGACCAGCTGCAGCAGGAACTGCAGGCCCGCCGGCTGGGGCATGGATTCCACCCGGATGCCGGTGGCCTCGGTGAACAGGGGGTAGATGTGCTGGCTCAGCGCCTGCTCGAAGTTCCCGCCATAGGTCGAGACCCGAAGGCTGCGGCCGCCGTCGCCGGCGCCGGAGCAGCCGGCCGTCGCAAGGGCCAAACCCGCGGCGCCGGCGCCCAGCAGCAGCCCTCGCCGCCCGATAAGTCCCTGGCCGGAAGGCGCTTTTCCGCCTCGTCGATCCGTCAAGTCCATGGTCGCCTCCGCACTGGCCGCCCCGCTGGGGCTGACCTGAGCCGATACCTCCGACCCCGCCGTGGCAAGCGATGGCGGGGGCCGTCTGTGAGCCGGTGGGAAATGCTTGGACGATGGGCGCCGCCCCTGGGCGCCCCGACTACGATTTGAACAATTCGTATTACTGAGCGGGGTTTCGGGCCTGATCGGCCGCCGGCCGCGCGCGCCCCGCCGGAATCTCCGACAAGGTTAGTTCGGCGGCGCAGGCGCCGAAGCCTGTCCGCTCTGCCATGGAGCGTTCACGATGAGCACCGGCGATCAGACCCCAGCCGTCGGCGAGATGGGAGCCAAGCTTCTCGCCTTCTCCGAAATCCCCGTGATCGATATCGCGGCCCTGACGGGCGGCGATCCCGAGGCCAAGGCCGCGACGGTGGCCGAGATCGGCCGGGCCTGCGAGACGGTGGGGTTTTTCTACATCAAGAACCACGGGGTGCCGCAGTCGCTGATCGACCGCACCTATGACCTGTCGAAACAGTTCCATTATTCGTCGCTTGAGCAGCGGCAGCGGGTGCACATCCGCAACTCGCCGGGCACCCGGGGCTGGGTGCCGATCTCCGACGAGGACGATGACGGCGATCCCGAACTCTATCGGCTGGTGGAGCCGAGTCCTGAGCACGACTATCTGACCAAGCCGCGCCTGCATGCGGCCTTCGATCTGGCTATCGAGATCGACGAGGATGATCCGGACTTCAAGGCCGGCAACCTGATGCTGGTGCCCAACCAGTGGCCGGACTGGATTCCCGGATTTCGCGACGAGGTGATGGCCTATTACGACGCCGTGCGTCAGGTGGGCGACCGGCTGTTCGAAGCCTTCGCTCTGCGGCTGGACCTGGATCCCGAATTCTTCCTTGAGCGGACGAAAAAGACCCCGTCGCAGCTGCGGCTGCTGCACTATCCGCCCAATGACCGGCCCATGGACAACGACCATCTGGGCATCGGGGCCCATTCGGATTTCGAGTGCTTCACCATCCTCCACACCGGCGGACCGGGGCTGCAGGTGATGAACGCCGCCGACGAATGGGTCTCGGCGCCGCCGGTCGAGGGCGCCTTCATCGTTAATATCGGCGACCTGCTGGAGGGCTGGACCAATGGCCGGTTCAAGGCCACGCAGCACCGGGTGGTGAACACCGGCAAGGAGCGCTTCTCCATGCCGCTGTTCTTCGCCGTCGACTACGACGTGGTGGTCGAGCCGCTGCCGCAGTTCGTGTCGGCGGAAAACCCCTCCCGCTATACCCGCATCGTGGCCGGCGACCATCTGGCGGGCTTCAGCGTCCATGGGGCCAAGCACCTGCGCAAGAAGATCGTCCGTGGCGAGCTGAAGATCGACTTCCCGATCCACAAGGAGAACCCGTTCAAGCGCAAGGCGGTGAACGAGTATAAGGCCGAGAAGGCGGCGGAGGCCGCCGCCCAAGCCGAGTCGAAGGAACCGGCCCGTTGACCGTGGCCACCCGTACCGAGCTCTGCGACCGGCCGCTGTTCATCGGCGGAACCTGGCGCCCCGGCGGCGACGGCGAATGGCTGGAGGTGCAAAACCCCGCCGATGAAAGCGTCGTCAGCCGCCATGCAGTGGCCACGGCGGCGGATCTGGACGAGGCCCTGGCGGCCGCCCAGGACGGTTTCGAGGCCTGGCGCCAGACCACGCCGCTGCACCGGTCCGAGGTGCTGCGGGGCGCAGCGGCGCTGATCCGCCAGCGGCTGGACCCCATCGCCCGCGACCTGACCCGCGAACAGGGCAAGCCGCTCGCCCAGGCGCGCATGGAGATCGAGGGCTGCGCCCGGCATTTCGAATGGGCCGCCGAAGAGGGCCGCCGGGCCTATGGCCGGGTGATCCCGGCCAACCAGCCGGGCCTGATGTGGAGCGTGACCCGCCACCCGGTCGGGCCGGTGGCGGCCTTCACCCCGTGGAACTTCCCGGCCTCCCAGGCGGCGGGCAAGATCGGCAGCGCGCTGGCGGCCGGCTGCTCGATGATCCTTAAGGGTCCGGAGGATGCGCCCGGCGGCTGCATCGCGCTCGCCCAGGCCCTGGCCGACGCCGGCCTTCCCGCCGGCGTGCTGAACCTGGTCTTCGGGCGCCCGGCGGAGATTTCCGCCCACCTGATCGCCTCGCCGATCATCCGCAAGGTGTCGTTCACGGGGTCGGTCCCGGTGGGCAAGCTGCTGGCCGAGCAGGCCGCGCGGCACATGAAGCCCTGCACCATGGAGCTCGGCGGCCATGCGCCGGTGATGGTCTTCGCCGACATGGACCCCATCGAGGTCGCCCAGACCCTGGTCCAGGGCAAGTTCCGCAACGCCGGCCAGGTCTGCATCTCGCCCACCCGCTTCTATGTGGAGGCGAAGGTCTACGACCAGGTGGTCGAGGCCTTCGTGGCCGGGGCCGAGAAGCTGGTGGTCGGCGACGGGCTGGATCCGCGCACCGAGATGGGGCCCCTGGCCCATGATCGCCGGCTGGCGGCGGTGGAGGCGGCGGTCGCCGGCGCGGTGGAGGCCGGCGCCCAGGTGCGGACGGGCGGCGAGCGGCTGGGCAATCGCGGCTATTTCTACCGGCCTACCGTCCTGACCGACGCGCCCGAGAGCGCCGCGATCCTGCACGAAGAACCCTTCGGCCCCATCGCCATCCTGGCGCCCTTCACCGATCGGGAGGAGGCGATGGCCCGGGCCAATGGCACGGCCTATGGCCTGGCCGCCTACGCCTTCACCCGCTCGCAGGAGACCGCCGCCTGGCTGGGACGCAGCCTTGAGGCCGGCATGGTCGGCCTCAACACCTTCGCCGTCGGCGGCCCAGAGGCGCCGTTCGGCGGCGTCAAGGAGAGCGGCTATGGGCGCGAGGGCGGCATGGAGGGCATCGACGCCTATCTGACGCCGAAGGTCATCGCCCACCTGCCGCTCTAGGCGACTCTTAAGAGGCTGGCGTCAGGGTCAGCACCGTCTCCGTCGCCGCCTCGATGGCCGGTCGGCTGTAGAGCAGCGGCACATACTCGCCCTTCACCCACAGGGGAAAGAGGTCGCGATAGTGCGGACTGGCCGGGTCGCCGGACTGGCCGGGCGTGTTGATCGCCACGCTGTTGTCCCAGGCGCCGACATCCAGGACCATGCGGAACGAGGCTCCGGACACCACCCGATAGTCGCTGGGCCGCCAGGTGGCCGCCAGCGGGCTCAGCATGGTCCCGGCCATGGGCGCGGGGCCGACCGCCAGACGCTCGGCGGCGTCCGTCGAAAGCCGCGGCGCCAGGGCGTGCTCGAAGCGGGCGTGATGCAGGTCGCCCCAGGTCCAGGCCGCGGGATCGGGGCCTAGCTTTTCGTGCACCTCGTTCAGGGCCGCCGTCAGGCTGGCGGCCAGGATCGGCGCCCGTTCCGCCGGTGCGGCGGCGGTCAGATAGTCGCTGATGGCCGGCTGGTCGCCCTGGCCGATCAGGGCCTGGACGGCGGCGGGCGCCGCAGCCCGCACAGTGGCGCGGCCCAGATGCTTGAAGAGCCAGACCTCATAGAGAGCGGCCGCGGCGCTGTCGGCCTCGGTCCGGCCGTCCCAGTCCTGAAGCAAGGCGATGGCGGCGGCGAGGTCCGGCGCGGCCGCGGGGATGTCGCGCAGCAGGGGAATGAGGGCCGCGGCCGTCACATTGGTCGGATCGGTCTGCAGCGCCATGGCCTCGGCCAGGGTCAGATCGTGGTCGGCCTCCAGCACCTGGGAGATGCGGGCCATCCGTGCCGGATTGCTCCATTCGAAGCTGATCTGGCGCTCGGCCGGATAGTCGGCCGGCAGGTTGAACTGGTTGGCCGAGGCCAGCCAGCCGGTCTCGGGATTGTAGCGGCTGGGTAGGTCGCTTGCCGCCATATAGCCCGCCCATTCATAGCGGCCGTCGCCGGGCACGGGCATCAGCCCGTCCCAACCCCGGCGCACGGGCACGCGGCCCGCGGCGATCCAGCCGATATTACCGGCGGTGTCGGCATAGACCTGGTTTTCGCTGGGCGTGCCGAACCGGCTCATGGCGCCGCAAAATTCATCCCAGTTCTGCGCCGTCATGTAGTCGGACGAGCCGAAATAGGCCGAGGTCCCCGGATCGCTCCAGACGCTGCGCACGGCATAGGCGCGGCGCTGCGCAGGCTCGGCGAACACCACCGGGCCATGGCGGGTGAACTTCAGCTCGACGGTGCGCGGGGCCTGGCCTTTGACCTCCACCGTCTCGGTGACGACCTCCATCGTCGCCCAGCCGTCGCCATAGCGATACCGGTTCGGGTTCTCCGGATCGGTCTCGTAGACATAGAGATCCTCCTGGTCTGCCGGGAAGATGGTCAGGCCAAAGGCGATGGTCCCGTTATGGCCGATGGAGACCCCGGGCAGGGCGGGCTCGCCGGCGCCGATGGCCGAGAAGCCCGGCGCCTCCATATGGACGATGTAGCGCAGGGAGGGCACGCCGTGGGCCCGGTGCGGGTCGTTGGCCAGGATCGGCCGCCCGGTCGCCGTGCGTGATGGCGCGACGGTCCAGTTGTTGGAGCCGATGGCGTCGGCGGGGATGTCCTCGGCTTGGGCGACGACCTGGCCCGCGGTGAACTCGACCCCCTTGGTGGCCAACCGATAGTCGGCCAGGACGCCGGCCGGGATGGCGCAGGGGTCCAGGCCTTCGGGGATCGAGAGCTGGTGGGCAGGCTCCAGCCTTCGGTTCAGGGCGTTGGCCTCCAGCCCCGCTGCGCAGGTGATCAGGGCGCGCTCGACCTCGGCGGCGGCGTTGCGGGTCAGGCCATGGCTTCGGATGCGGACCACCTCGTCCGGCCGCCAGAGATCAGGGGTGGTCCCGGTGATCGTGAACTCTTCGGGCAGGGGACGGGCGCCGGCCCGGGTCTCGCCCACATAGGCGTTGATCCCCGCGGTGAAAGCCTCCGCATAGCCTTTGGCCTGTGGTCCGTAGGCGGCCCATTCGGCGGCCATGTCGCCCCGATAGAGGAAGAGCCGGGCGGCGCGGTCCTGGGCGGCGAAGTCCGGGCCAAAGTCCTTGGCCAGCAGGCCGAGCCCGCGCTTGCGCCACAGGTCGATCTGCCACAGCCGGTCACGGGCGACATTGTAGCCCTGCAGGAAGAAGGCGTCGCGGACGCTGGCGGCGTAGATGTGGGAGACGCCCCACTGGTCGACCAGGATTTCCGCCGGCGCTTCCAGGCCCGCGACCTGGTGGCTGGCGCGCGTCGGCTCAGCTGCTGTGGCGCCCGCCCAACCGGCGAGGGCGAGGCCGACGAGAACCCGACCCACCGTTCGTCCCAGATTCTGCGCCATGAGCCTCAAGCCTCCCTTGTGTCTTTTCGTTGGGGGCAGCTAAGCGGCTCGCGGCGGCCGTGGCAATGAAGGGGCGTCAGGCCTTGCGCGGCGGCCAGGGGATGAAGCCCGAGGTCCGGCGGATATAGGCGGCGTATTCGGGCCGCCGGTGCTCCATGCCCTTTTCCACCGTCGGCGCGCCGCTGCCCTTGGTCAGAAGCAGGGTGATGAGGATGGGGCCGAGGATCGACCAGGCGCCCAGCCCGGTCTCGGCGGCGATCAGATAGAGGCCCCACCAGAGGCAGGCGTCGCCGAAATAGTTGGGGTGACGGGTGTAGCGCCAAAGGCCGGTGTCGAGCACCTTGCCCTTGTTGGCGGGATCGCCCTTGAACCGGGCCAGTTGCGCGTCGCCGATCGCCTCGAAGGCCAAGCCGAACAGGGCCAGCGCCGTTCCGATTGCGGCCAGCAGACCGAACTGCGCCGGGGTTTCGATCTGGCCCAGCTGGACGGGCAGGGCGACGATGTACTGCAGCGGCGCCTGGGGGGCGAAGACCAGGATCGCCGCGGCCAGGGGAAAGCCCCAGCCGTGCTTTTCCTTGGCGTCGGAGATCATCTCCTCGTAGCGGCGGTCGGCGCCGTGGCCACGCCATCGGCGAAACAGGTGGCCGCCCAGCCGCGCCGTCCAGGCGGTGGCGATCAGGGCCAGCAGCCAACCATGGAGGCCTGAGCCGCCGCTGAAGACGAGACTGGTCCAGGCGAGCAGGGCCATGCCGGTGGGCCACCAGGCGTCGATGAAGCTCACATCGCGCAGCTTCAGGGCGACCGCCCACAGCAGGCCGTAGGCGGCGAGCAGCACCAGGGCGTTCAGGGTCAGAATCTGCCAGAGAGGCACGCGTCGCTCCTTGCCGGGGTTCGCATCGGATACGCGCGAGACCCGGATCGGGATGCGCCTTTACCCAGCCGCTTCGAGCTCCGGCGCGATGTCGTCCGGCGGCCGGACTACTGCGGCAACAGCCATGTCGGCCGTCACGTTGCCGACTGTGCGGAAGATGTCGGGGATCACCTCGACGGCCAGCAGGATGGCCAGGATCTCCACCGGCGCGCCCAGGGCCAGGCAGATGGGGGCCATGCTGGCGAAGAAGGAAATCTGCCCCGGCAGGCCCACCGCGCCGACGCTGACCGCCAGGGAGACGGCGATGGCCGCGGCGATCTGGCCGGCGCTGGGCTCCAGGCCGTAGAGATGGATGATGAAGAAGGCCACGGCCAGATTGGCCACCGGGCTGGTCATCCGGAAGACGGCCACCGCCAGGGGCAGAACCACGCCGGTGACCTGGGCCGGAGCGGCCAGTTCATCACGGGTGCGCTCCACCATGGCGGGCAGGCAGGCGAGCGAGCTCTGGGTGCTGAAGGCCAGGGCCTGGACCGGCGCGCAGGCCCGGGCGAACCGGGCGAGGTCGTGGCCGCGCAGGGCCGCCACGAGGCCATAGGGCAGGATGAGCGCGCCGATGGTCACCGCTGAGACCATCAGGACGTATTGGGTCAGGGCGCCGGCGGCGTCGAGGCCCGTGCGCAGGCCGATCCCCAGGGCCAGGGCGAAGACGCCGATGGGCGCCGCCACCAGCACCCAGCGGACGATGACGATCATGGTCTCGGCCACCGCCTGGAAGAAGCCGATGAGCGGTGCGCGCAGGTCGTGGCGCAGGCGGGTGGCGGCGAAGCCGAACACTAGGCCGAAGACCACGATCTGCAGAATGGCGTCGTCGGCTGCGGCGCGGATCGGATTGGCGGGCGCGAGCGTCGGCAGCCATTCGCGGAAGCCTGTGGTCGCCGCCGGCACGGCGCCGCCCTGGACCGCGCCGGTCAGGGCGGCGCCGCTGGCGGGATCCACCGGCCAAAGGGCCAGCAGGCCGCTGATGGCGCCTGCGCCATAGAGGGCCGCGACCAGCAGCACGGCGGCGAAGATCATGAAGGCGCGGGCCGCCAGCCGCCCGGTGGCGGCCGCGTCGGCGGCCGAGGCCACCCCGGTCACCAGCAGGGAGAAGACCAGGGGTACGATGGTCATGCGCAGGGCGTTCAGCCACAGCACGCCGATGGCCTGGACCGTCTCGGCGCCGACCACGAGTGCGGGAGTCTCGACCGCATGGATCGCCGCGCCCGCCAGGAGACCGCTCACCAGGGCGGCGAGCACAAGAACGCTGAGGGATCTGAACATCAAGAATCTCCGACCGGGCGGCGATGGTGGCACGCCCTGGACGCCAAGGCTCATCGGAAACGCCGCGCCGCCGTGACGGCTCCGCTATGCCGGAGCTCAGGCCACCGAAAGGGCTTCGGCGGGCTCGGCTGCGTCGAGGACGTTCACGATGGCCTGAAGCAACGCTTCCACCCGCAGGGGCTTGGCCACGGCGTCGTCCATGCCGACGGCCGTGTATTCCTGCAGCTGATGGGTCATCACATTCGCGGTGACCGCCAGGATCGGCGTGCGGGGCAGACCCCGCTCGGCTTCGAGCGCGCGGATCGCGCGGGAGGCCTCGACGCCGTTCATGCGGGGCATCTGGATGTCCATCAGCACCAGGTCAAACCCGCCCCGGGCGAAGGCCTCCACCGCCGCCTGGCCATCGTCGGCCAGCACCAGCTCGGCCCCCAGCGGCGCCAGCAGGGCGCTTAGCACCTGCTGGTTGGTCCGATTGTCCTCCGCCGCCAGGATGCGGAGGGCGAGCGGCTCCTCGTCGTCGGCCCCAGGCGCGACCGTACTGCGCTCCAAGGGCAGGACGAGGGTGAAGAGCGAGCCCTTTCCGCTCCGGCTGGAGGCCTGCAGTTCGCCGCCCATCAGGCCGGCCAGATGATGGGTCATGGCCAGGCCGAGGCCCGCGCCGCCATGCCGTCGCGTCGCCGAAGCGTCGGCCTGGGCGAAGGCTTCGAACAGCCGCTCCAAATCGTCCTCAGCCATGCCGACGCCGGTGTCCTGCACGGTGATGACCACGCCGCCCTCATCGGCCTGCAGCGCCGCGCGCACCACGACCTCGCCGCGCTCGGTGAACTTCAGGCCGTTGGAGGCGAGGGCGCTGACCATCTGGGCGATCCGCGCGCCGTCGCCGCGCCAGTTTCCTTGCAGGGCCGGCGATATGTCGACCGCGAAGCTGACGCCCTTGGCCTCAGCCTCAGGAATGAAGGGCGCGCAGGCGGCCCGGATGCGGGCGGCGAGATCAAAGTCCTGCGCCTCCAGTTCCAGCCTGCCGGCCTCGATCTTGGCGATGTCCAGGACGTCGTCGAGCAGCGTCAGCAGGGTCGCGCCGGACTCCCGGATGATGGACAAGCGCTCTCTCTGAGCCTCGCACAGCGGATGGCGGTCCATGACCTGGGCCATGCCGAGCACGCCGTTGAGCGGGGTGCGAACCTCGTGGCTCATATTGGCGAGGAAGTCGCTCTTGGCGCGGCTGGCCGCCTCGGCCGCGTCGCGGGCGCGGGCCAGGGCCTCGGACGCCAGGGTCTGCTCGGTGACGTCATGCATCACCAGGACGAAGCCGCCGTCGGGGGTGTCGCCGACCTCGATGCGGAACACCCGGCCGTCGGGGGTGGGAAAGGCGCCCTGGGCCACGATGTCGTCCAGGGCGATGCGCGAGAGACTGGCGCCCTTCAACCGGGTCTGCAGGACCTCGGAGTTCACCAAGCGCTGGCCAAGCACGGTGAGGGACAGGCCTTCATGTGGCCGGACGCCATAGAGTTCTAGGATCTGCGTATAGGGCGCATTCCAGAAGATGAGGCGTTGGGCGCCATTGAAGAAGGCCAAGGCCGAGGGTGCGCTGTCCAGCGCGCCGGCCAGCGCACCCAGGGTCGCCCTCTGGGTCAGCCGCTCCACCAGTTGGATGACGACCGCGGCGCTCAGGATGAGGAGCACAGCCGCACCGGTGGCCAGGGCCAGGGCCTGGCGGCTGATCAGGTCGCCATCCAGCACCATGCTGGCGTCGGGGCGCAGGATCACCGCGCCCATGGCCGAGAAGTGCAGGCTACAGATCGTCGCGGCCATCAGGAGCGGACCGGCGCGCCGGTCCCGGGCGCGGCCCTGGTCGATCATGAAGGCCAGGCTCGCCCCGACCACGCCGATGACACAGGCGATGCCGGCCAGCACCAGGTCCCAGGTCAAGACGGCTGGCACGCGAACGGCCGCGACGCCCATGAAGTGCATGATGGCCACGGAGCCGCCGGCGACTGCGCCGCCGCCCAGGGCCAGGGCCGGGGCGGGCCGTCCACGGACCAGGATGAAGGCGGCGGTCATGCCCAGGACCGGGGCGACCATCGAGCCCAGGGTCAGGTCCAGACGGTAGCCGATGTCGAGCATGGGCTGATAGGCCAGCATGGCCATGAAATGGGTGGCCCAGACCCCCATCCCGGCCACTAAGCCTGGGCCGATCATCCAGGCGGCGGGGCGCCGCGCCATGACGGCCCGGTGATAGCTGGCGAAGCCGGCGAGGGCCGAGGCGATGCAGATCGCCGCCGCAATCGCGACAAGCCAGAGATCGTGCTCGTCGCGCAAACAGGTGATGACGGCGTACATGCGTTCAGAGGCCTCCAAGGCAAGGCTTAACCTATGGGCTCATAGCTATTCCTTAACGGCGTTCATCGAACCGCCTGAGTGTATCTGCCGCAGGCCAGTCGCGCGAAAGGCGGCCACGGCGGGCGCCCCGTTCACGCCAGACGATGGACATCCAGTTCCCTCCAGGGCGGATTGAGATCACGCGACCTTCACCGTGCGGGCTGCGTCCAGCCTCTTCGCCCCGTGGGCGGCGGCTACAGGCGGCTCTCTTGTCCCCTGCCCAAGGGCTGAGGCGACAACGAGGCGTCGCATGGCGGCCCCTATGCTCGCGAGGTGGTGGGGAAAGAGAGCATGCTGACGGTCTGGGGACGCGCCGATTCATCGGCCACGGCGCGGGTCATGTGGACTCTGGCCGAAACGGGGCTGGCGCACCGGCGGCGCGACTGGGGCGGCGCCTTTGGCGGCGGGGATGACCCGGCCTTTCGTGAGCTGAGCCCGCACGGCCGCATTCCGGCGATCACCCGCGACGACGGGTTCAATCTTTGGGAGTCCAACACCATCATCCGCTGGCTGGCCACGATCTGCCCCGAGGCGGGGCTCTGGCCAGCGGACGAGGCCGCCCGCTGGCAGGCTGAAGCCTGGATGGACTGGTCGGCGGCGCCAGGGCGGGCGATGGGCCCGCTGCGCACAGCCTATCGCCGCCTCGCCCCCGACCCGGCCGAAATTAGCAGGACCATCGCGACGGCCACGGAGACTTTCGCCGTGCTCGACGCCCGGCTGACGGATCGGGCCTTCGTCATGGGCGATCAGTTCACCGTGGCGGACCTCGCCCTGGGCGTCGTCGCCCATCGATGGTTCCGCATTCCTGAAGCCTTGGAGCGGCCCGACCTGGCCGCGCTGAAAGCCTGGCATCAACGCCTCTGCGCGCGACCAGCCTATCAGGAACACGTGGTGGCCAAGGTCAGCGCCCGGGCCCAGACGCTGGGCATGGGCGACTGAGGCCCTTCGACCCCTCGCGGAATTTCACAGGTGTGCTAGAGGCCGTCGCATGTCGACCCCGCTCTCGCGCATCCGCAACTTCTCCATCGTGGCTCACATCGACCACGGCAAATCCACCCTGTCCGACCGGCTCATCCAGGAGACCGGCGGCCTCACCCAGCGTGAGATGAAGGAGCAGGTGCTCGACTCCATGGAGATCGAGCGCGAGCGGGGCATCACCATCAAGGCCCAGACGGTGCGGCTGAACTACAAGGCCAAGGACGGGGAGACCTATGTCCTGAACCTGATGGACACGCCGGGCCACGTGGACTTCGCCTATGAGGTCAGCCGGTCCCTGGCCGCCTGCGAGGGCTCCATCCTGGTGGTGGACTCAAGCCAAGGGGTCGAGGCCCAGACCCTGGCCAATGTCTACCAGGCCATCGACAACAACCACGATATCGTGCCGGTCCTGAACAAGATCGACCTGCCGGCGGCCGAACCCGAGCGGGTGCGCGAGCAGATCGAGGACGTCATCGGCATCGACGCCAGCGACGCCATCCTCTGTTCGGCCAAGACCGGCGTCGGCATCTCCGACCTGCTGGAGGCCATCGTCACCCGCCTGCCGGCGCCCCAGGGCGACCGCGAGGCGCCGCTGAAGGCCCTGCTGGTCGACGCCTGGTACGACGCCTATCTGGGCGTCATCGTCCTGGTGCGCGTGATCGACGGCGTTCTGAAGGCCGGCCAGAAGGTGAAGATGATGCAGAACGGCTCCACCTACCAGGTGGACCGGATCGGCGTCTTCCTGCCGAAACAGACCGAGACCGATGAGCTCGGCCCCGGCGAGATCGGCTTCATCACCGCCCAGATCAAGGAGGTGGCCGACGCCGCCGTCGGCGACACCATCACCGACGAGAAGCGCCCCACCGCCCAGGCCCTGACCGGCTTCCGCGAGGCCCAGCCGGTGGTGTTCTGCGGCCTGTTCCCGGTGGACGCCAACGACTTCGAGGATCTGCGCGCGGCCATCGGCCGCCTGCGCCTGAACGACGCCAGCTTCTCCTACGAGATGGAGACCAGCGCGGCCCTGGGTTTCGGCTTCCGCTGCGGGTTCTTAGGATTGCTGCACCTGGAGATCATCCAGGAGCGGCTCTCCCGCGAGTTCGACCTGGACCTGATCGCCACCGCGCCCAGCGTGGTCTATCGGGTGCGGCTGACCAATGGCGAGGAGATCGAGCTCCATAATCCCGCCGACCTGCCCGATCCGGTGCGCATCGACACCATCGCCGAGCCCTGGATCAAGGCCACCATCCTGACCCCGGACGAGCACCTGGGCTCGATCATCAAGCTCTGCCAGGACCGCCGCGGCGAGCAGCGGGAGCTGTCCTATGTGGGCTCCCGCGCCCTGGTGGTCTACGACCTGCCCCTGAACGAGGTGGTGTTCGACTTCTATGACCGCCTGAAATCCATCTCCAAGGGCTACGCCTCCTTCGACTATTCGATCGAGGAATACCGGGTGGGCGACCTGGTGAAGATGTCGATCCTGGTCAACGCCGAGCCGGTGGACGCGCTGTCCATGCTGGTCCACCGCGACCGCGCCGAGATGCGCGGCCGGGCCATGGTGGAGCGGATGAAGGACCTGATCCCGCCGCACATGTTCCAGATCCCGATCCAGGCGGCCATCGGCGGCCGGATCATCGCCCGCGAGACCATCCGCGCCCTGCGCAAGGACGTGACGGCCAAGTGTTATGGCGGCGACGCCAGCCGCAAGCGCAAGCTGCTGGACAAGCAGAAGGCCGGCAAGAAGCGCATGCGCCAGTTCGGCAAGGTGGAGATCCCGCAGGAAGCCTTCATCGCCGCCCTGAAGATGGACGCCGACTAGGGCCGCCCTGGGGGTGAATCGGAATGCCCGACCTGTCGCGCCCGATGTTCCCCGCCTCTGAGCCCGCCCCGTCCGAACGCCTGCGCATCGCCATCGCCCAGACGGAGGTGGCGTTCGACGCGCGGATCAACGGCCCACGGATACGCGCGCAGATGCGCCAGGCCGCCGCCGCCGGCGCACGGCTGATCCAGTTCACCGAAGGCGCCATGTCCGGCTACCCTTCGGGGCCCGGCAAGCAGGCGCTGGCCGGGTGGGGCATCGACTGGACGGCGCTGAGGGCCGAGTTGGAGG
>Ga0208179_1001186_pt1 | contig 13855 bp, 29 predicted proteins | sample Malvired_Geostar_FD_184238 | JGI IMG/M metagenome (GOLD analysis project Ga0208179, IMG submission 184238) | Marine viral communities from the Global Malaspina Expedition - Malaspina viral metaG DeepMed_Geostar (SPAdes) (version 2) | ecosystem: Environmental > Aquatic > Marine > Oceanic | place...
CTTATAGTGAGATGTAAATATGGCGTGAAATATGAGGAGCTGGATAGTCCAGTTGAAAGTCTGAAATTTTGGTGGTGGCAGCGTATTTGTCGTAGCTCGAATTTCTGAATCGGTTGACTAGCCGTGACAATCAATTGCCAGTCTCGCTGGGTGAAAATCCCAGTCACGTCTACCTACATTCCCTACGCGGAGCAAGCTACTAAACTGGGGTACAATGGCGAGAAGGTTCTCGCAAGCTCCGCCCCGTACACCCCCCTCATGGGGATTATTTTGAGAAAATTCTGGATTTGGCCTTGACAGCGTGTCGCTGGCCTTCCGGCCAGCTAGGTGTTTATTGGTAGTAGTCAGCGACGTAAGCACCTAGCACATAAGGGTTTACAGCGAGGGGCGCGCCCGGCACGACGTAAACCCTTACAGCGTAAGGACTTACGACGATTCTCCAGAGCAAAGGGCGTGCCAAAAGTTTTTTTCTCGCTAAAAAAAAGGCGTTTTTTTCTGTTGGTATCAAAGGACTTAGGTGTCCTTCCATAAGGGGGGTTTAGCATTGGGGGGGTATAAAAATTATTTATTTTGAAACGAGATAACTCTATACTGTGCAAGGGCTTATGTTAAAAATCTAGAATAAAATTTACTTAATCCTGTTAATAGCTGGCCGTTCTTGCGGTTAAGTATATGTAAGAGGAGATTTATTAACTAAGGAAAAATGAAAATGAAAAAATCAATCGAACAAAGACAAATCGAACACACATCAAGAGAACTTTGGGACTTGTACCACAAAACCAACGCCAGCTATTGCAGAGATGCAATCATAGATGCTATCGTCAAATTGTCAAAAATGAACGAAGAATTTGCAAAAAAATCCGAGCCAGTGACCTAACGTGTCACAGGTGTATGGTAGAATACAGTATAGAAAGAAAGAGGAAATTATGAGTTATTATCCAAAAACAGTTGCAATGCAGATTTACAGTGGTAAAACTGAAAAAGAAGTTATCGGCCAAATTGGTCAAGTGTTACGAGATTTAGGAAATAGTCCTAGAGAAGTAAGCTACTATTTAAACGTAGACGAGGATTTTATCTCGGACGTGTTAGGCAGTTACAACGCTTTAAAGTTTGGAATCTTCTTTGACGGTTTTCCTTGCAAAGCATTACGTTTTGAAACTGAAACAGAAGCAAATGAATACCGAGAAAACAACATTCAGGATTTGCTGAAACGTTGCGAATATCAGGTAGGCGTCTATTCACTACCGAGTAAAATGAGAGGTTAATAAAAATATGTTTGCATCATCTCGAAACCAGAAGCCGATTTTCAACTGTTATCGTACCAGTGAGTTTAAAGAGCAGCGGGTTGAGTTGCCAAAGCTCACACCGGAAGAACGACAAGCACGCATAGAGAAATACAGGCAGCGGGCCGATTTAAAAATGCCGCTGTTTGGACGGGGATGATTTGGTTTTGACCTACTGTAAAGCGCGCAAGCGCACAGTCAGGGACGAGGGTTCGAATCCCTCCATCTCCACTTGGGGCCGTAGCTCAATTGGCAGAGTACCGGATTGTCTATCCGGTGGTTGCCGGTTCAAATCCGGTCGGCCTCGCTGTGGTGGTTGTAGCTCAGTCGGTAGAGCGTCGGATTGTGGTTCCGAAGGTCGAGGGTTCAAGCCCCTTCAACCACCCTCGCTGCACACATTCTAGGCGACGTGTGCATACATATTAGGCAGGCTCTGGTCGCCGTAACTCGTTATGCCATAAGGGTTTACGGCGAGGGGCGTGCCCGGCACGACGTAAACCCTTACGCTGCAAGGACTTACGACGATACCCTAGTGCAAATGCCATACCACCAATAAATCTTTTTTTGAGCCAAAATTTTATCTCTATACCACCACAAGACTTACAACGATAAAATAATTTATTTTGCTAAAAATTTGGATTTGCCTGTTAATACCTCACCTGTTACGCGGTTATATATATAGAAGGCAAGATAGAACAATGACCAAAACACAATTCATCAACTACATCAGCTACAGCACTGTCCGACCGGATAGAATTGGCGTTTCCCGTTGGAATGCCATGATTCGTTGGGCTAAAATAAATGGACATATTTCCTGAAAGGTAAAATTATGAGTAAAATTATCGCCGTCGATTTTGACGGAACCATTGTAGAGAACCGATTCCCTGACATTGGGGAACCAATTGAAGACGCAATTTCCACCCTGCTAAAGTTCAAGCAGGACGGCCATGAGCTTATATTGTTCACTTGTCGAGAAGGTCCGCACTTGTGGAGAGCCGTGAAGTTCTGTAAAAAGCAGGGTTTAGAGTTCGATGCTGTAAATACTGCCTTGCGTCGTTTCACCAAATACGCTGGTGGTCAGCGATATCCGCGAAAACCGTTTGCTCATTATTACATCGACAATAGAAATATAGGCGGGCTGCCTAGCTGGAAAGAAATCGAAAAACTTGTAAAAAATAATGGTCGAGTGACCTAACGTGTCACACCAATAGACGATAATATGTATAGTCAAGTAAGTTCTTTTGAAAGGGAAAATTATGAACGATTTTAAAATTAACAACATCACCATGCAACATCGACTCAGTTTCAGTCGTCACCGAGAAATCAAGCTCGGTTCAATGCTTCACGCTACGGAAGGTGATAAGATTCAATTCACCTATAACGATAAAATCCGAGAGGGTTTTATTGATTTCATCTGGAAAAAAGCCGCTTACTTCGGTGATTGCTACATGTGTGTAAACTTCCGTGATGGCATGGAAGATGCGGAACAATCCGAGTATAAAAATTTCAGTTTGAATCAGGTTGAAGATTTCAAGGTTATTGAAAGTGAAAGGTGGTCAAAATGAGTGACAGGTTGTATGAGTTTATTGTAACGGGTACTTGTATTGCGGCTATCGTAGCCGGTGCTATTTTTGGAACGTGGGCGTTACTTGTCACAATGAGTTGGTAAAGAATATTGAAAAACCATTTGACAAACGTATATAGTGTGGTAAACTGAAGTAGTAAAGGCGACCGCGACCCGACAACAGGGGCTGGCCTAAATTTTTTTGAAAAGGGAAAGTAACATGACGAATTTTAATGAGTTCAAGAGTTTCAGTAGTTCGGAAGAATTGCAGCGTGATGAGGAGTTTCGACTGACAGCCCCCGAAGGGGAAAATCAGGACGAGGATTCTCTGGGCGAATTGTCCACGAATGAAGCAATCGTTATCGACGATTCGAGAGATTTAATCGACGTGGATGAGCCGGTCGATTATTATGGTGCGTATGGTGATTACGAGGATTACGAGCCTAGCCCGTATGATGGAACCTATAGCGAAATGTAAAGAAGGGAAATTTGAAATGACTAGAAAGCATTACAAAATGGTAGCGGCAGCCGTGGCGAAAATGGTAGAGCGTGCTGACCGTTGGTTGGTTGCTAACCTACTCGCGGATACTTTTGAAAACGACAACCCGCGTTTCGACCGTGATAAGTTTATAGCAGCGTGCCGACCGACCGAAGGGGCGGACGAACTGCGACGACTCGGAAAGCCGGGGGAAGAATATAATAGTATTTTGCCCTAAAATTGGCATGGTATTTGCAGTAGTCAATTGACGTAACCTCTTGGTGTGTAAGGGTTTAGGGCACGGGGGGCGTGCCCGGCGATGTAAACCCTTATGACGTAAGCACTTACAACTATTTCTATTTTTTATTTATTTTTTTATTGACGGACTAAAGTTTGTATGGTAGAATAGACGATATAAGTTAATAGGAAAGGAAAAATTATGGCAAAAGAAAAGAAGAACACAGCGAAGAAACCGTCCCGTCTACGATGCCCCAAGTGTGGCTTTCGTATGCGAGGCAAACAACACGAAGACGGCCAGCACCACAATGGTGGTAGCAGCGGACGCTCTGGTAAGATTAGGAGATATTGAAATGGAAATCCCAATTGAAGAAACTATTGCAGGACTAGAAAATATAATCCCGAAAGACATTGTAAGTGGACAGGTAACGGAAAAAACCATCAGGCTCAAACTTGATGCAATCCAACTTATCCAAGCTCAGGCTAGAGAGATTCTGGGCTTACAGGCGACTATCTGTCGGCTGAAAAGTGAACATGCATCCAGCATCAGTCGGACGAGAGACGAGGCCATGCGAATCGTTGCGGAGACTAGGCTAGAGAGACAGGTTGACGACGAAGCTCGACGTATCAGAGACTTAGGAGATGACTAATGAATGACATACAGATGTACATGACTGCGTTGTGTTTACTGTGTTTGACTGCTTTAACTGCACAGGTGTTGAAATGAGAAAAATGCGAGGAAAATCGCTGGGTGAAAAGGGTATTTGCACAGTTGTTGAACATATCATTGTTCACAACCTGTGGGAGTATTACATTCTCAAAATTGAGGAAGACGTAGACCCTGAAGGGTACAAGACGGCACTGGTCGTGGGTGACTATACCGAGATTGGGCAAGTTTACATGCCAGAGATTGAGCCGTACATTGTTAGCCGAACAACCAAGCTCGACGACCTACAACCCGCGATAGGTTGGGAATGGGTCACTGATGAGGAAGCTGCGGCTTTTCTGGGAGAGTAGTCTCTCCCTATCCTGCCGGATTGGTGTGTTATGGTAGTAGTCAGCGAGAATTTCTAAAGAATTTTCTTGACAACGCCGATAATTATGATAGAATGAATTTAATTAACTAACAAGTTGCATTAGAAAGGCAAAAATTATGAACACTCACGAACTAACTTTTAAGCTGGAAAAAGAAACCAAGAACACAGTAAGGTACGCAGAGGTACTCGAAGATGGCGAGGCTCCTGTAATTGGCACACTATATGTCCAAAAGACTTACTTACCAACAACGCCTATTGAAGTACTTAGCGTCACCATCGGTATTGCTGTAGAAAGTGAAGATAGTAATGCCTAACGAGTACCCTACCATACACGGCGTCCAGATGTATCGTGAGACACCAAGCGGCCTAATGATGGATGAGGACGAAACGGCTCAAGACGAATTTGAGAAAGCACAGGAGATGTGCGACATTCCTGTTGACGAAGAAAAATAAAGTTTTGCTTGACTTTTCCAACAGGTGATGGTAGAATAGAAGAAGCAACACAAATCAGTTGTCTAGTTAAAGCCTCCTTTGCACTTCGGTGACAGGACTGGTAGGACAGTTTAGGATTTATGGGGAAAGGCTTGCCCCACAACTGATTTTTAATATACTAAGGGGCATCCTGTAAAACGTATCCTGATTTTTTCATGGCGTAAGGCTCTGCTCCTCGTAATACATGCTGGTTGGGTAGCTCCTAACCAGTAGGAAGGTGGCTGAATCGTCGCAGCAAGCAAGTGGCGAAAAGGCACGCGAACCGGTGAGTATGTCCAAATGGATGAGGCTCCGGCGAGTGGTACAAATTAGGGAAGCCCGTCAAACGGTTGCCAGAACTTGCCCCGAAACGTTGGTGGTAACATAACTGTAAATCCACCCCTTCCATTTTATATATTGCGCGGCTGTTAAGGCCGCATTGTGGGGGCTTTACCCTTTCACCTCCACAGCACAGACCCCACTGAGGAACGGAACCCTTGGTGGGGTTTTGTGTATAAGTACTGATAAGGAAAGGGTTTACGGAGAGAGGCGTGCCCGCCGTCCTAAACCCTTGCCACGCAACGACTTAAAATAATTCATTTTTCTATAAAGTTTTCTCTGGACTATGCCGATATATATAGTATACTTAGTTATGAACACGGAGGTTCACAATGATAATCAAACCACCTTTCGAGCCAGCACATGCAGCATGTGATATGGATATAGGGGAAGAATATGGCGAAGAAGTTACACAAGCCCAAAATCCACCAAGTGAACAACGACTTGCGTGCGATTCTGGACGTGGACAATAAACTTATCTCACAAGGTATCCAATCGTGGGGACCAAACAATATGCCCGGAAAAATCTCTTGGACATGGGTTAGGGCAGATTATGAAGATGACCCATTTTTTAAGAAGAAAGGAAAATGATATGAGCGAGAAGAAAGCATTGTTAGCATGTTTGTTGGCGTTTGCATTAGGCTGTGCGATTGCGTTGCCCGGATGTAGTAACAGCCGTCAAGCGGTCAGAGTACAGTCTCCGATTGATAATCTGAGTGTAGATGCTGTGTTACAGCCGCCAGTAGTAAAGCTGGGTGAGCCGTATAAAACATATCGAGTGAAGTAAGAGGGGGGCGTCGTGCCCCTTTTTTATTTTGCCCGTGTGTCGCAGCCTATGTAGGCAGATTGGTGTGTTATGGTAGTAGTCAGCCAAATTGCGGAATTTTGCTTGACAGCTAGCGTATTTGTGTTATAATTAGGATACTGAAAGACATTTTTTGAATAGGAGAATTGAGATGCCAAGAATCAGCGGAAGCCATTTTGCAGAACTTAGAAAAGTGTTGCGAAACGCACTGGACGAGGGAATGGAGATTTCCTTTATTTACCACGATAAGCCACGGCTAGGCTTATTGACGGATATTGGATTTGGCAAACAGGGTGCATTTATTACCTTGGAAGAAAACGATAGCGTCATTTGCGGCACTGGCGAGAGCAGCATTGCACCCGTCAAGCGTTACAAGAGTTATTCCATTGTTAAAATCCGTGAGTTAAAAACCCTAGTTATGGCCTAGACTCACCCGCAAGCTGTTTTCCAGAGCAGCTTCAATCGCGCCCCTTGCCCCTTTTAGTACATGAGGGGTGAGGGGTTTTTTATTAACCTGTTGTGGTATAAGGGTTTACGACAAGAGGCGCGCCCGCCGCTCTAAACCCTTACCACGTCAGCACTTACGCACCACAAACTTTTTTGTTTTATTCTCAAGAATTTAGTTGACATAGCCGATATATACTATAGAATGACTATAGGTTAATCACTTATTTGAGAGGGTAAAAACATGACTATTTTTGGCAAGCTACAATTTTCAGACGCTAACGCAAAGCTCGAAGAACTCTATAACGTACCAGAATTGGAAGTCTGGCTGGCCGATGGTCGCAAAGTCTATTCTCTGGATTTGTTGAGTGGCTGGTCGTGTCCGTTCGCCAAAGATTGTCTATCTAAGGCTACTCCCACTGGTGAAATAACCGAAGCAGGAAATCCTAGACTAAAAATAGTAGACGGTCCAGAAACTGAATTCCGTTGTTTCTCAGCTAGTCAAGAGGTTCTATTGCCTAACGTCTACAAGCGTAGAAAACATAATTACGATACGTTACGTGGTTTGCATATGAATGATATGACTCATGTATTAAACCAGTCGATGCCGAAAGATTTAGGTATTTTGCGGTTTCACGTTGGCGGTGATTTTTTCAACAGCGATTACTTTTTTTCGTCGATGGTTCTTGCCATGATGCACCCCGATAAACTATTTTATGCGTATACGAAAAGTCTACGATATTGGGTCAAGTATCGTGAATACGTAGAACAACTACCAAACTACGTGTTGACGGCTAGTCGTGGTGGTCGAGAAGATAATCTTATTAACATTTACAATCTGCGACAATCCGTGGTTGTGTTCAGCGTAAAAGAGGCGATAGACAAAATGCTGGTAATCGACCATAACGATAGTCACGCTGCTGTGCCAAGCTGGTCGAAAAATGATTTTGCACTGTTGATTCACGGCACCCAACCAAAGGGAAGTGAAGCAGCAGAAGCATTGAAGCTACTAAAGAAAAACAAGGTCAAACATTCTTACAGTCGAAAGGTGAAAGCATGATTTACGAATTAAGAGAACGGACAAACAAAAAAGGTAAAAAGGTTATGCACTATCCTAAAGCATACGGAAGATTCCGTAAGCAGGAAAAGCGAGCGATGGCCGACACCTATCAAGAGAGATGGGCCAAGTTATCGCTAGAACAAAAATTTAATGAGCTAGACAAGCGGCCCGGAAATTGTACCAAAGAACGTGAACGTCTTGCAAAGGGGATTAAGGCATGAAACTTCCAGAAATAAAAGAGTCGTGTGTAATTGCACAAACCGCAAAGGCGGGCACGATTGACCCGACACAATACGCTGCTGAGTTTATGAGGGAGCTAATAACAGATAAACAAGAGTCTCTTGTGAGTGTTATTGCTGCTTCTGCCGATTTAATGTATCCCGACGATAAAGTTAATCAGATAAAATTACTCTCTGCGATTGCTCTGGTTGTTAGAGCTATTAACGCGCAAATTGAGGCTAACGAACTCGAAGAACAATTCGGGTAAACCGTTAGCTCATAAGGGTTTACGGCGCGGGGCGTGCCCGGCACGACCTAAACCCTTACACCATAAGGACTTATAGCAATTAGCCACTGCAAATAGCATGCCAAAGAAAACCTTTATTTTCTCAAGTTTTCGCTTGTATCTGCCGATATATATGATAGACTTAGGTAAGTCAAGTTTGTTTTTTTATTTGAGGAGGTTGCCATGAGCGACGAAAAATTGAGGATGACGGCTAAGAAGGAAACGGGTTCGTTTGTTGAGACGCTAGAGGGAAACACCGGAACGGGTTTTCAAAAGGGTTGGCGAATTCACAAAGACTGGTACGCCAAGACCAAGAGTTATGACGAGGGCATGGAAATGCTTGCCCAAGAGAAGGCAGAACGTGAAGACATTTTGGCTCCGCGTTCGCACATGAAACCGACCCTAAATGATGGCGGAAGGTTTTGTTTCGAGTACGTGGACGGTCGGCAATTCTATCCGACAACTCATGCCATGAATCAATTTGGTGTGTCTACTTCCACAAGCACGTTTTTCCTCAATAGCCTGCAATCTAATCCCGAAAAATCAAACGGGGTAGAAAAGTTTCAGCGAGATTCGCAAGATGCTGAAACACTGTTGACGGTTGCGGAAAATGCTGTTCGACGTATTGACCCCTCGAAAATCTTTCGCTGGCGTACATACACTGATGGCACTATGCGAGCATGGTTGTCTGAAAAATATGCTCCCGTAGATAACCTGTGGTATCTTGACGAACTTCGCAAGATTCTACCAAGTGGCCGATTGTCGCATTGGCGTGGCGATGGCGATACCATTTTCGGAAACATTCTCCTGCCCGATACGATTATCGACTACGGGCAAGATGATGATTGTGATTATGGTGGTATGATTAGCATTGGCAATTGTGAAATTGGCAAGCGTCGAATTTCTCAGTTCCCCTCGTTGTTCCGTTCCATTTGCATGAATGGTTGTATTTGGGGACAGATTAGCGGCAAGAAGGTTAGCCGTGTTCACCGTGGTACGATTGTGCTTGAGGAGTTACGGTTACAACTTCGAGATAATATCGAAGCTCAATTACCGCTGCTGCCGCAAGGCATCGAACGTATGCTTGGCATCCGAGCAATGGGTTCTGATGGTGTTCGCATGAAGAACATTATCGCAACTGTTTGCAAGGACAACCGATTGAGCCGACATGAATCTACAGAGGTTCTGTCTCAATGGGTGGAGAATGAACGCGAAGACCGAAACTTGTTCGGCATCTTAAATGCTGTAACACGTGCTGGTCAAACGCTTGGCAATTCGGACTGGGTTAAGTTCGATGAACTGGGCGGCAAACTGATTGACATGGGAGAATCCCGTTGGGTTTCAACCGTCAAGCGCGCAGAGAGTTTCGACTCGAAAGACTTCGAGAAGGTATTCGTGGTGGCCACATGAATGACTCGCCAAGTCCGCTTTGGACTGTGGTGGTTTTAATTCTTGCGGCTATCGCTGCCGTCTTTAAGCGTCTCAAATAAGGCTTAGCCTTCCCCGCCTTCGGGCGGGTTTTTTTATGTCTATAGGTTAATTGGTACGATATTTGCACTGAGGGATTGACGTAAACTCTTGTGTCATAAGGGTTTAGGGCATGGGGGGCGTGCCCGTCGTCGTAAACCCTTACGGGATAACGACTTAGAACAAATCCGGTTTTTATTAAAGTTCTTTGTTGACAATAGCCGATATATAGATTATGATGGAAGCATATTAAGGAGGATGATATGGTTGACCGGAATAAACGAGTGTACGTCTATTTCAACTTTCACAAAAAGTGTTGGAGTGTCCGTCAAGAGGGCAAGGTTATTGAACACACTAAGGCCGTGTTGCTCAAAGATTGTCGGTATCTGGTTGGACAAGCTGGTCGCAAGCGAGTGTTGCGAGAAAAGAAAAAGAATGTCCATGCTGGCGTGTCTGGGTACATGGTGGACCGTGTTCCAGCCCTGCCAGAAGAATCCAAAGAGATAACCTACAATCCATACAAATTTGAAACGTTCGTGACCGATAACAATGAACCTGTCACACGTTCAGATTATGCCGTATTGACCTGCGGTAGGGGTTGGCAAGATGTTGAAGGAATGTGGGAATAATGCTTGACATGCCTCGTTGGTGTGGTACAATGTAAGTAATCAGTTAAGTGTCTTGTTTCTTTTTAAGGAGTGTTGAAAATGAGTAATGTTGCTACGAAGGAAAAGCCCGCTACGACCACAAAGCGTACCCCCGTGGACGATGAAATGTTTGCGGTTGAGTGGACTAAAATTATCACGGGCGGTGGAACCGTTCAAGATGTTGCTGATGCTCTTGGGTTGTCCAAAGAGTATACTCAACAGCGTTCTGTTCAACTTCGCAAAGAGTTGAAGAACTATGATGTAGACTTGCCGAAAGCCAAAGGTCGTCAACGACGTAAGAAATCGTTGGATACGGTAGCGGCAGCTTTGCAAAGCCTGATGACAGAAATCGAGGAACTCGATAACTCTGCTGGCTAACCTAAGCCCTCCCCCCTGCCGGTGATAACGCCTGTATGTCATTCATGGGTGTTGTTGCCGGTGGGGGATTATTTTTTGAAAGGGTAATAAAATGGTAAGTAATGTAACTCGTCCCAATAAGTTGTGGGCAACCTGCAACCGCTGCAAAGGGCAGACTGAAATGATGGTCAACATCAACGATTACGCAGCGTGGGAAGATGACCGAGGGAAGCCGGAAGGCTTGTTGATTCAAGACGCCATGCCTTATCTAACGGTAGATGAGCGTGAAGTCCTGATTAGCGGAACGTGTGGCAAGTGTTTCGATGAAATGTTTCCAGAACCGAGTGAATCAGAAATTTCTGTAGAGGAACCAAAAAGCTAATGACTTACCAAACTTTGCTACAAAAACTTCAGGAGATGACGCCAAACCAACTGAAGTGTGATGTTACAGTCGAAGACCCTTGTGAGGATGAGTGTTACGGTGCTAGGTTGCTAATCGCTGGAAGCCATCACAGCAGCCTAGACAAAGGGCATCCGGTTTTGTATATGGACAATTAACGTAACTCCTTATCCGGTAAGGGTTTGCGATGAGGGGCACGCCCGCCGCCGTAAACCCTTTCATACCAACAGGTTACGTCGATTTGCCATTGCAACTTTCGTGCCAATCGGCAGCAAAATTCTCTAAAGTTTTGCCTTGACAATGCCGATGATAATGTTATAATCAGGTGTCGCCGTAAGTCCCGACAGAGAAACGACTTACAGCACTTATTTCCTGAGATAAACCCCATGCTTCCCACCCCCCCTATCTGTCTCTGCTTATCTGACCAGATTTGGTCTATGTTGATAGCTAGCGTAATAGTAACAGTAAGGGGGAGCCTAGTCCTACGATTAAATCATAGTAGTAACAGCTAATCCAGCCGAGTAGTTGGTCTATGTTGACAGCTAGCGAGTAGTAACACCTAATCTAATCCAGTTGCTGGTCTATGCTGACAGTCAGCCAAATAGTAGTATGGGCCTTATTTCACCATGTGAGTAGTAAGTGTCGCCCGTAATCCCCCCAGCTTGGTTTTATATGGTAATAGTCAGCCAAAATCCGTAACCGAGTGTATAATATAATAAAAAAGCCGCCAACAGAATTAACTGAAGGCGGCTGAGTCAAGTTGCAGCGAGAAGGTATCGCTAAGCCAAGTTATTAGTACGGTCGCTATCTATTGCATCATAATAAGGTAGCGGCACAGTTATAGGTTTAGTTTCTTGTTTCCTCTGTTTAATGCGACGGCGGGGCCACTTTATCACACGGAATAAGTCACCTTTGCTATATACTGATTTAGGAGTTCCTCTAGCGTTAAGTGGGGCTGCTAAGTATAGCAAGATAGCAATAGTAAGTAGTATGCGCATGTATTTCCAAATCCTTCCAGATAGTCTGACAATGTCTGACAGTCAGCCAAGTTGACCATCTAGTGAATTTTACCATGGATTTGCTGAAAGTCAAAGGAAATTATTAAAGTTTTTTGCTTGACTTTGCCGATAATTATGGTAGGCTTTAAATAAGGAGGAATATCAAATGAACAAATTTAAAACACCCGTGGCAGATAGTATGAAACATGACCCCATACTCCCCCCCAATCCACAAGATATAAGTTGGGAGGAGGAACTTAAGAAAGAAGTGCTTAACAGACTAGGTAAGCCCCCAAACCTGCTCCAAATCACCGCATGTAACCTCTGGGATAACCGTTGGCGTGTCAACGTGTGGACAAATAAAGAGATTGTGACAGATTGCAGCATATTAAAGTCACCTACCATCGCAAAGAACCACAGTTTCTTCTGTATTATTAAGCAAGGTGGCGAAATGGTGTTCAATCCTTCCATAAAAAGACTCTATAACAGTAACAAAGACACTAGAAACATATAAAATGGGCCGGTTTCCCACCATATATAGACAAGTTTGATATTAAATGGGTTAGTAGTATCCTTGGTGTGAACAAAAGAGGTTGTACGATGAAAACTGATAACAACTCTACCCCAGTACAATCTTCTAGTAGTCTCTCTATTAGTTCTAATGAAGTGTTGGACTATTTATATGAAAAAGACCTTATTTCACAGTCTAGTTATGAATATCTGTCTACTTCATCTAAGGAGAGATTTAAGACAAAGTTTGTGTTTTGTATGTGTAAAACTCTTGCGTTAGACGTAATGAGCTTACAGGAAAAGTTAAAGGAAAGAAAAGAAAACGGAGAGAAAAATGAAGAAAAAGATAGAAATTTTGAGTAGTGCTAGTTTCTGGGTGTTTACTATGTTCTGGATTATTTGCTGCTCGTATATTATCGCATTGACAAGGTAGCTATTGCTAAGGAGATTGAGAATGAAGATGAGTAAAAAAATTGTTGTCCATTATTCTGGATGGTGTGTGATTGACCCAGAAGATGTGAAGTTTCAGTGCATTGCTAATGATGAGGCTTGTGGAGAGCCAGTCATCACTGGAAAAGAATGGTTAGAGCTAGATGAGGAAGACAGGGGTTGCAACTACATACTAGAAAGTGCTGTTGATGTTATTAGAGATAGCACCGATGGAGAGTGGACTGAACTGGAGGTTACTGAAGATGAATAACTTAAAAAAAGTAGTTCTTAAACAGAATGGTATCATGGGTGGTTGTTCCAACGAAATTAAGGACCGGGATTACGAGGTGGTGGGTTTAGAGAACACCGTCGGGTATGAAATTGGTGAGGTTCTTAGTAAGAATGACGTTCAGCAATTGATATGTCGCCCTAACATGAAGGTGGTGGTAAGATGAGTAGAACAATAGCAACAGTCACCGTAGTGTTTCAGGGCAACGACTCGGTTGATGATTATGACGTACATGAACGATTGCGAAAAATGATAGAGGACGATTGTGTTCCTATTGAGTATATTGTAGAAGGAGATGAAGATGAGTAGAGATACATTCAAGGCTAAAGGACAGGAAGTAGAAATTGTTGTAGAGGGTGGTGTAGTAGTTGAAGTTAATGGACTGCCTAGTGACTGGACATTTCATGTAACTGACAATGATTGCGTATTGGAGGTTGAAGATGAGTAACTGTAAGTATTGTGGTGGCGACTGTCCAAACCAAGAAGAATATATGTGTGACGGTTACTCTGGTGATATTGATAACCTATATGGAGA
>Ga0208179_1001189_pt1 | contig 13814 bp, 14 predicted proteins | sample Malvired_Geostar_FD_184238 | JGI IMG/M metagenome (GOLD analysis project Ga0208179, IMG submission 184238) | Marine viral communities from the Global Malaspina Expedition - Malaspina viral metaG DeepMed_Geostar (SPAdes) (version 2) | ecosystem: Environmental > Aquatic > Marine > Oceanic | place...
CCAGTCGTCTCAACGAGTTGTTGCCCTGGAACTGGACGCCCACGGCGCTTGCCGCCTAAGCCACTTCCCGGCGTTTCACAGCCTAGCCGCCGCGGTCCTCACCGGATGCGTACCGTGGATAGCCTGTGGCTCGATCCGAAGAATCCTCGAATCGGCAGGGCTAAGCGCTCACAAAAGCTCTCTCAACCAGAGTTGCTGAGCATCATGTCGAGCTGGACCCTTGAGGAACTAGTCGACTCCTTTTTGAAAGCGGGAGGTTTTTGGACCCAGGACGCCCTAATTGTCGTCGAAGAGGAGATAGACGGTGCCCAGCGGCTAGTGGTGGTAGAGGGGAACAGACGCCTAGCCGCGCTAAAATTGATGAAAGCCGCTGTCGAGGATAGTCCCACTAAAAATAAATCGATCTCAGATCGACTCGTTAGCTATGAAATAGACATCCACAATAGCCTCTTCACCTCAATCCCTTATTTAATCGCACCTAGCCGAAAAAGCATAGACTCGTACCTTGGATTTCGGCATGTCACCGGAATAAAAGAATGGCCACCCACCGAAAAGGCGGAGTTTATAACTAAACTTCTAGAGGAAGATGGTTTAAGTTATCGAGATGTAGCTAAACAGATTGGAAGCCGGGCTGACGTGGTCCGACACAACTATATCGCATTCAAGATACTCCTTCAGATCGAAGAACTATTCGATGCCGATGAGTGGGAAGAAGTAGAAGCCAAATTTTCCGTACTTTTTTTGGCCGTCAAGTCGAACAAAGTTCGTCAGTTTCTCGGCATTGATGCATCGACAGACGCTTACAGCGTCAAAGATGATATTATCCCGGCAGGAAAAGAGGAAGATCTTCGGCGCTTCATCCAATGGGTTTTTGGAAGCAGAGAAAAATCGGCCGTCGTGCGTGATTCCCGGCAAATCGACCGGTTTGCAGAGATATTGAGCGAGCCTCGGGCCGTGAGCTATCTTCGCCACAACCCTGATCCACAATTTGAGGTCGCGTACTCGCTCACCAAAGCTGCAGCCGACCTAGTCGTTGATCCACTAAGGCAAGCTGCAAGACATATCACTCTAGCTCTCTCAGAGATAAGCTCTAGAGCTGAAGAGGTAGAAGTTAGAAATGAAGCGTGGCCAGTCATTGAGGGTGGGGTGAGGCTAGCCCAATTGACTAAAGGTAGCAATCTTCAGCGTGCCCGGGAGCTTCTAGGTGAATCTTGAATTCGCGGGCACTGGTTATGGCAGTGCTGGAAGTCCCACGGCTCGCCGTGTAGAGTTATTCGCAGACTGGATTGAAACACAGGTTCTGCTTGCTGAATCACCCCTATCTAAGCCAGAATTTGTCGATCGGCTAGAAGGAAGCGGTCGCGTACACGACAGTGACGACGCGTGGGTATTGATCGACGACGCATTTCTCGCATGTCGGCGGAGACAGCGCGTACTTGGCCAAAATTATCCGTTCTCTATTGCGGGATCCACCATTGAACCGAGCGATACGGAGTGCATGCCTTATCGCTTCTGTCTACTGGCTTCACTTCCAGAGCAATTTCAGCCCCTAAGAACAAGCTACCCCAAGGAATTTCGGGATTTATTTGAGCATTTAGTTGCTCACGCACTTCGGTCTATTCTTCCGGGCTGGAATGTATATCCGACTGGTTGGGCTGGCTTTTCCGGCGAAGGAAAGCGCCAGATCGTGCAGAAAATCGCAACCTGGTCTGTTGGAAAATGCATAGACGAGACGGTTTTTCCTCACGCAAATGACGCACAAGTTGATGTTGCAGTCGTCCGGTCCTTCACCGACGGTCGGACCTCAGTTCCCGTCCTTCTGGGACAATGCGCAACTGGTGTTACTGACTGGCGTGATAAGCTTGCCCGCCCGAACATAGATCGCTGGTGCTCTGCCGTGCAGTTTTCTGCAAGGCCCGTCCGATTGTTTGCTGTCCCATTCGCGCTGGATGAAATTTCATTTCGAGAAGCGGTGGTAGAGTCTAACGGGTTAGTCTTAGACAGGGTCCGCATTTGCGAATCTTCGGAGCCTGTTCCAAGCGATTTAGCGCAGAAAATTAGTGACTGGCTACTTCAAGCTAGCGCACTGATGCCTATAGCCGCCTAATAATCGACGCCCTCCTCTAGAAGGACCCCCGCCACCTTTTGCACAACCTTTACATTGACTGCGTTTCCGAGCGCACGGAACGCAGCGGTATCAGAAAGAGGAAGATGCGTCAGCTCATCCATACTTTGAAGCCGAGCGCATTCCTTCACAGTCAGATAGCGAAGCTCTTTCACAAATACTGGAACTTGACTAGCCGTCAGCGCAACCAGAGAAGGCGATGTATTTGGGTTACGAACTCGGATTCCAGACGCACGAAATTGCACAAGCGCCTCCGATAGATCACGGGGTCCGCCCTTCCAATTCCACTCGAGCTTCTGAAAGCTGGCCGGAAACATCGAGATATTCCTGGAGTGCCGATCTATTATCTCTTTATGATCCATATAAAGTTGTCGGTTTGCCCTGATATAGTTTACCTTCCACGCAGGGAACGTCTTTACCTTAGCCCGCGCGTACGGTGGTAGACATTCGTCTATCTGCTGCCTGCTTCCAGAAAGAGGCTGCCCAAAGGCGCCCCTAAATTTACTAATTTCGGCATTAGTGTAGGACGCTGGAGCGGCATCCTCGTAGGGGTAAGTCGCTCCAAATTCCATAGCCCAAATGGGAAACGCGCTGATGTTAGTCTCTACCGGAAGTTCCCGTATAAGACCCTTCCATGCCTCAATGTAATTCTGGTATTGAATAGTCAAACTTCGAGCTTCTAGGCAATTATCATCCAAAATATCGCCTATGTTTAGCTCTTCTTTTTTGTGCGTAGGTCTTGGCCACTCGAATGCGCCAAGAGAGTTTAACTTCCCTACGATAATCGCTCTTTCCCGGACCTGAGGGACACCGAACATATGTGGTGATAACTTCTCGGCAGCTACGTCGTAGCCAGTCGCTCTCAGACGAGCTTCAATTTTTCTCCACGTTTCGCCCCTGTTGTGGCGAAGCAGGTTGGGAACGTTCTCAATAATAAGGTACTTCGGCTTGTGATCCTCAAGTATCTGAACCACGTAATCAAAAAGATCACCCCATTGAGGGCAGTCAAACCCCAACTGCTCGCCAGCCTTAGAAAAGGGCTGACACGGAAAGCCTGCGCACAGGATGTCGTGCGCGGGTACCGAGGATATTGCCGTTCGAATGTCACCAGCGGGCCGGAGCGAGAAATTCCGCTCGTAGAGATCTCGAAGCCCCTCGTCTATCTCCGCCGCAAACACACATTCACAGCCTAGCCCAGCGAGGGCTTGATGAAATCCGCCGAGGCCAGCGAAAAGATCGACAAAACGCAAGGGCACGGCTGCTTCTCTGCGTCCGTCGGCTTTACACCGGTTTGAGACGGCTGCTGAAGATGAGGGCATGTTCGTTTCGATTTCTATTGCCTGCCTTGGCGCATCGGAGGGATGTTCGCAAGTGCTGTCGCTCGCATTGGGGCAACGCGCAGATTACTCAGCCCGCGCGGCCAAGGAAGCGCGATCCCGAGCGCCCCCTACTCCGCCAAAAACCCCTCCACCTCGGCCATGAAAGCCTCCAACTGGTCGTGATGCACCCAATGCCCCGCGCCTTCGAAGTTCACCAGGCGGGCGTTCTGGAAGTGCTTGATGCGGCCGTCGGCCTCCGGGTCTGAGGCCCAGGATTCCTCGCCGCGCATCAGCAGGACCGGGCAGGTGATCTGGCTCCACAGGTGGTGCTGGTCGGCGTGGGACAGGCCGCCCAGGCCCCAGCGGGAATGGTTGTCGAACTTCCAGCTATAGGTGCCGTCCTCGTTCTGCAGGGCGCCATAGATGGTCAGGTGGCGGGCCTGTTCGGGCGACAGGTGGGGGTTTTCCTCGGCCATGCGGGTCACCGCGTCGTCCAGGGTGGCGTAGCGACGGGGGCTGCGGCCGGAATTCTTGCGGCGGTCCTCGATCCAGTCGCGCAGGCGCTGGTCCACGGTGCGCTTGGCCTGCTCGGCCATGACGGCGGGCGACGGGCCCAGGCCCTCGATGGCGACGATCTTCTTCACCTGGTCGGGATAGGCGCCGCAATAGTTCAGGGCGATGCCCGCCCCCATGGAGTGGGAGATGATGGTCACCGGGGCCATGGCCTTCTGGTGCACGATCTGGGCGATGTCGTAGATGTAGGAGGCCATGTCATAGCCGCCGCCGATGGACCAGGCGCTGTCCCCATGGCCGCGCAGGTCGGGGGCGATGATGTGGTAGCGGTCGCGCAGGCGCTGGGCCACCCAGTCCCAGTTGCGGCAATGGTCGCGGCCGCCATGGACCAGCAGCAGGGGCTCTGCGCCCTCATTGCCCCAGTCCACATAGTGCAGGCGCAGGCGCTGCGAGAAATAGAAGTGGGAGGTCGGGCCTTCCATGGCGCTCTCTTTCGCTAGGTCGTTGGGTCAGGCCTTAGCACCGGCGCCGTGGCCGGCTCCACCCGGCAGATGCGGAGGCCCCGGGGGCTCAGAGCCAGCGGGAGCGCCTGAAGCCCACATAGAGGGCCGCGCACGCCGCGGCGATCACGGCCAGGACGGTGGGATAGCCATAGCGCCAGTGCAGCTCGGGCAGATAGTCGAAGTTCATCCCATAGATTCCGGCGATGGCGGTGGGCACCGCCAGGATGGCGGCCCAGGCGGCGAGCCTGCGGGTGATCACCCCCTGGCGCTGCTGCTCCAGCAGGTTGGACACCTCGAACACCGAGGTGAGCGTCTCGCGCAGGGCGCCGACGCGGGAGCTCACCCGCCGCACATGGTCGCGGATGTCGCGGAAATAGGGCCGCACCTCGGGATCGATGCAGGGAAACTCCAGCCGCTCCAGCCGGCTGGCCGCCTCCTCCATCGGCCCCAGGATGCGCTCGAAACGCAGCAGCTCGCGGCGCAGCTGGAAGAGGGCGCGAATCTCGGCCCGGCTGAGAAAGGTGTCGAGCGCCTGCTGCTCCATGGCCAGCACCGCCTCCTCCGCCTGGTCGACGATGGGAGTGTAGCCGTCGACCACGAAGTCGAGAATGGCGTGCAGCACATAGTCGGGGCCGTGGCGGAGCAGGGCGGGCGAGGCCTCCAGATGGGCGCGCAGCTCCACATGGGCCCGCGGCGAGCCGTGGCGGACGGTGATGATGTGGCCGGCGCCCAGGAAGATGTGGGTCTCGCCATAGGCGATCACCTCGCCCGCCTCGATCTGGGCGGTGCGGGCGACGACGAACAGCTCGTCCCCATAGGTCTCGACCTTGGGCAGTTGGTGGGCCGACAGCGCGTCCTCCACCGCCAGCGGGTGGAGGTGGAAGCGGCTCTGCAGGGCGCGAAGCTCGGCCTCGTCGGGCTCAAGCAGGCCGATCCAGACGAACTCGCCGGGAGCCAGCGCCAGGCCGTCGGCGCTCAGCGAGGCGGCGCGGACGCGGGCGCCGTCCTTGTAGACATAGGCGGCGACGAGACTCATCGCGCTCTACCGCACAAAGCTGGCTCCATTCACGTCCAGCACGGCGCCTGTCATGGAGGCCGGGGCGTCCAGCGCCAGATAGGTCGCCACGCTGGCCACCTCGTCCGGCTGGGCCACGCGGCCCAGCGGGATGTCGGCCAAGAGCCTGTCCCCGCCCCGGCTGGCCAGATAGTCCTCGGCCATGCCGGTCATCACATAGCCGGGGCAGATGGCGAAGGCGGCCAGCCCCTGGCCCGCATAGCCGCGGGCGATGGACTTGGTCATGGCCACCATGCCGGCCTTGGACGCCGCATAGTGCCAGTGGGCCGGCGAATCCCCGCGATAGGCCGCCCGGCTGGCCACATTGACGATGCGCCCGCGCAAGGTCCCGGCCTCGGCCTCGCGGGCGGTGGCGTGCAGCACCATGCGCCGGCAGAGGTCGGCCGAACCCTGCAGGTTGATCTGCATCGTGCGCGCCCAGCTGGCCTGCCAGTCGGCGTCCGGCGCATCGACCGGAATGGCCTCGAAGACCCCGGCATTGTTGATCAGCACGTCGATGCGACCATCGAGCGCCGCAAGAGCTGCGTCCCACAACCCGTCTGCGGCGCCGGCCTGGCTGAGATCGGCGGCGAGGATGCCGGGGGCGGCCTGCGTGCCGTGGCCGATGACCTTGGCGCCGCGGGCTGTGAGGGCTTGGACGATGGCCGCGCCGATGCCGCGGGTGGCGCCGGTGACGAAGATGTGGGGCTGGGACTCAGGCATGGCCAAGCCTAGCCGGTTCGGGCGCGCGCCTTAAGCCACGATCCGCACCGGAATGCCCTTCACCGCCGGCGTCAGGGCCTGCTTGGAATGATGGGCCACCGGCGCCAGCACATTGCACTCAGGGTAATAGGCGCCCAGGCAGCCCGGCGGAATGTCATAGGCCGTGACCCGCAGGCCGCCCTTGCGCCGGTCGATCCCGTCCTCGCTGTCGGTGACCAGGGTCACCACCTGGCCCTCGGTCAGGGACAGCCTGTCCATGTCGGCGGCGTTGATCAGCACCACGTCGCGGGTCCCCTGGATGCCCCGGAACCGGTCGTCATAGCCATAGACGGTGGTGTTGAACTGGTCGTTGGACCGCAGGGTCATCAGCCGGAAAAGGTCATCCTGGTCGGCGAAACCCACCGCCGACAGGCTGGACGGACAGATGAACCGGGCGCGGCCGCCCTCCATGCCGCTGAAGTCCCGCTCCCGCGCAGGATTGCCCCGGTGGAAGCCGCCCGGCTGGCGGAAGCGGCCGTTGAAGTCGGCGAACTTGTCCGGATAGGTCGCCTCGATGGCGTCGCGCACGCGGCCGTAATCGGCGGTCCAGGCGTCCCAGTCCACATGGGGGTTGGGCGCTAGCAGGGCCCTGGCGATCCCGGCGACGATGGCCGGCTCGGACTTGAGGTCTGGGCTGGCCGGCGGATGCGTGCCGTCCGAGGCGTGGACGCAGCTGGTGGAGTCCTCCATCGACACGGTCTGCGGGCCGGTGGCCTGCACGTCCGCCTCGATGCGGCTGAGGCAGGGCAGCAGATAGGCGACCTTGCCATTGATCAGGTGGCTGCGATTGAGCTTGGTGGCGATCTGGACGGTGAGGTCGAGCCCCGTCCAGGCGGCCTCCACCCGCGGGCTGTCGGGCACGGCGCGGACGAAGTTGCCGCCCAGGCCGATGAAGGCCCGCACCGACCCGTCCAGCACGCCCTCGCAGACCTCCACCGTGGTCAGGCCCTTCTGCCGGGGCGGCTCGAAGCCGTACTGCTCGGCCAGCCGGTCCAGCGGCGCCAGCTCCGGCTTCTCGGTGATGCCCACGGTGCGCTGGCCCTGGACGTTGGAATGGCCCCGCACCGGGCAGAGGCCGGCGCCGGGCCGTCCCACATTGCCCCGCAGCATCATCAGGTTGCAGACCATGTTGACGTTCTCGACGCCGAGCCGCTGCTGGGTCAGGCCCATGCCATAGACGCCGATGGCCGCCTGGCTCTCGCCATAGGCCCGGGCCGCGCCGGCGAGAGCGGCCATGGACAGGCCCGACTCCCGCTCGATATCGGCCCAGTCGGCCTGGCGGCAGGCCTCGGCGAAGGCCTCGAAGCCCTGGGTGTATTGGCCGATGAAGTCGTGATCGATCAGGGCCGGATTGCCGGCCGCCCGCGCCATGTCGTCGGCCTCGATCAGCCACTTGCAGAGGCCGGTGATCGCCGCCAGGTCGCCGCCGGTCTTCACCTGGTGATACTGGGCGCTGATCTCGGTGTCGTCCGACGTCAGCATCTGGAACGGCGACTGGGGATTGCGGAAGGCCTCCAGGCCCCGCTCGCGCAAGGGATTGAAGGCGATGATGGTCGCCCCGCGGCGCACCGCCTTCTGCAGGTCGTGCAGCATGCGCGGGCTGTTGGAGCCGACATTCTGGCCGAAGAAGAACAGGAAGTCGGTCTTGTGGAAGTCGTCCAGGGTGACGGTGCCCACCGGCGCCCCGATGCTCTGGGTCAGGCCCACCGAGGTGGACTCGTGGCACATGTTGGAGCTGTCGGGCAGGTTCTGGCTGCCGTACATCCGCGCCATCAGGGCGTACATGTAGGAGGTCTCCAGCGAGGCCCGGCCCGAGGCGTAGAACACCGCCGAGGCAGGCTCGAGGCGCTTGAGCTCGGCCCCGATGGCGTCGAAGGCCTCCTGCCAGCCACAGGGGACGTAGCGGTCGCTGGCCGCGTCATAGCGCATCGGCTCGGTGAGCCGGCCGGCCTGCTCCAGCTCATAGTCCGTCCAGTCGCGCAGCTCGGTGAGGGTGTGGCGGGCGAAGAAGGCCAGGGTGGCCCGCCGCGGCGTCAGGTCCCAGATGGTGGCCTTGGCCCCGTTCTCGCAGAACTCGGCCGGATGCGGCTTGGCGGGCTTGGCCCAGGCGCAGCTGACGCACATGAAGCCGTCGGGCTTGTTCTGCCGCAGGAGCTGGCCGACCGGCAGGTCCCCCTCACGCCCCACCACCTTTCCCATGCCGATCATCGAGCCCCAGCCCCCGGCCGGACCGTCATAGGAACCAATCTTCACCGGACCGAAGGTGCGGGGCCTGGAACGGGTCATGGGGTCTCCGCGTACAGCAAGGGTCATGGCGAGGCTCTGGAGAGCTAACGGCGCAGGCCCCCTTCGGTTCGCCGGTTCGCGCTGACGGCTTGGGGGAGGAGTTCACAATGTTGCGCGAAGCTGATCCCCCGGGACCCGACATTCCCGCCGCCGTCCGCGCCCAGCCCCTGCGGTTTCGCGGCCCGACCGCCGCCGCCGCCGCGCGGGACGTGCCCGAGGAAACCGCCGTGGCCCTGGTCCACGACGCCGCGACGACGGCGGTGATGATGGCCACGCCCTCGGACCTGGCGGAGTTCGGCCTCGGCTTCAGCCTCACCGAAGGGATCATCGCCGCGCCCTCAGAGATCCGCGACATCGATGTGGCGCCCGGCCCCGATGGGGTCGAGGTGCGGATGTGGCTCAGCCCCCGCAGTTCGGCGGCCGCGGCGGCGCGGCGGCGGCGGCAGGCCGGCCCCACCGGCTGCGGCCTGTGCGGCGTCGACAGCCTGGCCCACGCCCTTCGCGCACCGCCTGTGGTCGGCCGAGGCCTGACCCTGCGGCCGCAGGACATCCACGCGGCGCTGGCCGCCCTGCCGCAACTGCAGACCCTGGGCGATCTCACCCGCGCCGTGCACGCGGCCGGCTGGTGGAGCCCGGGCGGCGGCTATCTCGCCGTGCGCGAGGACGTGGGTCGGCACAACGCCCTGGACAAGCTGGCCGGCGCCCTGGCCATGGCCGAGACGCCCGCCCCGCCGGGCGCGGTGGTGCTGACCAGCCGCGTCTCCGTGGAGATGGTGCAGAAGGCCGCCATGATCGGCGCCCAGGCGATCATCGCCGTCTCGGCCCCGACCGCCCTGGCCATCCGCACGGCCGAGGCGGCCGGCATGACCCTGGTCGCCGTGGCGCGGCGCGACGGCTTTGAGGTGTTCACCGGCCAGGACCGCATCGATCAGGGGTCGGCCCCGGGCGCTTGAGGCCCGACAGGCGACGCGCGCCGTGCTACGAACGGTCTCGTCGCTAGGCGGAATCCCCGCCGCGATCAGGCCCGAAAGGCCGAACAGCATGAAAATCTACGACTCGCGTCTGCAGGCGCCGGCGCGCCGCGATCTCACCGATCCCCGCTCGACAGGCCCGGCCAACACCCCGCGGCAGGCGCCCAAGGCCCTGCTGAACGACCGCCGCAGCACGCGCTGACCGCCCATGAGTGATCTGACCGAAGGCCAACTTCACGCCCTCAGAAACCTCAGCCGCAAGAAGGCGGGCGGCGAAGTGCCCTTTGTGAACATCAGCGACGCCCAGGTCCTGGTGGAGCTGGGCCTGGCCGTCCGCAGCCGCCAGGGCTGGGACATTACGCCCGAGGGCGCGCGCCTGCTGGCGCCGCCGCCAAGCTCCGACAACCAGCGCTGAGGCCTCAGTCGAGGCCCAGCGTCCGGGACAGGGCGCGGCCGGCCTCCACCGGGCGCAGCTTGTCGTCATCGCGATCGACGCTGTAGTTGGCGTCGCGCATGGCCTCCACCGGAATGGCCCCGATCAGCGGCCTAAGCGCCGCCAGCAGCCGGGCGTCGTTCACCCGGTCGGGCGCAATCAGCACCACGGCGTCATAGGGCGGCAGGGCCTGGCGGGGATCGGCCAGGGTGACCAGGTCGTCGGCGGCGATCCGGCCGTCGCTGGAGAAGGCTGAGATCACGTCCACGTCGCCAGAGGTCACCGCCCGGAACATGAAGGTGGGCTGGAAGGATCGCCTGGCCTGGAAGTCGAAGCCATAGGCCTCATTGATGGCCCGCCATTCGGGGCGTGCGAAGAACTCCAGGTCGCCGCCCATGGTCAGACTGGCCGAGCGGCGGGCCAGGTCATCCAGGCTCTCGATGCCCAGTTCGGCGGCGCGGTCCTGGCGCATGGCCAGCGCGTAGGCGTTCTCGAACCCCAGCGAGCCCAGGACCAGGACGCCGTCCCGCTCGGCAAGCTCTTTCGTCAGTTCCTCCAGCACCGCCTGGCGGCCGGGATTGTCCTCCCGGTTCAGGACATTGGCCCAAAGCGTGCCCGAATAGTCGACATATACGTCGATCTCGCCCGAGGCCAAGGCGCGGTAGGCGATGGCCGAACCGAGATCCTCCTTCATCCGCGCCTCGCCGCCCAGGTCCTCGATCCGCTCGGCGATCATCTCGGCCAGGATGTACTGCTCGGAGAAGTTCTTGGCCCCGACCACATAGCTGGCGGGCTTGCCGAAGCTGATCAGCGGGGTCAGGGCGACGACGACGCCGACCAGGATGCCCGCCGCGCCGATCGCCGCGCGCTTGACGTCCCGCCTGGCGGCGCCGGCCTCGATCAGGCCGAGCAGCTGGTCTGTGACCATGGCCAGCAGGGCCGAGGCGCCGCAGCCGAACAGCACCAGCACCCAGTTTTCGGTCTGCAGGCCGGAGAAGATGTAGTTGCCCAGGCTCGTCTGGCCGACCGGCGTCGAGAGGGTCGCAGCCCCAATGGTCCAGACCGCGGCGGTGCGCACCCCTGCCATGATGACCGGCGCGGCGAGCGGCAGCTCCACCTGGAACAGGCGCTGGCGCGGCGTCATGCCGACGCCTTCGGCGGCCTGGATGATGGCCGGGCTCACCGAGAGGATGCCGGTGGTCCCGTTCCGCACGATGGGCAGCATCGAATAAAGGGTGAGCGCCAGCAGGGCCGGCAGGAAGCCCAGCGCCGAGAAGCCGTGACCGATCAGGTCCTCGCTCGCGGCCGAGATCACCAGCAGCAGCGGGAAGAACAGGGCCAGCAGGGCCAGGCTCGGGATGGTCTGGATCAGGCTGGCGCCGGCCAGCACCGGCCAGCGGATATGGCGGTTGCGGCTGGCGGCCACGGCGAGCGGCAGGCTGATCAGCAGGCCGAGCCCGAGCGCCGAGGCGCTGAGCAGAACGTGCCAGGCGAGATATTCCGGCAGGCGGGCGAAGGCCGCCTCCACCTGCGGGCTCATACGGTGTCTCCCAGCCGGGCGCGCAACCGTTCGGCCTGGCGGCGCGGCGCGGCCAGCAGGGCGGCGACCTCAGGATCGCTGGACGCGGCCAGGACCTGCGGGGCGCCATCGGCGATCAGCCGCCCCTCCGCCACCACCACGATGCGGTCGGCCAGCAGCAGCGCCTCGGTCATGTCGTGGGTGACCATGACGGTGGCCAGATTCAGCCGCTCATGCAGGGCGCGGTAGTCGTCGCCGAGCGCGTCGCGGGTGAGCGGGTCGAGGGCGCCGAAGGGCTCGTCCATCAGCACGATGTGCGGCTCGGCGGCCAGGGCTCGGGCCACGCCCACCCGCTGTTGCTGGCCGCCCGAAAGCGCCGCGGGAAAGCGGCTGGCCATCTCCTGCGGCAGGGCGACGAGGTCCAGCAGTTCGGCCGCCCGCGCGGCGCGCCTCGTCCTGTCCCAGCCCAGCAGCTTGGGGGTGATACTGATGTTCTCGGCCACCGTCAGGTGCGGGAAAAGGCCCACCTCCTGGAAGACATAGCCGATCCGCCGGCGCAGGAGGTGGGGCGCCAGGGCGCCGACCGCCTCGCCCTCGATCCGCACCTCGCCGGCGTCCGGCGCGATCAGGCCGTTGATGGTCTTGAGCAGGGTGGTCTTGCCCGAGCCCGAGGCGCCCACCAGGGCCACGAACTCGCCGGCCTGCACGGTGAGGCTGGCCTCAGACAGCGCCACATGCGCGCCATAGGTCTTGGTGACGCGCGCCAGCGCGATGCGGGGTTCAGCCATGGGCCAGACCTAACACGCTCACCGCCGTTGGGCTCCCCCTGAGGCCAGGGCTTGGATGTTTTGGCGGCCTAGATCGGCATCCGCAGGATTTCCTGATAGGCGGAAATCACCTGGTCGCGGACGGCCATGACGGTCTCCAGGCTGGTTTCGGCGGCGGAGATGGCGGTGACCACGTCCACCAGCTGGGCCTTGCCCTGGACGTGGGCGGCCATCTGGGTCTCGGCGGTGCGCGAGGTCTGCACCGTCTCTTCCATGACGTTCTTCAGCATGGCGCCGAAGTCGGGTCCGCCGGCGGCCGCGCCGCCGCCCACGGAGGGAAGCGCGGCGCCCTGCGTGGCGGCGTAGGCCTTGGCGGCGGCGAGCGGGGTCATCATGGCCTAGGGCGTCCTAGCGTTTGAGCAGGTCGAGGACGCGCATCTCCATGGCGCGCGCGGTCTCGATCACATTGAGGTTGGCCTCGTAGGCCCGCTGGGCCTCGCGCATGTCCATCGCCTCCACCAGCGTGTTGACATTGGGCAGCTTCACATAGCCCGCGGCGTCGGCCGAGGGGTGGCCCGGCTCGTATTCGGTGCGGAATTCGCTGGGATCGGCCTCGACCTTGGCCATCCGCACCCCCTGTCCCGCATCGATGCGGCTGGGCTCGAACACCGGCACCTGCCGGCGATAGGGATCGCCGCCGGCCTCGCGGGAGGTGGAGTTGGCGTTGGCCAGGTTCTCGGCGATGACCCGCATGCGGGCCTGCTGGGCCCGCAGCGCCGAGGCGGCGATGGCCTGGGCCGCGCCCTGGGTGGTCTTGATCTCAGCCATGATCGGTCATCCTCCGCAGATCAGCGCCCGGGCGGGCGGGCTGCGGTGCGCAGCAGGTTGAGGGATTTCTGGTAGAAGCCGACGGCGGCGTCATAGGCCATGCGGGCCTCAGACATCTTCATCATCTCTTCCTCCAGAACCACGGAATTGCCGTCGAGCGTGGTCTCGGAATCCTTGGTGCGGACCGCCTTGAAGCTGGCCGAGGCCGCCGTGCGATTGACCGTGCCGCTGAGGTGGCCGGACTGGGTGCGGGCCGGCGCCCCGGCCTGGGCCATCTGCACGCCACGGACCTGAGCCTGGAAGCTGTAGGCCTTCACGTCATGGGGCTGGTAGCCGGGGGTTTCGGAGTTGGCGACGTTCTGGGCGATCAGCCGCTGGCGCTCGCCCAGATGGCCCATGCGGCCACGCAGCATCGAGAACAGGGGGATGTCGGCCAGGTTCATGCCCAACATGGTGAATAAACAGGGTTAATCGCTCCTTAAGAGTGTCTGCGGCAAACCGGGGCCTAAGACCGGCGCCCGTTGGCCGGGACAGGTGCGCCCATGGATTTCGCCAGTTTCGCCCGGGCGGTCTTCGCTCTCGCCATCACGGTCGGCCTCATCGGCCTGGCCGCCGTGGCCATGCGCCGGTTCGGGCCCGACGTGATCAGCCGTCTCGCCCCGCAGAGGGCCGAACGCCGGCTGGCTGTCGTGGAGACCCTGGTGCTCGATCCCAGCCGCCGGCTGGTCCTGGTG
>Ga0208179_1001192_pt1 | contig 13773 bp, 10 predicted proteins | sample Malvired_Geostar_FD_184238 | JGI IMG/M metagenome (GOLD analysis project Ga0208179, IMG submission 184238) | Marine viral communities from the Global Malaspina Expedition - Malaspina viral metaG DeepMed_Geostar (SPAdes) (version 2) | ecosystem: Environmental > Aquatic > Marine > Oceanic | place...
CATAATTTCTAATTATGACTACACTACTATCGTTCCTCAAGGTACAGACCGTTATTCATTAGAGCAAAAAGTCAATTATTGGCGTGAAAATGCTGATGAAAGGCTTGAAGAACTGCGTAGTGTACGCCTGTGGGTGCCTTAATTGACTACTCAGACGTATGTTCCCGGCACCAGACCTTCTCAATTAGTTACCAACCTACTAGATTCGTATTGGGATACTAGAAGCGGTAGTATTCCTAAGCCTACTATCATTGAGAAGCCGTATGCAGACGCTCAGCGTATAGATTTGCGTAATACTGGGGACCATTGCCTTGTGTCTTTAGCTGGAACAACGGAAAGTTTCATTACTTTAGGCATGCAGCATCGTATTTTTGAAGCTAATATAGATATTGACCTTAATACATTCACTTCTAGAGAGAGAATGTATGATCATATGGATGAAATTAGGCGTATTTTATTTGCCAAACGTAAAGATCCTACTGATTTTCTATTAGATGGCTTTGAAGGGTATGCTAATACTGCTGCTTTAGTCGCTGTTTGGGGTGATACATCTAGTAATTCTACAATTACTTTGTTAGAATCTGCTAGGCAATATGGTACTAATTCCATGCGTGTAGTCGTAGGTTCTGGAGGAAATGGGGAAGTTTATCGAGGGTTTCCTTCAACATTTACGATTAAACCTTATCCTAGACGTTTACAGCAGATACGCTTTTGGGTTAAGATAGATTCTAGTTCTGATGTTATAGGTGTAACACTTAGAGACGCATCTAATAGGACAGGACTATATCGTACTTGGAATATAACTGTAGATACGACGGGTTTTCTAGAAAAAGTAGTTAATTTAGATGCCACGGCTTCTGCTTCTGCCGGAACGTGGGATCCTACATTGATAGATGAGATAGCTTTTACATCTTTAGCGGCAAATAGGACATTTGATATTGATCATATTGATTTATCTACGAAAGAATTTCAATTCTTTCAGTATCAGTCTTTTAGAGAGAATATAAATAATTTTCAATACTGGTCTGGTCAGATGAAAGGTCAATATAAGACTCACGGCGAACTTGTACCTGAATTGGCATAGATAATGACTCAAAAAAATGAATGGAGTATTGACGATAAGTCAAAGGAACTCTTCATTAAAGAGCTTAAACAAGCGATTGCTAAAGCATATTTTGAAGAATTATTTAATGAGATTAAACCAGAAATATCTTCAAAGATGGATCAATATATAGGTGAACATTTAGACGGAATGAGTGTTACTCATGATTTAAATACTCATTATGAGATAAATGATAGTGAATCTGTTGGGTATATTGAGATAGATGTGGGAAAAATCGAAGGTGAACATAAACAACATGTTCGAAGTCACAGACGACAAGGTAGACAGGTAGAAGGTCATACTCGTACTTTAAAAGATCAAGCAATTTTTAAAGATGGTGAAAAAACTATTACATCTGATACTATTCCTAATAATATAATTCTAAAAGAGATCTTAGCTCCGGTTTTAAATGAATATGTGGAAGATGAGTTAACGGAAAATGATTTTACCAGTTCAAATGAACCGGGACAAGAAGGGAGATAGATAATGCCTACTCGTTACAGAGCAGATTTAGCTGACGTAGCTTGGGGTAAAGAACATACATATGGTGTTGTGCCGCCATCGACGGAACTTGATTCTTTAGTAACAGCAGGTGGAACGTCAGAAGTTGGAATGTTAAGAGGTCAATGGGGGTTAGTAACAGGAGGTATAGACCTTCCTACTCCTACTTTTGATTGGCAACCGTTCTATGGTCTTGGTGTAATGAACCGGAATATGTTGTTTCCGATTCAAGGCCGAGAGCGTTTAGAAGGTAGAGTGTCTCAGACCCTTCTTTGCCATGATTCAAGTCGTTTGTTCTTGGAACAAATGCTAGGGTTAGCTTTCAATGCCAAGAATGCTGACACATCAGGGGCGGAGACTGTAAATGCGTATACTCCTACAACAGGAACATCTGTTGTAACTGCTACAACTTTTACTATAACCTCTGACGTTTTATCTCATGCGGTCACATCAGGTAGTGCTGCTCCAACTCATATCGTCATTGTTGGGGATGTGCTTGACGAAGTTCCTAATCGTGTTCAAGATACTTGGGCATATGTTGGAAACGAATCTGGATCAGCTGCTGGTTTTTCGGTTTTTAAAGATCAAGCATTATTGCAACCTGGATGGAATGGTGTGCGTCCACCCACAGGGGCCGATTGCAATTTTAGCCTTCATGGTATTGCACAGAATAGTAGTGCTACTGCGGCTGCTACAGCAAATCAGAGTTCTAATAATGTAAAATATATAACTAGAGATTCTAATGTAGCTAAGCATATCTTTATACGTCCTACTTTAGTGCAGCCTTCCTTTACGTTAGGTGCAAGGTTTAGGGCTGATGATGGTAGTTCGTTTGTCACTAACTATAGTGGGTGTAAGGTATCACGAGCCGTATTCAATTTTGAAGAAGGTGCTCCGGTTAACTTTGGTGCAGATTTTATAGCTAGAGATATGTCTCATAATATTGGTGAGCATGATGCGGCTAATGCACAGGCTATTATTGATGCCAGAGAAGATACTCTTAAATATAAACCAATAGGTACGACATCTACTAGTACTGTTCAACCTAATTATATGAAGAATATTCGAGTTACTGAACAACCATACTTTTATAGCACTGTTTCACTTACGTTTCATGGTGCAACCATAGCACGGTTCCGAAGATTTACGATTACCATTGATAATGCATTAGACCCTCGTTACTACATTACTCAAAATGATGCTGCGACTCCTCGTGATAATCGCCAGATTCTTCATGAGATTCTTGAAGGGCGTAGAGGTATATCTTTTGGTGGATCCTTAGATTTGGATGATGATGGTTCTAACGATTATCCGCAAAATAATGCTTCTCCTACGGATGCAAATTTCTTACGTTATTTATTGAATCAAGGTATGATTAGTAACGATATTAGAGATATGAACACTCTTAAAGGTATAGGTATTACAATAGAGTTACGAAAGCTGGTTGATGCTTCTGCAAGCACCTATGATAAGATTAAGTTCCATATAGGTCCAGTTCAAAATGCCACTAACAATCACCAGAGTACAGGTAATGTAGATGATGTAAGCATGGTCTTACGGTCTGCTCCGCATAATATTCCCGCACCGCCTAGCATTCACGTACCAGTGGATATTGATGGTATGGCCTCTTCGATGTTTATAGAAATTATGGATGGAGTCGCAGCAACCGATTAAGGAGCATATATGGTTACACCAATTGAGGAGCCACAGGAAGAAGTAATTCAAGAAGAAGTAGAAATTATTACTACTTCTTCTAAATCTAAGGATAAACCAAAGTTTGATTTTGCTGTTGAGGACACTGACAGGTCAGATTTAACAGTGTATACTGTTAGTACCAAGCCAGCTGAAGAGAATTGGCGAACTTTAGAGATCCTTGCTCCTAGTTATGATTCAGCTTTAGAGTTGGCAGGTATTAATAAGGACAATACAGTTAAAATAAGTTCTATTATATTTGAAGGTTAAAATGAGGTAAGGATGGTTCAGACTAAGAGAGGTAGAGGTAGGCCCAGGAAGAATAATGGTGAGGTTATAATGGTAGAAGAGAATACAGTCGCTCCTGAAGAGAATGTTGAAGCAGTTCCAGAAGTAGTAGAAGAAGAACTTCCTATGGGTCATGATCCTGCAGTATTATATGCAGGACGAGAAGAACATTCTCTAGAGATAGTCCATGCTGGACAACGTTGGCTCTTTAAGTATAAAGACTTGAGTTGGGGCCAGAAGAACGAATGTATTGATGAAGCTCAGCAATGGGATACTGATGCTGGGTTTAAGTTTTCAGTTACTAAGTATTATGCTGCTGCTTTAACAAAGATGCTCACTTCGGCTCCTATTAAACCTATAACTGAGACTACTTTAAATCAATTAGATAGGCACATTGGTGAGCAATTGATTGCTATCGTCCCACAGCCAGTTGAACCTGCTGTGGAAGACGTAAAAAAAGCGTAGAAGAGGGGAAAGATGTTCTAGCTCCTAGACTTAAAGCAGAGATTCTTCTGCATTTCGCCGGATACAAGCTTGAAGAGATTCAAGCTATGGATGAAATATCTGTATTCCGGCGTTTTTTTGTTGCTACAGGCATGATTAGGGAATTACTTAGTAGTGGGGGTGGTATGGTTGCAGGTGATGGTGCAGAATCATCCGAAACTCCTTCTCATTTAGGTGGGGGCAACCGTGTTCCGATTCAAGGTAGGCGTAGAGCTATTAGACGACAACCCCCTACACCTAAACCTAATACTGATAGTTATTCTTTTCCAGCATAAGCCTGAAAAATTATATTATATTTGATATAATATATGGGCTAATTCTTTCTTATTTTGTTGTAGGTGTACCAATATGGCAGAGATAAAACTAAATATAAATTGGGACGATTTACATGCACAAATAGGTAAGTTAGTTTCGTCTGGTGCTGGTATGGCAATAGGAGCCGCTGGAGCCGCAGGAGGTGGTGGGGGAGCTAATGTTCCAAACAGATTAGCGTCAGGATTATTAGGACCCGCAGGTAGTCGTACTGAAACGATTGGGAAAGGATTAGGTCAAATTTCTAAACAGCTTCCAGGGGCGGGTATGTTTGGAGATATGGCGAAAGCTTTTACTAAGGGAGGGCTAATCGGGGTTGCAATGGCAGGTATTGCCGGGATACTGAGTTTTGTAAAGCAAATCATGGAGAGTAGTAAGGTTTTTCAAACTATAGCAGGTTCTTTCTTTAAGATTTTTGGGGCTATGGCGGATTTATTTCTGCTTCCGTTCTTACCTTTAGCGATGAAGGGAATGCAGGCGTTAATGAAATATATTCCTAATTTTGGTAGATGGGGTCAAAAAGCTGCTACTGGTATAGAAAACATAATTAAAACATTTCAAGATGCAGGGTTTTGGGGAGGACTTAAAACGTATATAGGGGTGGCGTGGGATTGGATGAAAAACGTAGCATTTCCCTTTATAACAGAGAAAGTAATCCCTGTATTAAATGAAGCAGCGGTAGATGTTAGTAAAATAATAATGGAAAAATTGGGGTTTGGCCCTGATCTGCCATATGGGCAGGCGATGTTGGACGAAGAGGGAAACGTAAGACCTGAGTATTCCCCAACTGGAGCGCACTATGGAGGAGGGGGAAAGAAATATCGAGAGGCAATGGAACGAGAATATGGAAGGCAGTGGAGTAGTGAGAGAGATAGAAATCCTGATTACATTGGTGAGATGGCGTTAGGTGGTTTAGTTCCTGGTATGAGTGGAAGTGCTCCTTCAGGGTTTGGGGGAGCTACTACTGATCAGGTAGGTGTATTAAGCGAGATATATGAAGGAATTTTAGAGTTTGAAAGGGGTATAACTGCTGGGATTCATGAAGTAAATAAAATTACTGGTAGTTTTGCTGTTAAATCTAAGCAAGAAATTAATGATGTTGGTAGTAGTTTCTTAAGTACTGTTGATAAATCATTTGCAATTACGTCTGAAAACATTGGTTCATTGAATACTATAGCTAATAAGGTAACTAGGAATTTGACTGATACTATAGAGATTACTCAAGCTAACACAATAGCGGTGATTTCGGCATCAAATACCCACATTGAAGAGATAGTTGGGAAAATAGACCAACTACGGGAAGAGTCTGAAACAGTCAAAGCAGCAATATTAGAAAAACAGATAAATTTTAGAAAAGCGGCTGCTATGTGGATGGATAAAGGCGACGAGGAAACTGCTGGGTTGTCTGTAGCAGACTTACAGAAAATTGATGTACAGCTACAAGAACGAATTGTTGTCCAAAAAGGGGTTGAACAACGTCAAAGAGAAGAACAAGAGCGTCAAAAACGAGAAGAACGAGAGCGTCAAAAACGAGAAGAACAAGAGCGTCAAAAACGAGAACAAGAGCGTCAACAAAGAGAAGAACAGAGAAAAAAAGATGAAGCAGCGGCAGAACAAGCAAGAAAAGAAAAAGAATTTCGTGAAAACACTCTGATAGCAAGTCCAATGTTCCAGTCATTTGCAAAAATGAAAAATAAGTTAAAGTCATTACAAGACCGTCTTGTACAGCAAAACGCAACGAAGGCAAGTCTTAGAGCAAATTCTGACCGTGTACAATCGCCCGAAGTAATGGAAGCGTGGGTTGGTCCTTTGGGTTCTGGTAGGTCGGCTGTCGGTTTGCAAAAAAGGCGTAGGCAACAATACTGGGATGCTGTGGTTAGACCTGCACAAGATGCATACCAACGTATGAGTGAAACGACAAGTCAAACTAAACAGGATATACGGAATGTAGAGCATTGGATAGCGACGAAGAATATTCCAGCTGTTTACTCTAATATTTATGGTCGAGTATATGAAAATCGAGCGAATATTTCTGAACATCAGCGGTCTAATCTAAACTTTGACGCTGGGGGCATTGTTCCTGGTGATATTGGAGAACCTCAATTAATTATGGCACAGGGTGGAGAGCAAATTTCTCCGATTGGAATGCCTAAAAATGGGGGCGGCGGTAATACTTCTAATAGGGTGTTAAATATTAGTATTCAGACGAAAAGTAGTGTTAAAGATATTTTAATAGATTTAGCTAATTTGAAGGCTCTGGATAATGCCTCATTATTTAATAGTGTCTGGTAAATCTATCCCCTAAGTGAGTTACGATGGTTGATTTAAATATAAATCTAGTTGCTAAGATGGCGGGTGCTGGCGCAGGTGGAGCAGCAGGTGGAGTAGCGGGAGCCGCAGGGGCAGGACTGGCTGGAAGGGCTGGTGGTGTGATGGCGGCTGGCTTAATGGGTGGAGCCGGTAGTCGTACCGAGATGATTGGTAAAGGTCTTGGTCAGATTTCTAAACAATTGCCAGGGGCAGGCATGATGGGAGAGATGGCGGGTGCTTTTAAGGCTGGAGGTATTGTCGGTGTGGGTATGGCAGGTGTCGCCGGTATTATGGGCTTTGTTAAGCAAATAATGGAAAGTAGTAAAGTTTTTCAAGGTATAGCTGGGTCATTCTTTAAGATTTTTGGAGCTATGGCTGATGTATTTTTACTTCCTTTCTTGCCTTTGGCTATGAGAGGGATGAACATGCTGATGAAATACCTTCCTGATTTTGGAAGATGGGGCGAAAAAACTGCTCAGGGCGTAGAAAACATTATTAGAACCTTTCAAGATAAAGGATGGATAGGGGGCATTGTTCATTATATTAAAGAGGCATGGACGTTTATATCAGTAGATGTTAAAGATTGGATTACGGGAACCTTAAAGCCTGCTATTGCTGAAGCAGTATTAGCTATGGGCAAGACACTTCTGAATGCATTAAAGGGAAAAGAAACAAAGTATGTGGCACCAAGGGGTGCTCCTTCTTCGGGTTCCCTAGGTGGGGGAGGACCAATACGAGATGAGCTAGGAAGCAAGGATTTCCTCAATCCGGAATTTTATGCCAACCCTGTAGCAAATTTCTATGCAAAGTGGAATAATAAAGTCCTCCCAGGAAACATGCAAATACCAATGAGAGCTAAGCAAGGTCAATATAAGGTGTGGGATGCAACTGGAGAACGACTAACTGAGGAGCAACAGCGTTACATAGATGATTGGGAAAGGGAGGGACTCTCCGAGGAAGAAATCAAAAAAAAGGTTGCTGCTGGTCTGGGACCTTTTTCACCTACTGCGGAAGGGGGAGCAGAGCATATTGCGTCATGGTCTACTAATCAATTAGGAGGACGTATTCCCTCTTATCAGCCAGGAGGTGAAGTTCCTGGGGGTCCTGGGCAAGGTAGACATGTGATGTTACATGGTGGTGAAGGAATTATTCCTGCTGATAATATGTCAGCAGCAAAAGCACTTAAAGGCGATGCTATTGATATCTTAGTAGGTACAGGAGGTGAATTACAAGTACTAGCGTCTGCTGTTAATGAGCTAAAACTACGAGGGCGAAACGATCGTTTAAATCCTAGAAGTGCGTCGAATCAATTAAAAAATTTGGCAGTAAAAGAGATATTACCTCAAACACTTAACAATGTTGGCGACTTTTATGATGAATTAGGAGATATGACTGATAGGGTTCAGAATAATACTTGGGGCGCAGGTCGGGGTATAGTAAGTAGGGCTAGTGTATTTGCTGCAGATACCGATAAGAAGAAAAAAGAGCAAGATAAAGATGTTGATAAGATAAAAGAAAAGACTGTCGAGGATTTTATAAAAGAATATACTGGCCCCCCTAGTGCTCAATATGCTACCCCTCAAGGTCTTAACGGTGGGGTTAATATTTATGGGCCAGGAAGAACTGGGATTTTCAGTGGCCCTGCGGTAACTTGGGGTGGAAAAACAGTCAAGAAGTACACTGCTGAAGAAGCTGCTGCAGCTGTAAAAAGTGGGGTGTTAATTCCCGAGGGGGGATTTAATCGGACTGATCCAACTGATATGGATAGACTGGAATATAATATTCAGCAGCAGCAAGGAAAAGGAATAGGAGGGGGACTTTATTTTACAAATACTGACATCGAAGGTGAAGACAGGACAGAGGAACAAAAAGCACTCGATAGAAAAAATAGTTTGGCTGCTATAGAAGAACGAAAACGGAACGAAATAGAAGCACAGAGACTAACTGATAGTCTGACAGCAGCAAGAGCAGCAATATACGGGCCTGAAGGGGGTATTAATGAAGCAGGTGAATTTATACATGGTGGTTTATTAGCTCGAACTAGTGATAGTGAAGCAATGCGGCTGAAAACCTTTGATGAAGTAGACCTAACAGACCAACAAAGGGCAGATTTAGCTGCAGTTGGGCCTGAGGCTTATGACTTCCTACAAGTAGGGACTACAACGATAAAAGCTCCAGCACCTAAAGCTGAAGCCATATTTGACGAAGAAAAGCAAAAATATGTAAGGCCACCTAAGGAAGTTATGGAACTTGCTAAAAGGATGGCTGCTCAACTGAATTATATTGCTTCCTTCCAACAGAAGATTGATGATGCGGCTGCAATAAAACGGAACATTGTGGCAAATCGGCTGCCTGGTGAATCAACTGAAGCTCATTATAGGAGAGAACGGGCGCAGGGGGATATAGTTGAAGATTTGAGACGAGATCGTTCTCGTGCGGAAGAAGCGCATACTAGAATGATTAATCAAAGTGTTCAAGACAGACTTCCTTATAGTTTACAAGAGTTTCAAACTCGATTCCCAGAAGACTTTCCTGAGAGTGATAAAGGTTATGGGACAGGTAGTTATGCAGCAGGTGGTATTGTTCCAGGCGATATTGGAGAGCATCAGATAGTGATGGCTCATGGTGGAGAAACCGTTTCTCCTATTGGTATGACTGGAGGGCGACAAGGGCATACATCTAATAGAGTTATGAATATAAGTATAAATAATGCTAGTAGTGTTAGAGATATTCTTAGGGATTTGAATGATATGGAAAGTATGGATGATGCTTCATTCTTTAATAGTGTGAGTTAATTATGCCGATAACTATTACGCTACAGGCAGCTAGTGATTCTATAATGACTAGTGATGGTAGACCTCATTTAGCTAACGGTTCGACTTCATTAGCTGACTCTGATTTCAGAAAGGCATATGGGCTTCCTAATGTATATGTTGGACGTGAAAGTGGTAAGGAGGAGGAGAATGATAAACTTTATTTTGCTGTAAATACTTTGTCAGGTCTTGGTTCTGGTAAACCAGTACGTTGGGATGAGATAAATCTTCCAGCGGGTAATATTAGGTTTTCCGATTCTACTACAGCAACAGGAAATGATATAGATCATGCGGTAGTAGTTAACACTATAACCAAATCCCAAGGACATGTCCCTCCCACTACTACAGCTTTTCAGTTACAATGTGATTCTATCTCTCATGATGTAGATGATGCTGTTGCCGTTTCTCCTCTACCTGCTCTGAATACAATGACTGGGACACGAGCGACTTCACACTCACCTGGACAATTGGTTAATATAGTTATTGGGATGGGTATGCGTTCTGAGGTGATTAAATTAACAGGTATGTTAGTTGATGAGGGTCCTATTTCAGCTTCAAATCCTCGTAAACAAGTATTAATGAATATTGCCCGTTTGCAGTATTTAAAATCTGGACGTAGTGGTAATGATGATAATTGGGGTGGGGTAAATGGTGGCCCTCTTAATCCACGTTCTTATCCTTGTTTAACTATTTATGATTCAGATTTAGGTACCTCAGGAAGTTATGATTTTATGGGATTACAGCCGTCTGGGATGGACTTACAGTATAGAGGAATTATTAAAAATCTTTCTTTTAGACAAGAAGGTGGTCGTCCTAATCAATGGTTTTGGAGTATGGAATTCCAAGTAGTAGCAAATGAACATGAACAAGGTAGTTTTATATCATCCGCTGGTAACGAAGGGGCCATGGAGATTACTCGTATTAGGTTAGTTAATTTAATAACTGGAGCACCACTTACTACTACTCCTCCTACTGATTTTCCTACAGATGGTGAAAATGGTAGACCTGATGGGGCAGGGCTACAGATACAAGTTGATAATGAATTATTTAAACAAAAAGGGGCTAGTGAGATTGATTTACTACAAGTAGATAACTGGCAAGCTGTGACAATTACAAATAGTGATTCTGTTCCTCCTATTGATGGAAATTGGTATATCTATAATGTAAATACTACAGATAAAACTTTTAACTTGATTAATAATCCTGGTAATGATACAAAACAAACGTCAGGGGCTAATGTTGATAAATTTATAGGACCATGGAGTTTTGGTGAGCCTAATGTTGAGGATCAAGTATGGACTGCATTTACTAATGGTACTGCTGGGTATGCAAATTTCGGTGTAGGTGTTTCTAAGGCTGGAAGTAAATTAAAATATGTTGATTTTCAATATCCATCGGCTGGTAGTCATGATGTTGAGGATACTTTAGATAATCAAGACGATGGAAGCGGTTAATTTAACTTCTAGGTATCTATTTCTATTAATGGTGTTGAGTAATGACTGCTGAGAATACTGCAGGAAATTTAAGTCAGAAAATTATATTGTCTTTTCCGTATGATCCTCGAAGACCAGATAAGAATCAAACGGTCTTAGAAAATCCTCCTACTGGCAAGACAGATTATACAGGGGATTTTTGGAGTACAGCTTGGGGTGCTTTACCAGAGCATTATCAAGATACTGTTAGTACATATATTATGGAAAAAACTGTGGTGGGAGGGTCTTATGCAGGTGAATCTTCACCTGCAAGTGATCTTCGTCCTACGGGTGAAATGACTCTGGCTAATGAATTTGAATTAGATGTTAATCAATTGACTCATACTTATCAGTCTCTTGTCGCTGTTGCCCCGTTACCGGGAATGCCTAGATTAAGTAAGGATACAGATCAACGGGAGACTGAACAGCTGAATACTTTTGCCATTGATTTAGGTATGCAGCGAGAGGTTATAAGTGTTCAAGGCATACTTATAGATAGGAAAGAAAGTCCTCATAGTACTAGTGGTCATCATATACGTAGACAGCATCTTTTAGATATGGTTAGAGCACAATATGGCTATCTTCGTGAAGCTGATCGAAAGGATTATTCTGCTTGGTTGAATATCAATAAATTTCCAGCATTAACTATAGGGCCGATATATGATCGTACTGCTGCAGGCATGGCGGATGCATTGTATACAGGTGATCAACCTGGTGATGATATTAGAGGTACAGAATTGTCTGGGAAGAGTGCAGGAACAGCGGGGAGTCATCAAAAGACAGATTCTATCATAAGAAGTGGTGGTGTCTCTGTAGTATCTTCTTGGGATTTTCAACCTAATTATAAAGGTAGAAATCGTTATCGTGGCTTGATAAGACGTGCTAATGTTCGTAATGAAGGTGGTCGGCCTGATATTTGGACTTTTAATTTTGAATTTGTTGTTATTAAGAATGAAATGCAGCAACGAATTCATCTGAGTAAACCCGAATCGGGCGGAAAGTGGTATTCTGGGGTAGAATAAGATTTGAATGGTTATAATGAGGTAATATATGGCATTTTTAGGTAAAGCTCTTTTTCAGTTCTCTAATTCTCTTAAATTAGATAGAACTAAGCAAGAACGTTGGATATCTGAGCCACTTTTAGTCACTTATTCTTTAATTGATAGTCTAGGTACTCGTAGTAGAGTATTGCGAATTGTAATTTCTAATCCTTTAAGTGCTAGAAGTAATTGGTATCCTCCAATGACACGAGTTAGACTCTTTGAAGAACTTGGAGTTGTATCATTTTTAGGACGGGTAGTCACTAATGAGCCTGATTATGCCAATCAACAACTTATCCTTACATGTAGAGACTTTTTAGATGATATAGCAGATCGGACTGTTGAAGCTGCTGATTCTAATGGCACACATACGGCTGTTACTCGGAGTTATATAGCACAGAAAATCTTAGATGAAGATACTTATAAGCCTACAATAGGTGGAGATTTAGATAGGACTTTAATACGTAGACTTCAGATGGTTCCGTCTACTTATAATGAGACTGTTTCTCGTAATTATAGTCAAAAAGGTAATTTTCAGACTATAACTGGTTCTGATGAAGAAGTTACTGGAGCCGATTATCAGTTTCGTGGTGTAAAGACTGGTATGGAAGCCATAGGGGAGTTAGCAGCAGAAGATCCTCAACAGGATTTAATGGCTTTTTACTATACACCTACCCCAACGAACCCTTCTAATGCCAATCATACATCTAATCCGCAACAGTACCCTCGTACTTATTGGTTAGATTTAACTCGTACTATTGTTGACGGTAATACTCATTTTGTGACTCCTCAGACTGCTCAAGATACTACTACGCCTGCATCTGCTGATATTTTATATTTTGGCTCAAACAGTAAATTTGATGGGCTGCGTTATACTTTTTTAAGTCATGGTACTTCTATTGAAAAAGGTACGTATGCTGGTAATTTACAGTGGCAGTTTTGGAGCGGTACTGCTTGGACTGGGTTTACACCAACGGCAGATGCTAAATTTAGTGTAGATTCCGGTAAGTTATATGGTACGACGTATTGGACTGTTAGTAATCTTACGGATTGGGGTAAACGTGATTTAGCCTCTACTCCAGATATGCCTAATTACAATTCGAACCCTGCTAATACTACTTTAGCGTGGGCAGCACCGTGGGCCAGTTCTGGTACGACATTACATGAAGATGTACATAGTGCTGCTATTTCTAGGATAGATCATGGGGATGATAGGCGTAATACTAATCGATATTGGGTGCGAGTGTATGTTAGAACTGGGAGTATCACTTTAGGTAAAGTTAATACGGTTGAATTGTATACTAAACCTAATCTATTTCATGATTTTCGATGTGAAGACCCAGCTTATTTTTCTGAAGTATGGAAGTATACTCACGACACTGCTGGTAGTGGTTGGTCTACTGGACGTGATGGCCCTGGAGGTACGTGGAAACCTTTAAATATGAACAATGATAGTAGTACAGCTAGACGGTTATTGTGGAATAATGCTGCTGAACAGACTACTTTTATACCTAATGCTGCCACTACTTGGTATTTTGGATCAGAATATCCATTTAATGGTGTTGAATTTCATGCAATTCAGCCTATTAGCCCAGATTATTCAAATGTAAAGTTTGTTTGGCAATTTTATAGTGCTTATTATGGTTTATACCATAGTGAGCCATGGCAAACGATATCAGGCTTAACTATAACGTCAAATACAGTTGCTAATCCCACTGTTATCACTACTGAGAGACATA
>Ga0208179_1001195_pt1 | contig 13762 bp, 21 predicted proteins | sample Malvired_Geostar_FD_184238 | JGI IMG/M metagenome (GOLD analysis project Ga0208179, IMG submission 184238) | Marine viral communities from the Global Malaspina Expedition - Malaspina viral metaG DeepMed_Geostar (SPAdes) (version 2) | ecosystem: Environmental > Aquatic > Marine > Oceanic | place...
AAAGTCTTTATAGCTTCCATATGCTCTTAGACATGCTTCTGCATCAACAATCTTCCTGTCCTGGTTTTCAGTATCATTTAAGATACTAATAATATTCCTGTAGCTTGACTTACTTATTGGTGTCATCAATTAGTTCCTTTAAGTATTTCTTTTCTTCAACACACAACACACATTTATTTGCAGGACAATCACTGCAGTATTGCATCCATCCTCTTCCCTGCCATGTTTGTTTTGCTCTTGCAGTTAAATACATCCTGTAGTTTTTTCTCATTAATGCTATTTCTTTGCTGTACATTATTTTCTCCTATTTAACGTAAGAACCTTATTCTTAACTCTTTCACAGCTCCTGCTTCATCAAAGTCTGCATATACAGGATAAAGTCCATCTCCGTGTCCTGTAGTGGATACTACTGCACACGAATGTCCAATTTGGAATTCTTCATCTAATGTAGTTCTGCAAACATTACTCCAACTTAGTTCTTCTGCACTTTCTTCATCCATTCTATTGTGCAGCCATTCATTCAGGTAGCAAGGGTCAACAATAATAATTTGACCACTGTCTACTCCAAACTTGCCGACAGGTACGTTTTCAGAAAACGCTCTTGACGTTCTTTTTTCTACTGGATTCATTTTACTTCTCCTTTTGTTAATACTCCAAGCTATCACCCATATTTATCTTCAACTTTTTTGCAAGATTTTCCGTCAGGACAGTAAGTCTATCGTGGTCAAAGTCGTTTGCAATCTTCTCATCTAAGATATGACCATTAGTAAACTCATAGTAGGAACTTCCGTATCCTGCTTTTCTGCATACTTTCCAAACCAGTAACATCTGTCTTTCTGTTAGCTTCATCTTACTTCTCCTTTTTTTGATAATAGAAACTTCTTATATATTTTATTGCAGTTTTATAATTTGTTGCATTAATGATTCCATCATCTATATCATCATAGATTTTCTTTATAAAATCTTGGTAGTAATTTATTTTGCAGTTTCTCATCTTGCTTTCATCCCAACAGTCAGACTTAACTGCAAGACAACTACTAATCTTCATATATGTACTGTTAGAAATTAATTCCTGCTTTCTAGGTGGATATTCTCCATTTCCTCCATCATACCATCTTGCATTCATCTTACTTCTCCTTCATTTACTATCCTTCTTACTTCTTTTTCTGCATCTGACATCTTTAAATGTGGATATATCTCTTCAAGTTCTTTTCTTGATTTAGGATGTTTAGCAATAGATACAGGAAGACCACACTCTTTCAATAGTCTTCTATGCTTTTCGTCACTTACTAATTTATCCCACATTTGCTTCCTTCACTTATTTTCTTAGTTCTTTCGGAAGTTTTCCGAAAATTGTTTCAATTAACTTTACAGACATTTTCTTGTAGTGTTCTGGATTTTCCTGATTCCAAGTGCACTTATCTTCAAAACACTTCCAACAATGTCCGTCATTTTCGTGACAGTCACATTTACATGATTCCATTTTATCTTACTCCTTTATTTTACTTCTGTATGTTTTACCACAACATTCGCAATACTTCTTTTCATATATTACTGGAAGTCTGCTCCGCCTGGAATTCAGTAGCTTCATAAGTTTTTGCAAGAATCTCCTCATTTATGTATTCCTCCCAGGCTGCAATATTGTTCTAGTAATCATCTCATCTAAGAATTCAAATTTTCCTGCCAGTAGTTTCCGAAATTTGCTTTTCTCCTGTAACTTGAAAAAAAACAAGAAAAAACCAATTTCTGAAAATGGCTTTTCGGAAACAAAACCAAACTTTCTGAACTATTGACGGATTAAGAAAATAATAATATGCAATCCGATGTAGAAAATAGAACAGTAAAGAAAAGTTAAAGTAGCTTCGCAAATAAAATCTGAAGCCTTTTCTAGTAGGTTTAACGCCTTTTTTATTGTCATTGTGTATCCTTTTTAAATGCGAAAAACCTACAGTCTAAATGTTAAACTGTAGGCTTTTCTTGGTTTGTGTAAGCTTATCTAGTGTGAAGTTTTTTCGCTAGTCTTTCCGCCTTTTCTGTAGCTTCTGAGAGTGTGAAACCTTCCCTAATAAATTCTAGTTGTAAATCTTGTTTTAGTGATATTGTATCAGTATTCATAACAGTCAATTCATCAGGTAAATATTTATTATTAACATAGTACCTATCGAAAAGCTTGTCATCTTGAAACTTTGTAAGGAATTCTTTAGGTATCGGAGTATTTACGTGAAATGTGCGGATAGTATCCCTAAATTCGATTTTAAGACGTTTATATTTACTAGGTAGAGTATTAATCCACTTTCTAGAAATTTCCTCAGATTTACGCTTGGAGGATGCATATTTAATATCTGAATTTTTGCCAAATTGCAAAAATACTTTGTAGTGATTACGCCTTTTTAAGATAGTAATTTTTGCGGTTTTGTGTGTTGTAAGTTTCACTTCTTTTTGCATATTAAATTTTAGGGAGCAAGTAAACACCTACTCCCTTTTTTTTCATAACCCTATTTTACTTCCTTAACATTTTCAGCTCTATTTTTCCAGAGCTTGAAGTTAATGGAAACATCAATAGGACAATCACCTTGCAACCTTTTTCCCGTTGCTTTTTCTGTCCACGTAATACGCTGAATAAAAGAGATAAAACGCCTTGTCGTATCTCTTCCCTCAGTTGTTACCTTTAGGACAGTTTTCTCTTGTTCAGCATCTAACCTTACCGCCTTTGAAACAATCCCTTTAAGCTCTGAAAATGTAGCTTTGAGATTAGACAAGACAATATACTCTTCTGAAGAGGTTTTTACGTAACCCCTCTTACATGCGAAATTCGTTGCCGTTTCCAATGGCATACCCTCTTCAAGGTATTCACCAATATCTGCAACGAATTCATCAAATTCAAGAGGTTGCCTTTTTAGTAATTCCTCTTTTTCTTTAGGTAGCTTAGTGATGTTAAACAGAGAGCCTTTTGGGTTTGTTTCTTTATGAAATACACCTTTCTGTATTTCAGAAGAAATAAACTCTTCAGGTTGCACTGTTGACTGTTGTGTATTCGTTTCTGTATTCATTATTACGTTATCCTTTTTTAGTTACCAATTTACAGCAAAGTATTTTTGCTGTATCCCTACACTTGCAGGAATTATTTTTACAGTAACGAATATTGCAGGATTTACGTATCATCGCCTAAAGGTAGGGATAAAAGTATATATGTGTCAAGAGGTTTTTTTACCAATAAATAAAGTACTTGCTTTGTATAAAAAAACATCCCTAAATTCTAGGCTATACTGTTTTACGTCATAACGGCAAAATTGCAAATCCTAGAATTTACAACGTCCTCCCATAACATGCAAGCTTTTTTTTTCGGCTTAATGCTTGTCAACGAAAGCGAACAGAAAGCGTATAACCCGACCCCGTGCCCCTGGGCCATCAAAGGGAGACACACATTGTAACCCTATTTTTTGCAAATTCAACTTTCCCCAATACGTGTATACGAATTATACGTATACGGTATTGATGGATATATTAGTATTAGTATATAATATATATATATATATATACATATATACATAGTAGCTATTTCAAATTTTTCCTTGACTTTGCTTGTAAATTGTAGTAAATTATGTTGTGACTGCAAAAACCAACAGTAGGCTAGCTAAAAGATATTGTGCAAATTATGGCAAAGGAAGTAACCTGGCAATATGTGCAGGAATTATGATTGCTGCAAATGGTATGTTATGGCAGAATATTGAGTATGCAGGAAAAAAGTGCTTTGCAGATGAAAAGTGTGACTATTTCATAGCTATCGTACATCCAGGGATACCATCAAATGAACACTAAATTCGTACTTTTACTGATTTTGTCAGTGATTTCAATAGAATTGTTAATGTACATACAAAAAATTGATATAATCACATTTTACGTAATAATGTTGGTAACAATATGGAATACAGGAAAAAACATTTTCCACTACGGAAAGCAACAATGGCTAAGAAACGGCGGCTAGGACGGGTAGGAATAAGAATTAGCGGGAAATGGTACTCAGCGAGGGATTTTTTTAAAGCGGAAAAGAAGGCAGCCGAGATTATTGATGAATTCAGGAATCAAGAACTCTCAAAGCCCGACAGGGCACGCTGCGTTCCACCAGGCGGATACGGATATTTGCCTTAGTGAAGTTCGAGTTCGTGGAAACAGAGAACAATAAAGCTGTTTTATCTCTAATAGCCCGAAGATTGCACTGGGCGAAGAAAAAGCATGGCAACGAAATGCCGCTTGATGGCACATATGACCTTGTTGATGCCCTTGAAGAGGCTTTGGACCTCTCAATTTACCTTGCCGCGGAAATTATACACATAAAAAACCGTCGCTGGAACGTAAAAAGGGAAAATAACGAAAATAATGTGTCTAGTATCGTAAGAGAAGCTATGGAAGACCCAACAAACCCTTGGTCTTCGGCTTGTCCGACCTGTAATGGCGAGTAAAGCCACCCCAAAACACAAAAGAGCGGTCATTGTGCCGGATATACACTTTCCTGAGCAGGATGATGCTGCCATAAACTGTGTTTTGAAGGCAATTACCCTCGTTAAGCCTAATATCTTTGTCTGTTTGGGTGACATAGGTGAGTTTCACAGTGCCTCTGGATGGAGATACAAGCGTCAAAAGCGGCCACCTCTGGAATTTATACTGCCAGAGATAGATGAGGACATAAAAGCGGCCAACGAAGGCCTCGACCTTTTTGACAAAGTACTGAAAAGGATAGGATGTAGCGAGCGTTACATGATAGAGGGAAACCATGACGCTTGGCTGAACTCCTTTGTTGAAGAGCATCCATACCTCGCAAAGGACTATTTGTTCCCAAATGCGATGCGTTTGAAGGAAAGAGGGTATAAATACTACCCTTATGGAAAGTATTTAAGAATTGGAAAGCTGTACATATACCATGGTGGTCATTTCAGCTCAGTATACCACACACGTGCACATGCATTAAATCTAGGCAAATCGGTGGTATACGGTCATTTGCACGATATTCAGCGACACAGCGTTACTCACGTTGATGGAGCACATGCAGGATTTAGCCTAGGATGTCTTAAGGATATGTCTGATGAAGCGAACTCATGGCTTAAAAACAGAAAAACGAATTGGGGACATGCTTTCGGCATTGTGGATTGGTTTAGCAATGGCGATTTTAGACTCGATGTTGTTGATATCACAAAAGGCAAAACGTTTCTTTGGGGGAAGCTAATTGATGGAAACACTTAATTTGGCGGATAACATAGCACAATTGAAGGTTTTGAAGTGGCAATACGACGAAACAAAGAAACTTGACCCGCCAGAGTCTACAGACGCAAAGCATGATATTATTAGAAATATCTTAAAAACAATAGAAAACTTGGATGTTCCACAACTTATAGGCACAATGAACCCAAACGAGTATTCATAGAGGTCTTACCTTCACATGGGGGGAAGCGGTTAGGAGCTTAAATTATTTGGACGGGAAGTGAAGGCTAAGACAATAAAAGACAAAAGGCATTTTGTTTACAAGGATGAGAAAGAATTTAGGCTCTATCATAAGAATGTAAAGCTGATTGAGTCCTGGAGGGATGCGGAGGAGGGTGAATGGTGCCAGACAGATGACGAGCAGGTTGTTCAGGTCTTAAAAAAAAGCCCCTTTAAGGCTAATACGGGAAAAGACAAGCATTATGTTCGTACACTGCTAGGTACCTATGTTGCCGAGAACAAAGAACCAATGGAGGGAAATATACCAAAGAACCTCTATTCCTTCTCTCGCGACAAGAATCACAAAGAAGTTCAGGCCACGGACCGAGATGCTAATGCAAATGAGCTAATCTTTGCTCAGTATGTCGTTAAGGGTGTTGACCCGACTGATGCCTATTTGAGGGCTTACCCTACAGATAAGCATGAATATGCCAAGGTAGCGTCGAAATCGTTACTAAAACAAGAAAGGGTGATGAAGTTGATAAGAAAAGAAGTAAAAGATGCGTTGTCTTTAGTAGGTATCACACATGAGGAAATTCTGAAACAGGTATGGTCAATAGTCAAAGAGGATGAGAACAACTCAAGTTCTCGTGTTCGCTGTCTTGAGCTACTTGCAAAGGTATCCGATATGATGCCGAATGCTGAGAAAAAGTCCGAAACGCTTACTGTCTTTCAAGGATTTACCCCGGCAGAGCTACAAACACTGAAATCCGATGGCGAAACAAAGATGATTGCTCAGGCGGAAGCTGAGATTGATGACACGTGAGGTTCGAATAGTCTTTCCAGAATTCCAGCTTGAGTGTGACGTTTGTGAGAATCAGGTTCAGATAGTTTTGGAAAACACCATTTTTGACAGTGGTGGAATGTTTTACGGGTGGAGATGCCCCATATGCCACACTATATACAATTCCGATAGCAATATTATATACATAGGAGGCTACGAGAACGAAGACTATGCTTCAGCATGAGAGATGGCTAGATGACTGGCTTGACATAGATATCGTGAATTGGGAGGGGTACGATACCATACAAAAGAGTAGGAAAGACCGTCTATGTAAAGAAAAGCAGGAAATGGAAGAAAAAGGCAACGGCAAAGAGCGTAGCCAAGGCAAAAAGCATGATAAGCCTTCTTCGGGGTGTAAAGCACGTATGGAAGCCAACAGGTAAAAAGAAGAGTGTCAAGCGTTCTTAAAAAAAGAAGGAAGAAGATTAAGAGACATCGGTGGAAGAAAAAGCAAAAACAAGACAGACACAAGAAGAAGCGGCGTTAAGAAGACCAGAAGAGATAAGTCTTAATGCAAAAGACCAGCTTTTAAAGCAGGCCTATGAAGACCTCATATTCTTTGGAAGAGCCTTTTTACCTAAGGATTTCCTTAAAAAGAGCAAATCTCCGCCATTTCACTATGAAATAGGTCAAAAGCTTATATCTACTCAACCTGGAGAGAGAATTTGCAATATTGTCCCTAGGGGCTTTGGGAAGTCAGTTCTTGCCAAAGCTGCCATTTTACACAAAATATGCTTCGGACAAAAGGATGACCCACATTTTATTGCTTGGGTGGCTGAAGAGCAGGGACAGGCCATTGACCATTTAAAATATATTAAGTCACACATAGAAAACAATAAATACATTAGATACTATTTTGGGGACCTTGCCGGAGACTTGGTGGGCAATCGATGGACTGAGAAGGATATTATCACATCCAAAGGGGATAGGATAATAGCAAAGGGCACAACTCAGCGTCTGCGTGGTCGTGCTGAGATTGACAGGCGGTACACTGGCATTGTATTGGATGACTTTGAATCCGAGTTAAACACCAAAACACCAGAAAGGCGTGCCGAAATTAAAAGATGGATTGTTTCCACGGTATACCCCTCGCTTGAAGAGACACCTGGTCACGAAGGATGGATTTGGCTTCTTGGTACTATTGTACATTATGACTCATTTCTTCAAATGACATATGACTCATATACCGAAGCCAAGAAGGAGAATCGCTCATATCCGTGGGATGTAATGTTTCATCAGGCTATAGAGGGTGGGAAGTCTATATGGTTAGAACAATTCTCAAATAACAAGCTCAAGAAAAAGAAAAAAGAATTTATAGAGGCTGGGCTTGTAAACAAGTTTGCACAGGAATATATGAATGATGCACGTGACATATCAAATGCAGCGTTCAAAATTGACAGAGTCCAGTATTATGCCGGACATCACAAAGCTAAGAACAACTTCTCATATCTCATAACGAATGATAAGGCTATTCCAATTTATGTGTATCTCGGAGTTGATGTTGCACACACAGCATCTTCTTCGTCAGACTATCAAGTAATCCTTGTTATGGGAATGGATTCTGATAAAAATCGTTATGTGCTAGAGTATTTTCGAGAAAGGATTCCAACTTTCGACGTTCCAAAGAAGATTATACAACTTGCAAAAGATTATGGACCTGTAAGGCGAGTTACTATTGAAACTGTTGCTGCACAGGAAATGGTAAGAGATATGGCAGATAGGTTATCTCTTGCAGACAGGCGTTTGGCTCCAGGAATATTTAAGGGTGCTAAACCACCGAAAGGAATAAAAAAGGCTGATAGGCTAGAAACAGCATTGGGACCCATAGTAAACGGAAAGAAGCTATACATAAAGAGAACTATGACGGAATTGACAGATGAATTATTTGAACACCCGAAGGCAAGGAATGATGATATTCTTGATGCACTGTACTATGCAAACTACTTTGCGTGGCAGAAACCACCTTCTAGTAAAGTTATGGATATAGACGATTTTAACTCTCCAGCTAATGAAGGAAGTAGAAAAACTGCAAAATATCTTAAGTATAACTGGCTTACAGGTGCAAGAACATAGGTTTCCTGCAAAAAAACTCTTGACAAACGGCATTTTTTTCCTTATATTATCTTAGAGAGATTTACTATTATACCTTGGCAGCAAAAAAAGAAGAAAAACCCGACTTGCAGGCTCGAATTGAGGAGCTAGAAAAAAACGCTCACGAGCCTTATGACTTTTCTAAAGACTACAACGAGCTTGCAGGGCTTGTTGAGGGTATAGAAGCCAGATTGCAGAAAATAGAGGAAACAGCAAGCGTAAAGAATTATATAGATGGCTAAAATAGAGAAGGCACCAGAAGCAGAACAGAACCAGGAACTTTATCGTAACTGGCGTGATGCACGTACAGACTGGGATACAGAAGCAAGAACTGACTTAGATTTTTTTCTTGGCAATCATTTTACTTCAGAAGAGTCAGATGAGCTTGCATCTAGAAATCAAGCAGATGTTCCTATGGATAGGATATCTCCTGCAATTGATAAGCTAAAGAGTGTTCTTACTGCAAGACCCCCCGTGTTCACAGTGGTTCCCAGAGAGGACTCGGATGCACAGGTAGCTTCCGTGTTTCGCTCTATACTAGGATATGTCTGGGACATTTCAGACGGTGATAATCAGATAAAGCAGGCTATCACGGATTATGCTGTTACGGGTCTAGGATATATGTATGCATATGTTGATGCAGAATCAGATTTCGGTAGAGGTGATGTCAAGTTTACCTATGTTAATCCCTTCCGTGTTTATGTCCCACCTGACTGCAGGGACAGGTGGTTTGCTGATGCCGAGGGCATCATTCTTTCTACTATACTGACAGGCGAACAGGTCGTCAACCTCTACCCACAATTAGGTGACCAGATAGATTCAGAAACTCAGGAAGTCTATCCTGGGGTGATACATGAGCTATCGACGTATAACGAGGAAGATTATCCAGACGCTCAGAATGTAAACTCAATGAAAGTGTTTACGCCGGCTGAGACAAAGGATAAGAGCTATTCTAATACATTTACTTCTGATAAATACCAGATACTCGAAAGGTTTTATCCTGTAAAGGTTCCTTATTATCGGGTTATTGACGCACGCTCTGGAGAGGAAAGCGTTCTTGACGAGCAGGCTTTTCAGACTATGCTTCAGGAAAACCCTGGAATGGTTGAAAGGGGGTTTTTGCAGTTTGAAGAGGTTTTACAGCCAAGAATTGCAGTAACGGCAACAATTGGAGAGGTTCTGCTATACGAATCTGTATTGAATACTGATATGTATCCAATTGTACCACTTCCAAATATTTGGACAGGAACACCATATCCGAAATCGGATGTATCTCGTGCACGTCCTATGCAGAAGCTTTTAAACCGTTTATGGTCTTTGGCTCTTTCTCATGCACAGGCATCTGCAGGTCTTAAGCTTATTGTACCGATTGGGTCTGTTGATAATCTTGATGACCTAGAGCGTGAGTGGGCAAATCCAAATGCGGTTATCGAAGTTGATACAACACAGGGTGAGCCACATTATCCTGCACCACAGCCATTAGCCTCTGAGTTCTATCGGCTGATTCAACAGGCAGAGTTCTACATAGATTTTATCTTCGGTCTTCCAGAGATGACTCACGGGTTTCCAGAGAAGGCCCCTGATACAGTGCGTGGAACGGAACGTATGGTAGCACTTGGAAGCGATAGACCGAAGTCCAAGTTACGTGATATAGAATTTAGTATTAATCGATTGGGAAAAGTATTGTATGGTATATCAAAGGGACATTACACATTTCCAAAAATGTTCACACTAGTACAGGCTGATAACAATATGACCGAGATAACGGTTAATATGTATGACGATTCCTCTCAAGCTGTAAATGATATACAAAAAGACAGGCTGAACGTGGGACAGCACGATGTGAGAATTGTTTCAGGAAGCACTCTTCCAGAAAGCAAGTGGGCGACATTCGGTGTATACCTTGAAGCTTTTCAGCTCGGGCTTATTGACAGAATTGAAGTATTAAAGAAAAACCCAGAAATTTTTGACAAAGAAGGTGTCTTGGAAAGAATGGATGAAATGCAGCAAATGAGGGATTATGTTGCACAACTCGAAGAACAGATTCAAAACTTGAGTGGTGACTTACAGACAGCACAGAGAGAAACAATGCATGCCAAACAAGACAATGAACTTTCAAAATTTAAGTCTCATCTCACAGAGATTGAGGCTAATGCGAACGCAGACCGAAAGGTCCGTGCTTCGAAATTGGACGCTGCCGTCAAGCTTTCTCAGAGAGAGCTTGATATGCTTGGAAAGCAGGAAAAAGCGGCAGCTAAATCGGAAACATAACATATGGTGACGCTTCGACAGGGAGATTCCACAGGAGTCCAGTCCACGGTTTGAAGACATCAGGAGGTAGGTTATGGCAACAGAAGAAAACGTAATCGATGAGGTAATCGATTCACAGGAACAGGATACGGTTGATTTATTTGCGGACAGCGATGAATCTGTGGGCGAGGACTACGAATCCCCCGCAGAAGAAGCTGAAGAGCTAACTTCGGACGCAAGTGGCGTTGACTGGGAAACCGAGGCTAAAAAGTTCCAATCTATGAAAGACAAGGCGGAAGCCGAGTTGACTAGTTGGAACCAATATCAGCCCTTAGTTGACCTTTTGGAGAGTAGACCAGATTTGATAAAACTATTACAGGAAAATCTGAATTCACAAGTAAGTGCTAGCCAAGATGCTGTTTCTGAGGAGGATTTTAATCCTTGGGATGCGTATTTCAAGCCCGATTCCCCTTCTTTCAGGTTTCGTGAACAACAGGAACATGGGAAGGTAAATCAGGCTATACAACAACACATGGGAGCACTCCAGGAACAGGTGTTTGTAAACAATCTTGTGAGCGAACTAAAAAATGTTTATAAGCTTGGTGAACAAGATACACAAGAGTTTCTTCAATTTTACGCGCAACCGAAGGAGCAATTGTCACTTGACGCACTTGTTGACGTATTCGTGAAAACAAAGAAAAAGGATGGGTCGAAGCCTTCTTCTTCACTGGATGCAGTCCGAGCTGGAAAGTCAGCTCCCAGGACCGCCGGAGCTGTGCAAGGCAAAGCCCCCGCTCGAAAGAGCGATGAGGATAAAGTCTGGGATGCAGTGATGGCGAGTTCGAATGCAGGTAGATTACCTTAGGAGGTAAACTATGGCTGTTACTTATAACACTGGCACACTTAAATCAAGTGACATAACTGTTGCTGCGACGAGTGCCGATGTCGGACAAGCTCCAGACCGTAGACGACTATATAACTTTGGGGACAGGGTAGCTGAATTAGCTCCAGAAGAGTCTCCATTTTTCGTCTACCTGAGCAAAGTAGCCAAAGTTCCTACCGATGATTCAGTCTTCAGGTATCTAGAAAATCGTACTAAGATTAATTGGACTTCCAGAAATTTCTATATTGATGGTGCCCCAACGGGTGCTGTTACTGCTGGAACCAGTTATGCTTTTACGGTTGATGACGCAGCTTCTTCTCCAGGCAGTATTGACTGGCTTGTGAAGGGCATGGTCTTCTCCGTTAATACGGTTGATGGTACAGCTGGATGGTCACAGGCAATATTCCGAATTGAGTCGTCTCCGTCAGACAATGGTGCTGATACAAGCTTCACAGGTAAATGTGTTGAAGTATCAAACTCCAACGTAACTGGCTATGCGACATTAGCAGATAACGACCAATGTCAGGTTATCGGCACCTCATTTGCTGAGGGTTCCGGCGCACCTGATGTGTGGTCTGCGGAAATCGAGGATAACTACGGTTATACTCAGATTTTCAAAACTGCTGCGGAATTGTCAGGAACTGCACTAGCTACTCGGTTCAGGGGATACTCTGATGAATTTCAGCGTATTTGGGCTGAGAAGCTTCGTGAACATAAGGTCGACATTGAACGGGCTTTGCTCTTTGGGCAGAAAGCTCGTGTAACTGGCGTTCAGTACACTGAAGGCCTTGTTGGTCATATTGTAAAAAACACGAATCCGACTACCGACGATTCTGATTTATCCCACACATCAGGTGCTGGATATTACAGAAGCGTAGCACAGGCAGAATTAACCTATGACAGAATGCTTTCTGACTTAGAGGTTATTTTTGACCCCGCTCGCGGTGGCAGTGGCGACAGATTGGTTCTTTGCGGATTGCCCGTTGTTTCTTTCTTTAATAAACTAGGAGATGGGAACTTCTTGTACGAGTCTTTACAGGCTGGTACTACAGCTGTTACTCCATTTCGTTGGAACTACGAAGAAAGACAGGGTACTTTTGGACATTCAATCATGGTTATTGATAGTATCCATGGCCGAATGAATCTGGTTAAGGAGCCACTCTTCCGTGGTATTGCTAGCGGCTTCATGCTTATGGCTGATATGAAAAACGTTGCCTACCGTCCGCTTGTCGGAAACGGTGTCAATCGTGATACTCATGTTATTACTAACGTACAGAACGACGACGAAGACCTTCGGAAAGATATGATTCTGACCGAAGCGGGTCTGGAAGTTACGCTTCCTGAAACCCATGCTCTTTACAACGTCGAAAGTCTGTAGGGGATGAATCATGCGTAGTGACTATATTAGTAAAAGTAGTGGAGCTGGTGGATTTCTTCAGCCTTGGGAACAAATCAAGGCTGCGAGAACTCTAGACGCTGAGACGGATAGCGGAAAAACCTTTAGGTTAGATTCCGCTGGTGGTGCGTATACAATTACGCTTCCCACCGCTACTACAGGTCTAGATGGGACCACTTACAAGTTCTGGGTAGAAGAACATACACCGACAGCAGCAATTACGATTGCCGCTGGCAGTGCGATTGTTTTCGGCAAGGTCAACGAAACTGAAGTTGACACTGGCGATGACAGTCCAGGTTCTTCAGCCGCAACTGGTGTATCCAATGTCATTATTGGCACTTCGGCACATAAAGGGGATTTCATTGAAATGTCCTTCAGTGCTGGAGCATATTGGATGTTTGGTTCGTCAGCTGCCGATGGCGCAGTTACCACATCATAATCCGAATTCATAAGGATTAGCAGTTTTTGTTTGCTGTGGGGGAAGGTCGTATAAAGGACTTTCCCCTAAAAAACAAGGTGGTTAGAGGGTTATACTTCTTTCCACCGCTAGGTGAAATGTTTACTATGGATAATATTAGTAATTTTGTTAATACTGTATTTCTTGGGAAATCGTCCCAAGTGGTACGAAACTAGAGAGGAATAGTTATGCCGTATGCTGGTACAGGTCCTGTACAGGACAATCCAATGGTTCAGTCTATGAAGATGAATCAGCTTTTGCAAGTTTTTGGAGACAAGCAAGGATACATGGAAGGACAGGGTGCACCAATTACAGGTGCTGGGCAAAGACTTCCTAGTGGAAGTTCTTTAATGGCGGCTCTTATGCCACAGGTTGGTCCACGTAGGGGCACACAGGCTCCCCCAAGGGCACCAACGGGAAGTCCGA
>Ga0208179_1001198_pt1 | contig 13688 bp, 10 predicted proteins | sample Malvired_Geostar_FD_184238 | JGI IMG/M metagenome (GOLD analysis project Ga0208179, IMG submission 184238) | Marine viral communities from the Global Malaspina Expedition - Malaspina viral metaG DeepMed_Geostar (SPAdes) (version 2) | ecosystem: Environmental > Aquatic > Marine > Oceanic | place...
TGGCGCCCCAGATCGGCAGCGGCCAAGGGGGCGGCCGACCGGTCATCCTGATCAATGGCGGTCGCATCTCCGGCTTCTCAGAGATCCGCGACCTGCCCACCGAGGCGATCGCCCGGGTCGAGATCCTGCCTGAGGAACTCTCCCTGAAGTACGGCTACCCCGCCGAACAGAAGGTCGTGAACATGGTGCTGCGGCCGAGGTTCCGCGCCACCCTGGTTGAGGGATCAGCGACCACGCCCACCCAGGCCGGCGGCGGCGAGACCCTGGGCGCCCACGGCGCGCGCCTCGATATCCTGCAGGGCCGGCGGCTGACCCTGGACGCCAAGGCCAACACCACCGATCCCATCGAGGAAAGCGACCGCGACATCGTCGGCGGCGAAGGCGCCTTCCGTTCCCTCCAGCCACAGTCGAACGATGTGAGCCTGAACGCGGTCTACGCCAAACCGCTGGACAACGGCGTCTCCTTCTCGGTGAACGGCCTGTTCGAGGCCAGCGAGAGCGAGTCCCGCCAGGGGCTCTCGCCCTTCGGGCCTGAGGCCCAGCTGCGCAACACCCAGTCCCAGACGGGCAAGCTCGCCGCCTCGGCCGCCGGCGCCCTGGCCGGCTGGCAATGGTCGACCACCGGCGAGATCGAGCGCGGCGAGACCGAGACCGACACCGACCGGGCCTCGGGCGGCGTGGCCTTCCTCGACACCTCCCGCACGCTCAGCACCTCGGCCCAGGCCGACCTGGTGCTCAACCGCGCGCTCTGGGAACTGCCGGCCGGCCAGGTGAGCACGGCGCTCACCGCCCGGGCCTCGGCGGTCGAGCTGGAGAGCGAGGCCACCCGCCTCGGCGTCGACCAGTCCAGCGACCTGTCGCGGACCGTTGGCGAGCTGCGGAGCAATTTCGACATCCCCCTCACCCGGGCGGGTGAGGGCCTGGGCGAGCGGATCGGCCGCCTGTCCGGCAATCTGAACTTCGGCGTCGAACAGGTCTCCGACTTCGGCGCCCTGGAGACCTATGGCTACGGCCTGAACTGGCGGCCCACCCCGGAAATCCGCGTGCTGGGCTCGTTCAGCCGCAGCGGCGAAGCGCCGACCATCAACCAGCTGGGTGATCCCGTCACGGTGACGACCGGCGTGCGGGTCTTCGACCTGGCCCGCGGCGAAACCGCCGAGGTGACGCGTACGTCCGGCGGCGCCGCCGACCTCGACGCCGGGCAGAAGGACGTCTTCAAGCTGGGCGCCACCTACGAGCCCTTTGAGGACATCAATCTCCGGTTCCAGGTCAACTACGTCTCCAGCCGCACCCACGACGCCATCGTCGCCTTCCCCTCAGCCTCGACCCAGGTGGAGGCGGCCTTCCCCGACCGCTTCACCCGCGACGCCTCGGGCGCCCTGACGGCCATCGACGCCCGGCCGGTGAACTTCGCCCTTCAGGCCCGCGACGAGGTGCGCTGGGGTCTGACCTATTCGCGGCAGGTGGGCACGCCGCCCACCGACGACCAGCGGGCGGAGATGCGTCGGCGCTTCGAAGCCGCGCGGCCCGCCGCAGCGGCGGCCACCCCACAGGCCGACGGCGGTGCGCCCGCGGCCGCCGAACGCCCGCCTTCCGGCGAAGGCCCTCCGGACGGCGCCCCGCCCGCAGACCGCGCCGGATCGGGGGGGCCGCCCGGCGGTGGTCCTCCCGGCGGCGGCCCGCCCATGGGCGGCGGACGTGGCGGGCCCGGCGGCGGCGGGGGCTTTGGCGGCTTCGGCGGCGGCGGCCCGCGCAGCGGCGTCTTCCAGGTCGGCCTCTATCACACCTACGCCTTCCGCGATGAGGTGCAGATCGCGCCCGGCCTGCCGACCCTGGATCTCCTGGACGGCGCAGCCCTCGGTTCCGGCGGCGGCTCGCCCCGTCATGAGGTCGAGCTGCAGGCCAACTATTCGAAGTCCGGCCTCGGCGTCTCCATGGACGCCAGCTGGCAGAGCGCCACCCGCATTGATGGCGGCGCGACCGGCGACGACCTCGAATTCTCCGACTTCGCCACCGTCGATCTGCGGCTTTTCGCCGATCCCGGCATGCAGCGTTGGGCGCGGCAGTACACCTGGCTGCGCGGCGCCCGGGCGACCCTGTCGATCGAGAACATCTTCGACAGCCGCCAGCAGGTGCGCACCGCCGATGGCGTGGTTCCCATCACCTACCAGCCCGACCTGATGGACCCTGTGGGCCGCACCGTCCGCCTGACCGTGCGCAAGCTGATCTTCTAAGGCTTCCGCGGCCGGCGGCGACGCCGGCCGTGTCAGGCTCCTAGAACTCCAGGGTGATCTTGCCGAAGTGCTCGCCGCCGGCCATGGCGGCGAAGGCGGCCTTGGCTTCCGTCCAGGGGAAGACCTTGTCCACCACCGGCGCGATCTTGTGTAGCTCGATGGCCTTGCACATGGCCTCGAACATGTCGCGGGAGCCGACGAAGACGCCCTGCATCCGCGCCGCATTGCCGATCAGCACCGCCGGATTGATGCCGGCCCCGCCCTGGGCCACCACGCCGATGATGGCGATGTGCCCGCCGATGCGCACGGCCTTCAGGCTCTGGTCGATGGTGCCCTGGCCGCCCACCTCCATGATGAAGTCGGCGCCCACCCCGCCGGTGGCCTCCCGCACCGGCTTGGACCATTCCGGCGTCTGGCGATAGTTCACCAGGTGATCGGCGCCCATCTCCCTCGCGCGGGCCAGCTTGTCGTCCGAGGACGATGTGATCAGGGCGCGCAGGCCCGCGGCCTTGGCGAACTGCAGGCCGAAGATCGACACGCCGCCCGTGCCCTGCAGCACCACCGTGTCGCCGGGCGACAGGTCGCCATCCTCGAACATGGCCCGCCAGGCGGTGAGCGCCGCACACGGCAGGGTCGCCACCTGCTGATCGGTGAGGAAGTCCGGAACCTTGGACACCCCCTCCTGGCTGAACACCGCCAGTTCGCGGCCGGCGCCGGGGATGGGCGAGCCCAGGGCCGTCATCGCCTTTTCCAGGGTCGGCGGTCCCGATATCCACCCCTGGAAGAACATGGTCGCGACGCGGTCGCCCACCTTCACCCGGGTGACGCCTTCGCCCACCGCCTCGATCACCCCGCAGCCATCGGAGAACGGCGTCAGGGCGTCGGCCTTGGCCGAGCCGCGGCCATACATGCCGTTGATCATCATCAGGTCGCGATAGTTCAGTGACACGGCCTTCATCCGGACCAGGACCTCGCCATGGCCCGGCGTCGGCTCAGGCGCCTCGATGATGGTCAGATGGTCCGGCCCCCACGGGGCGGCGGCTTGCAGGGCGCGCATCGTTTTCAAACTCCTGTGTTTTCCCCAGTCTCGCCCCCCGACGTTGGGGCATTCAAGGCTGCTTGGGCTATAAGGGGGCATGACCTCCCCTCGCCTGCTGCTCTGCGGCTTCGGCAGCTTTCCCGAAGCCCCGCTCAATCCGTCCGCCGCCGTCATCGCCACCCTGGCCCGCGAGGCCTGGACGCCGCCCGGCGCGGAAGTCGATTACCTGACCCTGCCCGTCCAATGGCAGGGCGCGGCCGAGATCATCCTGCGGCAGTTGCAGAGCACTCCCGCGGACGGCGTGCTGGTGGTCGGCGTGGCGGTGGAGGCGCAGGCGTTCCGCGTCGAAACCCTGGGCCGCAACTGCGCCAGCCGTGATCGCCCCGACCAGGCCGGCCGGGTCTGGGGCTCGCCCGTCGTGGCCGATGCGGGCGAGGACGTGATTGCGGCCACCGCGCCGTGTCAGGCCATGGCCTCGGCCCTGGAGACCGAAGGCCTGCCGGTCGCCCTGTCGGAGGACGCCGGCGACTATCTGTGCAACTTCACCCTCTACCGGCTGCTGCACGCCAAGGCCGCGCCCCGCGTCGGCTTCCTGCACGTGCCCCAGGCCCGGGAGTGCGCTGAGACCGCCGCCTTCGACCTCGCCCAGATCCGCCAGGCGGTCACGGCGGCCGCGGGCGCCTTCTGCGCCGAGCTCACCCGTCCAGTCGCCGAACCCCATACAGCCTGAGCGCGCCGGCCAGGCCGAGCGCCGACATGGCGGCCATGGCGAAATAGCCATAGGCGCCCACCGCGTCGTAGAGGGCGCCGGAGCCTATGGTCGCCAGGCCGATCAGCAGGCCGCCGGAGAAGGCCGAGTTCACCGTCTGCGCCGCCGAGGCGTTGCCCGGCAGCGACAGCCGCTCCACCAGCTGCAACGAGGCCATGAAGGTGGCGGCGAAGGACAGGGCGTGCAGGGCCTGGATGGGAAACAGCAGCCACAGCGGCGGCGACAGGGCCAAGGTCCCCCAGCGCACCACCGCGGCCACGCCGCCGATCACCAGCAGCCGCCGCGGCCCCACCGCACGGCGCCACGGCTCCATGAACCAGAGGAAGCCGATCTCGATGGCGACCCCGAACCCCCAGAGGATTCCGGTCAGGCTTTCGGGAATGCCCTGCGCCTTCCAGACCAGGGCTGAGAAGCCGTAATAGAAGGCGTGGGCCGACTGGATCAGCCCGACCGACACCACCGCCAGCATGAAGCCGCCATCAGTCAGCAGGCCCTTCAACCCGGCCATCCGCTCGGCGAAGGGCGCCCGCCCGCCCCCTTCGCGCACGGGGTCGGGCGGCAGCAGAAACCGCGCCCCCACCGCCGTCAGCACGGCCGCGGCGATGATCCAGCCCAGCACCAGGTCGGCCGGGCCCTGGACCAGCAGCAGCCCCATGGTCACATTGGCCAGGATGAAGGCCGCCGAGCCGATCCCCCGCGGCCAGCCATAGTTGAAGCCGTCCCGCCTGGCCCTGGCCAGCACGATCACATCGGTGAGCGGCGAGATGGTCGACAGGGCCGAGGCGGCCACGAACCAGACGGCGAACCACCACCAGAAGCCGAACGGCGCGGTCAGCAGGACATAGGCGCAGGCGGCCACCGCGCCCATGATCATCAGCGGCGTGCGACGCAGGGCGAAACTGTCAGCCCACACCCCGATGGCCGGGGCGGTGATCATCCGGGCCATCATCGGCGCCGACAGGATCAGGCCGATCTCGGCGCCCGAGAGGCCATGCCGGGCGAACCAGACGGGAATATAGGGCGCGCTGGCGCCCAGCCCCACGAAGATGGCCGAATAGAACAGGCCCAGGCGCACGGGCAGCGACGGCATGGCGGAGCCTGCGGAAAGAGGAGCCTGACCGCTCTAGCCCGAGTCTAGCGCGACCGGTAGCTGACCGGCCAATACTCCGACGTCACCCCCTGGCAGTCGGGCATCAGGGTCTGGTGGGCCAGGGCGAAGGCCTTGCCGGTCCAGACCCAGCTGGTCAGGGCGCCGCAGTCGCCCAGGCCGCGACCCTTGTCGAAATTGGTCAGGGTCTGGGTTTCAGCGTCGAAGTCGATGTTCATCAGCTCGGCCGTACGCTCCCCATCCGCGTAGGGGACCTGCAGGGCCTTTACGTCGCCGCCGATCTCATCGGTGAGGAAGAGGCTGTAGATGACGTTGTAGGCGCCGCGGCTGCAGACCACGCCCCAGAAGAGCTTGCCCGGCGCAAGGCGGGCGACCTGCGGGTCGAGGCCCAGATCGGTGATGTCCTCGTCGCAGGCGCCCAGCCGGGCCTGAAGGGCGGCCGACGGCTCGGACGGCAGGTCATGCTGGGCGATGCGCGCCGCCGGCGTCACCTGCGGCAAGGCCGGCGGCGCGGGCACGCTGGAGGCTGGCGCGGCCCCGCGGGCGACAAGGGCCGTGGTGGTCCCGGCCCGCTTCTGTCGGTCGTCCATGAAGCGCAGGGCCGCCGAAGAACCCGTCAGCGAGATGATGGTCGCCGGATTGCGCCCCTCCTTGAGGGTCAGGGCAGAGCCATTGGCCAGCACCGCCAGCAGGGCCGCGCTCTGCTCCGGCGTCAGCTCCGTCAGCCGCCGCTCGGGATCATCCTGCATGGGCGTCGCGGGCACGCGGCCAGGCCCCTGGGCGTCACCCCATCCACCGCCAGGGCGAGGCTGGTGGCGGCCATGCCGGCGGTGACCAGGTCGATGACCGGCGCATCGGCAGGGCCTGCGCCGCGGGTCACGCGCAGAAAGCCCGAACTGCCGACCTCCCCCAGCTCGCCAAAACCGAAGGCCGTGCAGACGCGGGCGTTGTCGCAGACCACGCTCCAGGCGCCGAAGCTGCCGCTGTCGGCCAGGGCCGCCCCGCCGCTTCCGCCCAGGGCGAGGGCCGCTACTCCGGCGGCGATTGTCCGCAAGCCCATGGTCGATCTCCTGGCATAGCCGTACGATTCGCCTGCAGGTTGGCGCCGGATGATCGGGGCGTCACGCTATGATGACGCCGTGGGTAACGCAGGAGCATGCGATGGGTGTCGAACGCATCTGGCTGGGTCTGGCCGCCCTCGGGGGCCTGCTGGCCGTGGCCATCGGCGCGTTCGGCGCGCACGGGGTGGCCGATCCGCAGGCCAGGGCCTGGATGGACACCGGCGCCACCTATCTGATGCTGCATTGCCTGGCGGTGTTCGCCGCGGCCTTCGTCGCCACCCGCGGGTCTCGGCTCGCCCGGGCCGCGCCGCCGCTGTTCCTGGCCGGCGGGCTGATCTTCTGCGGGACGCTGTTCGCCATGGCCATGGGCGCCCCGCGCATCCTCGGCGCCGTGACGCCCATCGGCGGCCTGCTGTTCATGGGCGGATGGGTGGTGCTGGCCGTCGCAGCCATGGCCAGGCCGACCGCCAGCTAGGTTCTCGCCTCGCGCGGCAGGGCCATGAACCGCAGCACCAGGGCTGAACCCGCCAGGGCCAGCGCCATGGTCACCGCCATCGGCGCGGGCGTGCCGTCATAGGCCAGGCCCGTCAGGCTGGCGGCCACCGCGCCCACCCCGAACGAGGCGCCGCCCATCAGAGCCGAGACCGAGCCCGACCGGCTGGGATCGACGCTCAGCGCGCCGGCCATGGTGTTGCCCTGGATGAAGCCATAGGTCGACAGGATCAGGAACAGCAGCGGCAGCACGGTCCAACGCTCGCCAAACCCGGTCACCGCCGCCAGGGCGAGCAATGCGCCAAAGCCCACCGCAATCAGGCTGGCCCGGGCCAGGACCTGGTCGGGACCAGCATATTTCAGCAGGTAGCGGTTGGCCTGGCTGGCGCCGATGACGCCGGCGGCGTTCAGCCCGAACACCCAGCCGAAATTGGCCGAGGAGATGCCATAGACCTCGATCAGCAGCACCGGCGAGGCGGCGATATAGGTGAAGAGCGTCGCCCCGTTCAGCGCGCCGGCCAGGGCGTAGCCCACCAGCCGTGGCTGGCGCAGCAGGGCGCGAAAGGCGGCAAAGGGGTTCTCGGCGCGGGCCTGGACGGCGGTGGCCTCCGACCGGCTCTCTTCCAGGCGCAACAGGGCGAAGGCCCCGACCACCAGGGCGAAGGCCACAAGCACCCAGAAGATGGCTCGCCAGCCCGCCACCTGCAGGACCAGCCCGCCCAGCAGAGGCGCCACGATCGGCGCAATGCCCATGATCAGCATCAGCAGCGACAGCATCCGGGCCGTCTCGGTGTGGTCGAAGCGGTCGCGCACGATGGCCCGGGCCACCACACCGCCGGCGCAGCCGCCCAGGGCCTGCACGAAGCGGGCGGCGATCAGCATTTCCGGCGAGGTCGAAAGCGCGCAGACCACGGTGGCCGCCAGATAGACCGCGATCCCCGCCAGGATCGGCCCGCGCCGTCCGAACCGGTCCGACGCCGGCCCATAGATGAACTGCCCGATGGCCATGCCGGCGAAAAACGCCGCCACCGTGGTCTGGGTCTGGGCCGCGCTCGCCCCCAGCGACTGGCCGATGGCCGGCAGGCTGGGCAGGTACATGTCGATGGACATGGGCGCGAAGGCCGTGAGCGCGCCCAACAGGATCACGAGCCCCCAGGGCGTGGGGACCGGGGCGGCGGCTTGGACTTTGGTCATGCCCCTATCTAAGCGATGACGCCCACAGGGGAAGCCCTGGCCTTGCCTTCCCCCGGGTTATCGGCCCACTTTTCGCGAAATCACGATCGCCCTGGAGCCCACCATGTCCCCCGCCCTGCCGCCGGCCCTGAAGACCCTGATGCCGCCTGTGCAGACCGCGCAGGTGAACGGGATCGAGATGGCCTTTTACGAAGCCGGCCCCAAGGACGGCCCGGCCATCGTGCTGTGCCACGGCTTTCCGGAGACCGCCTTTTCCTGGCGCAACCAGATCCCGGCCCTGGCGGCGGCGGGCTACCGCGTCATCGCGCCGGACCAGCGGGGCTACGGCCTGACCCGCGGCCCTGAGGCCGTGGCCGACTATGACATGGCGCATCTGACCGGCGACCTGGTGGGCCTGCTCGATCACCTGGGCCTCGAAAAGGCGGTGTTCTGCGGCCATGACTGGGGCGGCTTCGTGGTCTGGCAGATGCCGCTGACGCACCCCGACCGCTGCGCCGGAGTCATCGGCCTCAACACCCCGTTCCTGCCCCGCTATCCGGCCGAGCCCATCTCGCTCTTCCGCCAGATCTATGGGCCGGACATGTACATCGTCTGGTTCCAGACCCCTGAGGAACCCGACCGCGTCCTGGCCGACGACGTGGCCAAGACCATGGCCTTCTTCATGCGCAAGCCCGCCGCCCTGCGTGAGGCTGGCGAGAAGAAGGAAGGCGGGTCGAGCTTCGCCTTCGCCCAGGCCCTGGCGGGCTATGACCCGGCGACGGACGCCAACCAGTTCCTGAGCGCCGAGGAGATGGCCGTTTTTGTCGCCCTGTTCGAGCACAGCGGCTTCACCGGCGGCATCAACTGGTATCGCAACTTCACCCGCAACTGGGAGAACGGCGCTGACCTGCCCACACGGATCGACCACATCCCCTGCCTGATGATCATGGCCGAGAAGGATGCGGTCCTTCCCCCCTCCATGGCCGACAAGATGGGCGATCATATTTCGGACCTGGAGAAGGTCCTGGTGACCGACTCCGGGCATTGGACGCAGCAGGAGCAGCCGGACGCGGTAAACGGGCACATCATCGACTGGATGCGGCGGCGTTTCCCGGCGTAAATAGCCGGATGGATCGCCCCTCCCCCACATCCTCCGTCTCCGCCTATGGCCAGCGCCGCGGGCTTTATCCGGAAAACGAGCCCTTCGCCCATGGCTGGCTCGGCACCGAGAGCGAGCACGAAGTCTACTACGAGGAGTGTGGCGCCCCCGACGGCAAGCCCTGCGTGATCCTGCATGGCGGCCCTGGCGGGGCGATCAACCCGACCATGCGGCGGTTCTTCGATCCGGCCAAGTGGCGCATGGCCCTGTTCGACCAGCGGGGTTGCGGCCGCTCGCATCCCAATGCGCGGCTGGAGCACAACACCACCTGGACCCTGATCGCCGACATCGAGCGGCTGCGGGTCAAGCTGGGCGTGGAGAAGTGGACCGTGTTCGGCGGCTCGTGGGGCTCGACCCTGGCGCTGGCCTACGCCATCACCCATCCAGACCGGGTCGAGGGCCTGGTCCTGCGCGGGGTCTTCCTGCTGACGCAGCGCGAACTGGGCTGGTTCTACCAGAACGGCGCTTCGATGCTGTTTCCCGACGCCTGGGAGCGCTTTTTGGCTCCCATCCCCGAGGATGAGCGCGGCGACCTGATGGGCGCCTATCACCGCCGCCTGGTCCATGCCGACCGCCGGGTGCAGTCCGAGGCCGCCACCGCCTGGAGCCAGTGGGAGGGAGACACCATCTCCATCCGCGGCCCGGAAGCCCGGCCATCCAAGTTCAACGAGGTGGACTTCGCCATCGCCTTTGCGCGGATCGAATGCCACTTCTTCGTCAACAAGGGCTTCTTCCCGGAAGACGACTGGATCCTGAAGAATGTCGACAAGATCCGCGGCATTCCGGGCTGGATCGTCCAGGGCCGGTTCGATGTGGTGACGCCGATGGACGCCGCCTGGCGGCTCAGCCGCGCCTGGCCCGAGGCGAGGCTCGACGTGGTCTGGGACGCCGGCCACGCCTCCACCGAGCCGGGTGTGGTCGACGCCCTGGTGCGGGCCACCGACGAGGCGCTGGTCGGACGCTAGACGCGGTCAACCTTCAGACGAAGGCGCCCTTGCCGCTGGTGACCTCGGTGTAGCGGTGCACCCGCACCGACTGGACCAGGCCAAAGCCGATCATCACGGTCAGCATGACGGTGCCGCCGTAGGACAGCAGCGGCATGGGCACGCCCACCACTGGCGCCAGGCCCATGACCATGGCCCCGTTGATCAGCACATAGAGGGTGAAGGTCGCCGTCACCCCTGAGGCGGCCAGCCGACCGAAGTGGCTATGGGCCAGGGCGGCTGTTCGCAGCGCCATGAAGATCACCGCGGCGAAGATGGCCAGCACAGAGGCGCAGCCCAGGAAGCCGAACTCCTCGGCCAGGGTGGCGAAGATGAAGTCGGTGTGCTTCTCGGGCAGGAAGTTGAGCTGGCTCTGCGAGCCCAACCCATACCCCTTGCCGAAGAACCCGCCGGAGCCCAGGGCGATCTTCGACTGCAGGATGTGATAGCCCGAGCCGGAGGGGTCGCTCTCGGGGTTGAGGAAGGTGAGCACCCGCTTACGCTGATAGTCGTGCATCACGAACATCACCATCGGCGGCACGGCCACGATGAAGGCCAGGGCCGCGGTGGCGATGATCCGCCAGGACAACCCCGCCAGCACCACGATGGCGCCCCCGGTCATGGCGATCAGCATGGCGGTGCCAAGGTCGGGCTGATGGGCCACCAGGAGCACCGGCGCGCCGATCATGACGGCGGGGATCAGCAGCCACCAGGACAGGCGGGCGTTCTCCGCCGAGACGCCGTGATAAAAGCGGGCCAGGGCCAGGACGATGCCGACCTTCATCACCTCGGACGGCTGGAAGCTCATGAAGCCCAGGTCCAGCCAGCGGGTGGCGCCCATGCGGGTGTCGCCGAACAGCTCCACCGCCACCAGCAAGGCCAGGCCAAGGCCATAGATCGGATAGGCCAGCGCAAACCAGACGCGGATGTCGAACAGGGCTAGCGCGATCATCAGGATCAGGCAGAAGCCGAAGCGGAACAGGTGCGCCCCGGCCCAAGGCTCCCAAGAGCTCCCGGCCACCGAGAACATCATCAGCGAGCCGGCGCCGGCCAGCAGGCACAGGGCGACGACAAAGGTCCAGTCGATCTGGGTGAACTTGACGACCAGGCGGTCGCGCTCACCCGGCCGGGTCAGGGCGCTGACGGTCATGTGGGCGCCGCCGGATCAGCCGCCAGGGGCGGGCCTTCCACGGGGGCGTCCGGCGCCGCGCCCACTGTCGGGAGATCGCTGACATCGGGCATGGGCAGGGGGCGCTCGATCCGGGCCCGGATCTCGGGGTCCTTCAGCAGGGCCACCCGCATCACTTCGCGGGCCCGGGGCGCCGCGGCGGTGGCGCCGCCCTTGCCGCCGTGCTGGATAATGACCGACACCGCATAGCGGGGATCATCCACCGGCGCGAAAGCCACATAGAGATTGTGGTCCTTGAGTCCCCAACGGACGCTGTCGCTGCTGCGCGAGGCCACCCCGTCATAGCTGCGGACCTGGGCCGTGCCGGTCTTGCCGGCCATCATCACATCGCCCAGGCCAAGCTGGCTCTGGCGATAGGCGGTGCCGCTGCGGTCATTGGCCACCGAGATCATGCCGGCGCGAACATAGTCGAGATGCTCGGTGGAGAACGGCAGAGCCGCGACCTCGTCTCCCGGCGGCATTTCCACGCCCCCTACCGACTTGACCAGCCGCGGGTTGAGCGCCTTGCGACCATTGGCCAGGCGCGCGGTCATCACCGCCAGTTGCAGGCCGTTGACCGCCACATAGCCCTGGCCGATCCCGTAGCTGACGGAATCCCCGGGATGCCAGGTAGGGTCGCGCTTGACCTGGGTGCGCTTCCATTCGGTGGAGCCGACCACACCGCTGCGTTGGCCGGGAATGCCGATGTCGAAGGTTTGGCCAAAGCCCAGGGCCTTGGCCGCGCGGGCGATGTAGTCGGGGCCCATACGCAGGGCGACCTGATAGAAATAGATGTCGCACGAGTTCTTGATGGCGTCGTGCATGTTCTGGGGGCCGTGGCCCCCGTGGCGCCAGCAGCGCCAGGTCCGCCCGCCGAAGTACCAGCCGCCGGAGCAGTTGATCCGCTGTTCGGGGTCGATCCCCGCCTCCAGCGCCGCCAGGGCGACCGTCGGCTTGAAGGTGGAGCCCGGCGGATAGGTGCCGCTCATGGCCTTGTCGAGCAGGGGCCGGCGCTCATAGTCGGCCAGGGCGCGGTACTCGGCCGTCGACAGACCCCGGACAAAGCGGTTGGCGTCGAAGCTGGGCGTCGAGACCATGCACAGCAGGTCGCCGCTGCGGCAGTCCATGACGACGATGGCGCCGCTCTCGTCGCCCATCACCTCCAGGGCGCGATTCTGGATATCGACGTCCAGGGTCAGGGCGACGGTCTTGCCGGCCTCGGCAGGGATGTCGCCGTCCTGGTCGTGGCGAATCTCGCGGCCCCGCGCGTCCACCTCGACCTTCTTGGCGCCGGTGCGACCGCGAAGGTCGAGATCGAAGGCCTTCTCCACCCCCTGGCGGCCGATGCGGAAGCCTGGATGCAGCAGGATGGGCTCGGAATTGGGGCCGGTGTCCGTCAGGTCCTCGCGGTTCACCTTGGCCACATAGCCGATCACATGGGCGAAGGCGCCGCCATACGGATAGACCCTCACCTCGCCCATATCGGCGGTCACATGCGGCATCTCGGGCGCGCGCACATTGATCGCCGAGAACTGCTCCCAGGTCATGTCCTCCATGACCGAGACGGGACGCTGGTTCGGCGTGCGTTCGAACTCGCGCATCAGCCGGGCCTGGCGATCGTCGTCCAGGGGCACGAAATGGGCCAGGGTCTTCAGCGTGGCGCCGGGCTCGTGGACCCCGTCCTTCACCACCAGCAGGCGGAAGTTCGGGCGGTTGGTGGCCAGGACCTCGCCGTTGCGATCGACGATCAGGCCGCGCGGCGGCGGCACAAGGCGGAAGTTGAACTGGTTGGAGGCCGAGAGCTTCTCGTAGCGCTGGGCCTCGAGGATCTGCAGGTGGGCCAGACGTCCCCCGAGCGCCAGCATCCCGGCCCCGGCGAAACCGCCCAGCAGGAAGCTGCGGCGGTGGAAGGTGCCCTGCCGCTCATTGACCTCGGAAAAGAAGATGGACGGCTCGCTCAACGCCGTCGCCCCCTATCGGAACCGCACATCGGCGTCATCGAACCTGTCGATGAGCCGGTGCGCAAATGGATACAGCAGGATTGTGGCGAGGAATTGCCACAGCACCGCCAGAAGATTGGGGGTCGCCCGGGCGGTGAGCTGGGTGACCAGGAAGGCGACCAGCTCGGCCACGGCGCAGGCCACGGCGAACCAGATCCACATCATCGGCCGGCTCTGCCCGACCATCATCGAGCGTGCGCCGAGCACGGCGCCATAGGCCACCAGCAGGGACAGCGCCCAGAGCCCCAGGGGACCGCCCCAGAAGAGGTCGAGGAACAGGCCCATGACGAGCACTCCGAAGGGCGCCAGCATGGACGGGCGGATCACCGCCCAGGCGAAGGCCGGCGCCATACAGAAGATCGGCTCTGGCAGGCCCCAGCCGAAGACCCGCACCGGCAGACTGAACAGGATGGTGGCCAGGACGCACTGAAGGATCGGCAGGCCGAGCCAACTCAGCGGATCGAGACGGCCAGCGCTCAGGCTCAAAACACCGGCTCCAGGG
>Ga0208179_1001199_pt1 | contig 13686 bp, 15 predicted proteins | sample Malvired_Geostar_FD_184238 | JGI IMG/M metagenome (GOLD analysis project Ga0208179, IMG submission 184238) | Marine viral communities from the Global Malaspina Expedition - Malaspina viral metaG DeepMed_Geostar (SPAdes) (version 2) | ecosystem: Environmental > Aquatic > Marine > Oceanic | place...
GCCTCCAGCAGGCCGGAGATTTCGGTGGTCCCGCGGGCCATGGCGCCGAGGATCAGGGAACGATGGGAAATCGACTTGTCGCCCGGAGCGCGCACACGGCCCCGCAGCGGGCCGCCGCGCGTCGCGGTCAGTCCTGCCGCCGTCATGAAATAAGACGCCTCCTCAGGGCCTTCAGGTGTTCCGTGGGGCTTTGCTTTTGACAGCCGCTCTGGCGCGTGGCAAGGGAGCCGGCTTCCGACAAACCGCACTCTGTAGGGGATCGCCCACGTGGCAAATCCAGAGTTGGGCGCCAAGCAGGTTTGCCCAAACTGCCAGGCCAAGTTCTACGATCTGACCAAGCGCCCGGCCGTGTGCCCGAAGTGTCAGACCGAATTCGACCCGGACGAGGCGGTCAAGAGCCGTCGGGTTCGCGGCCGCGCCCCGGCGCCAGAGCCGGAGGCCGAGGTCGAAGACAAGGTCAAGGCCCGTAGCGCCGACGACGACGAGGACGAGGACGAAGAGGCCGACGCCCCCGAGATCGACGAGGATATCGAAGACACCGTCGTCGAGGATGACGAGGACGAGGACGCCGAGCCGGTCGAACGGGTCGCCAAGAAGAAGACGCCCGATCCCGATCTGGCCGATCTCGATGACGACGACCTCGACGACGACGACGAGGACGAAGCCGTGCCCTTCCTCGAGGAAGAGGAAGAAGATTTCGACGACTCCGACATCGATGGAATCCCCGAACCGGACGAAGATTGAGGTCGCGACGAAAAGCCCTGAAAATGGTGCTTGATCGCAGTCAGACCTTTGACTAGGTTCCGCGCCTCTTCGGACGGCCAGCCCGCCCGAAGAGCCCAGGACCTGGGGCTATAGCTCAGCTGGTAGAGCGCTTGAATGGCATTCAAGAGGTCAGCGGTTCGACTCCGCTTAGCTCCACCATGGAGGCCCGCAGTTAACGCTGCGGGCCTTCGCCTTTTGGGGGTCCTGCGCCTGCCGCGGGGTTGTGTTCGCCGCCCAGCCAAGGCATAGCCGCCCCTATCGACGGACCTGGCTTTGACCGGGTGGCTCGGCCGGGCGCCTATCCCCCGGACAACTGACGGCTCGTCTGAGGCGCATGGCCGCCCCGGGCCCGCGAAACGACTGATCCCAACCTATGAACCTGCTCGCTAATCTGCGGCGCGATTGGCTGTCCAATGTGCGCGGCGACGTCCTGGCCGGCATCGTGGTGGCGCTCGCCTTGATCCCGGAGGCCATCGGCTTTTCGGTGATCGCCGGAGTCGACCCGCGGGTCGGCCTCTACGCCTCCTTCTCCATCGCGGTGATCATCGCCTTCACCGGCGGGCGGCCCGGCATGATCTCGGCGGCGACGGCGGCCATCGCCCTGCTGGTGGGCGACCTCGTGCGCGACCACGGGGTGGAGTACCTGTTCGCCGCCACCGTGCTGATGGGCGTTTTCCAGGTCGGCGCTGGCCTCGCCAGGCTGGGCGGGCTGATGCGCTATGTGTCGCGCTCGGTGATCACCGGCTTCGTCAACGCGCTGGCCATTCTGATCTTCATGGCCCAACTTCCCGAGCTGATCGGCATGGGCTGGCAGACCTACGCCATGGTGGCCGCCGGACTCGGGATCATCTACCTCTTCCCCCGCCTGACGCGGACCGTCCCCTCGCCGCTGGTGGCCATCGTGCTGCTCTCAGCCCTGGCCATCTATCTGGGCCTCGACGTCCGCCGGGTCGGCGATCTGGGGGAGCTGCCCACCGGGGTTCCCTTCCTCCATCTGCCGCAGGTCCCGCTGACGCTCGAGACCCTGCAGATCATATTCCCCTATGCAGCGACCATGGCCGTGGTCGGCCTGCTGGAGAGCCTGCTGACCGCCACCATCATCGATGACCTGACCGACACCGGTTCGGACAAGAACCGCGAGTGTCGCGGCCAGGGGATCGCCAACTTCGCCACCGGCTTTCTCGGCGGCATGGGCGGCTGCGCCATGATCGGCCAGTCGGTGATCAATGTGAAATCGGGCGGTCGAGGCCGGCTTTCGGCCCTGGTGGCGGGGTCGTTCCTGCTGTTCCTGATCGTCGTCCTCGGTCCCTGGGTGGCCCAGATTCCCATGGCCGCCCTGGTGGCGGTGATGATCATGGTCTCCATCGGCACCTTCAACTGGGGTTCGATCCGCAATCTGCGCAGCCACCCCTGGTCCTCGTCGGTGGTGATGGTCGCCACGGTGGTCGTGGTGGTCGCCACCCACGACCTGGCCCGCGGCGTGCTGGTGGGCGTGCTGCTGAGCGGCATCTTCTTCGCCCGCAAGGTGGCCCGCCTGCTGACCGTGGAAAGCCTGCTGTCGGAGGACGGGCGCACCCGGCGCTACAACATCGAGGGCCAGGTCTTCTTCGCCTCGTCCGAGACCTTCTCGGCCGCCTTCGACTTCAAGGAGGTGATCGAGCATGTGATCATCGACGTGTCCCAGGCCCACTTCTGGGACATCTCCGCCGTCGGCGCCCTGGATCGGGCGGTGCTGAAATTCCGCCGCGAAGGCACGAGCGTCGATATCGTCGGCCTCAACGCCGCCAGCGCGACCCTGGTCGATCGCTTTGGCGTCCACGACAAGGACGGCGCCGAGGCCGGGCTCGGCGCGCACTAGAGTCTGAGGTTTGCGCGCGTTTCTACCGTAAAACCGGAGCCCACTTTTACGGAACGCGCTTGAGGAGGGAACGACCGTGAAGAAGATTCTCTGCGCCATCGACGCCTCGACCTATGGTCCCAGCCTCTGCGACCACGCCGCCTGGTTCGCCCTGCGCGCCGACGCCGCCGTGGACGTCCTGCATGTGCTCGACCGGGCCGAGCGGGGCTCTGGCCCTGGCCTCGACCTGTCGGGCAGCGTCGGCCTTGGGGCCAGCGAGGCCCTGCTGGAACAGTTGACGAAGGCCGACGAGGCCCGGGCCCAGGCCGCCCAGGCCCATGGTCGCGCCATGCTGGAAGGCGCCAGCGCCCGGCTGAAGGCCGCCGGCGTCGCCGAGGTGAACCTCGTTCACCGCCACGGCGAAGTGGCCGACACCCTGATCGAGCTCGAAAGAGACGCCGACCTGGTGATCATCGGCAAGCGCGGCGAGAGCCAGAACTTCGCCGAGGGCCACCTGGGCGCCAAGGTCGAGCGGGTGGTGCGCGCCAGCATTCGACCCATCCTGGTGGCGCCGCGAGTCTTCATGCCGATCACCCGGACGGTCGTGGCCTATGACGGCGGCGCCAGCGCGACCAAGGCCCTGGACCATGTGCTGCAGAGCCCGGTCTTCACGGGCATTGAGGTTGTGGTCGCCATCGTCGGCGAGCCCGGCGCCCAGCGGGACGCCCGTGTCCAGGCCGCGCAAGGTCTGCTGGCCGGGCGCCCGGCCGCTTCGGTCAAGGCCCTGGAAGGGGATGTGGAGGCCGCGCTTAAGGGCGAGCTTCGCCAGGGCCAGGGAGACCTGCTGGTGATGGGCGCCTATGGCCATTCGCGCATTCGCGACCTGATCGTGGGCAGCACCACCACCGCCATGATCCGCACCGGCAAGGTCCCGGCGCTGCTGTTCCGCTAGCTCCGGCGCCGCCTACGCCGGCTGAATCCGGCCAGATATTGAAACGGAGCCCTTGGATCGCCAGATAATCATCAACCGGAAGACTCGCGCCAACCCTGGGCGGGGCTTTCGGGGAGTCGCTTGCTACTTGAGGACTCGAAGGACAGATGAGCCGGACGATTCTATTCGATAGCCCCTACCTGCTTGGCTTCGAGCACACCCGGGCCCTGATCGAGCGCGCCGCCAAGGCGGCCGCCGAAGCCTATCCGCCCTACAATGTCGAGGATCTCGGCGAGGGGCGGCTGCGCATCACCCTGGCGGTGGCCGGGTTCAGCCCCGACCAGCTGCATGTCAGCGTCGAGGACCGCCAATTGGTGGTCGCCGGCCGCCGGGACGAGGCGCACAAGGAAGACGACGCCTATCTGCATCGAGGCATTGCAGGCCGCGGCTTCCTGCGCAGCTTCGTCCTGGCCGACCGCGTCGTGGTCGATGGGGCGAGCCTGGAGCACGGCCTGCTGCATATCGACCTGGCGCGGCCCGAGCCCGAGACCGCGATCAAGCGAATCCCCATCCGGACGACGGGCTGAGCCGGCTCAAGCTCCGTCCCCATCCTTTCGCCGGCCCCAAGCGGCGGCGAAGCCTTGCGTCCGGTCCTCGGCTGAACCGGCGAGGACCCAGGCGCGTTGTATGTATCTGGAGGTGGTCATCATGACGCCGATTTTAACGACTGAAGACTTCGCCGCCCTGGGCGCCCCGGACCTGGTCTATGTCCGGCCCGTCAAGGCGGCTGAAATTCTCGCCACCGTGTCCGAGAGCGACGCCATGCCGTTGCAGCTCGATCCCGAGCGGACCTTCTATGCGGTTCACCGGGCCGATGGCGAGCGTCTGGCTGTGTTGACCGACCGCAACGCCGCCATGGCCGCCGCCCTGGCCCACGAACTTGCGCCCGTCTCGGTCCACTAAAAGCTAGGCCCCGGCTGCACAGGCCGGGGCGACTACGCCGCCGAAGGGGCGGCCTCCTGCACCAAGAGGGCATAGAGGGCGTCCGGCGTACGCGCCTGGCGCAGATGCTCGCGCAGATCGAGGCTCCGCATCATCCGTGACACCCGGGCCAGGGCCCTCAGATGCTCGGTGCCCGCGTCCGGCGGGGCCAGGAGGGCGAAGATCAGGTCGGCGGGCTGGTCGTCCACCGAGTCGAAGGCGACCGGATGATCCAGGCGGAGGAAGACGCCGCGAATGCGGTCCAGCCCCTCGATCCGAGCATGGGGCACGGCTACGCCATAGCCGATGCCCGTGGACCCGGCCTGCTCGCGCTCGGCCAGGGCGTCGAGGACCACGCCAGCATCGAGGCTGAAGTTGCGTCCGGCCAGCTCGGCCATGTGAGCCAGGATCTGCCGCTTGTCGGTCGCGCCGACCCGCAGCGCTATGGCGCTGCGGTCAAGGATGTCGCCGATCTGCATGCTTGGTTCGGAAGGCCTGTTCTTACGGATCCGAACCTTAAGACCGATCTTTCAGGAAACCAGATAGGGCGGCGCCGCCTCAGGCTGCGCCGTCTGCTCCGTTCCCGTTCACGGACTTTGTGCGTTCGGGGTCAATCCAGCCGATATTCCCGTCGGGCCGGCGATATACCACGGACAATCCGCCGTGAGCGGCGTTCCTAAACACGATTGTTTGAGTTCCCGTCAAGTCCAGGTCCATGACCGCCATGGAGACGGTCATTGTGCGGATGGGCTTTTCGGTCTCGGCGATGACCATGCTGGCCGGGGCGCTGTCCGAGGCGCCGCCATCCTGGCCATCCTCCCAGTCGGATTCGTCCTCGCCCTCAGGGGTGCGGAGCACGAAATAGGAGGCGGTCTCGGCCTGCTTGGCCAGGGCCTGCTGATGATGATCCTTCAGCCGGCGCTTATAGCGCCGGACCCGGGTCTCGATCTTCTGCAGGGCGGAATCGAACGCGGTGTGCGCATCGGTTCCGGCGCCATGACTCTGGAGCTGCTGCCCCGAGGCCAGGGTCAGGGCGCAGTCCACCTTGAAGGTGTAGCCCTCGCGACTGACGACAACATCGGCGCCGCCGCCTTCGCGGTCGATATATTTGCCAATGCTGTTGGTGAGTTCGTCGGTGACCCGCAAACGCAGGGCCTCTCCGACATCGACGTGCTTGCCGGTGACATGGACTTGCATACGCACATCAACGCGCCTGCAGCCCGAAGGTGTCAAGTCCATCAGAACGCAGAGAGCGCCGCCGCCAGAAGCCTGTGGATAACCCCGGCAGCCAGGGCGAGAACCGATAAGCTGACCGCCGCCATGACATAGCCGGCCAGGGCCAGAATTCCGTCACGCTGCACCAGGGCCAGACCAAACAGACTGATCGCCGTGGCCGGCAGCAGGTTGCCGAGCGGCAGGGGCAGCATCAGCACCAGGGCCAGCAGCGTGCAGACCGCGCCGATCACCCGGTCGCCCACCGGGCCAAAGAGAAAGGTCAGGCGGGCCGTGGACACCCGCTCCACCTGGGCGACCCTGGGGATCAGCCGCGCGAACGCCGCCCGAAGCCGCCCCATATCGAGCGCCTGGCGTTTCAGTCGGGCCGGGAGCCAGGGCGTCCTTACGCCGGCGGCCAGCTGCGGCGTGAACAGCACCAGGGGCGCGCCGAGAAAGGTGGACGAGCCCGGCGGCAGGGGCAGCATGTTGGGGGCGGCGAAGATGAACAGCAGCACGCCAAACGAGCGGCGGCCAAAGCGCTGCAGGGTCTCGCCCAGGGTCTCGGCCGCATGGGTCTCGTCGCAGAGATCGGTGAGAATCTCCGAGAGGCTCATCCGACGTTCGGGGACAGTCGCGCTCAGGCTCATGGCGTTGCTATGAGGCTTGGGACGCCCGCGGGCAATCCAGCCGCGGCGCAGCTCCCACTTTACAAGGCGCACGTCAGGGCCTATCGGGCGATCCATGCGGCATCTGGCCACCATGACCATGATTATTAAAACCACTGCGCTCGCGGGCGCAGGGGTCTGGTCGTGGCTGGACGCAGCCGACTGACGATCCCTGCTTGACCCCGCCGGAAGGATGGGGTCGCGATACGGAACGCCACCCCCCTCCGGCCAGACACCGGAGGCTCCCATGCCGCAATCCCTGTCCCCGACCCTCGACCACCCTGCGGCGTCGAAGACCCCCGCGCCCCGCCCGCTGACGGTGGCCATTGTCGGCGCCACCGGCGCCGTGGGGGTCGAGCTGATCGCCTGTCTGGAGCGGCGGGACTTCCCGGTCGGCGAGCTTCGCCTGCTGGCCTCACCGCGCTCGGCGGGCCGCACCCTGACGTTCCAGGGCGCACCGGTGACGGTCCAGGCCCTGGGCGAGGCGAGCTTCGAGGGGGTCGATGTGGCCTTCTTCTCGGCCGGGGCCAGCCTGTCGCGGCGCTATGGTCCGGTCGCCGTCGCCGCCGGGGCCTGGGTGGTGGATAATTCCTCGGCCTTCCGCATGGACGCGGCCACCCCCCTGGTGGTGCCCGAGGTCAACGCCTGGCGGCTGGGGGAGACGCCGGGACGGCTGGTGGCCAACCCCAACTGCGTGGCGGCCATCGCCGCGGTGGTCCTCGCGCCCCTGCACGCAAGGCGGCTGATCGTGCGGCTGGTGGGCTCCACCTATCAGGCGGCCTCCGGCGCCGGCGCCGCCGCCATGGCCGAGCTGCGCGACTCCACCGCTGCGGCCCTGGCCGGCGAGGCCTACCCGCCCCGGGTCCTGGCCCATCCCTACGCCTTCAACCTGTTCAGCCATGACGCCGAGATCGATCCCGAGACCGGCTATAATGGCGAGGAGCTCAAGGTGATGGCCGAGCTGCGTAAGCTGCTCGCAGCCCCGGACCTGCCGGCCAGCTTCACCTGCATCCGGGTGCCGGTGCTCCGCGCCCACGCCATGGCCCTGACCGTGCGGTTCGCCGAGCCGGTGAGCGTCGAGGAGGCCCGCGCCTGGCTGGCCGAGGCGCCGGGCGTGCGGGTGGTGGACGACCGCGAGGCCAACCACTTCCCCATGCCGGGCGAGGCCTCCGGCGCCGACGACGTGCTGGTGGGCCGGATCCGCACCGACCTGTCGGACCCCTCGGGCCGCAGCCTGTCCCTGTTCATCGCCGGCGACCAGTTGCTGAAGGGCGCGGCGCTGAACGCGGTGCAGATCGCCGAGACCCTGGTGAGCGCAGGCGAGGTCTAGACCGCTTCCTTCATCGCCCGCCGGCGCTCCACCGAGGAGGGAATCCGCATGGCTTCCCGGTACTTGGCCACGGTGCGGCGGGCGATGTCGACGCCGCCGGTCTTCAGGATTTCGACGATCTGATCGTCGGAATGGACGCCGGCGCCTTGCGCTTCGGCGTCGATCAACTGGCGGATCTTGTGGCGCACGCTCTCGGCTGAATGGGCCTCGCCGCCGGACGATGAGGCGATCGAGGAGGTGAAGAAGAACTTCAGTTCGAACAGGCCCCGGGGCGTGGCGATGTACTTGTTGGAAGTCACCCGGCTGACCGTGGATTCGTGCATGCCGATGGCCTCGGCCACGGTCTTCAGGTTCAGCGGCCGCAGGTGCTCGACCCCATAGGCGAGGAAGCCGTCCTGCTGGCGGACGATCTCGCTGGAGACCTTGAGGATGGTCTTGGCCCGCTGGTCGAGGCTGCGGACCAGCCAGTTGGCGTTCGCCAGACAATCGGCGACGAAGGTCTTTTCCTGGTCCGACCGCGCGCCGCCGGACACCCGGGCGTGATAGCGCTGGTCCACCAGCAGGCGGGGCAGGGTCTCGCTGTTCAGCTCCACCAGCCACAGGCCGCCGGGGCCTTCGCGAACGAAGACGTCAGGCGCCACCGGCTGGCTGGGCTCGCCGCCAAAGGCCGCGCCGGGCCGGGGCGTCAGGGCCCGAAGCTCGGCCAGCATGTCGCGCAGGTCCTCGTCGTCCACCTCGCAGGCGCGCTTCAGCCCCACCATGTCCCGGCGAGCCAGAAGGTCGAGATTGTCCAGCAGGGCCGACATGGCCGGATCGCAGCGATCACGCTCGATCAGCTGCAGCCTCAGGCACTCGGCTACGTCGCGGGCGAACACCCCGGTGGGCTCCAGGCCTTGAAGCTGGCCCAGCACGCTTTCCGCCAGGCCCAGGGCGCAACCCAGGCGTTCGGCGGTCTCGGCGAGGTCCAGGCGCAGATAGCCGCCCTCGTCCACACCATCGATCAGCACGGCGGCGACAGCGGCCTGCGCCGGGTTGAAGCCCAGCAGGGCGGCCTGGTCCTGCAGATGTTCGGCCAGGGTCTTTTCGTGGGCGGCCAGGCCATCGAGGCCGTCGCCATCACCTTCGAAGCTGCCGCCCTTGCCGGCCTTGGACCAGTCGATGGCCCCGCCGGCGTCTGCGGCCTCGGCGCCGTCGCCGGTAGCGCGTTCGCCGGGGGAGACCTCGTCGTGGCTGGCGTCCAGGTCGCTCTGGGCCGATCCGGCGGCGACCTCGTCCAGGGCCGCCTCGGCGCGGGCCTCCCCGGCATCGTCAGGCGCCTCCGGCGCGGGCTCGGGCTCGCCCTCGTCCCGAGCCAGCAGGGGATTGCGCTCGAGCTCGCCCTCGACATAGGCCTCCAGCTCAAGGTTCGACAACTGCAGCAGCTTGATGGCCTGCTGCAGCTGAGGGGTGATGACCAGCCCCTGCCCCTGACGGACTTCGAGTCGCGCGCTGAGCGCCAAGTTTCAGCCCTCCTGGCCTGCTTCTTGCTGGAGAGGCTAGGCCGCCATCCCCCACCGATTGGTTAACCGCCCGAAGATGAGCTGCGGCGAAGCGTCCTGGCTTGGGCGCCGGCGCACCCTCATGCTAGGCGCAGGGCCAACGAGAACGCTTCACAAGGGAAGACGCCAATGTCGGACAATGCGGCCCTGCGCCCCGAAACCCTGGTCATCCACGCCGGCGCCACGCCCGATCCGGTGACCAAGGCCCGGGTCACCCCGATCTACCAGACCACCTCCTATGTCTTCGACGACGCCGATCACGCCGCGGCCCTGTTCAACCTGGAAGCCGCCGGCAACATCTATTCGCGCCTGGGCAATCCCACCGCCGGCGTGCTGGAGGCGCGGCTGGCGACCCTGGAGGGCGGGGTGGCCGGCCTGGCCGTGGCCAGCGGCCACGCCGCCCAGCTCCTGGTCTTCCACACCCTGATGGAGCCCGGCTGCAACATCGTGGCCTCGCGCAAGCTCTATGGCGGCTCGATCACCCAGCTCAGCCAGAGCTTCAAGCGCATGGGCTGGGGGGTCACCTTCGTCGAGGAGCTGGAGCCCGAGGCCTTCGCCCGCGCCATCGACGACAAGACCCGGGCGGTCTTCATCGAGTCGATCGCCAATCCCGGCGGGGTGGTGATGGACATCGCCGGCATCGCCGAGGTCGCCCATGCCGCCGGCGTGCCCCTGGTGGTCGATAATACGCTGGCCACCCCCTATCTCTGCCGGCCTCTGGACCACGGCGCGGACATCATCGTCCATTCCCTGACCAAGTTCCTGGGCGGCCACGGCAATTCCATCGGCGGGGCCATCATCGACGGCGGCAAGTTCGACTGGACCGGCGGCCGCTGGCCCAACCTGAGCGCCCCCAATCCCAGCTATCACGGCAAGGTCTTCACCGAGGCCTTCGGACCGGCCGCCTTCGGGGTCGCCTGCCGGGCGCTTGGCCTGCGCGACTTAGGCCCCGCCATCTCGCCCTTCAACGCCTTCATGATCCTGACCGGCATCGAGACCCTGGCCCTGCGGATGGAACGCCACTGCGCCAACGCCCAGAGGGTCGCCGAATGGCTGCAGGGCCACTCGAAGGTCGCCTGGGTCTCCTATGCGGGTCTCCCTGGCGATCCGAGCCATGAGCGAGCCCGGCGATATGCGCCGAAGGGGGCCGGCGCGGTCTTCACCTTCGGCCTCAAGGACGGTTACGCTGCAGGCGTGAAGCTGGTGGGGGCGGTGAAGCTGTTCTCCCACCTGGCCAATATCGGCGACACCCGCAGCCTGATCATCCACCCGGCCTCGACCACCCACCGCCAGCTGGAAGAGGCCGACCAGCTGGCCGCCGGCGCCGGCCCCGACGTGGTGCGGCTCTCGGTGGGGCTGGAGCATGTGGATGACATCATCGCCGACCTGGACCAGGCCCTGGCCGGGCTCTGAGCCAGAGGGGCGCCCCCGCCACCGTCACCCTCGGGCTTGACCCGAGGGTCCATGCACACCGCGGCCGAGACCGTGTTCATGGATGGTCGGATCAAGTCCGACCATGACGGAAGTGGGAGATGCGGGTGCGAGCCTTTGCCGCGCCAGTGCTGGCCCGGGCCCTAGCCCCCGAAACGGTCGCCCAGATAGACCCGGCGGACTTCGGGATTGTCGATGATCTCGGACGGCGAGCCCTCGAACAGCAGCTCGCCCGCATGGATGATCGCGGCCCGGTCGATGATGTCCAGGGTCTCGCGGACATTGTGGTCGGTGATCAGGATGCCGATGCCCCGGGTCTTCAGATAGGTGATGACCTCGCGGATGTCGGCGATCGCCAGGGGGTCGATCCCGGCGAAGGGCTCGTCCAGCAGCATGAAGGACGGCTCGCTGGCCAGCGCCCGGGCGATCTCCACCCGCCGCCGCTCGCCGCCGGAGAGCGAGATGGCGGGCGCGTCGCGCAGGTGCTCGATGTGCAGCTCTTCCAGCAGCTGGTTGACCGTGGCGCGGGCCTTGGCGCCGTCGCGCTCGCGCAGCTCGACCACGGCCATGACGTTCTGGGCCACGGTCATCCCGCGGAAGATCGAGGTTTCCTGCGGCAGATAGCCCAGACCCATGCGGGCGCGTTGATACATGGGCTGGCCGGTGATGTTCTCGCCGTCCAGATAGATGTTCCCGTAGTCGGCGGCGATCAGGCCAGTGATCATGTAGAAGCAGGTGGTCTTGCCCGCCCCATTGGGCCCCAGCAGGCCGGCCACCTCGCCGCGGGCCAGGCGCAGGGAGACGCCCTTCACCACGGGCCGGCCGCGATAGGACTTGCCGATATTGTCGACCACGAGGCCTTCGCCCAGGGCCGCCACAGGGGCTTCCGTCGCCATCGTCTTGTCCAGCACGCAGGTCTCCTAGCGTTTGGCGGCAGGCTGGCCCTGCGACCCATTGGGGTAGAAGACGCCACGAACCCGGCCCGAAGACCCGGCGCCCCGGGCGCTGGTCTCCATCCGGGCCTGGCCGGTGGAGACCTGGATCACCAGACGCTCACCGCGCAGCACGTTCTGCCCCTGGGCGGCGACCACGTCGCCGGTCATGGTGATGGTGTCTGCGGCCGCATCATAGACCGCCGCATTGGACCGCACCCGCTGCTGCGGCGTGACATAGAAGACCGAGCCTTGGGCCTCCATGCCCTGGAGGTCGCCGCAGCTTGTGTCGCCGGAAGTGGCGCCCGTGCGGCCGGGCGCGTAGCGGATGCGCAGGACATCGGCCCGCAGCCGCGAGCCGTCCTGCAGGGCCTCGGCCGACCCGCGCCAGATGGCCAGACAATCGGCATTGATCACTTCCAGTTCGTCGGCGGTGATGTCGACGGGGGCGTTGGAGCCGCTGGCCAGCTGCGCCTGGGCCGGCGCCGCAGCCAGACCCAGGATCAGGCCCGCGGCCAGGATCGCCGGAAAGCGGGTCCGGGCGCCGGGTGCGTGAGGAAAATTCATCTTCAGACGCCTCATATTCGCATCATCGCGGCGAGTTCGGGGTGATCCGGCCGGTTACGCCGCCTTTGAAGACCATGCGCTCGCCCTTGTCGTACACGCCATAGGACCTAGCACGGATTTCGCCAAGCGGACCGGCGCCGGTGATCAATCCCTCGCCTTCCAGCACCCCGGTGGCGGTGTTGAACACCGCGCTCGGCGTGTCGAAGGCCGCCGCCTGATCGTTCAGGGTGACATCACCCTGAAGCCGCAGAATCCCATCGCCCTCATGAAAGACGCCTGAACGGGCCGAGAGCCGCATGGGGCTCAAGCCCTCGCCGTCCACGACCATGGCCGGCCGGTCCAGCACCACCCGCTGATAATCATTTTCGTCACGCACGGCGCTGGCCGCGGTGATCACGAAGGAGCGCCCCTGGATGTCGCGCCCCAGGAAGCGGGGGTTCACAAGGCGGATCGGCGCCTCGGCCTCCACCGGCCTGGCCGCCTGGCCCACAACGCTGCGATAGACCACCAGGCCCACCAGGCTGAGCACGATGGCGGCGATCAGCACCGGCAGCAGCACCCGAAGCTGGCGGATCAGCCGCGAACGGCGCCGCCATCTGGCCATGGCCAGGGCCGACGCCGGCCCGCGGGCCTCATATGCCAGGGCGCTCACCTGCGCCTCAACTATGGGCGAAGATGTCGGAGTCCTCCCACCCGGCCACGTCGAGGACGGCCCGATGCGGCAGGAATTCGAAACAGGCCCGCGCCAGGGCGTCGCGGCCCTCCCGGGCCAGCATGGCGTCCAGGCGGGCGCGCACCGCATGCAGGTGCAGGACGTCGGAGGCGGCATAGGCCACCTGGTCGTCGGAAAGATTGGCCTGGCCCCAGTCCGAACTCTGCTGGGCCTTCGAGAGGTCGACGCCGACCATCTCGCGGGTCACGTCCTTCAGCCCATGCCGGTCGGTATAGGTCCGGGCCAGCTTGGAGGCGATCTTGGTGCAGTAGACGGGCGCGGTCATCACCCCCAGATGGAGATGGAACATGGCGATGTCGAACCGCCCGAAGTGAAAAATCTTGGTGATCGCCGGATTGGTCAGCAGGGCCTTCAGATTGGGCGCGTCATAGGTGGCCCGGTCGAGCTGCACCAGATGGGCGTCGCCGTCGCCGGCCGAGATCTGCACCACGCAGAGCGGGTCGCGCCCCAGGCGCAGGCCCATGGTTTCGGAATCCACCGCCACGGCGTCGACGCCCTGGAACAGACCGGCGGGCAGATCGCCCTTATGAAGGAAGTTGGCCAAGACCGCTTGCTCCGCATATGGCGCGGACTTCACCGCGGCTTCGGGCGTCCTGCGGGGGAAAGAAGGGCGACCACCCCCGGATGGACCTTAAGAGAGGGGTGGTGCCCAGGAGAGGACTCGAACCTCCACGGCCGTTAAGCCACTGGCACCTGAAGCCAGCGCGTCTACCAATTCCGCCACCTGGGCCCGGTCCGTCGGATCGGGAGGCGGGACTACT
>Ga0208179_1001200_pt1 | contig 13670 bp, 16 predicted proteins | sample Malvired_Geostar_FD_184238 | JGI IMG/M metagenome (GOLD analysis project Ga0208179, IMG submission 184238) | Marine viral communities from the Global Malaspina Expedition - Malaspina viral metaG DeepMed_Geostar (SPAdes) (version 2) | ecosystem: Environmental > Aquatic > Marine > Oceanic | place...
TGAGATCATAAATTTTATGAATCTTCCTGACGCTACGCAATGCAACATCACGTTGACACAAAGCCAGAACTAAAGCTGGTTTCAAATCTTCAGCTTTTAGTTCACTTGCTTCTGCTCGGTTCTTTTCAAACAAAGGCTGTTTGCCAAGCGCTTCGTCTCGCTGTCTTTTCAACTCAGCGTTTTGACTCCTCAGCTTTCTTACTTCATCACCTCGTCTTGTAATCCAGCCGTCTCGTTTGTCCTTACCTCTTTTCAGAGCATCACGCTCGTCTGCTAAATCAATGCAAAGATTAGTCAAGAGTTGAAAAGATTCGGTTACTCTTTCTGTTTCCTTTGCAATATCTTTTGCTGTTAATTTATCCATATTGTTACCATTAGTTGAGTTAAGTTAAACCCAGCACTCAAGATACTTAGTCTAATCTTCAATGCTGGATTGAATTAATTCTGCTTTTCAAAGCGCTCATTTTCAAGCGCTTGATTACAGAAATCTTCAGGCGATCCAAATTGAATGCCTTCCCATGCGCCTCGACTTTTGCGAGCGCTACGAGCCAACAAACTCCGAACAGGAGCGCTGACTTTTTCTGTATGTATAATTCTCATATGTTATCCGTTATATGAGTGGGGGATTATTTGACTGCTGATTATATGCACCATTGCTATAATCTAAGGGATATCCCTTTGCCCTCTACTATGGTTTGCAATCCTAGGCGCAAAAGAAGGCTTGCCAGCCCTTGCAAATGCTGGTGATACAGGGGTGGACTGTAAGTAACTGTAATAACTAACGAACGTGAAGGAAATGGCCGATAAGCTGAACCCCCAGCAAATGCACTTTGCCATGCTGTATGCATCGGGGGAAAAGAGCGGAACCGAATGTGCTAGATTAGCTGGTTATAAATCACCATCTGTTGCCAGCAGTAGGATGTTAGCATCTGATAAACTTGGAAGGCTAATAGGGGGGGTTATCGAGGAACAGAAAAAATTTCAGGCGGAGCGAATTGGCTGGAATGCAAACAAGGTGGTGGCGAAAATGGCGGACGTATTTGAACAAGCATTACAGCAAGGCCAATTTACTCCAGCCATCAATGCATTAAGCAAACTTGGTTCATGGCTTGGCATGGATCACCGAACATCTTCGAGCCATGTAACTGTTGACATAGGCTTCGAGCAGTTGCTCGAACGTGCTGGCGGTGCAATCGATATCACGCCCTCTGATGTTTTGCTTACTGGAGGAAGCCAAACGCCACCCGAAAATCCAGATGATCCCACCGGAAAAAAAAATCCGGCGTGATAGATATGATAGATTTTTTTGGGGGGCGGGGCCGTGCCGGCCCCCCCCTATATTATACATAAAGTAGTTATAAGCATAACCACACACCCCATTCTTTGTTTGTTTTGAAATCTTTGTTCAAACAAACGTTTTGGCAAAGGGCATGAGATACTAATGAGTTTACCAAAAATAACCACACACCCTGTTTTATGGCTAAAAATATAGTTAGAAAAATTATAACCGAATTATGGGTGATTGCGTATGTACACCTATATGCAGCCCCAATTGCAATAATATCATTTGGGTTTATTGCGATAATGATGATGTTTACATGGACATTACTTAATATTGGTTTGTGAGATACTAGTGGGTTTATCAAAAAGAATACTCTTGTTGTGTCTAGTCTTAGTGATATGGGAGGTCACCACCAGTTGTGGAACGGTAAATAATCCAATAGGGGGGTGTTACGGATATTGGGAGGATGACGGCCCACAGAGGGGGACCATTCTGAAAAACAGAAATAATATTCACCCTTACAGACAATGCGTAGAAGAGACACCTCCGTATAAAAATAAATAATATCTTATTATGGCGTATTCAGACAAGGTAATAGAACATTATGAAAAACCAAGGAATATTGGTAGCTTGGATAGTACTAGTCTCTCTGTCGGTACTGGGCTTGTGGGTGCACCTGAATGTGGTGATGTAATGAAGCTCCAGATTATGGTGGAGGATGACAGAATTGTTGATGCAAAATTTAAGACGTTTGGGTGTGGAAGTGCAATCGCTTCTTCATCGTTGGCTACAGAGTGGGTCAAGGGTAAGTCTTTGGATGAAGCTCAATCTATTAAAAATACTGATATTGTGGAAGAGTTGTCCCTTCCACCAGTTAAAATCCATTGTTCTGTCCTTGCGGAGGATGCGATTAAAGCTGCAATCAAGGATTACAAGAATAAATATATGTAAAAGGCTGGGATCCGTCTCCACCCGGCCTTTAGCTCCCGTTTGGTTAAAGCACCTCTCAAACGGGGGCGCCTCGTTTTGACTTTTTCCACTCACTTGTAGAAAATGATTCCTCATTTATTTGAGAGGTGTCCCTCGTACAAAAAGGTCACATGCGAGTATTCTTAGGGGCAATAGCCCTATGTTTATCGTTTTCATTATTCATGTCTCCCTCTACGGCAGGGGACATGGCCAACATTATTGTTGTCAAAGTACCAGAAGTTAAGAAGGTTTTAGTAAATAAGGAGGAATTGGACTGTATGGCGTCAAACATTTACTTTGAGGCGTCCACCCAGTCCAGAGTGGGCAAAATAGCAGTTGCCCAAGTCACAATGAATCGGGTTAGGAGTCCCGAATTTCCAAATTCGGTATGTGAAGTTGTGTACCAGGGGCCTAAAAACCCCAAAAACAAGAAATTATGTCAGTTTTCGTGGTTTTGTGACGGAAAACCGGATGTAATCCGCAGCAAGCGGATGTGGAGGGAGTGTGTATACGTCGCCAAATACGTTATTTTAGGCGGTGTACCCGATATTACGCTCCAATCCACCCATTATCACGCAAAATACGTTAATCCATGGTGGGCCAAGAAGATGAGGCTCACAATGAAGTTAGGGGACCATATTTTTTATAGATAGGCCAGATATGTGCAATAATATGAAATGTAAGTGTAAAAAATGTACCTGTATCGTATGTAAATGTAAATAAAATTGGCGGAACAGTTAAGCGAAGAAACTATAATAGCCCTGATTCAGAGGCTAAAGGCGGAGCCGGAGTTTTACTTTGAAAACTGTCTAAAGATTCAGATGTTCGGAACAGGGGAGCTTGCTCCATTTGTCCTGAACCCTGTACAGAAAGTTTTACATGCAATGATGGAGCGTCAACTCAGGGAGTTGGAGCACGTCAGGATAATTGTCCTGAAAGCAAGGCGTTTTGGGATGTCAACATATGTGCAGGGGCGCTTTTTCCGACATGCCGCCCTCAACAAGAACAAGGTGGTCCAGATCACCACCCATTCCAAGGCTGCCACCGACGTCATGTTTGCCATGACAAGGACAATGGAGCAGAACCTCCCCAAGGAGGTAAAACCCCAGATGAAATACAGTGGTAAGCGGGAGCTTCATTGGGGAGCAGACGGCGGCGGACTGAACAGTTCGTATTCACTTTCAACGGTCGGGGGCCGTGAGGTCCGTGGATCCAAGATTGATTTTTTACATTGTAGTGAGGTCGCTTCGTGGGGGCACGGTGGGGAGGATTTTCTCCTTGGCCTGCTCAATTGTGTTGTTCAGGGATTTAACACCGAGGCGGTAATCGAAAGTACGGCAGCCGGTGTAGGCGGTGTGTTCCATGACATGTTCTGGGATGCCTACAACGGGGATTCCGGCTGGGAAGCGGTTTTCTTTCCATGGTACATCTATGAACACTATTCCAAGGATTTCGCCGATGACGCAGAGCGTGAGCAATTTGAGGACAGTCTGGGCACCGATGTCCGTTACGGTGGTGAAGAAGAATCAAAACTACTGGGTGTTGGATGCGAGTATGACATCGGAGTGGATGAAAATGTCAGTTTTTCTGTTACCCTCGAAAACCTCAACTGGCGCAGACAATGCATTAAAACACAGTGCCAGAACGATTTAAGGAAGTTCCACCAGGAATTCCCCACCACAGCACGGCAGGCATTTGTCACCACGGGCAGGAGTGTCTTTGATCAGGAGGTGATGAATGAGATGGTTATGGCTTCAGAGAAGAAGCAGAGGGAGACACCATCCGAGGGATTTTACATTCCAGTACAGGGTTTCAGGGAAGGTCGTGTCAAGGAGAAATACATTATCGAGGCCATGGATGAGGGAGATCTCCAGCTTTGGTCCCGCCCGGTAAAGGACCGAGAGTACCGTATAGGGGTAGACGTATCGGAGGGACTGGAGATTGGCCGGGACACGGACTGGAGTGTAGCGGTTGTTATAGATGCAGAGCAGTATGAGGAAGTAGCGCTGCTAAGAACGAAGATTGATCCAGATCTACTGGCATGGCAGTTAACCAGCCTTGGTCGGTGGTACAACAACGCCCAGCTTTTCGTGGAGAGGAATAACCATGGGTTGGTTACTCTGAAGTTTCTCAGTGACGTTCATTTGTATCCCAATGTTTACAGCGAGAAGATACTGGACGAGAGATCGTCCCGAACGGCACGGAAGCTGGGTTTTCATACAACGGTAAAAAGCAAGCCGTTGATTATAGATTACCTGAAGGAGTTGATCAGGGAGCGAGAATTAAAGATTCACTCACCCAAGGTTTTGGATGAACTCCAGACATTTGTCAATATGCCAAACGGCAAGATGGCTGCACAGTACGGGAGCCATGATGACTGTGTAATGGCACTGGCCATTGCCACTTTTGGATGCAAGATGTTTCCTCCAACACCGGTATGGGAAAAGATGGCTGCCCCATGGAGGGGAAAGCCGATTATAAAAAATTATAGCCCACCACAGATATGAGTTATTTTTTAACGGATATAGCCGAGGAAAAGGGAATAACGATAAGGGAGTGGTGTGAGGGGGTCGGTGTAGCCGAGAGCACAGCACGGTGGCATTTGAAGGCAAAAAGGATTCCCGATCCCAAATGCTGGAAAAGGGTATCAAGGTTCCTGAAGATTCCAATACAGGAAATAGAGATGTTTTTCAGGGAAGAGTTGGAAAAGCAGGGCCGGATTGTACATTGCTATGTTTGTAGGGCAGAGTTCTACCAGTTTGGCAGGAAACGATTGTGTGGATCCCCAGACTGTTTACGGATATATGACCGAACCAGGAAGGCTGAACGAAGGGGGACAGACAAGCGGGTAGCATTTAAGAAGCTTAATGAAGAAGATTTCCGTGCATCCATGTTGGCTAAGAAGACTCCCCAGATTACGAGGGAGGATCTTAATCTCAAGGTAAAGGAGTATCTTGATTCAGGGGGCAAGATAACACATCTGAACCCAACTATTGCCGACGGGTTAGTAGCAGAGACGTGGGGCGAGAATTATACGGCCCAGCAGCGGATGTACAAGTATGAACCAGAATCGGCTATTTACAATGATTTTTGAGTTATGGGGGATGTAGTAGAAGTTGATTTTAAGGAAAAAGAGACTTTCCGCAAGGAGATGGATCTCATAATAAATGATTTTATTGAATGTCTCAGGACTCATTACGGTGATGATGCAGGAACTCTTATGGCTTCAGCTTTTTCTGTCTGCCTTGACGAAATAGCAACAAGGGTAACAAAACAACTTGAACTTAGGCAGGCGGAAGGTGAGCCTGACATACTATTTACCCCGGACAATGATATCGATATATCGTTTATTTCAGATTTTAAACTTTATTAGGAGTGTATGGCAGAAATAGTTGAGGAAGAACAGAACACCTATGACACGCCAGCGGGGCCTGTTGTAGAGGAAAAGAAAGTTATAAAGGCCGAGCTTGATACTTTTGCAAGGATAATACAGGAGAAGTTTTCCGAGGCAAAGGATTACCGCAGGGATCACGAGCAGCACTGGCAGGAGGCCTATGACGCATACCGGGCCAAGTATCCGTCTCATATAAACAAGGCAAATGAGTTGGCAAACGAAAGAGGTATTTTTGTCAACCAGACACGGCGCAAGGTTAACAGTGCCAAGATTAAGATAGGGACCCTGTTATTTGAGGATGGCGAGGTGCCGTTTGCAGTTACACCGTCCAAGAGACCAAGATTTTTTCCTCCAGACATTCAGGTGCCACCGGACAGGCCAGACATCCTAGAGGATGCACTTTTGGCACGGGCTGCAAATATGGAAGACAAGATCCGAGACATACTAAGAAAGACATCATACAATGAAGAAATTACACATTCAATTCACGAGATGTGCCTATATGGCACGGGATGCACTAAGGGTGTTTCTCTTACGAGGAAAAACTTTCCCGTCTACACTTCGGTCAAAACTCCAGATGAAATGGTCGAGATTGAGTCACAGCTTGAGGAAGAACTTGTTCCTACGGTTAAGTATATTTCGATATGGAATGTTTTCCCTTCGCCTGAGGCAAGTAATTCCGAAGATGCAGACTACGTTATTCAACGCAGTTTTGTTAGTCCGATTCAACTTCGTTCTATGGTCAGTGCTGGTGAAGGATACATCATGGACGTGGTCGAGGAGATTATCAGCGGTGACGAAGGAAGGGTTCACGGCTATGATGAAAGCCAGCACCCCAAAAAGTTTGATGAAACTTCTGCAAGGCAAATCAAAAACATAGAGGTTCTTGAGTTTTGGGGACGTCTGGATGGAAATGACTTAGCTGGTTACTTACCTATTGAGGCACAGGACATGCCTCAGGCCATGCCGGTTGTAGTCACAGTTATAGGGAACAAGGTCATTAAGATTCAGGAGAATCCGTTTGACGACACGATACCGTTTCATTTTTGTTACTGGCAGAAGAATCCAGAATCGATATGGGCAGACGGGATTTACTATGCCATCCGTGACGTACAGGCAATACTGAACTTCAGTTATGCCATGATGATTGAGGGCAAGTCTTTATCGGCGGCCCCCATGACAGTGATAGATCCAAACAGTTTTGAACCGGGAACAGATACAGAGCAGGTATATCCTGGCAAGCAGTTCCGTGTAAAACCTGGGGCTTCCGTCAGGGACGCATTTATGCCGGTGCAGATACCGGATGTTACAAACGGGCTGCTCCAACTGATCCAACAGCTTGAACGTGAAGCAGACTTGGACAGTGGGCAGACTTCCATTGGGTACGGAGACCAGAGTCCAGCCCAGACAAAGACGGCAACAGGCATGTCGATCCTGAATAGTAATGCAAACAGGCAGACAGCAGACGTTGTCCGTTCTGTGAGTAAAATGATAACGAACAACATTCAGGCCATCTACCGGTGGCTGATGGTTGATTCAGAGGACATGCAAATTAAGGGAGACTACGAAGCTATAAGTACTGGCTATGAGCAGTATATCGCTAAGGAAGTTCACAACACACAGTTGATAAACTTTCTTCAGACGATTGGTTCGCTTCCGCAACTCCAACAATATATTAAATACGAGGCGTTTAGTCGGCCACTGCTCAGGGCCTTTAACCTGGATCCAGAACAGGTTATGAAGACTGAGGAGCAGGTTGCCCAGGAAATGCAGCAACAGACGCAAGCAGCACAACAGCAACAGCAACAACAGTTACAACAGCAGGCCCAGTTGGCCCAGCAACAGATACAGGCACAGGCACAGGCTTCCACCCAGTCACAGATCCAGGTTGACCAGACAAAGGCCATACTTGATGAGAAGCAGAAAGTATCTGACGATCAACGTGAAATGGAACGTGCCGAGAGACTTGAACTCATTAAGGACGGAAATGTCTTGCATCCCACAAATCTTGAACGCTACAGCATTTTGTTGCGTGAACAGATGGATCAGGGAGAAGCACAGCAGATGCTACAGGAGGAGCAGGCCATGAAACAGGAGGATGCTATGCGCCTGCAACAACAGCAACAGATAGAACAGCAGCAGATGCAACAAGGGGGGCCTCCACCTGAAGGACAGGGGGGACCAATGGCTGGCGCTCCTGAACAAGGAATGGTAGAACAAGGATAAAATAATGGCAAAACGTCCCGAATCCCGTGCGGATTTGTTGGCAATGCTCAGGACGCATCCAGGTTGGAATGCGTTGAAAGATGAATTTGACAAGCGATGCACTGATGAAATGGACCGTATAGTTAACGGCACCCTGTTTGATCAAGAGAGTATCGCAAAGCACCACATCTCCATTGGGAGAGTGAGGGCGTGGAAGGAAATTTTAGATTATCCTGAAAACGTCGAGAAATTTGGGCCTCCACGGCATTAAGTCAGGGGCAACACCTAATACGATCCGATAACGGGACATTGTTGGCGGTGAGCTAGAAGAGACGGAGTTAATGGCTGAAGAAAAGGACAGCCCCCAACCAGAGGAAGAGGTTGACACGGGCGAGGATGAGGACATCTGGGACAATGCTCCAGAGGTAGAAGATGAGGATGATCCACCTGAAGAGACCGAAGCGGAAGCCGAGGATGAAGAGGAGGAGGAAGAGGACGACGACGACTCTGAAGAGGAGGAGGAAGATCCCGCTCACGACTACGAAAAGAGATATAAGGACCTAGAAAGAGAGTTTCACAAAAGAAATGAAACAAGTGCACGAGACAGGGAAGAGTTCAACGACCTTAGAATCCGCTCATTAGAGCAGGACAAGGAACTTGAAACCCTGAGGCAAGGCTATAAGGCGCCGGACACCCCTCCAGACCCAAGCGATGAAGGTTCGTTTTTTGACGACGATGATCGCACAACGATGGAGGAATTCAGCGAACTTACTGGAGTAACCAAGAAATTGGTCCAGCACGAAGTAGCCAAGGCATTAGAAAAGGTGGGCCCCGCAATCAATAAAGATTCAGAAAGGGTCGCCCAGCTTGAAAAAGCCTACCAGGACCAGAACTACCAGCAGTTTTTGAGCAACCACGAACAGTCGATGCTCAATACAGTTGGAGAAGATTATCGAGATATCGACAGAGATCCAGATTTTCAAACATATGTTCTGAAGTCGCCTGCACTTACTAAAATGATGACCGAATCCACGTCACCTGATGATCATGCGTCAGTAATGAATCTATGGCTGGAAAATACAAAATCCGGCAAGGCATGGCGACCAGCCCCAGAGGCGGAGCCAAAGACGCAGTCAGAAGGATCAGCTAAAAAACAGAGTACGAGACGCAAGGCGGCCTCGAACCTGATGGACAACTCCGCTCCAAGAATAGAAAGAAACACCGACAACATGTCGGATGAGGATTTATGGGACTCAGTCCCTGAACCTAAGGAAGATTTTTAGGAATCCTTATTTTTTAATAATTTTATTAGGAGTTGACTATGGCAGCTTATGGCGGAACGGGAAGCGTTTCTGGAGCCTCCAGTTATGGGGATCTAAGTAAAAACGATGCGTTCACTATACAAAAGAAGATGTTACCAATTGCAAAGCGATTGCTGACATTTGCGAAATTCGCACAAAAAGAGACCAAGCCTCAGAAGCAAGGGCTTGAGATCAGACACCGACGTTACGAAAGATTCCCAATTGTGGATTCCCCGATTGCGGAAGGCGTCACGCCGGATTTCACCTCGCTTGAGCATACTACGCTCATGCACACGTTGCAGCAATTTGGATCATATGTGAATACCACAGATGTCCTGTTGGCAGCATCTCACGATCCAGTTCTGAACACTATCTCCGAAAGACAGGCGACACAGGCTGGTGAGACAATCGATTTCCTCAGCTACAAGACCTTCAGGGCAGGCACTCAGGTTGCATATTCTAGTGGAACTAGTCGTTCTACTACTGATGCTACAATTGGCCTTGCAACAGCAGGATCTCAACTAACAGCGGCTCCAACAGGATCCGATGGTCTGATTCAAAAGGCCATCCGTGTTCTGGAGCGTAATGATGCCGTCAAGCTACGCAAGAAATTGCGAGCAGCAGTTGGTATTGCTACCGAGCCTATCCGTGAATCATTCATTGGTATCTGCCATCCTGACCTTCGTCAGGACATTGAAGCAATTACCGGATTCGTCCCAGTCGAAAAGTATTCCGACACAGGTGACGCAATCGAAGGTGAGATTGGTTCAGTCCGTGGCGTGAGATTCATCACCACAACCCAAGCCGTTCCTTTTGCAGATGCTGGCGCAAGTGCAAGTAGCCTCTTTATGGTTACAACCAGCGGAACTTCAGGATCATCGGGTAACTGTGATGTTTATCCCGTTATCATACTTGCCGCCGATGCAATCGGTTGTGCAACACTTGGAGGCATGGATTCTCTCCGCTCCAAAGTCGTTATGCCCCGCCCCGGCCCTGGTGACCCGTTAGGTCAACGTGGAACTGTGGCATGGGATACATTCTACTCTTGCATTATTCTGCAAGATTTGTGGATGTATCGTATTGAATGCACTGCGACCAACTTATAATTCTAACCTATGAAGCCCTTAGCTACGGAGCCCCGTAGCGGGGGCTTCTATACCCTAAATGTCTAAATAGGAGAAATCTATGGACTCTTTAAAAACTAAAATAACCAGTGCCAAGCAGATGAGCAAGATTGACTTTGTTAATTTTGCAGATGGTCTGACATGGGCTGCCGCAACCTACAAGCGTGTTCTCTTCATTCCAGAAGGTGCACGGGTTTGTGGTTTCGGGATCCATGTAAATATTGTGGTTGGTAGTACTACCGGCACCAATACTATTACGATTGGCCATGATGCTGGTACTGCCCAGTCAGATACTGGCATGGGGCATGTTGTAGCAACGGCAGATGTTGATGCATATGCAAAAGCAGTAACTCTTGAAACAGTTGGTTGGACAGGACCAGAGCGTGGTCCTGTAGATGCCGCTGTAACATCAGGAGTAGAATTAATGGGTAAACCACCCACAATGACAAGTGGCGCAACGTATACTTATGCACCATCTTTAACAGCACCTTGGTCTTCTTCGGGAGAAAAGGTTGTACCGGTTGTTGGATATGTAACAACTGGAGCAACCCAATCAACAGGATGCTTACATTGGTGGGTTGAATATGTCTTTGACGCCAACATAGTGTGGGCTCAAGCAGACTTAGCCTAATACTAATTTACTGGACGGGGGATAACCCCGCCCAGTACTAACTCAAGCAAGGAGATCTTATGCCTACAGCAGGCGGATTACTCGGAAAAAGTGAACATATTCCCAAGCACGGTAAGAAGCATAGTGCATATCAAGATGCTGGCGAAGGCCAGTGGATAATAATGCCAAATGGAATGAAGATGGCCAAAGAGTGGAAAAAAGGCGATTCTGTTCCAGAAGGTTTTTGTGTTATCAATATTGATCATGGACGTGACAATACCGAGACGGGACCTGTCCCTGTTACACACGGTGAGAATACATTAATTATTCCCCGTGGTACAAACAGAGTGGTACCACTTCTTCACGTTAACGTACTGAATGACGCAGTTACCACTGACTATTTTCAAAAAGATCTGATGAGCGGTATGTCATCACGGTCTAACAGGCGGTTTAATTTCACTGTAAAGAAATGGGCCAAGACTGGAAGTGAGATGGGGATCTCAATGGAAGATCTTGAAGATGCAAAAGAGCGCCATGAGGTAATAGACCTTGATCAAGATTAATGAACCGAAAACAAATAAGGGAGCGAGTTGAAACAGCATTACAGGATAAAGACAACAGGCACTGGACAGACGCAGAAATAAACCAGTACATTGATGATGCTCTTGTAGAATTCACTCGTCTCTCAAAGTACCCTCAGGTAGAGGGATCCGCCACTAATCCTGGCGGGACTACACCTCTAGGTGAGGGTACACAAACAGGCACACTGACCATTGATGGGAAAACTGCGACTATTACTTTCAGTGGTGTCCATTCATACAGTGCCAACGATGTCGTTGTAGTCTCAGGAGGAGCACCAACTGAGTATAACGGGGCGTTTCCTATTCTCGTTCCGTCCACAACCACACTCACCTACAAGGTAGGTTTCGGCGATGCCGTTACCGATTCTTCCGTTTCTGTCTTCAGAATAGGCCCCACTTATACCAAACCCTCCACAATTGCAGAGATAGTATCTGCAAGTATCGACGGCAGGGAGCTCTCCATCTACACAGAATCCGAACTGAATGCAGCCGCCGCTTCTCGTGGTTACCGTCATTTTATGCTCGAATCCAGTATGGGGTTCCATCCCAACGCTTTTTCTTCAGCAATCACAACTGTAGACAACACACCAAAGTGGCGTACCCAGACCGGTCCAATTGAAGCAGTTATCTTCAATAATCGCACGGCAAGCACATTCAGGATTTATCCACTTCCAAAGGCAGACAAGGATCTGTATGTTGACAAAGATGCAACAGCCAAGGTGTTTCACACCCTCACGATACGAGGGGTACCAGTATCAAGTGCACTAGCCAGTGACACAACGTCACCGGACATTAACGTATACTGGCACGAGGCTATTGTTTATGGAGCCTTGGAAAGGGCATGGCTGAAGGAATCGAAGCTACAGAACGTAGAGAAGTCTGCTATGTACAATAATAAGTTTATGCAACAGGCAAATCAGGCCATGATGAATGAAGGCATGACATCCGGTGCCCTCAGTGAAGGCCGTAACCAAGGCGGATTCAGGATAAATAGGAACTTATGAGAACAAAAATAGCAAAGGAGGAATATGCCAGTACATTACAAAGATAAGACCGGTTCGGCTCGTAAAAAGGCTTACGCTGAACATAAGGCAATCAAGAAGCCATCAATTAGGGAAGCGGCTCGCATGGAGGCCCGTTTCGGTGCTGGCGTTGATGAGATGCAAAAATCGATAGGTTCAGCAATTGCTGGGCCAGGTGCAGGCAAGAAGCGAGGGAAGGAAAAGAAAAATAAAAAAAAGATTCGATCTTTCAAACCAAAGAAGCCAGTAAAAGGAATACTTGAGTCTCAGGGATACTAATGCCCTTTGCCTCCAAAAAACAGCGTCGCTGGATGCACAAGAACAAACCGGAGATGGCCAAGAAATGGGAGAAGGAAGAGAAGATCCGCTCCTTTAAACCAAAGAAGAAGTTGACTAAATCACAATTATGGGCGTTGAAAAACCCGGATCTTTCACATCCATTGGCTGGGATCACTCCTAAACCAACAAATGAAGAAGCAGATGAACTTATGTCGAATCTACCAATAACTAATAAAAAACTAAAATCAATGGGGAAAACAAGAAAAGAGCTAAACCCAGGATTACTTGAACAACGTGGAATGTAATGGCAGCAGGAAAACACGATATCACGATTGAGCAGGGAGCCACATTCACTCTCAATCTATCATACAAGGACAGTGCCGGAGATGTGGTTGATCTCTCCAGTAGTTATACCTCAAGGATGAAAATCCGTGAATCTACCGGTGGCACCATAATTGCGTCAACAGAGTCCGGTGATTCTCCCAAGAATACGCTCTCTATAGCCTTGGCTGCTTCCGGCAATAATATAATAGTTACCATGACGGCTGCTAACACGACAGCCCTTGATTTTGATAATGCAGTCTATGACCTTGAGCTTGTTGCCGGTGCGGTAATAGACAGGATTATAGAGGGTAGGGTCTTTCTTTCCAAGGAGATTACAGTATGAGTTCAGTTACTGTTACAGAGAACAATAACAAGGTATCGGTTAATAAGACTACCAATGTAGTCACTGTCACCTCGCCAGGTACAGTTGGGCCACAAGGAGGTTCAGGTACAATTGAGTCTGCAACAGCCACGGCTTCCGAGGTAGCAGTAAGTGGTGCCGGTGCAAGCGGGACTCCAACGGCTACCGTCACACTTGGCGGAACTGCCGCAGCAAGAACAATGGCCTTTGCTTTTGGT
>Ga0208179_1001201_pt1 | contig 13666 bp, 15 predicted proteins | sample Malvired_Geostar_FD_184238 | JGI IMG/M metagenome (GOLD analysis project Ga0208179, IMG submission 184238) | Marine viral communities from the Global Malaspina Expedition - Malaspina viral metaG DeepMed_Geostar (SPAdes) (version 2) | ecosystem: Environmental > Aquatic > Marine > Oceanic | place...
TTGTCTCGCTTACCTTTGGACGGAGTGATTATATTTGGAACCAACTCGTAGATATATACAACGATTGGGGTGGTCTAAACAAAGGAGTTATGCGTATCAAGCGTACTGGTACAGGTATGTTTGACACATCTTACCAACTCGCCGCTACTGCCAGACAGGAAGAGGTTCCTAATGATGTAGAGGAAAAGATTACAGATTTGCCAACTGTCAAGGAGTACTTTAAGTCTCGCTATGGTGGACAGCCCTCTGCACTCCCAGCAATGGCTGGTGTGTCTACCGCTACTAGTGATGATGATGACGATTTGTTTTAATGTTAGTTGACACCACATCTAAATTTAACCAGTACGTGGGCCAGATTGAAAAAGATTTGGCCCAACGGCGTGATGAAACCCACCTTGTAGTGGATGTGGAAACAAACGGCTTAGATGCTTTTGGGCGTAATCAGCTATGTGGCGTGGGACTTGGGCATAAAGACGAAACATACTATTTCCCCTTTAGGCATCAGAATGGTAATAATCTAGGCCCAATGCTTCAGAACAGGTTGATGAGATGCCTGGAGATGACAGATATGTTAGTTGGGTATAACATTAAGTTTGACCTGAGGTTTTTGGAAAAGGCGGGGTATCAACCACCTGAGAATGTGACGTTTGCGGATGTAATTGTCATGGTTCGTTTAACTGAACCAGCTTCTGTTAAGGAATTGGGTCTAACCCATACCATTCAGAGGATATATGGAGAGGCAGCAGCTGCCTATGATAAGGATACTAAGAAGGAATTACGTGCTAATAAGTGGCACAAAGATTTCTCCTTGGCACCAGCAGAAGTATTGGGGCCGTATTGTGAACAAGATGTATATTGGACACATAAGCTTTATGTTAGAACCTTTAAAAAGATTCTGGAAACTGACCAACAAGAGGTTCTGAATCTAGAGTGGGATTTAACCAAAGTTTTATATGAAATAGAAAGTGCTGGAATATCTATTGACCTTGAGTATGTAACAAATGCTATGGCTAGAATCGAGGAGCGACGAGAACAAGTCGAAGCCAAGATTTATGACTTAGCAGACAGAGAATTCAACATAAATAGTACTCAGCAAGTAGGGGAAGTCTTAACTGAACGGGGGATACGCTCTCCTATTAAGACTTCTAAAGGCAAAGAGTCATGGAGTGAGGTAGCATTAGTTCAAGTAGATGACCCCTTAGCTGGCTATATACGTCAGTATCGGGCGTTAGAAAAGTTGAAGTCTACATATCTGGAACCATATCTAGATAGTCCCATAATGCATACCTCATATTGTAATTGGGGTACTTTAACAGGACGGTTGTCTTCTAAGGAACCAAATCTTCAGAACATACCTAGGACTCACTTTAAGTTGCTAGATAGAGAATTGGATGAAGCAGAGAGGGACGTTGTGAGAGGCCGAATACAGGCCATTATTGCTGCTAAAGGTGCTACAGGTACATTAGACCTTAGTAACCACGTATTGGACACCTGGGGCTTCGTAGGGGATGAATCCTTTGACCCCACGGATAGAAATCAAGTAGCAATTAGACGGATGTTTATTCCTAGAGAAGGACATAGGTTAGTTTCATTTGATTATTCACAGATGGAAGTTCGTGTATTTCTAAGTTATTTGCATAATGAGGAAGTAGATGCTCTTTTAGCAAGGGAAGATGTAGATTTTCATGGGGAGGCCGCAAAGATTGCATTTAATGTGGAGGAGGGGAGTAACGAATACAAGTTTTATAGACAGATGGCAAAGAATATTACGTTTGGAGTTATCTATGGTATAGGGAAGGCTAGGCTTGCTAATCAATTGAATGTTTCTGAGAAAGAAGCATTTCAATACAAAAAGAAGTACTTTGCTGGAATATCTGGTTCAAAGTCCTTTATAGATAAAGTCTCCCGTACTGTGGCAACACGGGGTTGGGTTAAGAATCGGTATGGCAGGAAGTATGTACTACCAGAGGATTTAGCCTATAAAGGTGTCAACTACTTAGTACAAGGCACCAGTGCTGATATTTTAAACGAGAGGATAATTAAGACCCATGAGTATCTTAAAACTAAAAAGAGTCGTATCTTGCTGCAAGTCCATGATGAAATCATTTGTGAAATCCCTGATGAAGAGATACGTGAAGTACCACATGAAATACAAAAACTATTAGAAGAGAATAGCTTGGGGATTCCCCTCAAGGTAGATGTTGAGGTATGTGAACCTTCTTGGGCAACCAAGAAATACTTGACAGACATACCGCAACCTGTTACAATAGAGGAAGCTATAGATTGGGATTAAGGAGGGTAGTAATGGGTAACCACATTAAAATAGTAGGTACTATTAAGAATTGGGTAAAGTCAATTACGTCAACGGAGGCGTATCACAAAGTAACTAAGTCAGGAGGGAAAGCTGGGCAACAGACGCTTTTATTGGACGTAATTCAAAAGTCATCCAAGGGGCTAATTAATGGGGAATTGGCTGACCTTTCGGGGCTAGGCCGGGAACAGGTGTTTAGACGTATGCCAGAGTTAGAACAGCTAGGTTACGTAGAACGGCATTATGGTGAAGATGGGTATGTGGTTAATAGACCTCATAAAGGATATAAACAACAAGTTTGGTTTCCAGTAAAGGAGGTGCAAAATGGCTAAAGTAAGTGTACATTTAGGGTTTACGTTTAGGGTAGGGGCGTTGGAGACAAATCAGTACAGTCGTATTGATGTAGATGTTAGGGATATAGATACCGAATTACCTGTAAGAGAACAGATGAATGAGGCATCTAAGGCTCTAGACCAAGTATGGACGGTAGTTAGAGAAGCTGTAGATGAAAAGATTGAGAACGTTCTTGATTCTGGTAGTACAGCATGAGTGAGGTAGCAAGGGTTAAAGTATTAGAGGATGTATTAGCAGAACGGGAAAGGCAAGCAGCAACTTGGGCTGGTCAACGTTATGGATATGTAGAACTAATAAGATTAGCTGCGGTATGTTTTGCTTGGGCTGAAGAATATTTAGAGGCCACACAGGAGGAACCAAAAAAATATGAAAAATACTGCTGATGAAGTAATCTCCCAGCTATTGGGGGATAAGAAGTTAAATCTACAAAGAGGTAGTAGTGAAGCGTTTAATTATACTCGCATACCTTTCGGCATCCCTGCATTGGATAAGTTAACTGGGGGAGGAATCCCTAAGAAACGCATGACTATTATGTATGGGCCGACGAATGTGGGTAAATCCTATTTAGCTTCTCAGGTTGTCGCTAGGGCACAAGAGGCGGGGGGAACTGCTGCATGGATAGATACAGAATTGTCTTGGGACTCTGAATGGCAGGAGAAGTGTGGAGTAGACTCTGCTAATATGCTCGTCTCGCAACCAACTAGTGGGGAAGAGGCTTTAGATACTGCTAAAGAACTTATGAGGGCTGGAATAGATGTAATTGTGTTAGATTCAATTGCAGGGCTAGTCCCATCAGATGTGCAGGAGAATGAGAAGGGGTTTGAATTTAGCCCTATGGCATGGCAAGCTAGGTTTGTTAATTCGGCTTTGCCTAGGCTTCTCCCCAACCTAAAATCTGGGTCAGCATTCATTGCCATTAATCAAGTAAGGTCAAGCATTGGCCCTGTAGCACTGGATACTATGCCTGGGGGGTTAGCACAAGGGTTCTTTGCTCACTTTTTACTTCAAGTTAGGCGGTCTGGATGGATTGAAGAAGGAAAGGGGAATAAGGTTGGGTTTGATATGGAAGTTCGCTTACGCAAAAGCAAGGTAGGGGGCGAAAATTGGAAGAATGCTATTGTGCCTTTCAGAGTTGATGGGGGCATAGATGTATTAGAAAGCTTTATTCGGGAAGCCCTATCACAGAAATTGATTGACCAGCGAGGCCCGTGGTATGAGTATGAAGGAGTAAAAGCTATGGGTATGAATGGGTTAAAAGAACAGTTTAAAAGTAGTACTGAGTTATTGGAGAAGTTGAAAGCTGATGTTACCTAGAGATTATACGAAACAAGAAAATCTTATCGCAGACCAACTGTCGGAATTTGGATTGCGCTATGACCAACAGGTGCCTATTAATCAGTTTACAGCCGATTTCTTTGTGCCAGAATTAGGGTTGATTATAGAAGCAGATGGAGTGTACGGACATCTAAGTAAACGTGATACGTATAGAGATTCCGAAATTATGCGTGTGTTTGGGATAGAGAATATTTTACATATTAAAGATTCTACTAAACAAGGAATAAAGGATACATTATGGCAGGCATTAAACAACTTAACCAACAAGTAGAAACAAAAACTCGTAGCCGTACATCTAATCAAGATAAATGGTTACTTAAAATGTTTGAAGACAAGCTGGGCTACCAACAAAATAGTAGTCGAGTAGGTGTTTTTTATCCATCTATGCTGGGGAATGAGTGTGATAGGTATCTTTATCTCGCTTTTAGAGGATTACTTCCCCAGCAAGAGATTGCCAGTACAACTCAACGTATCTTTGACACAGGTTCTTCTTTAGAAGACCGTATGACTAAATACTTTGAGAAGATGAATATTTTAAAGGAACGAGAGATTCCTGTAAAATGTGATTCTCCTCCCATTTCAGGGAGGGCTGACTTTTTATTGGCACATGAGGAGCATACGGATGTGGTGTTAGAGTTGAAATCCATTAATGATAAAGGGTTTAAAAATTTATATGGCAAACCTAAATCAGAACATGCTATACAATTACAGATTTATCTGCAACTGTTGGATAGGCCGTATGGGATTGTGCTATATGAAAATAAGAATGACCAGAAGCTCAAAGCTTTTAAGGTGAAACGAAGCCCAAAAGAATGGAATGCTTTAGTGACACGATGTAATCAAATACAGGATGCTGTAGCAATTCCTGAGACTTGTACTGGCCCAACATGGTGTGCTTGTAGGAATTATAAGGAGGAAGAAGATGGTAGAGAAGTGGACACCAATGAAAGCATTGGGGAAAGCGAATAGAGTAATAGATGAGTTGATGGTTCCTCCGTTTAAAACGGACTTGAGTGAACAACCCAACTTAGAATTTTCTAATCTAATGAATGCTGATGCTAAAACATTAGAAGAATTCTTAACATTATATGGGGGATATAAAGCATACTTAGAATCACGGGTAGCTGACATAGAAGCTGCAAAGAATGCATTGAAAGCAGCCTTTGATGAAGGATATGCGACGGCTGGCTATAAAATGGTAGAGGAGAGGGAAGCTGAGGGGAAGAAGAAATTCACCAGAGATGAAGTACGAGGGGCAGCACTAGCCAATTATCCACAATTAAGAGAACTGAGTAGAGAAATTATTGAACAGGAAGCTACCTATGTGAAGATGGCTGGAGTGTTAAGCGCGTATACATCAGCCTATCATACTGTATCACGAATTGTAGCTCTACGTATTTCTCCAGGGGTGACCTATGGATAGGTATTACATGGGGTTAGACTGTTCCAGTAAGGGGGTACATGGGGTTGTCCTCAATGATTCAGAAGAACTACAAGATACCTATAAATGGGTTTCTCCAATTAAGGATTTTGACTCCAGATTCGTTGATTTTTTGACGAACTTTCATGAAGAATTGGGTATAATAATAGAAAGGTACAATCCATTATGTGTGGCTGTAGAAGCTCCCATTTTCATTCAAAATCCCCGAACTACGATGCAGATTGCTTCGGTAGTATATGCAACCAAGTTTATTTGTTCTTTGCATAATATAGATAGTGTTTTAGTACAGAATAAAACGTGGAAGAAATATACGGTAGGCCGTGGAAATGCTGCCAAAAGTGATATTTTAGAGTATGCAAATATTTTTTGGAAATATAGTTTTCCAGAACAGGATTGGGCAGACGCTGCATGTATAGCTTTATGGTGCAGACTTAATGTAACAGGAGAGACAACATGAGTTTATCATTTTATATGAAAGGGAAAACTGAGACTAGCGTAGAGTATCAAGACAAATTACCTAAAGATTGGACAGCAGAAGAATTTAAAGAGAAGTATGGGGTAGTGGTTTGGTGTGATTATTTTGAATGTAAACATAATGTACAATATGAAAATATACAACGCACCACTGGGACACTATTAAAGAATAAAGGATATCAACCATTAGGTAAAGATGCGGGGGTATGGAGAGGGTTGTGTACGAGAGGTGAAATAGGACTAAAGTATGCAGGAGATAAGCCAGAGTGTTTTACAGCAGCAGTTAGAAAAACTGGGCACATGAATTTTGCAGGATTGTTACAATCAGATGGCTCTCCATATGGAGGCAGTCTAGAATCCCAACATCCTGAAGATGTATCATTTGATATCCCCTCAAATTGGGACAGGGGTGATACGGCTCCTAGGCGAGGATTACGGCCCCCAAATATAAGGGAGTATTAATATGCCAAAGCAATTCCCTCCTGAAATAAAGGAGAAAGCCTTGGGGCTATACATTAAAGGTGATAAGTCTGCTAGAGAGATTGCAGAGGTGTTGTGGGATGATTTCGCTACTGAAGTTAAACCCTCCACAATTTATTTATGGGCTAGGGAAGGAGATTGGGGTGTACAACAGTCTGAAGTGCGTGTCGAAGCCATAGAGAAAATTAAAGAGACTGAAGGGCAACGTTTTGCAAGAACGCAACGAGAGCATTTGGATACCTATGAATCTATGCGTCACAAAGCGGGGCATGAATTAGAACATTTAAATTTTGATAAAGCTTTTGATGCTGCTAAAGCATTGGATATGAGTATGAAGGGGGAACGGGAAGTCATTAAAGGAATGATTAACCTTCAGTTTGTACAGAATGTTTTGAGTGTATTAGTAGAAGAAATTAATGATGAGGCTACCTTAAAGAAAATAGCAGGACGTTTAAAAGCATTAATTCAAACTGAGGAGCCTTCCCTTTCATGACACAAGAAATAACTACTTTTGATGATGCATTTGAGAGACTAGCAGCAGGGTTACTAACTTCTGGAAAGGCTAAGGTAGGGTCATTCCATGAATTTCTCCTTAATATATGGTCACAGAGTTTTGATAACCCAGAGTACTTTAATGCCTGGCATGTTGGGGTAGTGGCTGACGACATTGAAAAATGTATGCAGGACGGGTTAAATTATTGCGCTGTTCTCCCACGGTTCCATTTCAAAAGTACCTTATTAGGCCACGCCTTTAGTGTGTGGAGGCTTTTAACGGCTCCTAGAGACTGTTCTGTGCTGTATTTATCCTATAGTGATGGTATGGCTCGTTATCACATTTCCGAGATTAATAAAGCCATCGCTAGAAACCCACAGTTAGTAGATTGGATGGACAATCGTACCCCCAAAGCAGACTTTTCGGCTAGATATTACATTAATAACAAACCCATGAACATCATGCATGGCGGTCTTTTTTCGTTTAAGCGGGGTATGCATGTGAACGGTGCATTGATTGCCGATGATATTCTACGTGACCCTGAAAACCCTCTGAATATTGGACAGGTAACAAAAGTTGAAGACCATTTCTTAACAGAGTCTTTGTTCATCCCTTTGAAAGGTGTTCCCGTTATTGTGCTAGGTACTCCTATGATGCCTGGAGATTTGCTTGCCAACCTACAGAAAGATGACCGTTTCATGTCTAGAGTATTACCCGCCTTAGACCCAGTACCTGGACGTAGAGTTTTGATGCCTGAGTTGTATAGTGAGGACTGGTTGTTGCAACAACAAAAAGCTAGACCTAAATCTTTTTCATCGGAGTTCTTATTGGTGCCTCATTTCGCCACTGAAGCCTATTTTAATGAAGAAGATATTATGAGTTGTGAAGACGAAACTTTACGGGAGGTTCCCTCAACTCGTAAATATAGGAAACAGGAAGACTCCTTTATTTTTGCTGGGTTTGATGTTGGAAAAAAACGTCACCCTTCTCACCTAGTTATATTTGAACGGGTTGGGGATACATGCCGTCAACTTCATCAATCTTGGTTAGATGGATGGAATTACTCTGACCAAATAGAATTTCTGAATGAAGTGGCTGAGAATTTTGATATAGATAAAGGATATGTTGATAATACAAGAGGGGAGTTGGAAGATAGAGGACTTGACCATAGATGGTACCCCCTAACCTTTACTGTTAAATCTAAAAATACAATGGCACAGATTTTTGAACAGTATGTTCTCTCTGGCAAACTTAAATTGTTGAAAGATGAGAGACAGAAACAGCAAATCTTAACAGTTAGTAATGAACTCAAGGCTCCTGAAACTCCTATGGGGCACGGTGATGCCTTCTTTTCGATTGGTATGGCCTTATTAGCTTCTTGGGAAACAGGACGCTTTGGGATTACTCATTTAGGAAATCTACAAGGATTCCTTGACCCAGAAGACCCAGCAGAAATGAAAGAAACAGGAGAACCACCCAGCCTTTTAGAACCTGACCTTGACCCAGTTAAGGAAATGGCGTTGCCAGGAGGCATCAAGATGGATTATACTAGGACAATGAACCCAGATTTAACGATGGCAGATTGTCCAAATCCTTCTTGTGAGGAGATTATTTGCAAACCAGAATTTTGGGTACCAGAACGAAAACTTTGTATATATTGTGGACATAGGGGGTAGGAGATTGATAGACACACACATTTCTGAACAAGCGGAAACCATTTTAGCTCACCGATACTTTGTAAAGGACACCAATGGAGAACCAATAGAGAATACTACCGAATTATTTTGGCGGGTGGCGAAAGCCATTTCAGAAGTAGACCATCAGTATGAAGTTTTTGCTTCTGATGTAAGTCTATTAGAACAAAATTTCTTTGAGATGATGTATAAATTAGAATTTTTACCAAATTCTCCTACCTTGATGAATGCAGGAACAGCACAAGGTACTTTGTCAGCTTGTTTTGTTTTGCCTTTGGAAGATAGTATGGAACAGATTATGAAGGCGGCTACCGATGCAGCTATGGTGCAGAAATTCGGTGGTGGCACAGGCTTTTCTTTGTCGAAAATTAGGCCGAAGGGCGCAACGATTAAATCTACGCATGGTGTTGCCTGTGGCCCCATAGAGGTACTTAAAACCTTGTCCAGGGTATCAAGTATGATTACTCAAGGGGGTAAGCGTGATGGGGCTAACATGGCTGTTATGAGTGTACGGCATCCAGACATTCTTTCCTTTATTGCATGTAAGCAAAATGAGGGTGATATCCATAATTTTAATATTTCGGTTGGCGTTGATAATGCTTTTATGCATTCAGTTAAGTTAGGCCAGAATTACACCTTGAATGACCCAAAGACTAATATGCCTGTAAGCGTATTGAATGCTAGAGAAGTCTTTTTAAAAATTGTTCAGGGGGCATGGCGTAATGGGGAACCTGGGATGGTGTTCCTTGATAGAATTAATGTAGATAATAAAGTTGGCGAAGAATATGGGGATATGATTGCCACCAATCCTTGCGGGGAACAACCCCTGTTAGGGTATGAAAGTTGTAATCTAGGGTCAATCAATATTGCAAAATTTGTATATCCATACGCTGGGCCTGGGAGGTGGGAATCCCACCTTGATTGGGATAGATTACAACATGTAGTGCGTAACGCCGTACATTTCCTAGATAATGTTATTGATGCGAATGATTATAGTATTCCTGAAATTAAACATATGACTAGGGCAACAAGAAAGATTGGATTAGGTATTATGGGCTTCGCTGATTTATTAATTAAATTAAGAATTCCGTATAATTCTGAAGAGGCACGGGAAGTTGGGGAAGAAGTTATAAGATTTATCAATCACATGGCAAGCGTGAAATCTTTAGAATTAGGTGCGATTAGAGGAACCTTCCCTGCATGGGAACAAAGTAGTTATAAGATTCAAGAAAATTATAGAAATGCTTGTCGGTTGACGGTAGCCCCTACGGGCACTATTTCTATGATTGCGGGGTGTACAAGTGGAATTGAACCTTTGTTTGCTTTGGCGTGGCGTAAACAAAATATATTGGAGGGTCAGACCTTATTCTATAGTAATGAGAATTTTGAAAGGGACGCGCAAGAAAACGGTTTCTATTCTGAAGACCTTATGCTTTACTTGGCCTCTGGTGGCTCTTTGCAGGAACGGGATGATGTACCTGATTGGGCTAAAGACGTTTACGTAACAGCACAGGATATTTCGCCCGAAGACCATGTTTTAATGCAAGCTCGTTTTCAACAATATGTAGATTCTGGCATATCTAAGACCATTAATTTTGCGTCTGAGGCCACTTTAGAAGATGTATTTGAAGCTTATATGACGGCTTGGGAACAAGGATGTAAAGGCATCACAGTATATCGTAATGGAAGTAGGGAGAAAGAGGTGTTGGTGACAGGGCATTTGGAAGGAGAAATTACCAAATGTGATTGTGAATCCCCTCTTATTGTACAAGAAAGTGGGTGTGAAACATGTAAAATATGTGGGTGGAGTGCATGTAAGATTTCGTAAAATTCATATTTAGTAGTATAATATACTAGAGAAGTAAAGTAGGAGGAGTATTATGGTAGGAATGTTTCTAAAAGATAGGGAAGCACAATATACAGCCAATAGAGATGAAATGACTAACACATGGCGTATTTTGGATACATGGCATGAAGATTTAGCTAATTTGGGGCCAGAAGATGAGGTTGAGGATAATAGTAAGGCAGTTACCGTTCTAACGGAAGGGGCTTTCATAGCTTTGGTTAAGGAAGCAGCAAGATTAGGCACTTTGCAAAATGCTGCATTTGAGAATAATTCTGCATTAGAAGAAGAAAACCATGCTCTTAGAGAGCGTTTACTGGAATTAGAAAAATCATTGCATACAACTACTCAACAAGTCCATAAAACAGAGGGGTTTTTACTTAAAGAGATGGCTATGCAAACAATGCTTAAACTTACCAGCATGTCAGATATAGAAAACTTGACAAAGGATTAATATATGAGACTATCGGAATATCTTCCCGAAGTGCCTAAATTAGCTCAAACCGTAATTAATCTTAATGAACAGATAAACTTCTTAGATTTAATGAAGTCTGAGGGCGACACGGGCCGTGCGCCTACGATTGGTCTAGACCATGTAGTTAATACATGGGTTAGACATCAAATGGCTTATCGTCAACAGCTTGTAATGGACTTACAGATGTTGGCATATTCCATTGAAGAAGTCCGTTCTCCTCTACAACATATCACTAATGAAGTATTTAGACGGGGCATTGAATGGGTACCTTTAGTTGAAAACCCCGACAAAGAGCAACAGGCTAGATTACAGACATTCCTTGATGATTGTAATATTTTTGACCAATCCTTAGAAGAATGCCTTAGGCAGTTCCATTTCGACTTAAATGCTATTGATGATGCGTTTTTATATTTAGCAAAAGAATATAAAAAGTTAGATGATGGTACAATGAGGTCTAAGGTCAATGAAATTAGACGGTTGAACCCAGCCCTAGTAGAATTTGACCTGGATGCAGCAGGACTGCCTAAAAATGCTCATTTTCTATGCCCGATTCATAGGGAGGCGGTTAAAGAAGACCCTGGTCAATGCCCTGAAGATGATTGTGATATTAAATTACAGCCTGTAATGTATAAATATTATCATCGTAACCAGCATCTTTTCTTCTTAGATGGAGAAGTGATACATTTGTCTAAATTCTCTCCTAGCGAGACTTATGGATGGAGTCCAATCCTTACCATCTTTGAAAAAGCCTTGACATTGATTGGTATGGATAAAAATCTGTATCGGTATTTCTTTGAACGGAAAATGCCAGCGTCAATGATGATGGTATTTACTGATGACCCTGAATCTCTACGGAGAGAGCGTCAACAGATTGCAGCGCAAACACGGCTTGACCCTAACTATATTCCAATGGTAGCTGTATCCTCCCGTAATAACCGTGGACGAGTGGACATGGTACGTTTGTTCCATACACTAAATGAAATGGATTATTTGCCCGTTAGGGGTGAAATACGGGAACGGATAGCAGCTATGTGGGGCGTAACTCCTGCTTGGCAGGGTGCCCCTGAAGCCTTTGGGGGGCTGTCTACCCAAACTCAGCAATTAGTTGTTATGAGTAGAGTAGTTGAGGGTGACCAGAGATTATTCCATGAGAAGATATTCCCACAGTTGTTAGAAGCTTTTGGCATTACAGATTGGGGGCTGAAATTACCCAATCCTGAGGAAAAGGCTGAAGCAACTCGTATTAGTTTCTCGCAACAGAAGGCCCAAATTGCTAATCAGTTTATTGCTTTAGGGTTTGAAGTACGTTTAAAGGCTGATGGAGTTCCTGTGGAAGATGCTGAGTTCATGATATTTGGTAAGCCTGTTAATATGATGGAAAAACAGGGTGAACAGATGGATATGGCAATAGACCAGCAGAAACAACAGATGGAAATGATGGCACAACAACAGCAACAACAAGAAGAAATGATGCAAGCACAGGCTGGGCAACAGCCAGGACAAGCTCCTGCGCCCCCTGAGGGCGTGAATCCTGCCCCTGGAAGAGTTGATGCTGCTCCTGGCGGGGGAGAGGGGGCTGGTGCTGCTCCTGTGCCTCCTATGCCCATGCAGAACATGGCTTTTGCTCCTTTGAAAGGTGGTCAAAACAAGGATTATACATGGAATGGCAGGGGAGAAGGGTATCCACAAGACCCAGACGAGTTAGGAGAAGCAAGAAAATCTGATGATGACCCTACTAAAGAGGTAGATGTTAATAAAGCCCCTAAAAATTGGGTTGAAGGGCTTATGTCTAAAGGATACTCTACTCCTTTAATTAAACAGGTATCTGATGATGGTAAGAAGATGTGGTTTAGCCAAGATGGGACAGACTACATTGCAGACCTCCATCCTACGGGGGTTACCCATGTTCAGAAAGCTACCTTTGGAATGGGGCCAGCATATAAAACCCCGCAACCTGGGGTTAGCTATTCTCCTACAGGTAACAATAAACAGGGTGAATGGGATTATGAGGAAGAGAATGAAAATGAACCTTCATAAACAAGATGAATATGGGGAATATGAGAGATATAAAAAGATTTTAGAAAACTCTCCTCATGGGCTTGCTACTCTTAGAGAACATCATTTAGGGCATAAAGCTATTGACCAACTTGCTCAAGAACAATTATCAAATGAGGATTTTGGGGGTGAGCGAAAGCGAATCCATGTCATTAACTGGTGGGATAGAGAGCATCAAATGCATCCTTATAACAATTGGGAGCGGAGTGGGAAACGAACACGTCAAACCAATAAGCCGTATAATCCAGATGCACAGATAGGGCTTTGGGATTTCCATCGGAATTATTTAGAAGACTTTGTAGACTATCATAATGACCAGCAGAAGCCTGGAAAGATAGGTGGTGCCTCTTGGGATAGGTATGGGGGTGAGGGAGCGCATCCAGCTACAAGCGATTTAAATAACTTAAAACGGGTTACTCAGCGAATGATGCAACAGGGGATATATAATCCCCATGATGTAGAGGATGTACCTGAAGACTTCCCTCAATATAAATCTGTTCAGAAGCTAATGAATTTTGTGCAGATACAAAAGATTGGCTACCCTGACCCCCAGGAGTCTTATCCCAAGGGTTTTAATATGGAGCAATCCTCAGGGCTTCCTTCGCCCGAAAGTAAAGATGGGCAGAAAGTCGGAGAAATAGCTAGGAAAATGCAGCCCGATGATTATTATCAAGACCGTAGCCCCCTTCACGCTGCCCATTCGTATATAAG
>Ga0208179_1001202_pt1 | contig 13666 bp, 17 predicted proteins | sample Malvired_Geostar_FD_184238 | JGI IMG/M metagenome (GOLD analysis project Ga0208179, IMG submission 184238) | Marine viral communities from the Global Malaspina Expedition - Malaspina viral metaG DeepMed_Geostar (SPAdes) (version 2) | ecosystem: Environmental > Aquatic > Marine > Oceanic | place...
TGTTCAGGAAGCTGTGCTTAAATTTGCTATCTCAACAAGAAAATCAAAAAAAGACGCAGCAAGGTTTTTAGGATTAAATTATTTAGATTTCAGAAAGTTGCTTTCTAAATATGATGTAGAGAATTATTTCGATATTTGACATTGCCGAGACTGATTATAATTATATACCGGTAGGCTCTACGCCGATCATGAGCCTCCCAGACCAGGGGTTGAAACAAATCTAAACTGCGGTTCTAGCAAGTGGTGAGCAAAAGATCCACGATCAGTCAAAATCTTAAAAATGATAATATGTGGAAAGTATATAAATACAATGGTCAATATATCATGGGTGAGTTGATCAGTTCTCATAGGACTGAATCAGCTGCCATGAAGAAAGCAGAGAAGAAGATCAATTTTAAATTTACAGAGAGAGAAGAGAAAAAGAACGAAATACGCATCTGGTTAGATGATGAAAAACATATGCCAGTTGGTATTGTTGTACACAAACTTAAGGGGACGTAATGGTTTCGACAGGGTAAAGAAAAAGAAAAGTGCAAGTAGGTTAGATACGACCTTAACAGTTCAAAAACAATAGTTGCAAATAACAACACACACTACGAAGCAGCCCTAGCGGCCTAATCGTGGAGGCCGCTTAAAGCCTCCTGTCCAATTTAAGCAAAACAACAGATAAGTTGTAAAAATCAAAACCATCTAATGCAACAGGACGGTGAGCGTTAGATTATAACCGTCTAACTTTTCAGCTTTGTGATAGTAAAGCTGACAAACTTGTAAATGACTTGACTTTTGAGGTATCTTGGACGCGGGTTCGACTCCCGCCGTCTCCACCATTTAATAGAAGAAAAAAACAAATGACTGTTATATTACGCCATAAAAGATTTCCGTTCATAATGGTGTATGATGATCCTAAGGAATCGTGGGATAGCTGTATTAAAAAGATGCTATTAGAAGAGATTGCTAATAGCAAATTTGACAAGTTTGTCGAGGAACCGTCTGTACCATCTTTTTACCGTAAACTGTTTAATCCTATGGATGAAGAAAGTGAGTAAAAAAGCCGAAACCCTGGCGTTTTCAGTTGAATATCCTAATTATAAACGATGGCAATATATGGTAACATAATCACCGGAAGCTCGATCTCCGCAAGTGCGTTTATAGGCGATGGTTCTGGCTTAACAGGCATTAGTGCCGAGTGGGATGGAACACTTACAGGTAACGCATCTATTACTGGATCTTTGTTTGTAACCTCCTTAATCAGTGGCAGTACTTTAAATATCGGCGGTGGCGATGCTACCATATCAGCCGCTGGGGCGATTGTTGGAGCAACCGTTTCTGGTTCCGGGGCTGTCACAGGAGCAACTTTGAATTGCGATGGTGTTGCGACTGTCGGTGGTACTGTATCGGGCAGCGCTTTTTGGGACACGACCCTTAACACTAGCGTTGGCAATGTAACAGGTGTTGATAGTGCAGTTAATCGGTCGCTTATAGTTGCTAATGGTACTACAGGCAAAGCTATAACGGGGTCAGTTGTGACAATGGATCCGGCTGGCAATATAGATGCTGGTCCAACAACTATCTCTGCTAATAAGTTTTCTGCAGGAGGCGCTGGTATTTTCAATGCAGGACCCTTACACATAACAGGAGCTGCATCTTTTAGCTCTACGATTGCGGTAACGAGTTCTATAACTGCTGCGACTTTTCAAGCTACTGGTGGTGATATAAGTGGCTCTCAAGACTTAACAATCAATCGCGATGTTATGAGTAATAGAGACATAACCGCTGTCCGCGATATTAAGGCCACAAACGATCTTTCTGCATCGAACGATATTCAGGCCGCGCGTGATCTTGCTATAAATCGCAATGCATCTGTAGTCGGTGATTTCACCGCTGCCACTGTTAGTGCTTCTTCTACAATAACAGCGGGTTCTTTTACGGGAGGAAATCTTAATAGACATTATGTTAATGAACTCCCATTAAGTTTTAATAGTGTGACAACTATAACACTTGGGACTGGCTCCTGCACTGATTCGACAAATACTGTGTATATAGATCATACCGCTAGTGTTAATATTGTTATAAGTACCTCTGGCATAAACGGCCTCGATACTGGTAGCGAGGCAACTGGAACTTGGTATGCGGTTTATGTGGTTTCTGGTACTTCAGGGGTGGGTGGACTTCTCAGCACCAGCGAAACTGCTCCTACAATGCCTTCTGGTTTTACCTACAAGAGGCGAGTAGGGTGGGCTTATAATCACTCTGATGGAGATATTCAAAACTTTATTCAAACTGGAATGGGAAGAGAACGTTCTTATACTTGGTTTGAGACCGGCGCAAATTATACCCGCGTGTTACATAATGCCGCCTCATCCGGCGTTCGGACAGCGGTTGATATATCTTCTCGTATTCCTCCTTCTGCTCATGCATATATATTTTCAGGTTTCCCTGGAAGTGCCTCAACTGAGGCGGAAGATCAGGCGCAAGTGACTCCATTGGCTGTCAGCGGATCCGGCTCATGGTTCATTATACGAGCACAAAACACAACCATCGGCGCTGGAATTACATTGACTACACAAGAGTTCCCGGTTAAGCGCGACGACGGTCAAACTGTAGGATTTAACTATATTACTTATTTTAGTGGAGATCTCACTGCGAACATCAAAGGCTGGAAGGAAACAATTTAATGGCACTCCCAAGACAAATAATATATGATTTAGAGACAGGTAGAATTATAATGTGGGGTTATTGCGTTTTTCAATATGACCCCCTTACTCAAGGAATGATTGAGAACGATACATTCGTTTTACGTGATTATGCCGAAGGGGTTGATCCTTGGCATCCAGATTCTGAAAAAATAATATGGTATTGGGATGGCGAAGTATTTACGCAGACACCACCTAATTAATATAAAGGAATAGGATATCCTATATGGATAATAGTGTTGAAAACACTGCTTTTGACTTATTGTATGTGTTTTTATTAGAGGAGTATTAGCCTTTTCCGATTGATACCCCTACCTACTAATAGGGATGGGCAAACTTCTCACGATTTTAGGGGCACTATTCTGTTTTGTTTTAGCAGGATGTAGCCCTGATTATGGTTTTGGCGGTACAAAAACCATTTACATCGAAGTTCCTGTTTATGTTTATGAAGAAATACCCGAAGATCCTGGTTTAGTGTGGGTTGATTCCTTTACACAAATTTCAAGCGTCAATGGTGTAGATATTATTTGGGTTATTGATCGATCAGGTTCAATGTACAACGAAACAGATGAATTATTGGCAGGAATCGAGGCGATGATTAACAATCTGCCTACCACAGGATGGCGATTAAATATGATTTCTACCGATCCTAATGGATATACAGATGAACAATTTCCTTTGATTCCGGGTGATACACTAACTGATGCGGAGGCAATGTATAATAATATGTATTCTGGCGGCTGGGAAAAGGGTTTTGAGGCTGTGCAAGAGTATATTTTGAATAGTTCTTATGCTGCAACTTGGTTGCGAAGTGATGCAGCATTATTGGTGGTATTTGTGTCCGATGAAGAAGAACAAAGTACAACAACATTTCCCGCTGTTTCAGACTTTACGACTTGGTATTCTTCTTTGCGCCAGAGTGTGTTTTTGTCTAGTATTGTAAATCTCCATCCAGATAATTCATTATGTAACAGTAATTCTGCTTATGAAGGCGCACGTTACATAGAGGCGACTAATGTTTATAGTGGCACTATTATCGATATATGCTCTGACGACTGGTCTACGGGTGTAAGAGATGCTTCAGTACAACTTGAACCTTATGAATCTCTAATTTTGACGCACGTTCCGGTCGAAGATTCAATTCGAGTTTTTGCTAATGGTGAGTTATATCATGATTGGCATTATGATGCTTCCGACAATACCGTATATTTTGATGTAGTGCCCGGATCCGGCGTTTTAATTGAGATTGGATATCGCTATATGCCTCTGGATACTGGCGTTGATACAGGAAAAGATACAGCAAATACTTGACAAATATTTATTTATGGTTATAATTATAGTATTGTCTAGGAGAAATAATGACAAACACAAATGGTCATCCCACTATCATGGTTTCGGGTGGTTTTGATCCAATTCACGCCGGTCACATTAGAATGATTCGGGCCGCTTCAGAGTATGGTGATGTTATTGTAGTACTTAATTCTGATGATTGGTTATACCGTAATAAGGGCCTTATATTTATGGAATATACACGCAGAGTTGAAATATTGGATGCACTCAAAGGCGTTATTTTGGTTGATTCTGTAGATGATAGAGATAATACAGTATGTGAAGCCATCAGACGCCACAGGCCGACTTACTTTGCTAATGGTGGAAATCGCAGTATGTCACCAGAACAAAAAGTGTGTGAGGAGTTGGGAGTAGAAACATTGTGGGGAGTAGGAGGAGCCGAGGATATTGATAGATTTGCGAAGTCTGTTCAAAAACAAAAACAACAAAAACTTTCTCTTCCGCCTGTAAGAACGAAAGCGCCTCATTCTGAAAGATAATTAAAAATTTTATTGACAAAACAACAGAATATGTTATTATGTTATTAAGGATGCAGTGGAAACAATTAATTTTATAGTTACAAGCATCTTGGTTCTCTGTGTATTATGGTTAATATTCGGAAAACCAACCAACAAATGATGTTTACATGATCTGTGTGGCTGAAATTAAATTTTAAAAAAGGAGAAAATAGATGACTACTACTGATAGTAAAACGGTTAAAAATCTTAAAAGTACCATTAACACTCAAAGTGCTCAAATCGCTAGTCTTATGGATAGAATTAGTGCTTTGAGTGATGATGTATTTACGTTAAAAACTGATTTGACTCGTTTTAAGAAAGATGTTGCTGGTGATGTTGAGTATTTGACTCAACGCGTTGATGGAGACAGATAAGGAGCAAAAATGAACGCAATCGATAAGTTAAGAGATCTTAAATTACCAGAAGAGACGCTGGTAAGTTTGAGCTATAGTGACAGTACAGATGTATTTGTACACAATGATACAGCAATTGACACCGCTGTTTCTGAGACAGATGTTATTAGTATGTTTAGTGAGCTAATTGCCACCCCCAGGCTACATGTTTATGATAGGTGGGGAAATAGTGTGTTGGATGAACTTAGGGGCGCCTCCTATTTGGATGCTTATGAGCCCCGCGAATTCTATTTTTCAGAATTCTTGGCCGAAACTCTTGTAGATAATTATTATGATCTTGACGGACTTATCGAAGATACCGTTGAGCAGTATGACTACAAACGCGGCCATTGTACACTTTCGGCAGACGTTCAGGTGCCAATTGGTGAACTGCTTACTAACGAGTCGGTTAATATTGGTGGTTGGACGGTTTCAATATCGACGGATGGTGGAACATTTAGTTTCGAAGCCTAGGCTTTTGCAGACTAGGCCAAATCCGCGTCAACGTCGGAGAAATAATAACGGTGCGTGCCCGCCGATCGTCACGCAGGTGGGGGTTTCCGGTTATCCTTGGACGCAGAAAACCGGGTTTATTATGTATAAACCATTGCCAGATTTCCTAGAACTTAAAGACTCAGCTATACACGGTTTGGGTCTTTTTGCTGCCGAAGACATAAAAAAAAACATTTGTCTTGGTGTCACGCACATTAAAGACGAAAGATTTGAAGATTCTTACATAAGAACCCCTCTGGGCGCATTTTTTAATCATTCCAATAATCCAAATGTCGACATTGTTTCTGTTGGTGATTGGCTCGTTATAGTAACAAAAAAGAAAATTTTGAAGGGCGAAGAGATTATCGCAAAATATAATCTCTATAATCCTGTAGATATTATAAAATACAAATCTGAAATTAAAGATTGATCGCTCATCTCTCTATCTACTAAAGGGGATCGGTGTAAATGTTAAATTTATTTATTGTTGCCGGGCTACTTCTAAGCGGCTGCGCCACGCCCGTAGTACAAACCAATGTACAAGATAGTACAGATCAGATAGTTGAAACTTTGGGTTTTTTGGAATCTGAAGAATGTAGTTATTCCATAGAAGATAATGCTTGCGATTTTCAACTGCTCGATCAAAACGGACGATCTTGGAGACTAGAAGACCACCTCGGAGATGTAGTGTTGATAGATTTGTCAGTTATGTGGTGTGGCCCTTGTCAATATGCCGCCACAACCGCACAATCTACAGAAGATGTATATTCTCATCTTGGTTTTCATTATGTTACTATTTTAATGGATAACTTTACTGGTAGCCCTGCGGTCGAATCTGATTGTTTGAGTTGGGCTACAAATTTTGGTATCACTGACGCTCCTGTGTTGGTCGGGTCGCGCAATATGTTGACCTCCGGTGGTGCTTCTCATGGTTTTCCTATTAGCAGTTGGCCTACATTCATTATTTTGAATAGAAATCATGAAGTAGTGTGGTCAATGAATGGTTTTAGTGAGTCTGCTTTAAAATCCGCAATTGAACAATATTTATGATTCATGTATAAAAAAGGCGCCGTGGTGATCATACAGTCAATTGCTGGCCCCGCGATACCACAAGTAGAAGTTAGATTGATTGAACGAGTTGTAGTTAAACCACAGAAAGGCCGCACTTTTGATTGGCCTGGATATGTGGGGTGGAAATGTGTGTTGACAAAACAGGAAGAAGTTGATATGTTAAGGAAAAAGTGGAGCATTCCTTTTTATTGGCCTGATAAAGTTGAAACTTTTACGTTTGAAAAGAATATTGTTAAGAATGTAAGTTCGGGATCCAAAAGAAGAGTCAATAAGAACAAAAAGTAACTATTTACCATAGTTCCGGTGAGAAATGGCCAAAAAGAATTTTATCCTAGATACAAGTGTTTATCTTACAGATGCGGACTCTATTTTTAAATTTGATAATCATGATATTTTCATACCTTTAAAAGTTTTAGAAGAGATCGACAAGCATAAGAAACGTCAAGATATGGTGGGTCTCAACGCCCGCAAGATTATCCGCACTTTAGATGAATTGCGTGACAAAGGAAGTTTACAAAAAGGGATTAGGCTCGCTAAAGGTAAAGGGATTATAAAGGTAGTGTCTTACGATTATTTGTATGATTGTTTAAACGAAACTCTCCTCCCTAGCGATTTAGATATTCGCATACCCGATCACATTATCATAGCTACAGCAATGGCTGTACGTCAAGCTTACTCGCGCCGCAAAACTATTGTTGTTGCACGCGATATTAATATGCGCGTTATCTGTGATGCCATAGGTCTTCAAGCGGAAGACTACCTCACAGAGAAAGCGATCACATCGTCAGAAGAGTTGTATCAAGGTTTTACTACGATTTCGGTTGATGATCAGGTTATTGATCGGTTTTATGCCGGCGAAGAAATATTTTTAGAAGAAGACGAAGTTGAGGAACTCCTGTATCCCAACCAATATCTCCTTATGGTATCTAACTCTAACCCCCAAAAGAGCGCTCTAGGACGCTTTGAGAGCCTCCACAAGCCGTTGCGGAGAGTTATATATGAGAGGATACCTGATTGGAAGATAACGGCAAGAAACAAGGAACAAGCGTTTGCCATTGACCTTCTAATGGATCCGTCGGTTAAAATCGTTTCTTTGGTGGGGCGCGCGGGTTCTGGAAAGACCTTGATGGCTATTGCAGCAGGTTTGCAACAAACTCTTGGATTAAGAGGAGATAATCCTTACACTCGGTTGATTGTGTCGCGACCTGTTCAGCCAATGGGCAAAGATATTGGATTTTTGCCTGGTTCGCTGCAAGAAAAGATGCTTCCTTGGCTGATGCCTATTCAAGACAACCTACGCCACTTATTAGGGAATGACAAAAGTGCTTTAGAGATGTATATTGATAGCGGCAAGATTGAGATCGAAGCCCTCACTTACATCCGGGGGCGTTCCATTTCAAACGCATATATTATTATTGATGAAGCACAAAACTTAACAAAACACGAAATTAAGACCATCATTACACGCATAGGTGAAGGAACAAAGATTATCTTAACCGGGGATATCGAACAAATTGATAATGTGTATGTAAATGAGACTACAAACGGCCTCGCACATGCAGTTGAGAAGTTTAAAGAATATCCTTTAGCTGGTCACGTTACATTTAAGAAAGGCGAAAGAAGCGATGTCGCAACTTTAGCCTCAAAAGTTTTATAAAAATAGACAAAAGTTTGTTTTTATGTTATATTAAATAAAGGAATAACATTATGACTGAAGAAAACACAATCACAGAAGAAGAACTACATACTAATGAAGTTTTAGCGATGCCTGTATTTCCGGATTCAGAGCTAAAAGAATATCTTATAGAATATGTTGGAAAAAAGTTTGATCAAGAGGAAGTAACAGTTCACATGGTTGCAGAAGCTTTGGCCGTTGATTTTCCCGAGTTTCTATTTGCCTTTGCGGAAGAAAACTTTCTCAGAGGATATCAACAAGGGCTAGACGATGCTACAACATTACATACTCCAACGCCACAAACAACTTCTTGAACAAAGAATGGATTTTTATACTTCTACAGGTATTCATGTATATTTTAAAGATCCCATTGAAAATGGAATAGATTTAGAACAAATTATATCAAAAATTGAAAGTACTTTACCAGAGCACTTGTTGGGTGAAGTTGAAATGATCATCGTCGGCCATTTTGATGAGTTTGAAGAGCGACATCTTGATGCGTTTTATGATGGTGGAACTTTATATATTTCACAAGAGCAAGACGATGAAAAAGATATGTATGATAATATTGTACACGAAATAGCACACTCTCTTGAACAGCCATATGGCCCCACGCTTTATCAAGATGGCAAAATAGAACGAGAGTTCTTAGAGAAAAGAAGACATTTACATAAAATTTTATGGCAGATGGGATATAAATTACCTGAAGCTGCATTTTTAAATCCTGAATATGATGAAGAATTTGATATGTTTTTATATGAAAAAATTGGATATGATAAACTTGGACACTTTATTCAAGGGCTTTTTATAACTCCCTATGCTGTCACATCTTTGCGAGAATACTTCGCCACCGGATTTGTCGAATATTATTTGGATCCAAATCATTCATTTTTGAAAACAACAAGTCCAAAGCTTTTTAACAAACTTTTTCAGCTTCAAGACCCGGAAGTACTTGACAACAGCTATTAAAGTGGTTATAATAGTATATTGAGGAGGGGTTTATGCCTCATATTTCATATTCTGAGTTAAAAGATTGGGCGTTTTGCGCTTTTTATCATAAACTTACGCGCGTTGATAAGATCGATGGTTTCAAGGGAAACGCCTTCACCGCGTTTGGAACCGCCATGCACTCTGTGTGTGAGCGGAAGCTTTTGAATGAGGCAGTGGATGAAGATTATTTCATTAAAGAGTTTGAAGGCTGTTTGGAGGCCCTGGACGACGACGTAGAAGTCGATGACCGTCTTGTTACCGATATGAGAGAACAAGGCAAGCAGATTATGCCAGAGATTCAAGATGCTTTAGATGATTATTTCGATGAGTACGAAGTACTTGCGGTGGAGCTACCTTTAATGGAGCCGATTGAGGGCGAAGATTATAAATTTAAAGGATTTATTGATGCAGTGGTCGCCACCCCGGATGGCAAAGTACACATTTTTGATTGGAAGACCTGTTCGTGGGGATGGGATGCTAGACGCCGTTCAGAACCAATGACAACATACCAATTAACACTTTATAAACACTTCTTTGCACAAAAAATGAATGTAAATCCAAAAGACATAGAAACACATTTTGCACTACTTAAGAGAACAGCGAAGAAAAATAGAGTTGAATTTTTCCGGGTGACGAGTGGTCCGAAAAAAACACAAAACGCTTTAAAATTAATGACAACAGCCCTATACAACATTAAAAAACAGCGTTATATTAAGAATCGCTTATCTTGCACAAGTGGCTATGGGTGCAAATTTTATAATACAAAACATTGTCCATGAGGAATAAATGACAAAAAAGAAAATCTTAGTGTTGTCTGATCATCCCCTTTCTCCCTCGGGTGTCGGAACACAAACAAAATACGTTATTGAAGCTTTATTAAAAACCGGTAGATATTGCTTCGTATGCTTGGGGGGAGCCGTACAACATCACGATTATCAACCACAAAGAGTTGAGCCATACGGTGACGATTGGCTTATCTATCCTGTTGATGGTTATGGAAATCACGAAATTGTAAGATCGGTCTTGCAAAAGGAACGTCCAGATGCTGTTTGGTTCATGACTGATCCTAGGTTTTATGGCTGGTTGTGGGAAATAGAAAATGAAGTTAGAGCTTCGGTGCCAATGATATATTATCATGTGTGGGATAATTTTCCACCACCACACTTTAACGGTCAATATTATCGATCAACTGATGAGGTAGTTTGCATTTCGAAAGTAACTCATGAAATTTTAAAAACGGTTGCGCCGGCAGTCAAGAGTTGTTATTTGCCGCATGCTGTTAATAATAATGTTTTCAATTAGAGCACCGCACTAAACTTAGAAAGGATATTATCGATATGAGCCTACCAGAGTTTAGAGATTATGATAAGAAACTCTTTTTCTGGAACAATCGTAACGCCCGCCGAAAACAATCAGGCACATTGATTTACTGGTTTAAAGAATGGCTTGATAAAGTTGGTCACGACAAAGCAACATTACTGATGCACACTGACGCGCGAGATCCACATGGTCAAGATCTCCCGCACATCATTGAGCATATTGGGGCCAATAGAGGCCAAGTGCTCATATCAACCAATAAAGTACCACCAGAGGAATTGGCTGCTATGTATAATGCGGCTGATTTTACAATTAATATTTCCGATGCTGAAGGTTTTGGTTTGGCAACGTTGGAATCATTATCCTGCGGCACACCTATTATAGTTAATATGACCGGAGGACTTCAAGAGCAAGTTACTGATGGTAAAAATTGGTTTGGTTATGGTATTCAACCCACATCAAAAACTGTAATCGGATCCCTCACGGTACCATATATTTACGAAGATAGAATTTCTCAAGAAGATTTTGAAAAGTATATGACAAAAGCACTGAATATGTCCGATAAAATGTATAATAAAGTATCTGACCAAGGTCGAGAACATGTAGCTAAAAACTATAATTTTGATAATTTCGAAAAAGAGTGGGTTAAAGTTATGGATGATTTTATAGAACGAAACGGTTCTTGGGAAACACGAAAAGGTTATGATCGGTGGCATCTTATGGAGGTGGCATAATGCGAAAGAAAATTATTCTAAAAGCCCCATTACTAACTCGAAGTGGTTATGGGGAGCAATCTAGATATGCTCTTCGAGCCCTTCGGTCCCGTGAAGATTTGTTTGATATTTATATCCAACCTCTTCAGTGGGGTCAAACTTCATGGATATCAACCATGAACGAAGAGCGCGCATGGATAGATCAAGCAATTGAAAAAACAATTGGTTTTGTTCAACAAGGTGGTCAGTTTGATATGTCCTTGCAAGTTACAATTCCAAACGAATTTGAAAGAATAGCTCCAGTAAATGTTGGTTATACTGCCGGAATAGAAACAACAAGAGTAGCTCACCAGTGGATTTCTAAGGGAAACGAAATGGACAAGATTCTTGTTATTTCAAGCCATTCTAAAAACACTTTCGAACAAACAGTATATGAAGGAGTGAATGAACAAACCGGAGAATCGGTTCACTTGCGTCTTAACACACCAATAGAAGTGATCAATTATCCTGTTAAGTTTCACGATGATTTACCAGATTTGCAACTTAAATTTGATTATGATTATAACTTTTTGACTATTGCACAGTTTGGTCCTCGAAAGAACCTTCCAAACACAATTAAATGGTTTGTTGAAGAATTTGAAAATGAAGAAGTTGGCTTGATCGTAAAATCTAATATTGCTAAAAATTGTTTAATGGATAGAGAAAAGCTGTATAACGATTTGCAAGGTTTCCTTAAAAACTTTCCAAATAGAAAATGCAAAGTATATTTGCTCCACGGCGATATGACAGACGAAGAAATACATAGTTTATATGTACATCCTCAAATTAAAGCACTTGTGGCACTCCCTCACGGTGAAGGGTTTGGCTTGCCTATTTTTGAGGCGGCTTATAGTGGTCTCCCTGTGGTTGCAACCGGCTGGTCTGGTCAACTAGATTATTTGGTTGATGAACAAGGAAAAGAGCAATTTTACAATGTAGCGTTTGATTTACAACAAGTTCAAGATCAAGTAGTGTGGGATGGTGTTATTATTAAGGAATCGATGTGGGCTTTCCCTCGCGAACAATCCGCAAAGGAACAGCTTCGCGCAGCTTATAATGATCGCGATTCTGAACCACGCACCCCTCCTTGTATCCGCGAAAGATTTGAACCTACAAAAATGTATGACAAATTTGTTAATTTTTTGGTATCTGATACCACCACCGCCGACGATCCTGACGCTTGGATGAGAGAAATAGATTCGATAGTTAAGGAATATGAATGAAACAAATAGTTTTTATAGCTGATTATTTTGTTGAACAAATTATTGGTGGCGGAGAGTTAAACAACAAAGAACTGGCAACTATTTTTAAAAACAAAGATTACGATATTAAAGAAATACAATCTCGTTTTGTAACATTGGAATTTTTGGAATCTTGCAAAGAAAGTTTTATTATACTTTCAAACTTTGTTGAATTATCATTTGACTGTAGGGAGGCGTTGTGTGATCTAAATTACATAATTTATGAGCACGACCACAAGTATCTAAAGTCAAGAAATCCAGCCACATATGAGAACTTCAAAGCGCCCGATAGTGAGATAATCAATTACAATCTTTATAAAAGCGCAATAGCTGTTCTATGTCAGTCAAATCTTCATAAAAAGATATTGCAGAGCAATTTAGATATTGATAATGTAATTAATTTAGGTGGTAATCTGTGGTCAGAAGAAAGTCTCAATATAATTGAGGAGATGTCAAAGCTAGAAAAAAAGGATTGTTGTTCAATCATGCAATCAAATATACCACACAAGAATACAAGTGGCGCCCTTAGATATTGCAACTATAAAGATCTTAAATATGAATTAATATCTGATCGTGATTATAAACAATTTTTAAGAAAGCTGGGCTCCAACTCTAAATTCCTTTTCCTTCCTCAAACGCCAGAAACCTTATCAAGAGTTGTCGTTGAAGCGAGAATGATGGGTTGTTCTGTGGTAACAAATAACTTGGTCGGCGCCACCAGCGAAGAATGGTTTGAGATGAAGGGGGTTGAGCTAATCAATTTCCTTCGCAATAAGAAACAAGAGATCGCCGCGACAATTGAGAACTTGATAGACAATTGTGTTTTTCAAGATAAACAGAAGCCTTTGGTTTCAATATTGGCCACTTTTTGTGAAGGTAAGACATTTTTACCCCATTTTATGGAGAATATGGTAAATCAAACTTTTTTTGATAAGTGTGAATTGGTGATCGTTGATGCTGACTCACAAGATTATGAACAAGATTTGATCAATGATTATATGCAGAAATACGATAATATTGTTTATTGTCGTTTAGATGAGAAATTGAAACCGACACCTTGTTTTAACAAGACGATACAACTATCAAGTGGAAAATATCTAACGTTTGCATTCATTGATGATGTTAAAAGAAGGGATTGTATTGAAATGTTATATAACGAAATAGAAAAAGATGATACAATCAACTTAGTATATGGC